>Ga0163146_10003383_pt1 | contig 20333 bp, 14 predicted proteins | sample OliLakLV19MP7G1_FD_148648 | JGI IMG/M metagenome (GOLD analysis project Ga0163146, IMG submission 148648) | Freshwater microbial mat bacterial communities from Lake Vanda, McMurdo Dry Valleys, Antarctica - Oligotrophic Lake LV.19.MP7.G1 | ecosystem: Environmental > Aquatic > Freshwater > Lake >...
TCACGCATCTGGGCTGGCAAGTGAAGGTGGTCTGGCGGTGAGCTTCATACAGGCACAGAAAGAACAAGCCCCCTCGAAGGCGGGGGGCTTTCTTTTAGATATCAGGAAGGGGGGCAATCTGAACTGGAAGACAATCGCAATTCCAGCAACGGCGATCGTCATCGCTCTTCCTCCTCACGCAGCTTGGCGATGATCTGTTCGGGACTGCTGTCGTTTCTTCATCGGGAATCCATTCCGGCCTCTGGCCAGTTGGATTCTCTCACATGATCTGGATCAATTCACGGGGGGACGGTCAAACCTCCGTCACCCACCATTGTTGTGCAAGCAATCTTTCGTGGGAGCCCACGTGCGCACGTGGGCGAGGCTATGTTCACACGGAGAACGGACGTAACATCCGAATTGGCTGGCCGGCTACAACATGGCCTTCAGATCATCCACCAACCGCCGAACGGCGGTTCTCATACTGATGTGTTCCATCAAATGGTGGTCCGGCTGCGGCGCGATGATCCCGTTCCGTTGGTGTTCGATGTAAGCGCTCTTGGGATCATGCTCAACGTGGTGAATCCACCTTCACGACCTCCGCAGGCAACAACAATTCCTCAGTAGAACGCGACAAATACGGTGGAACAGTCATCAGCAATCGTTGGCCCTGACTGCGCTCGAACTTCCAGAGTTTGCCGTCCTCTCCCTCAGGGACCGGCACGTTAAACCAGCCTTCTTGGGCTTTGCCAAAGTCGAGCAATTCGCGACCGGAACCATCGAGCAATTTGCCGGAAATGCGCGGTGCCCAGTTGGCGATGCGGGACGCCCAGCCGCCCACGGATTGGCTGCCTTTGGGAACGTAGAAGTAAAGTGTCCATTCCCCTCGAAAATGCGATGTGACGTCGGGTGTTTCAATACCCGATTCGATCGTGACAGGCATTCCTTTGGGCCACGTAATATATGTATAGTCGCCACCATCGACTGTCACGACGCGGTGCAGCCCTTCATACGGCGTCGTAAGTTTCAACTCGCGCTCCACGCCGTCGGGTTTGTAGCTTTCGTTCTCTGCCACCGGCTTGATCGATACTTCCTGTGGTGAAAAAAGGCTCAGCTTTGGCATCCGGTTCGCCCAGCGTTTATTGACACGTATGTTCAGGTTGAGTTCTTTTGAACCCTTTTCCATCCAAATGTAGTGTTGTTGGTAATCCTGCGGACTGGTGGGCCAACTTCCTGTTTCGACTTTGGGCAGCTGAAGTGCAGTTGCCGGTACAAGGTTCTTGCTGTACGTGATGCTCTTGAAGCCAGGATCAACCGGTACGTTGTTCGCGATTCCATCCTTGAGAAACTTGGCGATTTCTTCAGAGGTAAACGGCTCTTCACTCTTGAATGGATGCTCCTTGGCATGGGCCGCGTTTTGACTGACCAGTCGCGCCCATAAACCATAACTGTGAACCATCATTGTTGTGCGCATGCGATAAGCGTGACGGGCGACATCATCGACGGGCGTCTGTCTCGCGGCGAAGCTGTAGTACAACTCCGCATATCGCGTGTACAACACCAGGTCCTTGAGCCGGGCTTGGATGCTTTCTTCCTTCGTAACTTTTCGTGCAGCATCAAGCGACCGGTACATTCTTCCAATCATGTCAGCCGGTGGGCGCCGACTGTTGTCCTGATTGATCAGATGATAGAACTCGCGCATGGGTTCTTTTGCTTGCCCAAATGCCTTGTCCAGAAAATCTTCAACGATATCGTTGGTTTGTGCCGCTTCATCCACGTCCCACATCAGACGGCTGGTAAGAAAATAACCTAGCCCGCACGGTCCCCAGCAATCGCCTGACTCGGCATCGTAAAACCTTGCACCTTGCTTATGGAACCGAGGCAGCGAAGATTGGAGTTGTGCAAGTTGACCTCCTTTGCCACCGCGCGGCAGGTTCCAATCCCACGCGACCACACTGAGGTAGTCGTACACGCCGGTCGTTGCACCTTGTGCCTGCCATCCTTCAATAATCTGGTCGAAGGTGTAGCCGCCTCGTAGAAACGCGGTGGTCACACTGATGATCACGCGGGGATCAGCCTTGACTTTTGGTGGAGGCGAGTGCTCGTTGTAGGCGTACATACCGACGTACTTCGTGCCTAGATCCAGTTGATTGATACCTATTGCAACATCGTTGGACAGCGTGAGGGCGCGGTCGCTGACACTTCCCATTTGTTGACACGCGTTGCAGGTGCACCAGTTGCCGCCGTCGCTGGGGTCCATCGAAATACTGTCGAGCTCTGGATTCGCCTTCACCACGCGCACGGCATGATCGACAACCAGCTTGCGCAGCCCCGCATTGGATATACAAAACTTGATATCGCCGCCTTGAGTTCGCCGCTTTCCATCGATCTCGGCGAAGTATTCCGGGTGGGCGGCAAACTCTTTACTGTTTGCGGCGAGAATACTGTCGTAGGCGTGGCCGCTATTGAGACGAAATCCTTGCGTGGCGCGGTTGCGAGTGCACCATTGTTTGTACGGTTCGTTGTTGTAACCCCACAACCCCCAGTTGTACCAAATTCGCCGCGCGTAAAAGTCGGGACGCTCGTTTGCATTGACCGCCAGTTTCAGGTCACGTGCTTTGGGGATGATCTCCCACGTCGGACCGGGAAAGAACTGCCGATAGCCCAGGCGATATAGTAAGTCCCATGTCGCGTGCGACACGGCCAGGTCCGATGAGCCAAGCAAATACAACCCGTTCGCATGCGAACGTAAAACATAATCTTCGCGATGAAACGGTCCCGCTTCAAACTCAATCTTCAGCGGCAGCGCGGCAAACTCACTCGGCTGACCTACGACAATGCCACGACTGCCGTCACCCGTTTCAACAACAAACATCGCGCCACTCATCTTGCCGAGATATGTCGCCAGTTCTGCAGCAATTTGCTTGACTTCTTTCGACGCCCGCTCACTGACGACAATCGATAGCGCTGCGGTGCCCTTACTCGACAGTTCGACGACAGGCAGGTCCGCCCCCAGGCCTATGGCAGATAGATAGAACGAGAACAGCAGCCCCATCGCGATCATTTGGATAGAGTTTTTCATGTCAGATACTCGCGCTTGTTTCTATGGAGCGCCTTATTCTTTGGTTTGTGGTTTAGGTTGCGAAGGAATTTCAAGTTGCACGAAACTTTCGGGGCCGGTCTTACCGCTGCCTTGAACGATGCGAACACGAATTTCGTGCTTGCCCGGCGTCGCATAGATCGAGCAGCGGTTGTTGCCCCAGCCATAGCGTCGATCGTCTTTCACACCGCTCCAGCCCAGACGTTCACCATAACCTTCGGTGATGTTCCCATCGGGTAGATCTTCCCATTTCTGACCATCGACGCTCACCTGATAATGATCGAAATCAATATCCGCTTGCCAGAACTGGAAGAACACCAAGTTATTTTCATTAGGACAAACGCGAATCATGACGCGGTCTGATGGCTTCCACGAGACGACAGCGGGGTCCGAAATAGTCCACGCGGTGAGCCGTTCGTTACGCGTGTACCACATGGACATATTCTGCTTCTCCCATGGGATGGTTTTATCATCAGTCCATTCGACGGTATGCCAGCGTTTGTCAAACACATCTTCCATGTGCTTGTAGCGCGGCGTGTTGGTCACGATATCATTGTGCGTCAGCCAGCGAAGGTAGTAAAAAAGATTGGTCGGCACCCGGTCGCTTCCCGTTCGATTGCCGGTTGGACGAACCTCGGTCACCTTGTCGAGTGTTTTGTTGACGATGTGCTGATGCATCTCCAGTGCACTTTGCGGCGTTCCCTTCACGGTGTAGTAGACATCGAAATCTTTGTGCGCTGTCGAATCGATCACAGCCCACTTCTCATATTCACGCAGATAAACTTCCACAAGAAAATGGTTGGCGGGATTGTGTTGCACGCCGGATTCAATGAAACGACATGCCATGCCTTGCGAGATGCAAGCCTGCTGAAAGACCATCGCAGCTTGACCGCACCAGACGGTTTCGTTGCGTTTTGCTCCTTCCAGCAAGGCGATCGCGCTCCAGTCTTTGAATACTTTGGGGGCAGGGCGACCGTAGACAAGTGAACCAAAGGTCCACGCTTTGAGTGCCACGACACGGTCCAGATCGGTCTTCGCGTGACGCACCACCTCGTCCAGTTTGTAGTCGCGCCGAAGCTGTTGAATCTTCGGATGACTGGGCCGATCGAAGATGAAGAACTCCGCCCAAGGAGAGATATCACCGTGGTCGTAAGCGGTGATGGTGACCTTGGGGCCTTTCGTGTTGTTCAGAGGGTCTGGCCCTTTGCGCGTCGAAGATTCTTCGGCACAAAGCACAGCCGTCGCAGTGAGGAGGATGAGGCATGCTAGAAGACGTGTCGGAAAGTCTCGATTCATTGGATGTTACTTTCAATGGGAAGACAGCACGCAGCATGGTCACATTCGGTCAGCTCAGTTGCAACGCGCCTAGTCTCGTTATCATAACCATCTGGCCTGTTTGATCCGTTACCTCTTCAGGCGACTTTCCAAACTCCATCATGACATCGATGAGGAAATTCAGAATGCATTATCCCTTCCTAGCATTGCTCACCGTTCTAATGTTGTTACAGGGTGAGACGCAAGCGGAGGATCTGGTCATTGCCAGGCGTGGGCAGACCGAGGCCACGGTCGTGGTGAGCGCCAATGCGGGCACGTGGGAAAAGAAGGCCGCCGAAGATCTGGTGCATTTCATCGAGCTTATGACCGGGAGTCGACCGAAGCTCGCTGCGACTGTCGGGACCGGACCGACTATTTTCGTCGGTTCAGCTGCCTTGGCAGCCGAGCCGAAGTTACAAGCGGCGCTCGCAAAGGTGGCGAAAACAAATCCGCTGATTCGCGCCGACGCCATCGTGGTCCGCCGCAAGGGCACTCACGTTTATCTGGCAGGCACGAATGATGAGTCGCACTACTTCGCCGTCGTCCGTTTACTCAATGACTGGGGCTGCCGCTGGTATATGCCCACCCAATTTGGCGAGTGCATCCCACATCACGACACGTTGACACTGGGCGAAGTCGATCTCGCCTACGCCCCGCCGTTCGAGTTGCGTCACTATTGGTTGAGTTGGAACGGTGACCAAACAGGTGCCAGCGAGTTTCGTCGTCGGAATTTCATGACGGAAACCAGTTTTGCCGGAATGGGGCACGCACTGGGCAAGTACACCAGCAAACTTGTTCCCGAGGGGAAGTCGATGTTCAACGTGCCTTTGGCGGAAGAGGCAACGGCGAAGGCCATCGCTCAGCAACTCGACACGGCCTATGCCAAGGGCGATGTTGCTGGCATTTCGCTGGCGATCGAAGACGGGAATTACACGAACGACTCGCCGCGCGATGCCGCATTGCAGGCGGGACTTCGTGACAAGTACGCGCTGGAGCCTTCGAATACGGATGCAATGATGACGCTCTACAACAACGTCGCAAAAATCCTGCGCGAGAAGCACCCCGACAGCAAAACCAAGATCGGCGGCATGGCGTACGCCAATGTGACCATCCCGCCACAACAGGTCACGGACATCGAACCCAATATCGTGATGTGGATCGCACCGATTGATATCGATCCCAATCACGGCATGGATGATCCGGACTCACCCCCGAAAGGTGAGTATCGCGAGATGCTGTATCGCTGGGCCGAACTGATGAAAGGACGGTTGGCCGTTTACGACTATGACCAAGGTCAACTTGTTTGGCGTGATTTGCCCAATCCTTCCCATCAAGCATTTGCCAAAGATGTGAAGCACTATCAAAAGGCCGGCATTCTGGGCGTTGGAACAGAGAGCCGAGGCGCGATGGCGACCACGTTCTGCAATTTGTTCTTTCGAGGACAGTTGATGTGGAATCCGAACGCGGATGTCAACGCGTTACTCGCTGAGTTCTACGCGAATTTCTACGGCCCGGCAGCGGAACCGATGGCTCAGTATTGGAACGCAATATATAAGGTATGGGACGAAACCCTTGCTACCGAACACGAGTACTTTATAGCTCCTGTGATTTACACGCCGGAATTGTTGGCGACGCTCAAGCAACATCTCGCAAAGGCCCAATCGTTGGTCTCAACTCTGCAGCATAAAGAAAATCCAACTCGAAACGAGAAGTTGTACGTCGAGCGCATGAAGTTCACACAACTGAGTTTTGACCTTATCCAGCAGTACATGGCGATGACGGCGGCGGGAGCAGGACAGTGCGACTACGTGACGGCCGCTGCGGCGGGTGACCAAGGACTGGCCGCCCGAGAAAAACTGACCGAGATGAATGGAACATTCACCACGTACAAAAATATTGGTGAACATGGTGCCGCGTGGTGGCCGGGCGAAGTCGCACAGATGAAATCGCTGGCTCAACTAACCGACGGAACCCGTGGGACCCTCATTACCAAGACGCCACTGGAGTGGGCATTTCGACGAGATCCACACGATACCGGCCTTGCTCGAGGATGGGGTTACGGACAAGCTGATCTCTCCTTCTGGAACACAGAGGGCAAAATGTTTTCTCTCGAAAAACGCAAGGACTATCCCGACGCGTGGGAACAAGTACGGACGGATATTTACATCCAGGGGCAAGGTGTCAGGCATGCCGACCGTCAGAGTTACACGGGACATTACTGGTATCAAACGCCATTGGAGCTGAGGGCCGAACAGGTGAAGGGTTCACTTCACCTGATGTTCCCCGGACTGTTCAACGAGTGCTGGCTATATATCAACGGCCAGATGGTCGCCCATCGAAAATACAGCGAGCCATGGTGGCGAAATGATTACACATTCCAATGGGATGTAGATGTGACGGGCAAACTCAAGCCTGGGAACAACACGATTACTCTGCGAGGGAATTGCCCACACCATTTCGGCGGCCTGTTTCGTCGCCCATTCCTCTACCAGACGAAATCCGATTTGCCCTGAATAGGTTGATCACTTCTGGAACTCCTGACCCAGTGCATATGAGAGAACTCCATCACGGTTTGGAACTGTTCCGATGCCCCAACGTGAATGTTCAGGCACGCGCTCGATTTCTTCGACTTCAGCCATGAGTTCGCCGACTACCGGCGACTACCGTTTCTGATAACCGGTAGTACTGTTCTTGAGTGTTTCTCAGTGCTTTTGAATGTTGATGATTGCAATAGTGGGACAGGACGCTAAACTAATGAAAACTCATAATTTCTGACCTTACAAAGGTATACGGACTACCGGCTTCCAAGCTGAATGTTGAGGGTTCGAGTCCCTTCGCCCGCTTTGGATTTTTTCTCTTGCAGCCGATCGCTAACTACGCCCAAGCACATTGGTGCTGTCGACTTTCGCCAATTGCTTTCTACGATCGCGTCGATGGGAGCCACTTGAGTAGCTCAGCTTTGGGCAGGCAGTTGATCACATCATCTTTTGTTGCTCCGGCGCGCTGGGCGGTGAGGATGCCGTATTGCAGTTCGTTGAGGTCGGCTGGGCCGTGGGCATCGGTGTTGATGGCGAGCTTCACGCCTGCTTCGATTGCCATGCGGGCATGTATGTCGCGCAAATCCAGTCGCCAGGAGTTGGCGTTGATTTCCAATGCGATGCCACGCGCTTTCGCAGCAGCGATGATCTTTTTCATATCCGGGCTCAGGCCTTCGCGGCGATTGACGAAGCGTCCTGTCGGATGGCCCAGAATAGTGACGCACGGATTCTCGATCGCTTTGAGCAATCGCGTAGTCGCCTTCTCCGGGTCTTGCGTCAGCGCTGCGTGCGGACTGGCGACGACGACATCGAGCTGCGACAGAAGGCTGTTGGGATAATCGAGTTTGCCATCGCTGAGAATATCGACCTCGGTACCTGCGAGGATGGTGATGGTCTTTTTCATCTCGTCTGCGACTTTGCGAATTTCGACGAGGTGCTTTTCCATTCGTTTTTCATCGAGGCCGTTGGCTTGGAACTGGCTCCTGGAGTGATCGGTGACGGCGACGACTTCCAGGCCATGCTCTGCCGCAGCTTCAGCGAGGCCGCGAATGGACCACATGCCATCGCTGGCGGTGGTATGGGCGTGGAGTTCTGCTTTGATGTCGGAGAGCTTTAGGAGTGCGGGGAGTTTGCCTTTTTCCGAAAGCGCGATTTCGCCACGGTCTTCGCGTAGCGTCGGAGCGATCCACGCCAGGCCCAGGGCTTTGTAAACCTCTTCTTCGGTCGCGGCGGCCACGAGCGTTTTTGCATCGTCTTTGTAGAGGCCGTATTCATTGAGCCGGGCGTGTTGTTTGATGGCGCGCTCGCGCATGAGGATGTTGTGTTCCTTGGAGCCGGTGAAATACATGAGCGCTGCGCCAAAAGAGGAAGGCTCGATGACGCGCAGATCGACTTGCAGATTATCAGTGGTGCGCACGCTGGATTTCGTTTCGCCGTGCGCGAGCACTTGGCTGACGACATCGAGCTTGATGAAAAACTCGCTGATCGCCGCCGCATCTTTCGCGTCGGCAGCAACGAGGATGTCGATATCGCCAATGGTCTCTTTGCCTCGGCGAAGGCTTCCTGCGAATTCGCATTGCTTGACAGTCTTAAGATCGCGCAGCTTGTTCACGAACCACTTGGCCATCGGCATCGCCTGACCGATGCGTACACGGCCGCCTGCCGTCTGGGAGAAGGTGAGCGATTTACGCAGGTTTTCCAGCTTCTTTTCGCCCATGCCCGGCAGGTTGCTCAACTGATCACCTTTGAGCTTTTCTGCGAGCTCTGCTTTGCTGGTGATACCTGCTTCCTTCCAGAACATGGCGATGGTCTTGGGGCCAAGACCGGAGATTTCGCGCAATTCCAAAAGTGTTGGCGGAATCTTCGTGAGCAGTTCATCGTGATCCTTCATCTTGCCCGTGATCAAAAATTCTGCGATGCGCTCCGCAGAACTTTTACCGATGCCTTCGATCTTCGAGAGCTTGCTGACCTCAGGGCCGATGGCAGCGACATCCTCGGGCAGTTCTTCAAGGACGCGGGTGATCTTGCGGAAGGCATTGATGCGAAAGCGATCACCTTCGAGAATTTCCAGCACGTCCGCCATCTGAGAAAAAAATGCAGCGAGGGTTTGATTGGTGGTGGCCATGCGGGGATTGTAGAAGATGCAAAGGCCACTGACCCGCCGTGATGGCTCACATGATCGCGAGGCTACTTCATGCAACATCATGCAATAGTGTGTTGCCAGAACTGCTGCGACCATGCATGACTTTTCCAGCGATCTTTCGTTACCAGTTCACGGACGGTGACAGTCTTCGCGGCGATCTCAAAATAGAAGAAGCTTTGATGGTCGGAAGCGAAATGACTTGAGTTATCGACATTGAAAACGGCCAATCCTTCCTTGGATTTAGTGGACTGCCCATCCCAACGAAAGACAGAGCGCGCATGTGTATGGCCATAGAGAATGGCGGCGATGTTGTAAGGCTTGATCACTGCGTGGTACGCAGCGACATCGCACGGGTGCCATTCCCGGCTCAGGTTTTTCGGATCATCGGCATCGCATGCGACGGTGTATCGGCCCAGATCGACGTGATGAGTGATGACGATGGGCTTGCGACTGTCTCCGATATTTTTCTTGAGATCATCCTTGAGAAAATCGAGGCTCTCCATGGGGTTGTATCGCCGCTTCTGCGTCACCTCTTTGACCTGACCTACGGTGATGCCGAGGTTGATAAAGCGGACATGCCCCCAGTTCCACGCGTAGTGGAGTCCATTGGATGAAACGTGGTCGATGGCAGGTCGCTGTTTGTTGCGCTCAAGGATGCCTTCGATCACCAGTCCCTTCCCCGGTGGACTGTCATGGTTTCCGTGTACTTCATAGACGGGATATTTCAGCTTGCCATCTTTGCCGGTGAGTCCGTAGTCCGCCACAAAGGCTTTCCATTCGGTGCGTTGCATGGCTTCGTGGATGGGGCCGGTCTTGTCGCCGCTGTCGATGAGGTCTCCGCCGTGGATCACACCTTGAGGAGTCGCGACGTTGCCGCCTCCTAGCTCATCAGGAATTGTTGAACCGGGAAGTTGGTTGAGTGTTGTGATGAGTTGCCCGCATGTGGCGGCTGATTCTTCGTCAATCTTCGTAGGTTCATCTTTCTCGGCGAGGTAGTGCGTGTCGCTGACGAAGAAGAAGGCGACCTTGGATTCCTCCGCATTGTTCTGTGCACCCATCGCTGTCGTGGCGAACAGGGCGGAACTCGTGGCGAGCATCTGACGGCGAGATATGTTGAGAGGATGCTTCATACTTTTTGCCTATAAAAAAAGCCCGATACGCGTTTGCCTATCGGGCTTGTGTTGTTGAGTGAGACAACGATTGTCACGGTGTCTTGATGGTCACATTGCGATACCAGACGGGTTGGCCGTGATCTTGGAAACCGATGTGGCCGGTGCGTGGCATGTCCTTGAGTGCGGTGGGGAATTTGTTCTTGGTGCCATCGGGATTCTTGTTGGCTTGCGTCCACTGATCGAGATCCGCTTCGTTGATCTTTTCGCCGTTGATGAAAATGGTGATCTTCGGGCCTTTGCAGATCATCTTGTAAGTGTTCCATTCGCCAGCGGGATTGACAGTCGTTTTGCTTGCAGCCTGAGCGTCATAGAGCGAACCCACGCTGTGTTTGTCAGGCTTCTTGCCGTGGGAGTCCATCACCTGAATCTCGAAGCCTTCACTGACGGGGTTCTTGGGATTGGTGCGGAAGAAGATACCGCTGTTGCAGCCTTTGGAGACTTTGAAATCGAGATCGAGTTCGAAGTCGCCGTAGGTTTCTTTGGTCCAGATGTAGCCGCCACCTTTGACGAGCGACATCGCGCCATCTTCGATCACCCAGCCATCTTTATTGAAGGTCCAGCCATCGAGGCTCTTGCCATCGAACAGGATTTTTTTGTCGCTCTTGTCGCTGCTATCAGCGGTGGCGATGGCGCTGCTGCTGCTCGATGATTCCGTCGCTGCGGCAGCCTTCTTGTCGCTGGGCGTAGCATCCGCTTTCAGATCACCCAGCGCGAACTGGATGCCATCGAGATAGAACTGCATGATCGCCGGGTTCCAGTAAATCTCTTCGCGGTGACCCAGTGAACTGTAGAAGATGTGGCCCTTCTCGTAGTCGCGAATCCAGGCGACGCCAAAGTCATCATCCTTGCGGTTGATGCCGCCTTTTTTCATGTTGGTCTTGCTGGTATCCAGGCGAAGCAGAATGCGCAGATTGCCTCGGCTGTAAGGCTCTTTGAACTGATAAATCTCGTCGGTGATTTCGAAGTCCTGTCCTTCGAAAGTTTTGAGCAGAGGGTGCTTGGGGTCTTCGAGTTTGATGCCGACTTTTTCGTGCCAGGGGTGGCCCCAGAAGTAGCCGCCGATGATCAGGCCGAACTCTTTCCAGTTGTACTGTGCATCACTGGCGGCATGAAAGCCCGCGAGGCCGCCGCCTGCTGCGAGGAAGTCGAGCAGATTTTTGCGGCGGGATTCGACCTTTTCCTTGGCATTCTTCGAGTCCGCGTCGTACTGCGCCTTGGCAGCTTTCCATGCCGCGAGTTTGGCTTCGTAGTTGGGGTCGGGCTTGTTGGGATCGTTCTTGGGCTCGCCGCCGGGATTGCGAGGCATCAGCCAGTCGCCGGTGGTGTTGACCATGACGATCGCGTCATAGCCTTTGAGGTCATCGAAGACCGCCGGATCGCTGCTGGTGACTGATGTATAGGCGCCGGTCTTCTTGCCCATCGCTTCGACCGCGTAAGCACCATAAGGAATCGAGCTGTGCACAAAGCCCGCAGCAAAGGTGTAGATCAAAACCTTGTGCTGCTTCGATGGCTTGACCGTCGCCTTGGCGGGCAGGGCGTCATCGATCTTCTTGACGAAATCAGGGTTGAGGTTCTGAGCGTGTGCCAGTGAGGTCATCAGCGACAAAGCCGCGACCATGCAGGCGATGAGAAAAGTTTTTGAACGATGAGCGAACATGGCGTTCTCCTGACGGAAGGTTGGTGAAAGTGAAGAGGCGTGAATGGAACCTTGACTATCTTACGAATGGGCTTGATGCGGCGGCCTACTCAGTTACACAATTTGCAGTGAATGCAGTGAAGATTGACTCATGTCGCGTGCTCACTGGAACGCATCCCACAGCCGTTGAAACTCCCCGTAAAACTCTTTGCAGAGCGATGGGTCATTGGTGATGAGGATGTTTTCCTGATTGTGAATCGCTGCTGAACGGGTCCAGTTGTAGCTGCCATTGAGAAGCGTGTCGTCGTCGAAGATGGCGAACTTGTGATGCATGTGGTGATCGGTTGACTCAAGGCGAACGGGAACGCCTTCACGGATGAGGCGGTCAATGTCGGAGCCGACGTCGCGAGACTTGTCTTCATCGGTGATGACGCGCACCGCGACGCCGCGCTGGTGAGCCTCAAAAATAGCGCGGGCGATCTGGTCATAGGTGATGGTGAAGACGCAGATGTCGAGCGTTGATTTTGCCTGATGAATCATATCAACGATGCGAGCGGCACAGTCATCGCCGGGCGTGAAGTAGGCATGCGATTCAACCTTGCGCGGCGGAGCCGTGGGCGTCATCAGCTTGACGACATCTTCGAGCCATTCGAGTACGCCGTCGCATTGCCCCAGATGTTCTTTGGCCAAGGCGAAGGCGCGATGGCGATAGAGCGACAAGGCCCTGAAATCAGGGGATTCCTCAGCGATCACCTGCGAGAGTGCCTGCCGTTCATTGCGGGTGAACTTCTCATCTTCAAGTGTGGCCTTGAGCATCTGGTCGAGTGTGCTTAGTTCCAATTCACTGTTCCTTGGAGTGAGTATCAGATGACGCGGCGGCAGCAGATTTACCGGCGGTGAACGCGGATGATACGACCGATGGAGCAACCCATGGACGCGAAGCGCTGATGCGGATGGCGGTGTGGAGTTCGCTGCTGAGTTCGGAGAGAATCAGGAGCAGGCCGGTGAAGAAGAGCCATGCGATGACGCTGCCTCCGCAAATGAGGCAGCTCCACGGAATGCTGTTGTCGCCACTGAATGTCGAGAACGCGGCGACTACATGCTGGGCGAAGAGGAGCACCAGCGCGGCACCGACGCCATTAATGCGTCGAGTCATGCCGAAGTAGCTGGATCGGATGGCAAGATTCTTAAGTGAATGAAGCAGCATAGCCATCAAGATGAGCCAAGTTGCCATCGCAATCCAGTGTGCAATATGTGAAAAAAAAAGGATGCAGGGATGGTCTTGCTCAGTTGAGCGAGGGCGAAAATGCCGAAACTCGCAGCAGTCAAGGCGCAGCAGAATCGAGTCAAACGGCGGGAGCTGACCAGCGATTCGATTCGCAGCGATGCGTGGCTCTACGGTTGTGATTTGAATGATGCCAAAAATGGCGACAACGACTGATGCTTGAATCAATGCGAGCAATATGAGTTCGCCCGTCAGTCCGAAGAGGGGAATAATCGTCATCAAACCGCCCCAGATAGTGGTGATGACATGAATGATCGTTGCGGCGATGATCAGTCGTGTGCCGCGATGTAGGTTGCGCAACCAGCGAACGCTCGCAAAGCGAAGCTGGTGGCCATGCGTGGTCCATTCGACTGCGGTGCCGCACTCGGGACATGACTGATCGAAACGCAACCCGCGCAGGTTGTAACTGCATTCTCGACAGGCGAGATCGGCGCGGACTTCACGAACCAAAGGCTGCCAATTTTCTTCCACGCGCAAAGCGTAGCAGAGTCATGGTGTGTTCGAGAAATGTCTCTGTTTAGCGGCGGGCCAAAGGCTCTGCGGCGGCCCGCGTTCGCGCCCGTTACGGAAATATCCCGCGCAGTGCATACACCCGGCCGATGTAATCGAGCGCTGCACAGTACGACGCGGTGCGCATGCCGCACTCGTATTTGTGAGCGCACAGTTTCGTGCGCCTTGCCGCGAAAACCATGTGCTTCTTGAGCAGATCATCCACGACATCGGAGTCCCACGTCTCTGCTTGCCTGTTCTGTTTCCACTCGAAGTAGGAGACCGTGACGCCGCCTGCGTTGCACAAAATCGCGGGCAGGATTTCGATGCCTCGTTCGATGAGCACGCGCTCACCGGCAGGGGTCACAGGAGCATTGGCCGCTTCGACGAGCACTTTGCAATCGATGATCTTAGCGGTGTGCTGATCGATCATTTGTTCGAGCGCTGCGGGGATGTAGAGATCAACTTTCGTTGTGTGGAACTGCTGCGTGGTGATGGCTTCGGCGCCGGTGAAGCCTGCGATGCCGCCGGTCTTTTCGACGTGAGTTGCTAGAGCCTCGGCATCGATGCCGCGCTCATTATGAATAGCGCCGGTGTGATCGAGCACAGCCTTGAGCTTCGCGCCTTTTTGTGCAAGCAGTCTGCCGGTCCACGAACCGACGTTGCCGTAGCCGATGAGTGAAAACGTCGCGGTTTCCAGCGGAATACCAAGCTCAGGCACGATCTCTTCAAGCACATAAACCACGCCTTGGCCCGTCGCTTTGTTGCGACCATGCGAGCCGCCAAACTCTATCGGCTTACCCGTCACCACACCCAGCCCGCGCGTTCGGCCATGCGGATCGGAAAGGTTCATGTAGGTGTCCGCCATCCACGCCATGTGCTGACTGGTGGTGCCGACATCGGGTGCGGGAATGTCGTAGTCCGGGCCGATGTTGGTGCCCAGCGCTGTCGTGAAGCGGCGCGTCATGCGCATCATTTCACCAGCACTGTGCGCACGTGGATCAATACGCACCGCGCCTTTAGCGCCGCCATAGGGAAGGCGAACCAGTGCACACTTCATGGTCATGATCGCAGCGAGTGCTTTGACGTGATCGAGGCTGACATCGTGGTGATAGCGAATGCCGCCTTTGAAGGGGCCAAGCACATTGTTGTGCTGCACGCGATAGCCTTTGAAGAGGCGATACGAGCCGTCATCCATCATGACGGGGAAGTGCACCATGATTTCGTTCTTCGGCTGCGCCAGCACGAGATGCAATTGCTCAGGCAACTCGCAGGTCTCGGCGGCATGCAGGACTGAACCGATGGTTTGAAAGTAAATGTTGTCCGGCTGATAGGCCAGTTCCAACTGCTTGAAAACATCGTCAATGCGAGCCATGAAAAATCTCCCTAGTGCGATCGGCGTGGACCATGCCTATGCAAGTGTTCAATGTCCAGCGGAAATTGCAAGTCGCCGCTGCGATTCTTCACGAAGCATAACGAGAAGGGCGGTCCATATAACCTGCCATCGGCATGCTTGCTGCGCACGCTTGATTGCGACTGTGCACTCATCATCATGCAGCAAATCCGCTGAGCGACTTTCATCCCTGCAAGCTTCTCGCTCTCCACGTACAATCGCCGTCCAAGGTTCTATTCCATGAGGATATTTCACGTCGTCTGGGTGCATTGATGGCCAAGTCCAAGAACACGCGATCGAGTACGAAGAAAGAACTGGAAGTGTTGCCTCCCGCGGCAGTCTCCCCGGCATTGCCACCGGCTGCGCCGCTGGTGCCCGAGCCAGTCGTAGAGTCTGAGGAGGATGTGCACGCGCGCAACCGCCGCGCTGAGCCGATGCTCTTCGAGATTGCGTGGGAAGTGTGTAATCAGGTTGGCGGCATCTACACCGTGCTGCGTTCCAAAGTGCCCAGTATGGTCGATCGCTGGAGCAGTCGTTATTGCCTCATCGGGCCATACAACCATCAGACCGCGTCTGTGGAATTTGAAGAAGCACCGCTCACCGGCGCTGTCGGCCAGGCTGTCAAACAACTACGCGACATGGGCATCACCGCGCACTATGGGCGCTGGCTTATCACCGGTCGGCCAAACGTCGTGCTGCTCGATCATGTTTCAATCTTCAACCGGTTACACGAAATCAAATATCACCTCTGGCAGAACCACGGCATCCCCACGCCCGCTAGTGATGAACTGATCAACAACGTCGTCGCTTTCGGCGAAATCGTTCGCTTGTTCCTTTGGGCGGTGTCGCAGAAAGAGTCGCCGCGTCGGCCGATTTTGGCGCACTTTCACGAATGGATGGCGGGCACCGCGATCCCCTCGCTGCGGCGCGATCAGTGGCCCGGCGGCATCATCTTCACCACCCATGCCACCATTCTGGGTCGCTACCTGGCGATGAATGATCCGGTCTTTTACGACCATCTTTCATTCTTCGATCCCGAAAAAGAAGCAAAGAATTTCAACGTCGAAGCGCAGCATGGCATCGAGCGTGCAGCAGCGCATGGCTCGCATGTGTTCACGACAGTTTCCGATGTCACCGCCCTGGAATGTCGCAGCCTTCTTGGAAGGCAGCCCGATCTGCTGCTGCCCAATGGTCTGAATATTCGCAGGTTCGAGCGGTTGCACGAGATGCAGAATCTCCACCGCGTCTATAAGGAGAAGGTGCACGAGTTCACCATGGGGCACTTCTTCCCCAGCTATTCATTCGACCTCGATCGCACGCTCTATTTCTTCACCAGTGGTCGCTACGAATATCGCAACAAGGGCCTCGATCTCACCATCGAGGCGCTGGCCCGGCTCAACTACCGCATGAAACTGGCGGGGGTGAAGCTGACGGTGGTGGCGTTTATCATCACCAAGCGGCCGTTCAAGTCGATCAACGTGCATGCGCTGCATAACCGCGCCATGCTCGATGAATTCAAGGAAGTCAGCGATCAGATCAAGACGCAGGTGGGCGACAAGCTTTTCCGCGCAGGCACGGAAGGACGCATTCCCGATCTCAATACGTTTGTCGATGACTACTGGCGGCTGCGCCTTCGCCGAACGATTCATGCATGGAAGAGCAGCATGCCGCCGGGTATTGTGACGCATGACTTGGTTGATGATCGCAATGATGAAGTGCTCAATCAGCTGCGCCATTCGCAGCTATGGAACAAGCAGGAAGACCCGGTGAAGGTGATCTACCACCCGGACTTCGTGAACTCGACTAATCCACTTTGGGGCATGGAGTACGATCAGTTTGTGCGCGGTTGTCACCTGGGTATTTTCCCAAGCTACTACGAACCTTGGGGCTACACGCCGCTCGAGTCAATCGCTTCGGGTGTGCCTGCGGTGACGAGTGATCTTTCAGGCTTTGGTTCGTATCTGTTGCAGCTCTTGCCCGAGCACGATCAGCGCGGCATCTACTGTATTCATCGTCGCTACTCTTCATTCGATCAGTCTGCGGATGAGTTGGCGGATTTGATGTTCCGATTCTGCCAACTGAATCAGCGCGAACGAATCGCGCTGAGAAACGCAGTGGAAAGCTTTGCGGAACACTTCGACTGGCACAACCTGGGCCGTCGCTACAACGAAGCGCACGAACTGGCGCTCGATCGCATTGCGTGAGATGAGATTTCATTCACAGCCGCAGCGTCCTCGCTGCGCGTCTGAGAATTGCACGCGCAGCGAGGACGCTGCGGCTACAAAAAGCGAAGCGCATTAGGTCGCTCTTCGGTTATGAACGATTGAGTTTACGACGAATCAGCTTCGCACGCGCTTCTCGCCTCGCGGCCTGATCCATTTCGCTGCCTGTGAGTTTTTGCAGATGTGCAGGTTGCGTTGAGAGAAAGAGATCGTTGATCGTGGGGATATCGACCGTATCAATGCGGCCAAGGTTCACGCCCAATCGCAAATGACTGAGCAGTTGCAACACCTCTTCGGTACTCATGGTGCGGGCATGAGTAAGTAGTCCCCACGCTCGCCAGATTTTGTCATCGAGCTGACTCGATCGCTGCTTGATGAGGGCCTGCCTGGCCTGTGTTTCGTAGGCGATGATCTGCGGCACGATGGTGCGCTCGAAGTCGGCCAGAATTTCTTCTTCGCCTCGGCCAAGCGTCGTCTGATTAGAAATCTGAAACAGATCGCCCAGCGCTTCAGAGCCTTCGCCGAAGAGACCACGCACTGCAAGGTGCATGTCCCGCGCTGCCCGGCGAACCTTGTCAATCTCGCCTGTGAGTTGAAGCGCAGGCAGGTGAAGCATCACGCTGACGCGAATGCCTGTGCCCACATTTGTCGGACATGCGGTCAAGTATCCCCACTGCTGACTGAATGCAAAATCGAGCTTCGATTCCAGCGCATCATCAATGCGATTGACCTGATCAAACGCGGAGCCAAGCTGCATGCCTGAGCGCAGCACCTGAATGCGAAGCTGATCCTCTTCATTGACCATGATCGAAAAAGTTTCCTGCGCCCCGATGGCGACAGCGCGAGGGACTTTGTCAACCACTGCGTGATTTCGACTGATCAGATGCCTCTCGACCAGAAGCTGACGATCCACTTCCGGGCAATTTTTCAGTTCCACCCAGAGCACTTCATCGCCCATGTCCTGCTTCGTGATCGTCTCCCGGCAGCGATCGAGTACTTCCTGCTGCATGCGCGGCGTCGCCCGATTGACGAAAGAATAACCCGCCAGATTGCGAGCCAATCGAATGCGACTGGAGATGACCACTTCATTGTGTGGGCCAGCGCCGCGTAACCATTCGCCTGCATGTTCCGTGAGTTCACGAAGACTCATGACGCATCCTCCTCAAACCTGCGAACTTCATCGCGCAGGCGCGCCGCCAGTTCGTAATCTTCATTGGTCACCGCATCGCCCATGCGCTTGCGCAGGGCGAGCAGCTTCTGCTGACGCACTTCGCTCTCTTGACCATGCACGCGATGAGGCACCTTGCCGATGTGATGCGTGCCACCTTCCTGTGCGCGTTCGACCAGCGGCGAGAGCGGGCCTTTGAAAGCGGTGTAACAATTGGGGCAACCCATCAGACTGTGTTCGCGAAACTCAGCGAAGGTGAGTCCGCAGTGATCGCAACTGACTTCGGTGGTGGTGGTCGCAGCGCCGCTGTGCAGTTTGACGAAGTTGGTCAATAGTTCATTGATGGGGGTGTGAGCGGTCTTGATCGCCAAGCCTTCCTGTGACGCATGGGTATCGCACAGATGCTTTTCGATTTTCTGGCCTTTGATGATCTCCACCGAATGATGGGTCGCAGGCTTTTCGCAATGGTCACATTTTCGCTTCAATGAAGTGGTCCCTAGAGGAACAGCTTGAACTTGCGTGATTCTAGTAGCGTTCAAGAATGCGATCAAGAAATGAATCGGTCCATCGGCTGACAGCACGTGAGCAAAAACTTGCCTTTCCTCCTGGCTTTGTACAATCGCGCACCGGTTCCAATTGTTTTTCATCTCAGGAGTCAACCATGCGAAGGTCATCACTGGCGGTCCTGTTGCTTACAGCTCTGTGCTCAACTTCCACTCTATGCGCGGGTGAACTGGCAGCAGGGGTGCGTGGTCTGGCAACGCGGGCGCCCAAGGAGATGAAGATCGATGGCGATCTTTCGGAGTTTAAGGATGCGTTCTGCACGCCGATTAATTACTTCCATCCTGACCTCAAGAATCGTCCTGCTCAGTTCTTTTACATGTGGGACGATGAAGCGTTTTACGCAGGGCTTCGAACACTCGACGAGCGGCCGGCCAACAACGCTTCCGATGATCGGCTGTGGGAAGGCGACGGTGTCGAGTGGTACTTCGATACCCGACAAGATGCCACGTTCCGTTCTAACGAATGGATCAACGCCAACAACGGCAGCGTGCATTGCTACTGGGTGGGGCTGGCGGGGCGTGAGATCAAGCCGCGCTTTTGTCTGCGTCCTGGGTTTCTCAATGCGATTCCCAAGCTTGGCGTGGAGGTGGGCGCTCGCCGGACGAAGCTGGGGGTGGAGGTGGAGTTTAAGATGCCTTGGAAGAATTTTCCGAAGTTTGAAGTGAAAGAGGATCGCGTGATAGCGCTGGACGCTGAGCTTTGCTATTCCGATGGCGGGCCACGCGTGGATCGGTTCTTTGCATATGGTTCGCCGCTCTCGGTGCAGCAGCCTGCGAGCCTGGCGAAGATTCAGTTGGTTGGGAAGTTTGAGAAGGAGCACTGGGCCGCGTGTGGTGCGGTGATGATGCCGATGCGCTGTGATGTGTCGTGGAATCAACTGGGCAAAGCGGGTGGCCACGCTTATGTCACGATTCCGCCCAATCACGAAAGCGAGATCGGCAAGATCACGGTGCGCCTCACCGACCTTCAAGGCAAGACCATCGGCGAGTATGACGCGGATGTGCAGACCATTCAGAGTGATGGCAACTTCAAACGGGCTTACGCCCGCTGGCCACTCGATGATGCGACAGCAGGCGCGTTCCACGCCACCGCGATCGTGTTCGATAAAGAAGGCAAGGAGTTAACTCGCATCGCCCCGCGCCTGGTGAGCACGAGTATGCAGCAGGGGTACTGAATGAAAAGCGGGAAAGCGGGAAAGCGGAAAAGCGAGAAAGCAGGAAAGCGGAAAATGAGGATGCGGTGATGGAATATGGGGATCAAGTCGCCTTTATCATCGCCCGATAATGTTTTGGGAGGCATGGCCAATCTCGCGAAAGGAGCGAGCCATGTTT
>Ga0163146_10003387_pt1 | contig 20330 bp, 18 predicted proteins | sample OliLakLV19MP7G1_FD_148648 | JGI IMG/M metagenome (GOLD analysis project Ga0163146, IMG submission 148648) | Freshwater microbial mat bacterial communities from Lake Vanda, McMurdo Dry Valleys, Antarctica - Oligotrophic Lake LV.19.MP7.G1 | ecosystem: Environmental > Aquatic > Freshwater > Lake >...
AATGCGAAACGTGAAGAATCGCCGGGAAACCCGCACGGTTTCGCCAAAAACCAAAGAGCGGGCGAAGGGACTCGAACCCTCGACATCCAGCTTGGGAAGCTAGCGCTCTACCAACTGAGCTACGCCCGCGATGCCGTGCCATCCTAGCACGGGACAGCAGCCTCCCAAGGGGGGTTTGGTATGGCGTAGAATCCGTTTGCTCTGTTTCGGTGCCGAAACGCCTTCCTTCCAGGTTGTCGATCCATGGCCGTGACCGCCCCCGCTCTATCTCCGAAGCCTGCTCCTCCCCCCCGCCGTCGCTGGCTCTCGAAATTGGTGCGATCGACGATCGCGGTCGTCGTCATCGTCGTGGCGATCAGCAGCGTCGCGGTGCCCTGGTGGCTTTCGAACTCTGAGCGGCTCAGCGGGATCGTGGCCAGCCTGGTGCCAGACCTCGACGCCACGGTCTCGTTCGATCGGGTGCGGGTGGGCTGGACCGGGCCGATCGTGCTCGAAGGGATCAAGGTCATGCCGGCCGACGGCAGCCCATCGCCGGTGGGCATTCTTCGCATCGAGGGCGAACACGGGCTCCTTGCGATGCTCCTTTCCGGAGGCGATCTCGGCCGCGTCGTGATGGAACACCCGACGGTGGATGTGGCGTTTGATAAAGACCACGTCATGAATATCGAGCGTCTCATTCGACAAGACGACGCACAGATCGCGGCAGGATCGCCCCGTCGTCGTCGTGCCGCCGCACACATTCGGCTCGAGGTGGAGGACGCAATTGTTCGAATCACAGCCCCGTGGGCTGCCGAGACCTGGGTCAGCGATCCGATTACGATCCGTGCCACGCTGGCTCCGACGACGGATGGCTACAGTGAGTGGATCATCGATCCCGTGCAGTTGCTGGCCGACGCGCGAATGGATCCTCCGGTGGCCTCGGGCGTGCTCGCATACATCGCGCCGATCCTGGCCGATGCCACGCGGACGAGCGGCCGGTTCTCGTTGTCGCTCGCGCGTGCGCGGTTCCCGGTCGGCGATCCCGGTGGTGGCACCGTCTCGGGCACGCTCTCCATGCACGAAGTGGTCCTGGGCCCGGGGCCGCTCGTCGCTGACCTCATCGAATCCCTTCCGGCGGGGTTCCTGCGGCCTTCGGCGATTCGGATCGCGGACGAGTCCGTTGTAAAGTTTCGTCTCGCTGACCGTCTCGTCTCGCATGAGGGTCTCGAGTTTGGCGTGCCGCTCCCCAATGGGCGACGGCTCGATGTGCAGTCCAGCGGCACCGTCGGCCTCGACAACCGGGCCCTCAATCTTCGACTCGCGCTGCCGATTCCCGCCGACTTGCCGCAGGATCGGCCGGTGGTGGCGGCGCTTGCGGGCAAGACGATTTCGTTGGGCGTGGCCGGAACCCTGGACGAGCCCCGCTTGGTGTTCGACGGTTCGATTCGCGACGCGGCGGCCCAGGTGGCGGCGGATCTTTTGGAGCGCGTGCCCGAGATCTTGGAGCGGGTGCGGGGGGAGCGGCCGGTGGTTCCAGCCTCGGCCACGGAGGCCCCGGCTGACACTGCTGACGACACGCAGCCACCGGCGATCACGGGGGACGATGTGGTGGACATTGTCGGGAGCGTTCTCGACGAAGTCGCCCGTCGTCGGGCCGACCGACGAGCGAAGGGCGAAGCCGGCGAGACACCGCCGCCGAGGCGTGGCCGTCTCCGGGAACGGCTCCTCGGCCCACAGACCCCGCCGCAACAGCCGGCGACAGAGTAGGGCTCATTCATCCCATTGCGGCGGGGCCGGCCGTAAGGCTACCCATAAAAAAACCTGGGCCTCCCTTGCGGGAGGCCCAGGCATTCATGCTCATGCTTCTTCAGGGTCGGTTGGCTTGTGGCCAGTGACTCTGAAAATGAGTCACCGATCAGGTGCTCTCGGCAGGGGACTTGGCAGCTTCGGTCGGAACGCCTTCCGACTCGATCACAGCCGCACCACCGCAGTCGCCACCGGCACAGCCGCTCGCGCAACCCGAGCAGTCGCTGGTTTCGCCGCAGCACTGTGCGACTTCACCGTGGCAACGACGATGCTTGCCGTGGCAACGCTCGCGGTGACCATGGCAACGCTCGCGACCATGGCAACGCTCGCGACCGTGGCAGCCGTGACCAGCAACCGCACCGTTGTCACCACCGACGAGGGCGATGGCCATCAGGGCGAAAAACATAGCCAACGCAAAACCGAGGAAACGCTTCATAAGAAAAAACCTCCACCAAGGAAAAAAGCGAACGCAGTTGTTGCGCCCACGAGGCCGTCACGAATAGAACCTCGATCCGGGACGGCCACCGGACCGCAGCAGACGATGTCTCAACTTGCCTACAGGCGGCATTTTCACCCAGTCTTGCCGATAAAACACGGGGACTAGGCAAGCTATGCCGCACGCAGGTCAGGCTGACAAAGCTAGCAGCCAGACTGTGCGTGTCAAGAAACCTGGGCAAGTTACGGCGAGAATGCCGATTTACGAGACTTTGCCGACAGGCCTGTGGCGGGCTTTTTTACTTCGGGGCCTGGGCTTCTGAGGTCGCCGGGTTTCCAGCCGTCCGCGGTGACTGCGCGGCAGTCGCACGCTTCTGGAGCTCGGCGGCAACCATTTCCTGCTTGGCGAGCATGTCTTCAGGATCCTCGAAATTCAGGAGCAGCGGGGGCAGATCGTCGAAAATCCGCATCGCCATCCCCACCACCCGCCAGCCCTCTGGATCGAGCCGAACCACCCAAACGACATTATCGCTGGTCTTGAAGCCATCGGGGTCGGTATCGGTCCAGGTCGTGCCCACATGCACCACGTCCCCTTCCTCGCTCACGACCTCACAGTCTTTCACGGTGTAAGTCGCCGTATCTTCGACCGGCGGCGCGACGGAAAGCCCCAATTCCTCGGTCTTTGTGCGAGCGGCTACGCTCAGGAGCCCGCGGGCAGCCCCGTCGTCACCTCGCCGAACGGCCTCGAGAAACTCGACCACGGTTCGCTTGGCGGCCCCGGTGGTGTCACCCCCATGCGGGGCGCTCGAGCAGCCAGGGAGGCCCAGGGCCACCACGATCATGGTGGCACCAAGGGCGGTGGAGGCGAAGCATGTCAACGAAAAAGCATTCAATCGCATGGCAGGCCGCTGCTCCGATTGGGACACTCGCTCGGCGGGTTCGCCGGGCTTTCTGGGTGGCGGAGAGTGACCGACCGACCCCTGAGCGTCAAGACGATTGCAGGCTGGAAAGGCCGATCTCTTTGCTACGATCCCTGAGGGATTGATTCAGCCTTCCAGTGCAGCGATTCGGAGCACTCCATATGGTGACCACGCCACTGCGGCCACGTATGCCCATGACCATTGCGGGGCTTTTCGCCTTCATGGCAGTCTGGGCAATTGCGGCAGGCCCGAAGCCCAAGCCGCCTGTGCGCCGCGCCACACCGCCACCGGCCGCGTGGGACAAGGCCACTGCTGGCACCTTCTACGACAATGCATTCAGTGTCCTCTCAGGCCCGCGGCCCGAGTTTGAAACGGCAAAACGGCCGTCCACCGGCGGCCCGCCCACAGGGGAGCCGACTGCCACGAGGTCGGCTGGCAGCGGCGACGCATTCAAGTGGTCGTCGCTCATTTCGGAAGACACGCTCATTGACGAAATCAAGACGCAGAAAGACTTGGTCGAGACCACCGTCGTGACCCCATCGACTTTCAAAGGCGGGGGCTACAACCAGGCCCGAAAGTCATTCAGCGTACTCGCCGTCGCATTCGGCGTGATTGCGGCCCACGACCAAGATGTGCGCTGGAAGAAGGATGCCGCGACGGCCCGGGATCTCTTCGCGCGGGCCGGCTTCAATTGCAAGACGGCGACCGATCAGGCCTTCAATGAATCCCAACTGCGGATCGAAGACCTCCAGCTCATGCTCAGTGGCAGCGCCCCAGGTGGCAAACCGGAACGCGACGACGACTTCGTCTGGAGCCAGGCGGCGGCTCGGCCCGCACTTATGGCGAGACTCGAGGAAGCCGAGAAGGCCGTCGCCGCCGGGCTGTCATCATCGGCCGAATTCACGAAGGCGCAGGCTCAGGTCGTCCACCAAGCCGAGATCGTGGCGGCCATCGGCGAGGTGATCGGCCAGCGCGACTTCGAGTTTCACGACGACGAGTCGTATCTGGCATTCAGCCACGCGATGCGGGACGCCGCCGTGCGTGTTCGCGAGGCCTGCCTCAAGAAAGACTACGACGCTGCCCGCACCGCTGCCGGCGGGATCTCGAAGGCATGCAGCGGCTGCCACGAGTCGTACCGCTGACAATCTTTGTGATGGACGGGTACACAAGCCTCTCGCTGGCTCCAAGGGCTTGTCGTTTCGCACCACGGCACTTCGGATACAAGCCCCTCGCGCTAGCGAGGGGACGGCGGATGATCGGGCGAGCCGAATGACAATAGAAAGCTGGACGGCCCTCCTCCCGCAGTCCCACGGCTCTCGCCATGGGCTTTTGTTCGGACGAGGCCTGCGCCGCGCACGCCCCTACCCTTTGCTGGGCATCAGGTGCGGCAAAGCCCCAAGCGACACCATCTCCGCCAGGCCGGCGTCGGCCATCTCGCTGCCGGTCACATAGCGATGGGTGCGAATCCACTCGTTGATGAGGGTTTCGGCCGTGCCGAAGAGCTCGCAGAGGAGCACGTCCATCTCCCCTTCGAGGACGGCAAAGTGCCGCGACCATTCGGCGGCCTCGCGGATGCCGATGTGCTCCTCGCTCTGCCACTTCATGGGATGGAAGAGGAAGACGCTGTACGGGGTCACGATCCGGCGACGGCAGGCGGCAAAGGGCCAGAGGGCCGCCGACGAGCATTCCCCGGTCACGATGGCGCTCGCTCGGATGTCTCGGAGCTTGATGAGCGTCACAAGCGACATCGCGCAGTAGGGGCTACCACCGGGCGAGTCAAAGTAGATCGTGCATTCGCCGCCGGGCTCGATGCCCAGGAGCCGCTCGGTGATGTCCTGTTCCTTCTCAGTCAGATCGCCGACGAGCGCGATTTCGAGCGGCCCCTCCGCCACTTGTTCCTGCTCGTCTTTTGGGGCTGGGTCGCGCTCACGGCGTGCCATCAAGAAGGCTCCTGGTAACTCGGTGGGCATCGCTGCATTCCTCGCAGTGCCCCGACTCCGGAGCCTATGACGGTCTGCCGAGACCGGCAAGCCTACGGTCCACTCTTGCGTCTCCGGAAGCGGGCGGCGACGATGAATGGATTCTTCATGCCAAGGATCGCCGGATGGGAATCGTTTCCTATTGCCCCAACCAACACCGTGTGAAGGTGAAGGACGAGCTCGCCGGCCGCAAGGGAATCTGCCCTACGTGTGGGGTGCGGTTTCGGATTCCACTCAAGTCGCAGTCTGAGCCTCCTCAGGCACAATCGCCAGCCGCCACGATGACCGCGCCACCGGCCCCAAGGCCCGCGTTCGTGCCGATCACGGCACTGCCTGTGGCCGAGATCATCTCCTTCGATGCGGCCCTCGCAGCAACGCTCCCGCGGGCCGTGCCGCTGACGCGACCCACCACCGGCTAGCGCGGGGCGAGGCCGCGGTCGAAGGCTTCCTGGTCGCGGCGAAACACCGCGAGCGTCGTATCGAAACGCTCAACCGGAATGCGGTAGACCGGCTGCTCGGCGGTATGAGCGTGGCAATGGGCCACCAGGAGCCGGTAGAGAAACTTGAAGAGCTGCCGCGGCACGCGAAGCGTCCGGAGGCCGTCGATGAGCCGTCGCTGATCGACTGAGTCATCAAAGAGCGCCGAGAGCGTGGCTGGCGGATCACCGACACTCGCCGCCTTCACGCGGGTCGAGGCAATGTCGTAGAGCGTCTCACCCGACCACTCGAGCGAGGGCACGAGGTTCTGCTTGTCGAGCCGTGCCCGCTGATTGAACTGCTCGTTCTCCCGTTCGATGAACCGGTAGAGCTCCTCGGGAAGAAGGAGCTTGAAGCCGACGCCCGGCATCTTGAGGAGCTTGTTGTCGAGGAGCGGCCAGATCACCAGCCGCATCCGCTCGGCGGAGCCGTTGATGAGGTGTGGCTCGTCAAGACGATCCACGATCACCACCATGCCCGACCAGCCGAGCGTCGTGAACACCCCCTGGAGCTTCGCGAAAAGCTCGTAGCGATCGTCGGAACGGGCATGAGACGGGAGCGGCTGGCCGGCGAGATCCATTTCGGGCATCGATGCAAGCGCCTGGGCCAACTGCCCCACGGTGCGATTGCCCGTGCGCATGCCGGAGACGATCCTCCAGGCACGCCACGTCGATTTCAGCCGCCGCAGTCCCGCGGGAATCCATGCTGCCCCGAGGAGTGCCCACGGCAACCACCACGTCACCCACTCGAGTGTTCCCGTTGCCAGCGCCGCGACGAGCGCGATCACGGCAACGATCGTGGCCCCGAAGCCAAGGAGTCGAGGCCAGCCGCCGAACCGACCGTGATAGCCCGTCCGCCATCGCAGCCTTCGCCACCGCATCGGGAACGGCTCGGCCGTGGACTGGTCGTAGCATGCAGCGAGCAGCGCGATATCCCGAGCCTGAGCATGCGTGAGTCGCGGCGGTCGATCGCCAGCAAGGAGTTTGTCTACGAGCTGCGTCGCAGCCAGCGACAGGATCGCATCCATGTGGTCCCAGAGCTTCCACTGCCCGAGGGACTTCTCGACCGATCGACCATGGGCCACGCGGGCCACGAAGCGGTCGAGGAACGGATTGAAGTCGTCGTAGAGCACGGTGAAGCAGCGGGCCCCTGGGTGCGCCTCATTATGCCGCTCGAAATGCCGAACCATCTGAAGCTTGAGCGCCGTCTTCCCGCTCCCCTTCTCGCCAAACACGATTGACGTGCTCGGGTCGGATGGGCTGCCGAGGATCTTGTCCCAGGCGGGATGGAACGTGGTCTCGAGACAGTCTCGCTTGAAGACGGCGTCGGTCTGCGCATCCTCGTCCGCGAAGGGATTGCCGGCGATGCCGTGATGCTCGAGGAAGTCCTGAACTTTCATGGTTTGCGCGTGGCAACCACCATGCCCTCGAGCATTTTCTTGAAGCCGTCGGCATGACGGTCAACCGTGGCCGCGGGGCCGTAAAACTTCAGGAAGTAGTTGCCGGCGCCGGGGGTCTCGACGATGCCCGCGAGCATCCGGTAGCCGGGCCGCTGAACGACCTTGCCACCGGCAAACGGCCCGCCTGGCTGATCGAGGTAGGTGCCGGGGATATCGACGAGCGTCACGCTCGAGCCGGCCACCTTGAATGCCTTCGTGGTGGTTTTTTCTTTCGTGTCGCCACCGTCGGGCTGCGCGAACTGCCCACACCAGCGATCGATGTTGGCTTGGATCGTGCCGCCTGCGCCCATGACCGTCATGCGTCCCGGCGGCAGCTCGGCACCGTCCGCTCCCTTGCCCTCCGACGGAATCGAAAACTCTGTTTCGATCATCCCTGATGACGGACGCACCCGCGCGAACCCCTCCGGCGCCTCGAGCGACAGGCTGCCATCGGCAATCGTGAACGCCGGGTTCTCAGCGGCCGGCTCCGCCGCGACTATCGGGGCCCACGCAACGGCAAACACGACAAACGCGGAACGGAACACGCTCGTATACGGTGACACAGCAAAGGCCTCCAACACCACAATGTCATGGAAAATCGGCGGGAATCGACCCGCCGCGGTCGGCGGCAATGTACCACACGGCAAGCTTCACTGCGGCGTTGGGTACGATGAGGCGATGCCAGAGGCCGAAGTCCACAGCCTTGTGATTGGCCGCGACGCGATGGGCTGCCGCTTCGAGGTGGTCTTCAACGCCGGCGAGGTTCCCGAGGCCACGGAGCTGGGCATCGCCGTCCTCGATTGCGTCGATGCGATCGAGGCGCGAATCAGCATCTATCGTGAGTCGAGCGAACTGGCTCGAATCAATGCCGACGCAGGCGCGTGGGTAGCGGTCGCGCCCGATACGTGTGCCATGCTCTCGCTCGCTCGTGAGCTTCACGCTCGCACGGCTGGCGGGTTCGACATCGCCGCCGGGTCGCTCGTGAAGGCGTGGGGATTTCTCGAACGACAAGGACGCACGCCCGATCCCGCCGCGCTTGCAGCCGCGCGGGCCGTGTCGGGCACGCCGCTCATGGAGCTCGACGAAGCGGGCTGCCGCGTGCGAGTGCGGGCCACGGGGACAGCCTTGAATCCCGGCGGCATCGGCAAGGGATGGGCGATCGACCGTGGCATGAATCTCCTCGCCGCGGCTGGTGTGCCGAGCGTGCTCGTGCATGGCGGACAAAGCAGCGTGCGAGCCATTGGCACCCAGGGACCATCGATCCCGGGACGCAGCGGCTGGAAGATCGGCGTGCGGCATCCCCTGCGACCTGGCCGCCAGCTCGCGTCGATCACGCTTCGCGATCGGGCCCTCGGCACGAGCGGCTCAGGCACGCAGTTCTTCATCGAGCACGGCCGCCGTCTCGGCCACATCCTCGACCCACGGACTGGCCAACCAGCCGAGGGCGTCCTTTCGGCAACCGTGCTTGCGGGGTCGGCTGCCGAGGCGGATGCCCTCGCGACAGCGGCCTACGTGCTCGGCACGGATGGGCTCCCCATGGTCGCGCCGCCGGGGGGCAGCGCCGGAGCGATCCTGGTGATGCCTGACCGCGGCGGCGGTCTGCGGGTCGTCATCGCCAACCTCGACGAAGACGCCGTAGCGATCGCGCCAGAGCCCGGCCTGACGGTCGAGTGGCTCCCGTCAACGCCCGCGAATTGACGCCAACCGCGACGTCGGCCGTGGTGCCCTTCCGGATCATGACGGGCGGGTACACTTCGTGGCTTCCCGCGTCATCGCACCGTACCTCTACTGCCGTCATGCCCGACTGGTTTCACGCCTCCTATCTCGGCATCGTGCTGTTCCTGGCACTCACCGGCATCGGCCTGCCGATTCCCGAGGAGGTGGCGATCGTGGCTGCGGGCGTGGCCAGCAAGGCCGGGGTGCTGGTGTGGTGGAAAGCGCTCGCCGCCTGCCTCGTCGGAGCGCTGTTGGGCGACAGCATCATGTATGGCATCGGTCGTTTCTTTGGCGCCCGGGTGCTGCGGGCGCATCCATGGTGGAGCGGCTTCCTGACGCCCGAACGCGAAAAAACGATCGAAGACCTCATCAATCGCCACGGCATCAAGGCCTTCTTCGTGGCCCGTTTTCTCGTGGGTCTGCGGAGCCCTTTCTATCTCACGGCGGGCATCCTGCGGGTGAAGTATCGCTGGTTCCTCTTTGCCGACTTTGTCTGTGCGACGATCGTGATCGGCGGGTTTTTTGGGCTCGCCTATCTCTTTGGCGAACGGATCAGCGGGCTCATTGAAATGGCCGAGCGTGGCTTCACCCTCATCGTGGTGATCGCCGTGGTCATGGCGCTGGCGGTGATTGCTTTTTTCTCGTTCAGGCGCCGCCGGATCCAGATGCTCGATCAGGACCCCGAGGCCCTTTTCGAGAACCGCGAGATTCTGCTGGGCCCCGCGGCCGACCGGCTCGCCGACGTCGTGCGGCTCGGCGAGGTCGAGGGCAAGCAAGGCCACAGGCACCCCGACAAGCGGGCCGATCCAACCCGCGAGTGACGCCCGGCCCTCGTCGCGGTGAAGGCCCACGTGCTCGACGTCGATGGGCTCTCGATGAGCGTGAGGCCTGGAGGGCCGGTTGACTTCCGGCCGGATGGCCGGCACGCGAAGCAGGGCCATGGCTGGCCTGCGTCGCGTGTCCATGGCACCGGTCATGACGGTTGTGTGATGGCGACCTTGCGGATCAGGCAAACCTGTTGCCCAAAAGCGACACCCATGTCGCCTCCCCGCAACCTAGAACCCTGTAGTGCCGCGAGCAGTCTCGCACCTCAGGGAGTCTCTGATGACAAGCCATCCTTCTCCCACGACCCCTCGCAGGATCGTGGTCGTGGACGACGACCGAAGGCTGGCCTCGGGCCGCGCCGAATGGCTCTGCGGCCTGGGATGGCATGCCTTCGCTGTCGGTTCGCTCGCCGAGGCCGTCCGATCGCCGGGCCGCGACCGCTGCTCCGCCTGCCTCATCGATGCCCACCTGCCCGACAACGGTGGCCGCCGCGTGGCCGAGGCCATGCGAGCCGCGTCGCCAACTGCAGGCATCGTCGCAATCGTCGCTCCGGGTGACGCCTGCCCCGCGTGGGCCGACGCCGCCGCGTGTCATCCCGGCGCTGATGCCGAGCTCCTCGCCGCAATCGAGGCTGCGCGTGACGCAGCGCTCGTTCGTAGCACGCCGTGCCCCGCAGCCAGCCGCGCCTCGGCCGTGATTGGCTCGCATCCCACGCTGCTCCACGCGCTCGACATTGCCCGGCGGATCGCCCGCACGCCTGCGACGGTGCTCGTCACCGGCGAAAGTGGTACCGGCAAGTCGCTCCTCGCCCGTGAGATTCATGCGGCCAGCGGACGCCGTGGACGGTTTGTCGAGGTGGCCTGCGGCAGCCTCGCCGAGCCGCTCCTCGAGAGCGAGCTTTTTGGGCACGTGGCCGGCGCGTACACCGGCGCCAGCGTGGATCGCGACGGCCGGTTTCTCGAGGCCGACGGTGGCACGATTTTCTTGGATGAGATCGCGACTGCGTCGCCTGCGATGCAGGTGAAACTGCTGCGAGTGCTTCAGGAGATGGAGTTTGAACCCGTGGGCAGCGGTCGCACGCATCGGGTCGATGCCCGCGTGATCCTGGCGACGAACGACAACCTCGAGTCGCTCGTCGCTGCCGGTCGCTTTCGGGCCGATCTCTTCTGGCGGATCAACGTCGTGGCCATCGAGATGCCGCCGCTCCGTAGCCGCGCCTCCGACATCCCGTTGCTCGCCGACCATTTTCTCAGGAAGGCCGCCGCCCACGCCGGCCGCGAGGTGACCGGGATTTCAGCGCCGGCGATGACCGCCCTCTGCGGCCACACATGGCCGGGCAACGTCCGCGAGCTTCAGCATGCCGTTGAGCGCGCGGTCTTCCTCGGCCGTGGGTCGCTTGTCGACGCGGCTGATCTTCCCGCCGCGGTACTCGCAGGCGGACGGCACGCATCCGTCGTTGCAAGCCCGCTCAAGGAGGCGCTCGCCTCACCGGAGCGGCAGTTGATCCTCGAAGCGCTGGAGCGTTCCGGCTGGCGCCGCGACCTCGCCGCCCGCTCGCTCGGCATCAATCGCACGACGCTCTATAAAAAGCTTCGCCGCTTGGGCCTAGACCTGGGCGAACTGCAAGCAGCGCGGTGAATCACCGCGAGGGGTTGCCCGTGCCGTAGAGCCGGCGTTGTAGGCTGAGCGCAGCCAGGATGGCGAAGGGATTCTTTACGCTCGTCGGGCCATCCATGGCCCCGCCGAGCTTGCCGGCCCTCCGGCCGGCGACCGCACCTCCGGGCGGCCGATTCCGGACGCAAGGCGGTGTGGTGCGCCCGAGCAGACGAATGCTTCCGCGAGGGGTTGCCCGTGCCACGGAGCCGGCGTTGTAGGCTGAGCGCAGCCAGGATGGCGAAGCGAAGGCTACACCGAGCGACCGAAGGGCAGGATGCCCGAAGGAAGCGTCCGGCGACACGGCACGGGCAACCCCTCGCAGCGGGCTACGGTACGACGAGCGTGGCCTCGATGGGGAGGTGATCGGAGCCCACGTCGGGACCGACGGTGCGTGACCCCACACTGATCTCGGGCGACACGACGATGTGATCGATCGGAATGCGCGGAGCCCAGTGGCGAGCGTGCCACGTGCTCTGCACGCCACGGCCACGTGCCGAATCGCGGAGCCCGCGTGGGGCCACGAGTTGTCGAAATCCGAATCCCCAGGGCGTGGTGTTGAGATCGCCGGCCACGATCACCGGCCGCCGCTCGTCGCCAGCCAGCTCACCCATCGCGGCAAGCTGGGCATCGCGACGGGCCGACCAGTCTGCGGAAATCGGCGCGAGCGGATGCGCCGCCACCAGCAGGCAGCCAGCCTTGCCCAGCGGCAGGCCCGTGATCACGACGGGCGACCCGTCGGCAAGCGTCTCCACCCGTGGTGCATTCAGCGGCAGCTTCGAGAGGACCGCAATCCCAAATGGATCGCGGCGCGGCTCGACGACACGATACGGATAGAGCGGCTCCAGGTCGGCGATCGCATCGGCCCAGGCGTCATCCACCTCCAGGAGCACCACGACATCGGCGTCGCGCTGCCGCAGGTAGGCCATCCCGCGCGCCTTGTCAGAATTGTGAATCAAGACGTTGAGCGACACGATCGTGAGCCGATCGCCCGTCGCGATGGTGCCAGTGGCTGGGAGCCAGTACGGCAAGATCGCCCAGACGTTCGCGCCCACCGCGATCACGAGGCATGCCGTCGCAAGCCGGCTTCGTCGCCGCGTGGTGACCGCGAACCACACGAGCGTGGTGAGCAGGAGGTACCAGCGGAAGTGGCTGGCCAGATCGAGAAGCCAGTGCCAGCGACCGGCAAAGCCCGCGAGCGTCGCCGCCGCGAGCCCCCACGCAGGGAGATCAAACGCTGCCATGGATCGGCGCGGCTTGGCAGGCTGGGTTTCAGTCATGGCCGCGAGCGTACCGTTCCGCCAGGGCCTTCCTCAATGGCACAGTGCCTGGACGGTGGGCCAGCGTTTGGGGCTCGGCACGGTCCTCCACGACGTCCGCGAGCGAATACACGTTCCGCCGGAGACCCGCAGTGCGGTAGGGTATCGGCAATTGCGATCAGCCTTCCGAGGAGCCTGTCATGGATGCGCACGGTCTCTCGTGCCGCGGCCGTCATGCCGTCGCGCACACGGTCATTCGGTTGGCCTTCCTTGCAGGAGCGTGCATGGCCGCGAGCCTCCTGGCAACGCCCTGTTTTGCCCTGTTCGATGAGCCTTCGAATGGGCCTCTCAGAACATCGGCCGTCGATCTCGAGCTCACGCGTGCCGACGCGCCGGCCCGAGGTGAGTCGTCACGAGACATTTCGATCAAGGTTCGCTACCCCGTCGATGCGAAGGGCCCGCTGCCGCTGGTCATCTTCAGTCACGGCATGGGTGGCTCGTCCGAAGCCTTTGGCGATCTCGCCGATCGGCTTGCCTCGCATGGCTATGTCGTCATCCTTCCTACCCATTCCGACTCCGTGAAACTTCGCCGCGAGCAGGGGGAGGAAGCCGGTCGCGAGATCCTTTCAAACCCGGCCGACTATGTCCGCAATGTGAAGGTGTTTGAGCGGGTGGACGACATCAAGCGGATCATCGATGCCATCCCGGTGATCGAGACCAAGACGCCCGATCTCACGACGGCCGGGGCCACGCTCTCGCGGGACGCAATCGCCATGGCAGGCCACTCCGCGGGGGCACTGACCACGCAGATGGTCATTGGCGCGAAGGTGCGAACCCGTCTCCTCGGCGGCGTCGAGAGCGTCGCTGATCCGCGCGTGAAGGCGGCGGTCGTGATTTCAGGGCAAGGCCTCAAGAATCGGCTCTTGACCGAGGAGAGCTGGGCGGCGATCGACAAGCCGATGCTGGTCATCACAGGGTCGCGGGACACTGCCCGCGTCGGCAGCGAAACCCCGGCTTCGCGGCGCCATCCGTTCGAATACGCTCCCGCGAGCAAGGGCGAGCCCCGTACGTTTCTTCTCTGGATCGAGGGGGCGACTCACAGTTCGTATCAGGGACGGTCGGCCGCGGTGTTTCTGGGAGAGAAGCCCGGGGATGCCGCGATGGTGGCCGCGATCACATCGTCGACAGTGCTCGCGTTCCTCGATGCGTTTGTGAAACACCAGGCCGACTCGGCCGCCGCGCAGGCCGCCCGCAGCTCCCTCACGAGTGACGTGATCGCAAAGCAGAGCGGCGGCCAGGCGACGCTCTCGAGCAAGTAGCGATCCATCCTGCCTGCAGAGCCAGCGGGCATGCCGGTGTCGCGATGTAGACCGCGTTGCCCGGGGATGGGCCCTGCGGCATAGAATGCATGGATGAATTCGCACGCCCCACCGACTCCCGAGAGTGATACCCAATCGGAGACGCCACGCGATCGCGTCTCCATCATTCGCTGGATCGTTCTCGCGATCATCGCATGGGGCATCTTTCATGCCGTGGGGGCCTGGCAGTTCAACCATGACCCGCGTCGGGCGGTCGTCGTGCTTGTCTGTGTGGCAACGTTTCTGGGATTCTGGATGACGATGCTCGCCGTCCGGCAGCGACGGTTAACCAAGGGGAGATGATGCGATGGCAATCGTCCTCGGTGCGAGCCTCGACAATGGCCTCGTAGGCCCGCCGGTCGTGCGTCCGGCCCCCCAGCGGCCCGAAAGCGTGACGGGCCTGTCGATTGGGCAATACCTCATTCGCCGGCTCTCCGACTACGGCCTGCGGCATGTCTTCGGCGTGCCTGGCGACTACATCCTCACCTTCTACAGCATGGTCGAGCACTCGCCGCTCGAGATGGTGAACTGCACCCGCGAAGACTGTGCCGGCTTCGCGGCCGATGCCTATGCCCGCGTTCAAGGCATGGGGGCCGTCTGCGTGACCTATGGCGTGGGGGGCCTGAGCGTCGCCAACTCCATCGCTGGTGCGTACGCCGAAAAAAGCCCCGTCATCATGATCTCGGGCGCGCCCGGTGTGGCCGAGCGCGGAGGCGATCCGCTGCTCCACCATCGTGTCCGCGAGTGGCGCACGCAGCGGGACGTTTTTGAAAAGCTTTGCGCGGCGAGCCTCGAGCTTGCCGATCCGGTCACGGCCTTCCGTGATATCGACGAGTTGCTCGACACGGCCCACCGCCTCAAGCGGCCAGTCTACCTCGAGCTGCCGCGAGACATGGTGACGGTCGTGCCCGATCAGATCCGGCCGTATATCCACCCGCTACGCCAAAGCGACCCGGAGGCACTCGCCGAGGCTGTCAAGGAAGCTTCGGCCCGTATCGCCGCCGCCAAGCGGCCGATGATCATCGCCGGAGTGGAGCTGCATCGCTTTGGCCTTCAGGCCGACGTCGTGGCGCTCGCGGAGAAGGCGGGCATTCCGATTGCCGCCACGATGCTCTCGAAGAGCGTGGTGAGCGAGGTGCATCCGCTCTATGTCGGACTCTACGAAGGGGCCCTCGGCCGCGAGGAGATTACGGAGTTTGTCGAGGAGAGCGACTGCCTCATCCTTTTGGGCGTGATTCTCACCGACATCGATCTCGGCATCTTCACGGCCAAGCTCGACATGGCCACGAGCATCTACGCCGCGAGCGAAGATCTCCGCATCAGCCACCACCACTACCACGACGTGCTGCTCGAGGATTTCCTTCGGGGCCTGGCCGCAGTTGCCCCGCAGGCTGCCACGCGAAAGCTTCCGCCGGGGCCGGCCGCGTCGCTCAAGCCTTATGTGCTCGAGTCCGATGCTGCCATCACGACGGCTCGGCTCATCCGCCGGCTCGATGAATCACTCGACGATCGTACGATCGTCATTGCCGATGTGGGCGACGCGCTCTTTGCGTCGAGCGATCTCGTGATCCGTGGGCAGACGGAGTTCATCGCGCCGGCCTACTACACGTCGATGGGGTTTGCGGTGCCGGCTGCGCTCGGTGCGAAGACAGCCCGTCCCGACCTCAAGGTGATCACGCTCGTGGGCGATGGCGCCTTCCAGATGACCGGCATGGAGCTCTCCACGATCGTGCGTCGTGGATTGGCCGTGACGGTGATCGTGCTCGACAACAAGGGCTATGGCACGGAGCGGCTCCTCCACGAGGGGAATTTCAACGACATCAATCCCTGGCAGTACCAGCGGATTCCAGAGATCCTCGGTGGAGGCACGGGCTGGGAGGTGCGGACGGAGGGTGAGTTTGACGTGGCGCTTCGGGCGGCGATTGCCGACGAGCAGGCGATGAGCATCATCCGCGTTCACATCGGTCTCGACGACTACAGCCAAACCCTCGATCGCCTCGCCACCCGCCTCGCCCGCCGCGTGAAGCCGTAGCGACGTTGGGAATGGCCCGCATTGGCCGTTCACGTTTCCGATGCTTCAACCAACCTGCCTTGCCATCGCTCGAAGCGACGCCTTGGCCTCGTCCCAATCAAGCCAGGTCGCTGGTGACTCGCGTCTGGCCTTCAGTACGTCGCGATGCCAGTCAGGGATCGGTACTTGGGCGGGCGTCTGCGACAGATCGGTCGAGATCGCTTCATCGGCCGCGGCTCAGGCCTACAGCATCGTGGGGCTTGGGTTCTCGAACTCATGATTCAACATGAATTCGCGAAAGGTCCCATTGGGGTTCTCACACTCCGACGGAGCCAGCAAGACAAGCGTGACAATATCCGACTGGGTTTCCGGCGGGAGCTTGTCGATGTGTGGCTCCACAATCACGTCTCGATCGTCTCGAGGGATCGCCTCGAACCGCCGGTCAATCACTCGGACTCGGAGCGACGCAGAGTTGTATCGATACGCGTCAACGCGATCGAACGATCCGCTTTCCTGGAGATTGTCCTCAACCATTCGGGACTCGTCAGTCCGCTTGCTTTCCCAGCTCGACACTTGTTTCGTCGTCATGGCAATTGTCCTTTCACCCAAGTGCGGACTTCCTCGCACGTGCGGAGCATGCCCTTCGTTTCCCCTCGATTCCTTCGCCCTCTCTCGTATCGCACATCGGTCGTCTAATCAAAGCGACGCATTCGCTTTGGCCAACTCTCGCGTCAGTACAACGTCGAGCGCCCGAAGCTCTTGGAGCAGCGTTTCTGGCCAGTGCATTCTAGCCCCCGACGAAATTCGTCTCCATGTGTCGGGTCGATTCGTCAGCGGCGTCTTCTCAAGAATCAACGCCCCGCGCGAGCATTCGACGGCATACCCCGCAACGTATTGCGCATCGAGAGTGATGTCCGCAGCAAGCAGCGTTTCGGCAGCGTTCAATCGCTGCTCGGCCACCTTCAGGAAGTCACGGCTCGTCTTTGGCTGCATGGCTGCATGGCTGCATGGCTGCATGGCTGCATGGCCCTACTTCGGCGAATTTGCGCGACGCCCACGACTATATCAAAATACGATACATTTGTACATACACTCGTCCCAAATTTATGTCGATCTATCTGAAATCGATTGGCATTCTGGGTGGGGCGGTTTCCCACATGAGGGCGACTTCGTCGGGGGTCAGGCCGTAGGCTTCGTTCACCAAGTCGCTCAACCGGCGTTCGAGCTGCAAGGCTTCGGCCGCTTGAACGCGGGCCGGTTCGATCGTTCGGGAGTGCTCGTCTCGGAGGCTCTTGAGTGCGGCGGCCGATAGTGAGGTCTTCTTGCCCCGAACCCGCTTCACTTCCGCCACGAAGGCGTCCGAATCCAGGGTCACAAGCGACTGGAGCTTCAGGCTTGGCTTTTCGATGGAGTGCTCAACGCGGAGCCAGTCGAGCATCGCTCGGTGCATGACATGGACGTGACTGGCGCTGGCGATGAGCGTCTCGGCGATTGGTGCCGTCGCTTCTTGCTGACGGTCATTTGGATCGGGAATCGGCAGGGCCTTAACGAAGTCTTTGATGAATCGAAGAGCCTCGTCTTTGCCGTGAGTAGCCGCTCGCCAGGAGTACCACCATGTCACCGGCGAATTGGCTACTGCAAGGATCCACGGGTCATCCGCTGGCAGGAAATAGGCGGTGTTGTTGCAGAGCGTGCCACTCCGATCGATGCCCCAATCGGCACGCCACGTGATCTCCGGATACATGATCTTGGGACGGTCAAAGTCGGCCCAGTAGGCGCAGGAGCGGAGCTCCCACCAGAAGCGCCCCTGGTCTTGCCGATTGTGAAGCGACTCGCGATAGCCGACCGCGTGGGCGTGAAGTGATGGGTAGGTGCGCTCAAAAAGCCGCTCGGCATCGTCGCCTGCCGTTGCCCACGGCCAATCGTGATTCTCGCTGGACTTCAACACGATCATCCACAGTCCAGCCCAGTCAGCGTTCCATCGACTGAAATCCTGACCGCGGAGGAACGGTCGCAGCAATGGTTCGCAACCTGGGTCGGCGGCTATCAGCGCAGTTCGAGTTGCCGAATCGACAAGGAAGGCTTCGTTGAGCCCTGTCTTGATGCCGCTCAGCGGCTTCACACCGGCGTACTCGGAAAGCGGCACGCCGGCCGCTCGAATCTTCGCCATCAACTTCGCAACGCCCGGCGGTTCGAGCTGCCAGGACGTGGCCCCAAGTTGGTCGAGTGGTAGCTCCACGCCCTCGGATTCGATTTGGCGGCTGAGGTCGTCGACGCGGAGTTGGTCCCGCGGGATCGCACACAGCCGGGCGGTTTTTGGTTTCGGGGCCTTGGTCGGCTTCCTCGCCACGAGGATCGACGGGAACACGTCGGCGTCCTCGAAAATCTGCTTCGCATGCCCAAAGTCCACGACGGATTCCACCCACGCATGCTCTCCAAAAAATCGGCGGAGCGGCTCGCCATAGCCGGCCTTCATCCACTTGTTGGTCACGATGAACGACAGCAGGCCGCCGGGCTTCAGGAGGTTGACGCCGAGCTCGTAGAAGTAGACGTAGAGATCGGCCATGCCGTGGTAGGCCTTGTAGGCCGACTGCAAGTGGGGTTTGAACTCGCTCAGCAACTCCTGTCGTACATACGGCGGATTGCCGATCACCACGTCAAAACCGCCCTGCTCGAACACCTCGGGAAACGCGGCCTGCCAATCAAAGGCCTTCGCGTGGACGGCCGGGTCGGCAACCACGCTGTTTCCCACGCGGATCGGGTGGTCCAGGCTCGTGAGCGCCTTGCCCCGCGCGGCCGTCTTGATCCACAGGCTGAGCCGCGCGATCTCGATGGCCTCATCGTTGAGGTCCACGCCGTAGATGTTGTTCTCAAGAATCCGCTTGTCCAAATCAAAGAGGCTGTAATGCCCACGGAGCTCGAGAAGCCGCTCGTTGGATTCCTGGTACGTCGCGTGCAACTGGTCAAAGGCCTCGATCAGAAACGCACCACTCCCGCAGGCGGGATCGAGAATCCGCATCGTTGTGAGCTCGTCCTGCCAGGCTTCCCAAAACCGCACCAGCGCCGCCCGGGCTGGCTTTGTGAGCTTGTCGAGCTCGTAGACCGCGGGATCGCCGAGGGCCGCCTTCGTCCCGCCGCGGGAGGCGGCCTGGTGTGCGGTGCGCAGGGAGTCAAAACGATCGCGGAGCGACGTGGCCATCCAATTCGTTGCGAAGCTTCTCGAGGTCGGAGATCGACTGCTCAAAGATGTGGCCGAGGATGTCGACGTCGATGACCTTGCTCTCGCCACTGGCCTCGTGGGCAGGCCGGTAGTCAAAATCGCCTATGTCGCGGAGATGGCCGCAGACGTCGTCGGATACGTCAAGCGAATCAAGCAGGAGATCGCTCGCGAAGAGTCCGCCGTTGTAGGCATGAATCCCAAGCGCGGCGTTGCCTCGATTGATTGAATCAAAAAGCCCGCGGAAGTTTTGCCAGATAGGCCACGGATGGTAGGGGTCGGAATGCTCGTAGGCCTTGAGAATCGATTCAGCTGGCACGAGCCCGCGGTCCTCGCTGAACGCAATGAAGAGCACGCGATCGAGGATTTTTTGAGTGCTGCTCAGGACGTCGTGCCGGGGCACCTGAGGGTTGTCGCGACTCAGGAGCTCGTACACATCCTGCCGCATGTTCGCGTAGCTGACGTAGAACGACTTGGTCAGCTCACGGCCAACTTTGTCGGACTCAGCCAGCAGGCCGGCAAAATGGCACTGGCCAGTCGGCGGAACGACCCGATCGGCCCCCAGCAGAAACAGGAACCGCTTTAAGGCAGCTTCGTCATCGGCAAGCTGCTCGGTGTCAAAGCGCTCGTAGGTGTGTTGGTCGGCCCCCTTGTGGTAGAGCCGGGTCTGCCGAATAGACGTGACGAGAATCCAATCGCACGGCAGGTTGATCGCGTATCGATAGCCTTGGTCCACCGCCGACATGCGACGGCCGGCATACGGCCGATCGAGCGGATCGCGTGGCCCCTTCCCTTCGATGGCCACGACAAAACGGTGATGGCCGTTGAAGTCGCCAAGGACGGCATCGGCAAACTTCCCATCCACTTCGACATGCCGCTCGTAGCCGATCGTGTGCCGCTCATGGGCACCGGGTGGCGTATAGCCCAAGAGGCCGACGAAGATGTCCGTCAGAAAATCCCGCAGGATCTCTTGTTCCCCGAACGTGTCGATCCGGCCCGATGCAATGAGGCCAGCCCAGCGGTCGAGCTTCGACGCATCAACGGCCGGCATCGGGAACGCCGAGAGATACGACCGGAGCACATCCGGCCGAAACAGTGGTTTGGCTTCAAGAGGCAATCGCGCGACCCCGTGGAGAAGGTGATGAGGGCTCGATTCTACCGGGCTCGCCGCCCAAGCCGGGACGGCGCGACAAGCGAGCGGTGGCAATGCCCCATGGAGCCGGGCTTTGCCCGGCGACCATAAGCCGACGCCGACGC
>Ga0163146_10003390_pt1 | contig 20314 bp, 17 predicted proteins | sample OliLakLV19MP7G1_FD_148648 | JGI IMG/M metagenome (GOLD analysis project Ga0163146, IMG submission 148648) | Freshwater microbial mat bacterial communities from Lake Vanda, McMurdo Dry Valleys, Antarctica - Oligotrophic Lake LV.19.MP7.G1 | ecosystem: Environmental > Aquatic > Freshwater > Lake >...
GCGAGGGAACTGAGTTTTGGATTGAAATCCCTACTCATGCCTCAAATCAAAATGGCGTTGTTACATGAAGATAGGATTGCAGATGCAGGAGTGATAAATTTGAAAAGTGCCACCTTGAAATTTTAAACCACCAAATTTAATCCTAATATCTCTTGGACTATTATCGCCAACAGACACAAGCATTTTTACCTACTTACCTGAGTGAATTGCAGGGACAGATTTTGGCTTGTCCTTATTTTGCTGTGAATAATCTCAATCGTGATTTTATCGGCACAAAGGGATTTTCGCTGGTATTTCGTCGATCGAATCTTGCAATGGTCGAGCAGCGTTTCCCATACTTCAAGCTCTATCTCGATCGGGTGATGCAAAGTGAGTGTAATGCGTTTTATCTCAATCCATTACTATTAAAATCAGGCTCTCGTGTCGATCCTCACATCGATCGATCTCTGCGCTCTTACTGCAAAACGATCGAGCCCCCGCTTGTAGTCAGTGTGCTCTATATCGAAGTACCCACAGATTTAGAAGGCGGGGAACTCGTACTTCGATCGACTAAACGCCAAGTCGGACAGATTCGCCCCCAACAAAATACGCTGGTATTTTTTCAAGGAGATCTGACCCATTCAGTCAATCTGGTCAAAAGTTCTGGCGATCGACTCAGCCTTGTTTGCGAACAATACAGCCTCGATCGTGCTCAATTATTAGAAATTCCAGAGTTTAAACTAGAGTCAAGAGTGGTCGGGACAGAACATAAAAAGAGAAAGAGATGAGATTACAGCTCAAAAGAAGTCTATCAGAAATCTAATTTTTAAACTGACTCCTATTTTCCTAGTAGAGATTTGACTGCTTGTTCGATGTCAGGCTGCTTGATCGGTGATTCGCCGACTAGGACAGCACCCACGCCGCAGTTCGCCACAAACTCTAGATCCTGAGGCGTAAACAAACCTGACTCACTTACCCAGAGAATATTACGTCGATCGACGACTTCTGAGATCAAGGTTTTAGTGGTTTGCAAATCGACGCTAAAAGTTTCCAGATTACGGTTATTGATGCCGACCAGTTCGATATCGCTCAACTTCAGCACCCGCTCTAGTTCGGTGGCGGTGTGAACTTCGATCAGAACCGTCAGATCCAGAGCTTTGGCAGTTTGTCTCAAACTCTCTAAATCAGCATCGCAGAGTACCGCCGCGATTAGTAAAATGGCATCAGCACCGTATCGTGCCAGATAAATCTGATATGGGTCGATGATGAATTCCTTACACAGCAACGGTAAATCAACGGTGGGACGAATTAGGCGCAAGTTCTCAAAGCTACCCTGAAAAAATTCTCGCGATCGGGCTTAACCTTCATAAACGCCTTATTTAGTGACTGGCTTGGTTGTAACTTGTTAGCTTTCATGATCTGCTGTTGCAATTCCCCTTCTATAGCTTAGTTGCAGAAAGAATTAAAACGCGATCGAAATTTAGCTTTCAGGTTCGCTACTTATCGAAATATCTAAAGTTTCCTCGTCAATTTCGATGTAGAGCACATTCGGTTGGCAGCACACCTGACAGTCCTCAACATAGGACTGTTGCGATCCCCCACTGATGTCTACAAAAGTCGAAATGGTTTCGCCACAATAAGCGCAAGTATATTCAGCGTCATTTTGCATCTCGGTACAATGGGAAACTAGAGTAACCTTATCTTAACCTTGTTGATTCACCGCAGAATGTCGATCGAACACCCAAACAATTCCCCTGCCGACCTTGCATCCAGACTGGATCGCTATTACCAAGAGATCACAGCCGTGATTCTCGATCGACAAAACCCAATAACGGGGTTGATGCCCGCCAGTACGGCAATTAACGCCCATGGCGACTACACCGATGCTTGGGTGCGAGACAATGTATACAGCATTCAGGCTGTATGGGGGTTGGCACTGGCATATCGCAAGCTGGATGACGATCGAGGACGCACTTACGAGCTAGAGCAAAGTGTGGTGAAGCTGATGCGGGGCTTGTTGTTTGCCATGATGCAACAGGCGCACAAAGTCGAGCGATTTAAAGTAACTCAAGCCCCACTCGACGCGCTCCATGCCAAATACGACACAAATACGGCGGCAACCGTGGTCGATGATGACCAGTGGGGACATTTGCAGCTAGATGCCACATCGCTTTACTTGCTGATGCTGGCGCAGATGACTGCCTCTGGGTTACAGATTATTTTTTCGATCGACGAAGTTAACTTTGTCCAAAACCTCGTCTACTACATCGGTCGCGCTTACCGCACCCCAGACTACGGCATCTGGGAGCGGGGCAATAAAGCCAATCATGGCTACCCCGAACTCAACGCCAGCTCGGTGGGAATGGCAAAAGCGGCTCTAGAAGCGGTGAATGGGTTAAATCTATTTGGTGTGCGTGGTAGCCAAGCTTCGGTAATTCACGTTCTCTTAGATGAAATTGCGCGGACTCGGACGACACTTCGATCGCTTCTCCCCCGCGAATCCAGTTCCAAAGAAGTCGATGCTGCCCTGCTTAGTGTGATTGGTTATCCTGCCTTTTCGATCGAAGATACCGCACTAGTAGAACGAACGCGCACGAACGTTGTGACCAAACTTGAGGGTAAATATGGCTGCAAACGCTTTTTACGGGATGGGCATCAGACCGAGATCGAAGATGCCACTCGCCTCCATTATGAACCTTGGGAATTAAAGCAATTTGAGCATATTGAATGTGAATGGCCGCTATTTTTCACCTATTTGATGCTGGATGCTCAATTTCGGGGCGATCGAATTGAAGCCGAGGCATATTATCAGAAGCTCCAACCTCTGCTGGTCGAAAAAGATGGCTATCAACTCCTACCAGAACTGTTTTTTGTGCCGAGCGACCAAATCGAAGCTGAACGCACCACACCTCAGAGCCAGATCCGTCTGCCTAATGCCAACCTGCCCTTAGTTTGGGCGCAAAGCCTCTATCTTGTCGGCAAGCTGATCCGCGAAGACCTGTTAGCAGTCGGAGACATCGATCCACTGGGACGACATCTTCGGATCAGAACGTATCGTCAGCCGATCGTCCAAGTCGCTTTACTCGCTGAAGATGAAGCTCTCCAGTCAGAATTAGCAACCTACGGGATTGAAACCCAGACTGCTGAGCAAATTTCCCCGATCCAAGTGCGGCAAGCCGATCATCTATCAGCAATCTATTACCAAATCGGGCGTAACGATAAGCTCGGTCTCACAGGCAGACCAATCCGTCGGCTGCGTAGCCTCACAACAGCGAGGATTTTTCGGATTCGGGGCGAAGCGATCGTATTTTTACCATCCTTTCTCGACCAGCAACAGTTCTATCTCACGCTTGACTACCATTTCTTAGTGTCACAAATTAAAGGTGAACTGCTCTACATTCAACGACACTGGTACAACCTCGGCAGACCGACGATGACATTACTGCTCACCCATGACATGTTTGAGATTGGCAGCACCGATGAGATCGATCGATCTCCTTTACTAGAGCTGCTGAAAGAATTGCGTGATGGTAACTGTAACGGTGTCACTGTCAAATCGGGACATCTCAATCAACTCATGTTGACATCTGGAACTGAACGAATTGATTTTGTTCACGACTTCCAATTTTCAGAATTACCTTTAGAAGGCATTGCGTCCACATCTTCACTTTTACGCGGTGACATTAACTCCAATCATCCCTTATCCAATACTCAAGAATTTTTATTGGAATCAGAAACAGATATATCAAGCTTGCTCACCACATTACGCCAGTCCACCAATCTCTACGAGCAAATTGACCTATTAGAAACCCTAAGCCACCTGCGAGATTTAGAGTTCGATACGAGATTATATGGAAATTATCTGACAGTTGGTGATTTATTGGATGAGCTATACATCAGAGCAGGGCAGTTGCAACTATGGACAATTATTCGCCGTGCCGCAGGCTTAATGAATAAAGTCGATATCGGTCTAGGAGACTCTGTGACAACGATCTTGATTCGTGGCAAACAGATTGCCGTAGGCAAGTCTTATAACGAAGCCTCATTAATTACAAATCCTATGCCTTCTGCCGAAGTGATGGCAAAGATTGAAGAGTTCCGCAGCAATGATGTCAGAGAGCGATCGCTAACTCAGGAGATGATCATTTATCTCAGCATCCTCATTAAAGCCGAACCACAATTATTCGATGGATTACTGACATTGCGCGTAGGATATCTAATTTTGCTGATCACGAGCGAACTAGCACGAGAATTTCAAGTCACTCAGGATGAAGCCTACGAACATCTCATGCGACTGAGTCCATTTGAAGCCAGTAGCCGCTTGCGTCAAGTGCTGGCAGGTTACGCCAACTTAGATCAAAATCTATTCCAACAAGAATCACTGCAAGTCAAGCAACAACAGGAAATTCAATGGGTAGTTGCCGAGATGAATGCAGAAGCAGAAGCCTCAACATCAAATTCGCTAGACTGGTGGCAGCAACGTCAAAGAGATGGTGGGCTAAACCGCGTTCCCAAAGGTTTTTACCCCAAGGTTTGGCAGGTGATGCAACACTGTAAAGGCTTAGTGATTGGTGATAAACTCGATCGCCGCAATCGTTTAGATAGCGAATTAATTCTGGCAGAAATGACCCCAGGCGAGAAAAACTTTGCCCTTCGCATCGAGCATCTGCTCAACAAAATCCAAGCTCCAGAATATCGCCAGGTCAACACCGAAGCTCTGATCGAACTTGCCGCGATCTCCGAGCAAAATCCCGATCTGCAAATCGAAGACTATATCGTTTTGGATGTCCTAGTTGGTCATGCCGTCCGCATCGCCTGGTTAGATCGATATCCGCAACACAACCATAATTACGACGAACAAAAAGGCGTAGCGTGGCGATCATTTTATGAAACCTCTCCATTCGTCTGTGCTAGCTATATTGCCAAAGCCCTCCGATTCCTAATGGAATTAGCTCAAGCACCTAACTATGTCGCCGAACTCACCAACCTTGAAAATGATAAATTTATTCAATAAAAATTCAAACTAAATTAATCCGAAGCGATCGCAAATACAGCCATTTCTTTAGACAAATTTTAGATCCTTATCGACAAATTCGCCCACATTCAACATTAAAGCCAGCAATTGTGACAAGTTTGTTAATATTCGTAGTATTTGACCAGTATACATCGCAGAAAATGCTAGTATGCCCTAGTAGTATGGATTGTAGCTGTAGGAGCAAATCTTTGACATTACGAGTTGCTGTTGTTGGCGGAGGCCCCGCTGGTTCCTGTGCGGCTGAAACTTTAGCCAAGTCTGGCGTTGAAACCTATTTATTTGAGCGCAAATTAGATAACGCCAAGCCCTGTGGTGGTGCGATCCCTCTCTGCATGGTACAAGAATTTGAATTGCCTCCAGAAATAATCGATCGGCGAGTCCGCAAAATGAAGATGATATCGCCCAGTAACGTGGAAGTCGATATCAAATTGAATAACGAGGATGAATATATTGGCATGTGTCGTCGCGAAGTTTTAGACGGCTTCTTACGCGATCGCGCTGCCTCTCTGGGCGCAAAGCTGATTAACGGCCGAGTCCTAGACATCAAAATTACCGATAAAGGCAAAAGTCCTTATGTAATTGGTTATGCCGACATGTCAAACGGCGGACTTGAAGGTGTGATGAGATCGCTAGAGGTAGACATTATTATTGGCGCGGATGGATTCAACTCAGTTGTAGCAAAGGCGATCGATGCTGGTGACTACAACTATGCGATCGCTTTCCAAGAACGCGTCCGCATCTCCCCCGAAAAGATGAAGTACTACGAGGATCGAGCCGAAATGTATGTCGGCAATGATGTCTCACCCGACTTTTACGCCTGGGTATTTCCAAAATTTGACCACGTTGCCGTTGGTACGGGGACAATGCGCGTCAATCAAAAGCAAATCAAAACTCTCCAAGCTGGCATTCGCGCCAGAGCACATCACCGCATCGAAGGTGGAGAGGTAATTAAAGTCGAAGCCCACCCAATTCCCGAACATCCCAGACCAAGGCGCGTCGTCGGTAGAGTTGCCCTAGTTGGTGATGCCGCAGGTTACGTCACCAAATCCAGTGGTGAAGGTATCTACTTTGCCGCAAAGTCAGGTCGGATGTGTGCCGAAGCGATCGTAGAGTTTGCCAAAAACAATACTCGTATTCCAACCGAAGCTGATCTCAAGGTCTACATCAAGCGCTGGGATAAAAAGTATGGCATTACCTACACAGTTCTAGACATCTTACAGCGAGTATTCTATCGGTCCGATGCCACTCGCGAAGCCTTTGTAGAAATGTGTGCTGATCAAGATGTCCAAAAAATGACATTTGATAGCTACCTATATAAAACCGTTGTCCCAGCTAATCCTTTCATTCAGCTAAAAATTACCGCCAAGACAATCGGCAGTCTATTACGCGGAAATGCTTTAGCCCCCACCAGAGACTAGAAAACTCTAATAGGACATAGAAAAATAAGCTGAGGCTACTTGATAGCCTCAGCTTATTTTTATTCAAGATATCTTAAATGGTTAGGCGAACAAATTATTTACCCGTAGCCTCATCACGACTAGCAGTTTGAATATATAGAATCAATAAAAAAGCAGTCGGCACAAATATTGCTAAAGCTGTCGCAATCAAACCCAAAAAATTAACTTCCATAAACCCGCATTACTCCCTAAAATCAGATTATATTGATTTAATTATAGTCTCTAAGTTGAACAGCTATGAATGAAATCAGACATCAGCATTCTCTAAACATCTATAAATAATATATGGCTCTAATTAAACGAGAAAGCCCTACATTATCAATTAATGTAGGGCTTTCTCGTTTAAATATTAATCTTGGCACCGAGCTATTTTCCCGTAGGGCTGCCCCTAAAGTATCTTCACCGCAACAGCGTTTCACACCTGAGTTCGAGATGGGTCAGAGTGGTTCCACCGCACCATAAGCACCAAGAAGCTTGTAGAGTACGTACCGAGGTACTAAACCCTGAAAGCTGCACAGTAATAGTCGCTTGTAACTTAAGCTAGTTAACACCATTGTTATTGTGATGTATTTCTGATTCTGACTTCTCAGTCATTTAATCATTTTCTCAATTTAAATTGAGGACAAGCCCTCGGTCTATTAGTACTCCTCGGCTGCACATGTTACCACGCTTCCACCTAGAGCCTATTAAACGGGTAATCTACCCGTGACCTTACTGGATTACTCCATGAGAGTACTCATCTTGAGGTGGGCTTCCCACTTAGATGCTTTCAGCGGTTATCCTCTCCGCACATGGCTACCCAGCGTTTACCGTTGGCACGATAACTGGCACACCAGTGGTGCGTTCCTCCCGGTCCTCTCGTACTAAGGAGGAGTCCTCTCAATACTCTTGCGCTTGCACCGGATATGGACCGAACTGTCTCACGACGTTCTGAACCCAGCTCACGTACCGCTTTAATGGGCGAACAGCCCAACCCTTGGCACGTACTTCCGCACCAGGTTGCGATGAGCCGACATCGAGGTGCCAAACCTCCCCGTCGATGTGAACTCTTGGGGGAGATCAGCCTGTTATCCCTAGAGTAACTTTTATCCGATGAGCGACGGCCATTCCACGCTGTGCCGTCGGATCACTAAAGCCGACTTTCGTCCCTGCTCGACTTGTTGGTCTTGCAGTCAAGCTCCCTTATGCTTTTGCACTCTACGGCTGATTTCCGACCAGCCTGAGGGAACCTTTGCACGCCTCCGTTACAATTTAGGAGGCGACCGCCCCAGTCAAACTACCCGCCTGAAACTGTTCCTTCCCCTGATTCAAGGGTGAAGGTTAGAATCCTAGCCTCTCTAGAGTGGTATCTCACCGTTGACTCCATAATCCCCACAAGGACTACTTCAAAGTCTCCCACCTATCCTGCGCAAGAGAAGCCCGAACCCAATTCCAAGTTATAGTAAAGCTTCATAGGGTCTTTCTGTCCGGGTGCAAGTAGTCCGTATCTTCACAGACAATCCTATTTCGCCGAGTCTCTCTCCGAGACAGCATCCAAATCGTTACGCCTTTCGTGCGGGTCGGAACTTACCCGACAAGGAATTTCGCTACCTTAGGACCGTTATAGTTACGGCCGCCGTTCACCGGGGCTTCAGTCGCTAGCTTCGCTTACGCTAACCAACTTCCTTAACCTTCCGGCACTGGGCAGGCGTCAGCCCCCATATTTCCTCTTGCGAGTTTGCGGAGACCTATGTTTTTGGTAAACAGTCGCTTGGATCATTTCACTGCGACCCACGTCTTAGGTGGGCACCCCTTCTCCCGAAGTTACGGGGCTATTTTGCCGAGTTCCTTAGAGAGAGTTATCTCGCGCCCCTTAGTATGCTCTACCTACCCACCTGTGTCGGTTTCGGGTACAGGTAATTATGGATTAACGTGTTTAGAGCTTTTCTTGACAGCTTGATTACATCACTTCGAGTCCGTAGACTCTCGTACTCACACCTCAACTCAGGACGTTTTCGCCGTCCCTCAACATCCTAGTGCTTGAACCGCTAACCAACATGCGGCTGATGATCACCTTCTGCGTCCCTCTTCACAATCCATAATCAGTATCGGAATATTGACCGATTATCCATCGACTACGTCTTTCGACCTCGCCTTAGGTCCTGACTAACTCTCCGTGGACGAGCCTTGCGGAGAAAACCTTGGGTTTTCGGGGCATTGGATTCTCACCAATGTTTGCGCTACTCAAGCCGACATTCTCACTTCTGCTTCGTCCACGCCTGCTCACGCTAACGCTTCTCACTATCGCAGAACGCTCCCCTACCGATAATATTCTTATCCCACAGCTTCGGTGCATCACTTAGCCCCGTTCATTTTCGGCGCGGGAACACTTGACCAGTGAGCTATTACGCACTCTTTTAAGGATGGCTGCTTCTGGGCAAACCTCCTGGTTGTCTCTGTATTCCTACTTCCTTAATCACTTAGTGATGTCTTGGGGACCTTAGCTGGTGATCTGGGCTGTTTCCCTCTTGACCATGGAGCTTATCCCCCACAGTCTGACTGGTATTGTGTGCATCTGGTATTCAGAGTTTGATTCGATTTGGTACCGGTCTCCCAGCCCGCACCGATTCAGTGCTTTACCCCCAGACTATAATCAATACCGCTATGCCTCAACATATTTCGGGGAGAACCAGCTAGCTCTGGGTTCGATTGGCATTTCACCCCTAACCACAGGTCATCCGCTGATTTTTCAACATCAGTCGGTTCGGACCTCCACTTGGTGTTACCCAAGCTTCATCCTGCCCATGGTTAGATCACCCAGGTTCGGGTCTATAAACAGTGACTATCGCGCTATTCACACTCGCTTTCGCTTTGGCTCCAGCATTTTCGCTTTAACCTGCCACTGCCTATAAGTCGCCGGCTCATTCTTCAACAGGCACACGGTCAGACGTTAAATCGTCCTCCCATTGCTTGTAAGCTTACGGTTTCATGTTCTATTTCACTCCCCTTCCGGGGTTCTTTTCACCTTTCCCTCGCGGTACTGGTTCACTATCGGTCACAGGTGAGTATTTAGCCTTACCGGGTGGTCCCGGCGAATTCACACGGAATTTCTCGTGTACCGTGCTACTCAGGATCCAGCTAGTTCAGTTTGATTTTCGACTACGAGGCTTTCACTCTCTCTGACGTATCTTTCAAATACTTCGTCTAATCGCTCTGATACTTGTTGCTGTCCTATAACCCCACTCGGACATGCCGAATGGTTTGGGCTCTTTCCCGTTCGCTCGCCGCTACTGAGGAAATCATTATTTATTTTCTCTTCCTTCAGCTACTAAGATGTTTCAATTCGCTGAGTTCGCTCTTTCCCGCCTATGTATTCAGCGGGCAGTATATAGGGTTGCCCCATTCGGATATCTCTGGCTCAATGCTTGCTTCCAGCTCCCCAGAGTGTTTCGTCGGTAACCACGTCCTTCATCGCCTTCCTGTGCCTAGGTATCCACCGTAAGCCCTTTGTAGCTTGACCACAATTTGCTTTGTTCGCTTTAACATTGGTGTCTACTTGCTTTTTCTATTGATTTCTACTGTCTCTATCTATCTCTGATTTGCTTTTTATCGCTCTTCTTTGATATTAGTTAACTGTTTCTATCTTTTGAAAAGTTACTTTTGACTATTACTATGCAGTTTTCAAGGTTCTATCTGGACTTAGAGTCCAGCAAGCTTTCTTGTTTCGTGTCCGAATGACAAGATAAGTTGCTGAAGTCTTTTGATTTGTGTTTAGCTTCTTTCAGTGGAGGTAAGCGGATTCGAACCGCTGACTTCCTGCGTGCAAAGCAGGCGCTCTACCAACTGAGCTATACCCCCTCAATCAATGACTATGTTCACTGATTAGTGGGCCATCCTGGACTCGAACCAGGGACCTCACGGTTATCAGCCGTGCGCTCTAACCAGCTGAGCTAATAGCCCTTGTTGGCTTGGTAGAACCAGACTTAGTTTGAAAGCCACCATTTAAACCTCGACCGACCTTGGGATGTCTCTTTCAATTTGCTTTTTGACTGCTCTTCTTGCGATAGCTTGCCTTTGCTTGTTGATGAGCAGGTCTCCCTATAAGGAGGTGATCCAGCCGCACCTTCCGGTACGGCTACCTTGTTACGACTTCACCCCAGTCACCAGCCCTGCCTTAGGCGTCTCCCTCCGCGAACGGTTAGAATAACGACTTCGGGCGTGACCAGCTTCCATGGTGTGACGGGCGGTGTGTACAAGGCCCGGGAACGTATTCACCGCAGCATTCTGATCTGCGATTACTAGCGATTCCGCCTTCACGCAGGCGAGTTGCAGCCTGCGATCTGAACTAGGACTGGGTTTACGAGATTAGCTGACTCTCGCGAGCTCGCAACTCTCTGTCCCAGCCATTGTAGTACGTGTGTAGCCCAAGACGTAAGGGGCATGCTGACTTGACGTCATCCACACCTTCCTCCGGTTTGTCACCGGCGGTCTCTCTAGAGTGCCCAACTTAATGATGGCAACTAAAAACGTGGGTTGCGCTCGTTGCGGGACTTAACCCAACATCTCACGACACGAGCTGACGACAGCCATGCACCACCTGTGTTCGCGCTCCCGAAGGCACTCTTCCCTTTCAAGAAGATTCGCGACATGTCAAGTCTTGGTAAGGTTCTTCGCGTTGCATCGAATTAAACCACATACTCCACCGCTTGTGCGGGCCCCCGTCAATTCCTTTGAGTTTCAATCTTGCGACCGTACTCCCCAGGCGGGATACTTAACGCGTTAGCTACGGCACAGCGAGGGTCGATACTCACTACACCTAGTATCCATCGTTTACGGCTAGGACTACTGGGGTATCTAATCCCATTCGCTCCCCTAGCTTTCGTACATGAGTGTCAGTTTTGGCTTAGCAGGACGCTTTCGCCGCTGGTGTTCTTCCCGATATCTACGCATTTCACCGCTACACCGGGAATTCCTCCTGCCCCTACCATACTCTAGCTCTACAGTTTCTTTTGCCTTTATGAGGTTGAGCCTCACGCTTTAACAAAAGACTTGTTGGGCCACCTGCGTACGCTTTACGCCCAATAATTCCGGATAACGCTTGCATCCTCCGTCTTACCGCGGCTGCTGGCACGGAGTTAGCCGATGCTTATTCGTCAGGTACCGTCATTATCGTCCCTGACAAAAGAGGTTTACAATCCACAGACCTTCGTCCCTCACGCGGTATTGCTCCGTCAGGCTTTCGCCCATTGCGGAAAATTCCCCACTGCTGCCTCCCGTAGGAGTCTGGGCCGTGTCTCAGTCCCAGTGTGACTGGTCATCCTCTCAGACCAGTTACTGATTGTCGCCATGGTAGGCTTTTACCCCACCATCTAGCTAATCAGACGCAAGCTCATCTCCAGGTGATAAATCTTTCACCGTTGGGCACATCCGGTATTAGCAGAAGTTTCCCTCTGTTGTCCCGAGCCTGGAGCTAGATTCTTACGCGTTACTCACCCGTCCGCCACTAAGTATTGCTACTCCGTTCGACTTGCATGTGTTAAGCATACCGCCAGCGTTCATCCTGAGCCAGGATCAAACTCTCCATGGTGTTTCCACTTTAGATGTCTGAGTTGTGAGCTCTTCTCTTTGTAATTTCGTTCTTGCTTGAAATAAAAGTAGGTAGGTTAATTAAAATAAATTAATTAAAATAGCCTTTTATCTCTCCTAAGTCCTAATTTACTCTCGTTTTATCATTTTTCTTGACGAGGTTTATTTGGCTTCTTTGGCTTTCAAACTATTATGTTGTCTTGGTTCTGGCGTTTTTTGGGCATCGCTGCTTTTTTTGCGCTTAACCAATATATCCCTCACCCTTGGGTTTGTCAAGCACTAATTTGGAATTCTTTTCTAGGTGGACTGTAAAGGTGACTGAATGGTTGTCTGGAGTGTTTAAATTGACTATTAAGCTAAGTTGTTATTGAGGTTTGGCTAGAGATTATGAGTCAAGTATTCATTTGCTACTCGGCTGGAGCGGTTGATTTACAGATCAATGGGGCGCTGGGTGTAGCTTTTAACGAGTTGGGTGCAGAGTCGGCTCATAATTTGCCCAAAATTTGTCGATTTCTTTGGGAGCATGGAGTAGATAGCTTTTTACCGACATTGGTAACGACTTCGATCGAAAGCGTACAAAACTCTCTCCTCGCAATTCAGTCGGCAATGAACGAACAGATTGCTGGAGATCCCAATACTGCTAGGATTCTGGGAGTGCATCTAGAGGGGCCTTTTTTACACCCTGATAAGCGCGGTGCTCATGCTCAAGAATTTTTATTACCTTTGACGATCGAACAGGTTAAGTATGTGATCGGGGAATATCGATCGACGGTGAAGCTAATTACTCTGGCTCCTGAACTAGATCGGACGGGTGAGGTGATTCCGTTTTTGGTGGAGCAGGGCATTATGGTGAGCTTGGGGCATTCTACGGCGACGGCGGAACAGGCAAAAAGAGCGTTTGAGCAGGGAGCTAGGATGGTGACTCATGCTTTTAATGCGATGCCACCTCTACATCACCGCGAGCCAGGTTTATTGGGTGAGGCTTTGCTGGATGACCGAGTTTGGTGTGGTCTGATCGCGGATGGGGTACATGTCCACCCAAAGATGGTGGAGTTGGTGGCCCGGGTAAAGAAACGGCTGTTTTTAGTGAGTGATGCTTTGGCTCCTTTGGGTTTGCCTGCTGGCAAGTATCCGTGGGATCGGCGCGAAATCGAAATTTGCGACGGTACTGCAAGATTAGCCGATCGAACTCTAGCGGGGACGACTTTGCCAATCTGGGAGTGTGTGAAAAATATGGTGCGATGGGGAATTTGCCAACCAGAAGAGGCGATCGACCTTGCAACAAATTCCCCTAGACAAGCTCTGAATCTACCTATTCCATCAGGGATGGCAGCTCGTTCTTTAATTTGGTATTGGCAGAATGGGGAGTTGAAATGGCATCGCCATCTAGAGCAGGATCGAAAGACTGGTGAGTAACGCGATCTTGGGCTTTGACTGCTTGAAGATCGGGATGTAGACGCAGAATCAGAGCTAGGGTTTGCTTGAGTTGGGTACGGTGAACCACAGAGTCAACAAATCCATGTGTGAGGAGAAATTCTGCGGTTTGAAAGTCGTCGGGAATTTTTTGCTTTAGGGTTTGCTCGATTACTCGTCTGCCCGTGAAGGCGATCATCGCTTTTGGTTCTGCCAGAATAATGTCCCCTAACATCGCAAAGCTGGCAGTAACCCCACCTGTGGTCGGATTGGTAAGAACTGGGATGTAAAGCAGACGAGCTTGTCGATGTCGATCGAGTGCCGCCGAAGTTTTTGCCATTTGCATGAGGCTGAGGATACCTTCTTGCATTCTTGCCCCACCAGAAGCACAGACCAGAATTACGGGTAGTCTTTTCGCGGTGGCGGTTTCGATCAGGCGGGTAATTTTTTCGCCAACCACAGATCCCATGCTGCCGCCCATGAAGCGAAAGTCCATTACGCCTAGAGCAATGCTGTAACCTTCAAGTTTGCCAATACCTGTGATCACGCCATCGCTCAGCCCAGTTTTTTCCTGGGTTTCACGTAGTCGATCGATATAGGGTTTTCGATCGCGAAAAGACAGAGGATCGCAAGATTGCATTTCGGCATTGATCTCAGTCCAAGTATTGGGATCGATTAATTGAGTAATTCTTTCGGGCGAAAAAACCTGATTATGATGGTTACATTCAGGACAGACCATCAGGTTGAGACGGAGATCCTTGATGTAGGTAAGTGCGCCACAGGAATTACATTTATGCCATAGACCGTCGGGGATCTCTCGCTCCTGTTGCGGTTGAGCGCTCGGAACCGATCTACGGTGATACGCCTCGCTAGCTCGCGATCGCGTTTCGGCAAACCAGTCAAACAATGACATAGAGAGTTTTTAAAATAATAAAAATAAATCTAGCTATTCTTCTTAGCAAAAAAGCAGTTACTCGAAAGCAAGAAGAATGGCTAAATCATAACATTCAGATTAGCCGCAAGCCGACCTTCAACTTAGAGGTCGGCTTACTCTCAACCAAAATTAAGCCTTACTTGATGCTAACTGTTGCTCTACAACTTTCGGGGTTTTATCGGCTAAGAGAGAGTGATGGAGCTTGTTGAGCGCATTCACATAGGCCCGGGCAGAGGCAACGATGATGTCGGTATCAGCAGCATGACCCGAAAAAACTCCTGTTTCATGGCGCAACCGAATTGTCACCTCGCCCAGCGCGTCGATCCCAGCCGTCACAGACTGGACTGAAAATTCGATTAGCTCATTCGGGACATCGACCAGACGATTAATCGCCTTGTACACGGCATCGACAGGACCTGTACCAACGGCAGCATCCGAGATCTCTTGCCCGTCAGGGGTGAGGATTGTAACGGTGGCAGTGGGTAAGGCTCGATCGCCACAACTCACCTGTACCTGCTTGAGTTGGAATGCTTGCGGCACTGTACGAATCTCATCGTTGACGATTGCCTCTAGATCGAGATCGCTAATGTCTTTTTTCTTATCGGCGAGTTCTTTGAACTGGACAAATGACTTATTCAGTTCATCCTCGCTCAACTCGAAGCCCAACTCTTTGAGACGGGTACGGAAGGCATTACGTCCCGAATGCTTGCCCAAAACGATCTGGTTATTATCGATCAAACCGATCGACTGAGCATCCATAATCTCGTAGGTGAGTTTATTTTTGAGGATTCCATCTTGGTGGATGCCCGATTCGTGAGCAAAGGCATTCGCGCCCACGATCGCTTTGTTTGCCTGTACCAGCATTCCCGTGAAGTTTGAGACTAAACGTGAGGCTTTGTAAATCTGGGTGGTGTCAATGTTGGTAAGAGGTTCGAGTGATAACTCTGGTCGCCCCAAGAAGGGATTGAAATACTGACGGCGCACATGTAAAGCCATCACGACTTCTTCGAGTGCAGTATTGCCAGCGCGTTCGCCAATGCCGTTAATCGCACATTCCAGTTGCCGTGCCCCATTTTTGACCGCTTCGAGGAAATTTGCCACCGCCAAGCCTAGATCGTTATGACCGTGGACGGAAATAATCGCCTTGTCGATGTTTGGCACATTTTGCTTAATGCCACGAATCAACGCCCCAAATTCATCAGGTGTGGTGTAGCCAACCGTATCGGGAATATTGACTGTGGTTGCCCCTGCCCGAATTGCCGCTTCTAGGACAGCGTAGAGAAAGTCAGGATCTGAGCGAGTTGCGTCCATTGGCGAAAATTCGATGTCATCGCAGAAAGATTTGGCGTATGCCACCATTTCTTCGGCGATCGACAAAACTTCAGGGCGAGTCTTGCGCAACTGGTATTCGAGGTGAATGTCTGAGGTGGAGATAAATGTATGGATTCTGCCCTTGGCGGCAGGGGCGATCGATTCGGCAGCGGCTTTGATATCGGCTTTGATCGCCCGCGCCAAACTACAAATTACGGGGCCATTTTCGGTACCGACTGTTTCGGCGATTTTGTAAATTGCTTCAAAATCTCCAGGCGAAGCAAAGGCAAAACCCGCCTCGATGATGTCTACACCCAGTCGAGCCAGTTGCCGCGCAATAATCAGCTTCTCTTCCACATTTAGGGTTGCACCTGGGCACTGTTCGCCATCGCGCAGGGTGGTATCGAAAATGAGAACTCGATCGTTGTTCGTAGCAGTTGGCTCTGAGGATGATACTGAGGTAGACATATCCTTAATTTTTATAAGTAATTAATTTGTAGCAGGGTCAAATTAATTATGACAGAAATTTTAGCTTGCCACCTGATGAGGCAAGAATGGTAATCCGCTCAGGTAAGTTAAGTTAATCAATGATTTCGTCATATTGGCTGCGGTCTTCCTGTGGCTGCTGGTTCATTTTTGTAAGTATGTCTTCTAAAGAGATGTTATCTAGCCACTGATGACGCTCTTTGGTGTAGTTGCCTTGTCCAAGGCTGAAGTGTTGGATAAATAGAATTGCATTAGTGACCCCCAAAGAATTGACTAATGCTTTGTAACCCTGACTAATTATTTCTTGCTGTGTTTTAATCATCGCCATTTTCCTCGGTTTGGGTGACTCCTATTAGCCATTGGATCGGGTTGCTAGTTTTTACTTGAATGATTTGCGTATTTTTATTAACTTTTTTGATTAGTCTGTCATCTGTGGTCAGAAATACATCGGCTTTGCTTCTTTCAGCACTGGCGATGTGAGTGGCATCAAAGGCTGTCATTCCTGTGCTTTGAAGTTCTCTCGATCGCTGGTCAATAAATTCACTGCTAATAACTTTGATTTTAGCAATGGCAAGAATCATTTTGACGTTCTTGAGTCTTTCTAGATCGGGGGTTTGCGCTAATTCTATGTCTAGGGCTGTGCTGGTAATCAGCCGCCATTCGCCCATTTGACATTGGTTGAGGATGGTCAAAATTGCTCTTGTTTCTAAGGCAATGCGAGGTTGGCTCTGATCGTCAAAGGGACGATTTAGGCAACAAGCGTCTAAATAAATTCGATAGTTATTGTTCACTTTCCTGCTAGCACTTCTTGTATCATGGCTTGTTGGATTGCTTTGATCTTGTTGTTGCAGCAGAGTACAACCTGTCTGATGGGTGGATGGACAAAAAGCACTATCCACTATTTACTATTTACTACTGTCTGGACATCATGCTCTGACTTTAGCGTGTAACTTGTCTCGTTGCATGGTAGGCGAGGTAGTTTACAGAGTGTGGGTTCTCCTGCGAGATGACGATGAAAATACAGCTAAAAAATGAACATAATTCTGAACCTGAAGATCGAAATCAAGATCTAGTCCAAGATCTAGTCGAAGATCCAGCCGAATCACAACTAAAGCCTAGGTTTAGCATTAGCCGCATTCTCATGTTGTTGAATTTGATTGCGATCGGGACAAGCTCATTTTTGGGCTATGAATATTTGACCAATCCTGCATCTCCAGCCCTGTTCTTGCTACCTTTTTATCAAGCTCCTGTCGCGCCCGTTCAAAACCTGAATCCACCTCAAACCCTAGCTGAAATAACCAAAGAATTAGCCGATCTCCAACTCCAGTTAGGCGAACGGCTACAAATTGAAGCACCAGCTCCTGAAGGTCTATATATTTATCCAACGATCGATAAAACCAAAGAAATCGAGGAGATTAGGGTTTATCAAACAATCTCAGAGGATGTTGGCAAAGGCAAATTACGCTTGGTGCAAAAACTAGAGGTAATGCCGCTTGATGAACATTACATCAGGTCGATCGAACTTCGATATAGCCAAGATCTCGCCAAGGTTAAACCCACAGGCAACAAAATGCCTCTGATGAAATTAAGTTCGATCGAAGGCACTCCACCCAGCAAAGGCATCTGGTTTATGGCGATCGGGAGCAAGGGCAAAACCAACTACGGTCAAATTTTTTGCTATGTGCCCCAACCCCAGCCGAAATTAAATCAAGTAGATGAATGGGTGATTCCAGCCCAGAAATTGCCTGAGTGGCGAAATTTTTTAGAGGTCAAGCGTCAGGAGCCAGAAGCAGATCCAAAACCCCCAGATCTGCTGCTATCCGATCAGCCAGAGCTAGTAATTGACCAAACCCAGTCTTTTGAGCCAGATTTTCAAGTATTTCGAGTCCAGCCTACTGCTAGTTTGGAAAATCCGCTTCAACTCAGGCAGATTACGCTGAATGAAGCCCTCAAGTCACCCCAAAATTACAGTGATGCTCTAGTCTTAGCCAGTGGCGGGTTATGGTCACCTTCGATCGCTAAGTTCGATCGGTTCAAAGCGGAATTGCAAGCAAAGGGCAAATCTCTATCGCCATTTATGCAAGAGCAATACGAACTGATTGATTATCACGCCAAAATTACGGCTGAGCAAGCCGATCGAACCTTGGCAGATTCGGGGCAACAAGCTTTGATGCTGATTTTGGATGGACGTTGGCAGGAAGCCTTAAAAATTGCCGAGGCTTCTGACTTTGCGGCGAAGAGTGTGGCAGAGATGATGGTGACCGACAACTACCATGTCTGGCCGAGAGTGAAAGCCGCGCTTAAAGTCAAACCAGAATTAGAAGTCAAAATCTGGGGCGCATTAGTATTTTTACAGCGCAAAGGATTGCCTGAAGCAGTGCAGTGGCTCACGGCGCAAAAAGCTTCCACAGAAAGGGCGATCGCTTTATTACAAAGATCTGATATCTCCCCCTTAAAAATGAAGCCCGAACAACTTTTGGGGACTGTAACTCCTCTGGGCAAGGGCTCGCCAGGAACACAGTGGCAAATTAAATTCCCTGACTTACTGCCTGGGCAAGTATGGTTCAGAGTTGATGTTTCGGTGATTAAGGATGGTAATACTTGGATTAATGGCGCTTTTCCCGAAATTGGGCGACGATCGCCGATTCTGGTCTGGGAAGCTTTAGGACTGGAGCAAAATAACTTTCTCACCGCGACACTGACTGATATCAATGGGATTCGAGAGACATCTTCTCTGACCGCTCGATCGATCTCGATTGGTGCGGATGGATCGCTGAAAATTTTGGCAACTGGTTATGACAGCTTAGCTAAATCGATCGATGAAAGTCGCGGTAAAGGAGATTTTCTGCCATTAGTTACCAGCGACAATATCTTCACAAGCTCATCAAGTTCTACGGTTTATTTGCAGAATTTTGACCAAAGGATCGAAGCAAAAATTATTCAAGCTCTCTACAACGAGTTACAAAAAGTTGGGCAAGTTTCACTTGAACTGGAAGATTTCAAAAGCCAGATTGCGATCTGGTCATTTCAGTCGATCGATATTACTGGAGACAATCAGCTTGATTTTATTTTAGAACTCGATCGAAATCAGATTGATGCTGGCGATCGATACTATCCCGTCACAATTGCCTTCGATCGTGACGGAAATATTTTATTCAGCGATATTTCGGCAAACAGTGGTCGCCGTTGGATTACGATTTTGCCTGGGAATAATGCGGGTCAAGTTCTCACCCAAGTTGAAGATCGATACGAAGTCTGGTCGCTAAGATAAATTTCCCTATTAGCAGACAGCATATTTCACCGTTCTCGCTGCAAGCATGAGAGGCTATTATGTAAGCAGTTAAGAAGTTTTAGGGTATGAACTTTAGCAAAAATTTGACCTATGGAAACTCATAAAAAATTGCTTGCAACTATTGCCGAACTACCAGAAGAGCATTTGTCTAGCTTGCTCGAACTAGCGTTATTACTCAAAAAGCAATCTTGCGGATTGAAAATTGAATCTCAGGCTCATAAAAATTGGTTGAGTGCCGAAAACGATATCTATGATGAGCTTTTTGCAGATGCAACTATATCGCGGTGAGATCGTGCTGTGCCAAGTACCGATGCCATCGACACAGCTTCAGCAATTCAAGTTACGACCTGCGGCGATCGTTTCCTCAGATCGGCTAAACAGAATTCTTGATGATGTTATGGTCGTACCATGCACTTCTAATACAAATCGTTTATTAACAGCGACCCAATTTCTAATTTCTGGCAATGAAATAGCGATCGCTGGAATTAAGGTTAGTTCTGTAGTCCGTTGTGAGTCAATATTCACGCTTAATAAAGCAATGGTACTCAGAAAACTCGGTTCATTATCACCCGCAGCTATTAATGCCTTGGAGATTTGCTTAAAAACAGCTCTATCAATTGATGGAAATAACTAATCAATCCCAAGACTGATGAAGATTGCAAGATGCGATCGCTAATTTAAGCTTAACTAATGGTGGGTTCGGGAGGCTGTAAGTCCCGCGCTCTATCTGTACCCAGATGAGCGTCGGGATACACGGACATCCCGCGTGAGTTGAGGGGTTCGACACCCCGAAAACGAACATTTAAGTAGCTTAAATACTTTACTTAAATATGCTATAATAG
>Ga0163146_10003394_pt1 | contig 20292 bp, 30 predicted proteins | sample OliLakLV19MP7G1_FD_148648 | JGI IMG/M metagenome (GOLD analysis project Ga0163146, IMG submission 148648) | Freshwater microbial mat bacterial communities from Lake Vanda, McMurdo Dry Valleys, Antarctica - Oligotrophic Lake LV.19.MP7.G1 | ecosystem: Environmental > Aquatic > Freshwater > Lake >...
TCTACGTAGGGTTTTGTTAGAGGGGGCCCAGGTTGCCCTGGGCCCCGAGTTCACACCGTCTTGCCTTCCGGCAAGACAGGCCCTGCAGCCTTCCAAGGAAGCAGGACGACTGTGACACCACCTGGAAAAACAAACCGCTGGATTCCCCCCTTCGGCGAGCTCAGTGAGGCATCGTAGGGGCGGCCGCAGACACAGGTTGGACGGTTCCGGGCGCAGGTGCTCCGCCCGACATCCACTAACTGTAGGTTCCCGTTAGGTTTTCGGAAGCCAGAACGAATCGAAGTGCTCGTTGGGCTGGCCACCTGGGTTCAGGCCGGGGACGGAGATCATTCCCCGTCGACCACGCAGTAGGCGGCCTTCTCCCGCGGGATGTAGTAGGACACGCCGGCGATCTTCCGCTCGTTCGTGTTCAACGGGTGGATGAGCACGACGTCGCCGGGCTTCAGCGTCCTGACCTTCGGCCCGACTGCCAGGACCTTGCCCCAGACGATCGGCTTGTTCACGTCCTTGCCCAGGGGCGAGGACTTCGCACTCTCAGGCATGGCGAGCACGCCTTCGTAGCCAGGCAGCGGGATCACCGCGGCCAGGAAATGATTTCCGAGAGGACGGAACCTCGTCCCGTCCGGGAATGCAGCCTCGCCGTTGTGAGTTCCAGTCTTCGCTACCTTGCTCATGCTCTCCTCCTCTTCCAGTAGGGCGACCAGAAGCTCAGATACTCACGAAGCTTCTTGTCGCCAAATGCTCTTACGTGCAGTACGGACCCAACCTCTTCGTTCGGCACGAGGAGGACAGAATCAGCAACCTCGGGGCGCATCAGCTCCCACGCCGGCGAGAGCTGTACGAGAAGATGAGCGATCGCCGACGGACGTGCGGGCTCGTCCATAGTCGTCCACCATTCCGGCTTGATCGTCTCGAGCTTGTTCTCGAATGCTTGCATGGCAACCTGGAGACACTCGCGTCGAGAAACCTCAAGGGCTTCCTGGAGAGCGCCAGCCCAGATGCAGGTCTCCACCTTGAGGACCTCGTCCATCACTTCTCGAGGCTGAATCGCCTTGTCGAAGTGTAGGTAGTCGCAAGGCTGGGGGAAGGACCATGTGCCGACCTTCTCCCCACTCGTGTTCATAGCAGGGACGATCAGCATCATGCCTCCGGGATTCGATCCGTAAGGACGGACTTACTGATAGGAAGCGGTGTGTCGGCAAGCCGCGGCCGCGGGTCCATCCCGCGGATGATCTCGAGCGCCTTCTCCCAGCCCGGGAAGCCGCCGAGGTTCTTGTCGTCGATGTAAACATCGGCAGAGATCTTGCGGGCCTCGTTGCCGTAGAAGACCCTGAGTCGGTCTTGGTCGTTCTCGTTCAACCTCGCGTTGATCTCGTGCTTGTACAGCCAGTTCACTATGTACTGCTTACCGCTGGCCGGGCCCCAATAGTCAGCCCAGACACGGCAGGTCCAGATGATCAGCTTGTGACCTTCTGCCTGCAGCGCGCACAAGGCTTCAGGTGCACCAGGGAAGTCCTCGGCAGCTGCGGGCCACTGGTCCTTCACACAGACGCCGTCGAAGTCTACTGCGATGATCATCTGTGCTCGAACTCTATGGTGAAGTTGACGATTTTGAACGGGATGTTGTCTGCGCATTTGAACTCGCAGCTGATCGACGTTATTCCGTCTTGGGTAGTTGCTTCGTAGATGCCATTCAGCTCAGGGCCTTGTTCGACCAGTAGACCTGCCAGGTAGTTCCTGATTCCCTGAGCCAGGCGCTGCGCCACGATGCCAGTGCGCGCTACCTCTTCGTCTGATCGGTTACTGCTACCCATCCTAGGCTCCTACTGATCATGCGGATCTCTCCGCGGTCCTTGAGCTTCGTCAGTGCGCGGTTCACGGAGGTGCGACTGACGTTACGAAGCCCTACGGTGATCTCGGCGGCACCCATAGGGGCAACATTGGAGATCAGGAGAGCGACGATACGCTCGGGGATAGTGGGGTTGTCGATGCTCATGATGTGATGGAGGGTGTGGGGTGGATTGTGGAGATGTCCCCTGCCAGCGCCGCAACCCGACTGATGTCGTCCTGTGCATCCTTGGCTGCCAGGCCACGAAGCGTTGCTGTCTCGTCGAGGGCCTGCCCCATAGGTCCGTGCTTCGGGATCTCGAGGTGGAACATGTGCTGGTGAGCCTTGTACAGCCGGCGGCACTGACTCTCGGGGCGCTGCTTGTATGAGTGTGTGACCAGCGGGATCGGGACCGGTGTAGCCGGTCCTCTCAGACCCACGACTCGACGCCAGAGGCAGCCATCCTCACCGCAGATCATGTAGGGCTCGAAGCCACCAGCTTCCTGTAGGAGTCCCGCACGGCAGAGGATCGAGGTTGTCAGGATCACGTTCTGCTGCTCGAGCCAGCCGCGTACGTTCTGGGCCAACACTACCTCACGAACCGTCTTCAGGATCTTGTGAGTGGTGGGCTCCTGGAAGATGTACATGCACTGCGTGTAGACGAAGGGCTCCTTGACCCCGTCCATATCGGCTTGAGCATAGGCGTTCAGCCTGGTCCAGAAGCACCAGGGGAAGACGACGTCGTCTGCGTCCATGAACACGACGAAGTCGTCTGGGGCTGCCCAGCCCAGCGCGTAGTTCCTGGCGACCGCGGCTCCTCGCGCCGGCTTCAGCATCTTCCACTGGTAGCTGGTCTCGGGCGTAGCGGCGGTAAGTCCTTCGAAGGTCTTCTCGGGCGAGCCGATCTCACCGTCGAAGACGACCTGTACCACGGCTTCACTGATGATCTTGCTCTTCCGAAGGAAGAGGTCGTTCAGGGACATCGTCACGCTCTCAAGGCACGACCTCAGGAAGCTCACGTCATGCGGAGCACAGGGGATGATCACTCGTAGCTTGCTCATTCGTTTCCTTTCGTTGTGTTGCCGTCGAAGACGTCTTCAGCGGTCCAAGTACTGGCCGCGTGATGGTTCAGGTACCAACGCACAAGTACGGGGTCCTTCACCAAGAAGTCCTTCTGCATCAGAGCGACGACGGGAGTGCTCGGGTAGAACGTCCCACCTTTCCTCCCTCCCTTGCGCAGGCAGTAGATCCAAGGGAACTCTCCCTGTTCAAGTTCGATGACCAGGTCTTCGTCCATGAACATGGCCCAGACAATCTCGGACTGCATCTTCGAGAGCTTCACCTTCGGCATGGCGCCTCCTAGGACGGCTTCCGCTGGAACCGCTGACGGGCAGAGTCTAGCAACCCCCTGTTGACATGCGGAGTTCCAATCTCACCGGGGTCCGGGAGGGGTAGGTCCGGGAGGGTGGGTCTCGAGGCCACGACCTTCTCCCAGTCTCCTGCCTGGAACTCTCTTTCCAGGAAGCACTCATGGAGGTTTGGCCCGGGACCTACGTTGGGAAGTGTGAACCGTAGGTAGTCGCTCACCTTGGCGTCGACTAGTGCCTTCTCTGGAACCTCGTCGATCGAGAAACAAGCGGTCAACTGAGGGTCCTTGAGGAAGGTCGACTTGATCAGAATGAAGTGACGGACCTCTCCTGTTGTCTTGTTCTTGTAGGTGTCGATACCGAGAGTCTTCACCAAGACACCGGAACTGCGTTCATCAGGAAGTGGTTGATCATCTCCTCCTTACAGTCGGTGGTCCTCACGTTCTGCCAGCTAGATTCCTTTGGGAACATGACTGGCACGAGCGCTTCCGCTTTTATCGCGCCTCTCATGTTCCTCAAGGGCCGCTTCGCCTTCGGTGCGGCAATATCCTTCATCGCCGACGAATCCCCCGCACGAATCCACAACCGCACCGTTTTCGTCGCGGATCACGTAGCAGTAGACGTCACCCTGTAACTCACTATCGAGCATGCGGATTTCGCCCTCAAAAAGGCCCTCGACTCGCGCTAGTCGCTCCGAGGGGGAGTCATCGGGATAGTGCGCGTCGAATTCATCGCGCACCTTATCTGACGTGCAGTAAATATAGCCGATGGTGCCGGAGTCCCATCTACACGAGCCGTGCGTCGAGAGACTTTGCATGGAGCCCAGCCACACCGTGATCCCAGAGTGTATGTGCGCTCCGATCGGAGCGAAGAAGAATCGGTCGTCGTCGTCGAGATCCTCGACCGGTTCGGTCGCATCATGAGACCGCAGGTAGTCGACGATTTCCCCGCCTGAGTACTTTTTGAATCGGTCGTCGCTATCGCTCGAAAGGTAGCGTGAGGAAGGGAACGTGAGCGTTCCGAAATTGCAGTCACCGCCGCGGCCGCGGCCGCGGCCGGATTCATAATCACAGTCCCGTTCGATCGTGAGCGTGTATCGCATGTGGTTTCTCTCTTGGCAGTTTCGGTCATGGTTCAACCGTGTGTTGTTTGCAGTTGTCGAACTCGACGCCGCACTGAATGTAGGTCGAGCCCGTTCCTTGTCGTGCGGTGTACCAATCGTCGTGAAACTTGGCTTTCTCGTTTGCGGCCGCTTCTTTGTCGGCCGTTCTTTGCACTTCTCTCCGGACTTCGATGGCAAGTTGGCTTTTCGCTCTTAGAACTCCAGTTGCGTCACATGTTTTGCATTTGAAGAAGACACCGCCGTCTTCCACGATCCTCTTATGTTCGTTGAGTTCCGTCTGGCATTTCTCACAATTATGTGTGTCTGGGACACGTTCATGTTCTTCTACGCAAACGACGTCCGAGAGTTGTTCGTCGATGGACTTCTCAACTTCGCCACGTCGGCCCTGTTGGTAATAGTGCACGCCCTTCGAGCTCTTGCCCTTCATGACTACACCAACGGTGATGGCGTTTGTTTTGCCTCCGCACCGTTGGCAAAAGCAAAGATGAGGATCAAGTCCCCTCTCATGATGCAAAGGTATGTTACTCATCATGCTTTTGCTGCCTGCCATAGGTAGAGAGGGTAGACGACGTTCGTGATGTAGTTGTGGCTTCCCCAGTTTGCCATTCCCTGCTTGATCTCGGCGAGGGTCTTGAAGGGAGAGAACGGCAGATGGTCGTTCGTGAATGCGTTGACGTCGTACGGACCGCTGATCGTGACGAGGATGAGGCCGGTACCCGCCTTTGCGTCAGCGAGCTTCGAGATGGGGTAGATCCCGCCGATCTCACGAAACTTCTCGTAGTCCTTGAAGTTCACCGACCACGAGATGAAGTAAAGAACTCCGCTCTTCTTGAACTGAGCGATCGCAGCGTCAGGGAAGCCCAGGATTAGCTTGCCCTCAGGGCCTGTTGTGTACTCAGGTACTACGGAGATCTCAGCCAGGTCGGTAGCTTCCACGAACTTCCTCTCCGCGCCGATCAGGGCGCCATTCTCGGTCTTCTTCGTGTGCAGGAACTTCATCAGGCCCATTAGCGGATGACATTCCCGAGGCTACATCTCAGACTCCGGGTCCCTGTCGGGGATGTTGACTTCGTTGTTGACCCGATCATTCGGAGGGCACCCAGTAGTACGCACCGATCTGGTCGTTCCTGGCGATCACCTTGAGCTCGGGGTAGCGCTCTGTGACCACCTCTGCCGTAAGGTCCGGCTGGTGGTGCACCTCGAGCGGGTTCCCGAACTTGATGACGTCGGGATGGTCCGGACCCTGCTCGTAGAGGTAGGGGACGATCACGACGATCGCCTTCGGCTTTGCTGCCTTCAGCTTGTCCAGGAGCTTCCTGGCATCCGCCGGCGTGAAGTGCTCGAGCACGTCTCCGAGGATCACTACCTTGCCCTCGTAGATGTAGTCGTCGACGTCGAGGGCGTTCTGCACGTAGACCCCGACGTACTTCGAGCGCAACTTGTAGTTGCGGACGTAGGGTTCGTACGCCTCGACTGCGATCAGACGATACTTGTCGCCGAGTAGATCGTAGTAGGCGCCAGCACCTGCTCCAATGTCGACGATCAGGGTGTCCGAGTCGAAGCGGGGCTCCAACCACTCACGGACGACCTTCCTCAGGCTAGGATTGCTGAACGGCATTAGACCTTGCCCTCCTCCTTGAGCTGTTCGTAGAGACCTGCCCAATGCTCGATGTCCTTCAGGTGCTGAGGGACATGGACGGTGTACCACCAACGGTTCGTGTTGGCCTGCAGCCCCTGGTGCCTGTAAGCGTTCAGGAGCATCCAGGAATAGCGGGCGCGCTTCAGTGCGTCGTCCGTCCATGTCCTGTAGTGTGTGAAATGCAGGTGACGGAAGTTGGAGCCCTGGCAAAACGCATGGGCGTTGTTCTCACCCTGGTAGAGCTCCTCGTGGATGTACCCACGCCACTCCACGTTGCTTCTGTTCCTGTAGATCCTACGGTGTGTGGTGTCCTCGAAGGCTGCCTTCTCGATGATGTCGTCCCACCTGTCGAGGATGGGAACCTTTGCGTCGGGAGCTTTGTAGTTACGCGTTACGATCGAGACGACGTCTGGCTTGCAGTACTTGAGGAACGGCTTCAAGAGCCCAGTCTGCTTAGGGTCCAGACACTCGTCAGCGTCGAGGCTATGGATCCAGTCACACGTTGCGAGCTGTGCTGCCCTGTTCTTCAGGAAGGAGAACCCCAGTTCCGGGATGATAGCCGGGTCAGCCTGCTCGACGATGATCTTCGGTCCGCCATCAGGGCCAGCCTTCAGAAACTGAACGATCTCCCACGTCCCATCCTTGGATCCATTGTCGATGATTACAAGCTCATCGGCATACTGGATCACTTTCTCGAACCACTGGTTCAAGAACGGCTTTTCATCCCTGATCACCATGCAGACGGAGACTGTGGGAAGGCTCATGCTACACTTAGCTCCTTGATCGATGTGCGAGGAAAAGGAAGACTGGTAGGAATAGAACTAGTTCCTACGTTATAGAGCCGTACACCACGCCTGGCGTACGCCTCAGTTTTCCATACGTTGTTGATCGGCATGAGATGCCAGCCTTCGGCTGGGCCATTCTCAACCCACCAGGAAGGAGCATCGGGTCCAGATCCGACAACGAGGATCTTGTTCGAATCAGAGAGGCTCATACGGGCTTCCCGCCATCGTTGAAGACTCGCTTGATCACGCCGCTCATTACCTGAGCCACAGCGATCCGCCTCATGGCGAGGATCGCGGCGTTCCCGATCTGGACTGTAGCCTCGTGGATACAGGTCTTCGGATCGTAGAGGAGGAAGACAGCGTAGGGAGCCTGCTCCAGTCCACGCTGCTGGGCAAAATACGCCCCTCCCAGGAGCTGGAGAGTTCCGTCGATCACCTCGAGAGCATGGGCGATCTGTAGATCGACGTTGAACCCCTTCTTGCGTGCGGCGATCTCCTGGCCCCTGAAGACCGGGAGCTTGCGCAGCTCGACGAGGATCCGTTCGGTGTCGGGATACATCAGAACGTACTCATCTTGATGCTGCCGTCGAGCTCTTCCAGTAGAACGAGATGGTTGACTTCCAGTCGTTCCTGTACGATCTTCGCGAACGTCTCCGCGATCTTCTTTACTCCGTCTAGAGTCTTTGCCCTGACAACGAGGTGCTCCGTATCGGCGATGCCGAGCTCGAAGTTGTCCTTAGCCTGCTCGCCGCCAGCGTTGCGGTCCACGAGGATCACGACCACATCGGGATACCGAACCTTGATCTCGGCGAGCTCATTCTTCCGACGCACGCCGATTGCGATATTGCCCTTCTCAAAGCAACGGTCCACTAGGAACGTGTTGCCGACTGAGTTCACGGCGTCCCCAAGGGCAACCAGGAGCTCGCGGCAAGGACGGTTCCTCGCCTCATCCCAAGACTGGAGTTGACCAAGCGGACGAGCGTTTGTCATAAGCGTTCCGTCGATCTGATATCGTTCCTTGAGCGCCTTCTGGCGAGCTGTCTCGACCTCCACAAGCCATGCAGACGTATCCGTGGCCTTGGTCTCGAGCTCCTCGGCGAGGTGCCCGCCGAACGTGCTCTTGCCGGCGCCTTGCTTACCGATGACGATGTACTTCATCGAGGTTCCAGCGTCGGAGTCCGATCGTTCGGACCCATGTCGAGGGTGATCATCAGAACTTCTTCCCATGCAGGAACGGCCTCGCCTCGTTCACCGCCATCTTGGCGAGGAGAAGCGCCACGAACTTCTCCGGAGTGATGGGCTGCTCCCATTCGCCCTTCATTCTGGACCCCTGGGCCCAGAAGCGGTTCACGAAGTCGAAGATCCTGATGACCGCGTCGATCAGTTCCTCGAACACGCCGTCGGGTGCGTTCCAGTTCCCCTTCCTACAGGCCTCCATGGCCTCACTGACCTCGGTGGAGATCAGGCCTAGGAAGATGAAAGGGTCGCCGACGACGCCGTGGTACGAGAGCTTGTTGACGGACTCGCACTTGACCATGACGTCCGCAGGTAGCGCCTTACCTCGAGCACGAGCGTTGTTGAATTCGATCACTGACGGATCGTCTGCGTGAATCTCCGTAAGCATGGAAGGATGGTCGGCGCGTTGTGTCGCAAACCAGTCTGCGTACTGCTCGGTCGAGACACCTAGGATCTTCAGCGACTGCTCGAGGTGCGCGTTCCAGAAGCCGTGGGACTGGGCGGTCTCCCCACAGGCTGCGATGAACGCCTCGAAGCTGTCCAGCCCCGAGAACTTCTCGAGGGCTAGCCGGATCTTCTCCGGGTCCAGCTTCTTCCGCTCTCCGATCGAGTACGCCATCTTTTTGGCGAAGTCGGCGTTGTTGACGGCCTCGATGTGCTTCAGGCCTTCCTGAGTTACTGTTCTCGTCATCATGCTCTCCCGTAGATGTCTGCGAGTCTCTCGATGTCGTTCTCTTCGCAGATCGGCTTCCCGATCTGTAGTTCGATCACGGTGACAGGAGTCGCCGTGTCGTTGCTCATTCTATGAACGGTCCCGACGGGGACCCCAACGACCCCACCGACGTTCTTCACCTCGATGAACACCTGTTTCGCGGTGTACGAGGTCGTCGGGACACCATCGACGAGGTGGCCGTGGAAGCTCTCGGGTGTCATCTGCGTTGTGAGCTGTCCGCTCTCCACGTACCAGACCTCGTCACGCTTCGCGTGCTTCTGTAGCGAAAGCGTGCCGCCTGGTGCGATATGGATCCTCTTCAGGACGAACTCCGGCGTCCTGAAGAGGTCCTCGTACCAGCCCCAAGGTTTGTCGACGCGCATCAGCTGCTTCCTATGATCTTCGGAGGAGTTCCACGCCGCTCGAGGCCCTTGGTACGCTCGACCTCTTCGATCGGACGGTGCTCACCTTCCTTGAAGTTGGGCGCCTTCGAGAGCTTCCGGATCAGCGTGTCGTCCTTGAAGGGTCTCACGATCTGGTAGCCCTTGAACTCCCACATGGGGATCTGGGACGACCAGTCAAAGCCTGCGTCGAGACAGTCGTCACAGAGCCACTTGATGTACTGGTCCAAGAGCGCCCGGTAGGCGATGAACTTCTGTTTCACGCCGCAGGCTGCGCAGTCCATCTCGACGACCACCTGGGGTCCGCCACCCTGCTCTGCGATACGCTCGATCTCACGCCACTCGTCGCCTACAACGGGGCGATAGGGCAGCCTGTGACCGAGAGGCTTTCCCGGCTTGGGGATGAGATCCACGAGGCGCTCTGCCTCGCTCTTCTGGAGCTTCGGAACCCCATCTGTACGGCCCAGATCCTTCCACCATTCCTTCGCCATGGTCAATCTCCAGGGATGCCGGCGACCGCGACTCGCGCAGGCGCCTGGACGGAACCGGACGGGACTGCGACATTCGCCACGAGCTGACCAGGCTCATCGAATGGACGAGGCTTGAAGTTCGGAGAAGGGTACCAGCAGCCCTTCTGGAAGGGACACCAGCCGCACTGCCAGTCTCCACCATCGATCAGCTTGCCCTGATCTCCGGAGTCGATCTTGCGCTTGATCGTGTCGGAGTCGGTCTTGCTGAACTCGTTGTGCTGGTACTTCCAGAGCACCGTCTCACGAGACCACTGGAGCTCGTAGTCAGGCGGAGGGATGACGCTGTTTGCGATCGCTTCCGCGAGCATGTCGAAGTCCTGGTAGATCTTCTCCGGGGTGATGTGTGTCCACTGGATCGTGCCCGCATCATTCTGGATGATGACGTGCTTCGTTCCGGGCGCCAGCGAAACCGTATGCTGCGCCGGCTTCCCTTCCCGCGACAGATACAGGATGTTCGCCTTGGCATGCGAGACCGGGACTCCCTGATTTGGCATCGTCAGCCAGTCGATGTAGGGCACGACCTGAAGGACGTGCTCCACCTTGGGGCAGAGCGGAGCAGCGGCTGTACCGACGATCACGCCCTTCTCGCCGAACTGGCCTGTCGTCTTGAGCTCCGCGATCTCCGGGCGTCCCTCTTCGTTCTTGAGGAGGAAGTCGATGTACCCGTTCACGCGGTACTGGATGCCACCGGGAGAGGTACGCACGATCGTCACGGGGACCTGCGTGCCGTAGAAGACACCGGCCATCTTGAACGCGTCGCCGATGAACCCCTCGGCGAAGTTACCGAAGCCCATTCTGGTCATGCCCTGAACGTTGATACCGACCTCGTCCTTCGGGTACCTGTGGTACTGGAAGAACTGCTGGCGCCTACAGCCGCCCTGCCTGACCCGACGTCCGTCGATGTCGAGAGAGAGACCTGCGCTACTGCAGTGAAGCGAGGTCGACTCGCGATCCGTCTTCACTGCAGGGTTGCGGAGGATCTGCTCGATGATGTTCCAGCACTTCATGCCTTCTTGACCTCCCAAATGGCGTCCACGACCTCGCGCGGAAGCGACGAGGGGTTCAGCGGCTTCGGAAGCTCACCTGTCTTCGGGTTCGGCTTCATAGCCGGCATGTGTTGCGGGAAGTTCTTCTTGAGGAAGCCCAGGATCTCCGTCTCGGTCCGCAGCGTGGACAGCTTCACTGTCATCTGTTGCTGACCGACCATCCTCTGGACGACGCAGTTGAAGTTCCTGTCCCTAGTCAGGACAAGGACCCTATCCAGCTGGCCATTCTGCCAGCGGAGGAACGCCCTACCAGGAGACCCAGGAACGGGCTCCCTAGTGTTCGCGTCTCGCTGTCTGGTGTTCTGGATTTGTTCCCAGCGGATCTCGTCTGTCGTCGTGCTCATGTCGTGATTACTCCTGGTGCGTGTGGTAGTGCGGCATGGAACTGACCCAAGATTCCCAGGTTGGGACCCTTGAGGTTGATGGCTGCCGCCTTCTTACGTTCCGTATCGACTTCCTGGAAAGACATCTGAGCAACGCGCGCAGCGTTATCCCAGAATCGGAAGTAGTGTGAACCCTTGAACTCACTGATCTTGTTCTTCTCCCACTTGATCTCGATGATGGGCCTCTTCACCGGATCGCCGGTCTTCACTCCCGTGGCGGGATCCAGCAGCTCGTCGAGCCAGTAGTCGTTGGCTGTCTCGCGGAGGATGTGCAGCGCGTTCCAGACCATACCTACAGCCTTGAACTTGTAGCCGATGGCACTGGTCTCGGACGTCATGTACATCCGCGGTCGCTCCTTCATACCTTCCTTCGTCAGTTCGCACGTGAAGATCATGGAGATACGGCGTGTGTCAGAAATCTGCTGGGCCCAGTCTGACACCTGGATGAAGTTCATCCGTCGGTCACCGGTGTTGCCCTCGGCCGAGATGTTGTGGAGCGAGTCGGCGATGTAGACAACCTTGTTCCCAGTGCGCTGCATCGTCGTGTCGATCAGCCGGGCTGCAACCTCGGTACCGCAGCCCATCTCCTGTCCCTTCACCACGATCGCACCCGTGTGCATCTTCTCGAGCAGCCAAGCCTTGGCCTGCTCGTACGCGTTCTTGAGGTGCGGGTACGGCAGGATGTCCGAGGCTGCCCTGGTTGTTGTCCTGATCGGCATCCCGGTCAGGCAGGACATGATCTTCGCGATCGCGATGTTGCGAGGGTCGTCCATAATGTGGTAGATGATCGAGAGCTTCTCGGACGGGTTGTAGAGGGCCAGGTTCACGGCCATGTTCGTGACGAAGGCCGACTTTCCGCAGTTCGGAGACCCTGCGATCCCGAGGATCTGCTGCTCCTTGGGGAAGCCATCGAAGTCCTTGTCGAACTGGTCGAAGCCCGTCTTGTAGCCACGGAGCCCGACGATGGGTGCCTCGAACTTCTGGAAGGCCAGGACAGCGGCACGAGCGCTCTCACCGATGCTGACATCGACAGTCTCGTCCGATGCCGATCGTGTCTGCGCTGCGATCTCCTGGATCACCTCGATGCGTTCGAGGGACGTCTTCGCCCTACCCAGGCCTCTCTGTAGGTCGATCGCCAGACTGTCGATCCTCACGTCCTCGCGCTTCTGGATCTCCGCCCTGATGTCCTCCTCGGGGACACTAGTCTTGTCCGCGAGGACTCGCACCAGCCTACCGCGGGTGATGTGGTCCTTCTCGTTCATGATCAGCGGGATCATGCGCAGCGCGAGGTGATGCAGGTCCTGCCCGTTCGTCTTCAGCTCGATATCGAGCTTCCAGTCGAACCCCGAGTACTCAGGAAGCTTGAAGTACTCCTCTGCCCCGAACATCTTCAGGTACGTGTCAGGATCCCTGTCCTTCACGGGCACCGATTCCGGGAAGGGCAGGAAGGTCACTGTCGCCTTCAGTCCTTCCCGGCCGGCCATGGTGTCAAGCGCCTTCATGGCGCCCTTCTGTCCAGCGTCGTCCATGTCCCCGACGTAGTTGATGTGCGTGAAGCCGCAGTCTTGGGCCTGCATGACCTGGAACTCGGTCAGCGAGGTACCTAGCGCACATGCCGAGGCGCGGATACCTGCCTGTCGAGCTCCCAGTACGTCGAAGTAGCCCTCGAACATCTCGAGCCGGCGATAGTTCTCCTTGCGCGCTGTGTCGAGGCCATAGACCAGCGCCTCCTTCTGGAAGAACGGAACGTTCGCGCCGGTGTTCGAGAACTTCGGCGGGTAGTAGGACTGCTTCTCTCTCGAGAGCTTCTGCTGTTCCCCATCCCACAGCGTGAACCTACGTGCGAAGCCGACCACCATCCCGTTCTTGTCACGGATCGTGAAGGTCACGTGCTCTCGGTCGAACATGTCGGACGAGAGGTCGTACTGCTTCATGTAGTCGACGTCGTGGCCGCACGCCTGCATGCGCTGCAGGAAGGCCTTCCACGGCACGGACCCAACGCCCATCTCGATGCAGACTTCGTCGGAGATGCCGCGAGCACGCGTGTACGCGAATGACTGGTCGGGCTCCTTCTTCGCGACTTCGACCAGGATGTCCGCGGCGTCCTGGTACATCCGCATGAGCCGCATGAGCAGCAGCTCCTGCTCGGTGGGCTCCACCTCCTCGAAGTCGATCCCGTAGCGGCGTGCGAGCTCGTAGAGGTTCTGGTAGATCCACCCCGGGCCCTGCTTGGGCCGGCCCTCGAGGATTGCGTGGGCGTCGAAGATGTCGTAGGACGCCCCGCAGGGGAAGCACTTTGTCTTGGTCCCGTTAGATGCCGGGATGATGTGCATGGACGGGTCGTGGTCCGGGTGCTTGGGATTCAGGCACCGGAACCATCCCCTGTTGTCGAGCGTAACCTGGTGGTCGGTAAGGTATTGCGTCAGGAGGGGCTTGACCTTCTCCACCAGAGCGGCCAGCGCAGGATTGATCTGGAGCCGATTCATCTGGGTGACACGAACCTCCGATACAGGAACTTTTTCTTCGTGGGACAAGAGGGGATGGTACACCGTTGACCATGGGTGTCAAACTTGCTCTGCAGGAGATCGCGTCCTTCGGCTACTGCCCTCTCCAGCACAGCCTGCGCTTCCGCCACGGCCTTCCCTGGTTCCTCGCCTCGTTCGAGACGATCGTCGCTCAGGTCTCCAGGGACGCCACCACCCACTGGTTGCTCGGTCAGCAAGGCCCCGCGGCCGCGCGCGGTGCTGCTGAGCGCGCACACCTGATGATCGACCACGGGCACAAGAAGGCACTGCAGGTTGCGAAGCCCCAGCGCCGCGGCTTCCTGAACCCGTTCAAGGCTCGTGTCGAGGCCCACCTGGGTCTCGATCTCATGGGCAAGGTGTTCGACAGGAAGCGTGACCAGTTGCTCGGTGTGAACGTACCGTACACCGTGCAGGTCGACGATATCGAGGTGACGGGGACGATCGACGCCATCTACAAGTACATGGCAGAGTCTCCGTCTCCGACGCACATCTTCATGATGCAGGCGCATCTCGACGATCCGCTCGATGAGCATGTGAACTGGGGGAACCTCAAGAAGGGGTTCGCCCTTCGTACAATTGCGGACGGCTCGAGGTACTCGATGAGCGTTCGCTTCGTGCAGTTCAACGCGTTCAACGGTGAGTTGCCCTGGAAGTTCCAGGCTCCTGATCCGACAGCGAAGCAGGACTTCGAGACGATCATCCGTCATGCCGCTGCTGGTATCGCGTCTGGTTACGCCTTGCCGACAGCTCATCCCGAGAAGTGCAACCACTGTCCGTACCAGGCGGTGTGCAGACCCGCCTTGGCGTCTCCTTCGCAGTCCATGATCGAGACGACGAAGGAAGCGATGCTCAAGATCGCGAAGCAGTCCCCCTTCTGGAGTCAGTCGTGAAGGTACTTCTCTCGACCTACAGTGCCGAGACTCACTCGAGCTACGGCAAGGTGACACGAGACCTGTGGAGCCGGCTGAGGAAGCTGCATCCCGAGTGGGACATCCTCCAGCATGGGTGGATGCACCGCTCGGACGAGCCTGTCGACTGGCAGATCGAACCGACCCGCATGGTCCAGACGAACCAGGGCCACATGCCCCTACCGGAGGACAAGTACGGTCAACAGTCCTTCGAAGGAATAGTCTCCAGGTTCAAGCCAGACGTCGTATGGACGGTCTCAGACCCGTTCATGTGCGAGTACATGGGCCAGTACCGTCCGCGGCACAAGTTCAGGTTGGTCAAGCACATCCCCGTGGACGGTGCCCCTCTACCCTTGCAGTGGGGTGACGCCCTGAAGGACTGTGACGTACTCGTACCCGTCACGGCCTTCGGCACCAGGGCCCTCGAGCCGCTCGTCAAGCAGCGGTGGCCCCACATCTACCACGGTGTCGACTGCGAGAAGTTCTTCCCGCTGTCCACAACGAAGAGCGATCGACCGAAGGCTGGTCGGATGACCGACAAGACCTTTGTGCTCGGCTTTGTAGGTCACTCACAGTGGCGGAAGCAGAACTGGAACCTCTTCGCGCTGACTAGGTACATGCGTGATGGTGCCTGGTGTCTATGCCAGAAGTGCGATCGCATCACTCTCGCCGAGTACGACGAGATCTGGTCGAAGTTCGGACCGACGCCGAAGCAGTGTTGGTACTGCAAGAGCGACAGTGTCTCTGACTTCGGACCTCAAGACATTGCGCTCTGGTACCACACGTTCGATCGTGCGAACGTCGATATCGATCCCACCAAGCTGAAGCTGGTCTGGGACCTGGATGGTTCCGTGATCTTCACGGGTGGCATGAAGGCTGACCACGGGATCCCTGACAACGAGATGCCGCATCTCTTCAGGATGTTCGATGCATACCTCTCGCTCTCTGGAGCCGAGGGCTTCTGCATCCCCATCATCGAGGCGTTCGCCAGTGGGATCCCGGTCATCTACACGAACTACTCTGGTCAGGCTGAGGTTGGGGCATTCGCTGGAGTCCCTGTGAGGCCAGCTCTCCTTCAGCCCAATGCTCAGGAGCCGATCAACAGGGCCATCATCGACCTGTCTGACGCAGTCCGACAGGTCTGGAGACTCATGAAGGAGCCCACCCTGTATGGTTCCTGCGTGCAGAAGGGGCTCATCGCGGCGCGAGAGACGTTCTCTTGGGACAAGATCGCCGTCGACTGGGCTCATGTCATCGAGGAACTTCCCATCCGAAAGACAAAGTCCTACGGAGTCACACTGTGAGCAAGCTTCCCGTCGATCTGGTCTGCGACATCTACAGCCCCTCTGGCTACTCCAACCATGCCCGCGAGATCATCCGTGCGATCCATGGTCTTGTGGACCTCCGTATCGTAGATCACAAGCATGATCGTACGTCCGTCCAGCTTGATTCCATGGAGGCCCCTCTCTTCAGGAGCCTCGAGGAGAAGACGAGGAAAGCGGATGTGCGAATCCAGTTCGAGACACCGGAGTTCTTCCAGCCGGTACCAGACGTCGTGAACATTGGCTTCACGGAATGGGAGACGACTCGCATCCCTGACACAGACTATAAGGGGAGTGAGAGAAACAACTGGGTCAAGCAGATGAATCTGATGGATGGGATGCTGACGTCGTGCGCCTCAGCCGCGAAGGCCTTCGTGGACACTGGCGTCAAGGTACCGATCTGTCATTTCCTCGGTCCTGTCAACACGGACATGCACTCGCCCGCGATGCCTGAGCTTGCCATCGAGGGACTCACTGTCGACTCGGGTGGGGTTTTCATTCCCAGGGACAAGCGTCCGCTGGTCGTGGGTATGGTGGCACAGTGGACCTTGAGGAAGAACATCGAGGACTTCCTGATCACACTGGCCTCTCGCTTCAAGCGAGATGAGATCTGGATTCTCCTCAAGACCTACGGTTCGGTGATGGACCAGGCGCACTCGAAGGTGATCGAGAAGCAAGCTTCCGACATCCTGAGCTGGGTGAAGAATCCGGACGCGCCTCAGGTCACGCTGGTCACCGAGAAGCTCTCAGACGCCGAGATGGCTCAGCTCTACTCTGTTATGGACGTGTACGTCAGCACGAGTAGAGGGGAGGGGTTCTGCCTGCCAGTCGCCCAAGCAATGTCCACGGGAGTCATCCCCGTCGTGTGCGGGTTCTCCGCACCCGGCGAGTATGTGGACCACGGAATCAACGGCTACGTCCTGCCCTATCAGCTCAGGCCGGCTGTGGGTATGGTCCACAACCCTTGGTATCGCGCCGATCAGTCATGGGCTGATGTCGACTGCATGATGCTGGAACAGACCCTCAAGGAATTGATCAAGCTGCGTAATGAGCCGCCTGCCATAGACCGTGCCTGGGACGTCATGAAGGCAGCTGCGCGCGCAGCAGCTCAGAACAAGTTCTCCTACGACGTCACTGGTCAACGGATGATGATGGCGATCAAGGGGATCATGCAGTGCGTACGCCCTGGTATCACGGTCTGATCCACGAGGGGGAGCACCCGTTCTGGGAGTTCCTCCTCGGAAATCGACTGACACCCAGGCTCCGGTTCCTTGCCTATCTTCACTCGAAGATGGGAGGGTGGGCACTGGTTGCAAAGCACCTGAACACCACCCGAAGAACACTCTTCCGGTGGATCAAGGAGGATCGGGAGACGTTGTAGCGACTACTCGAAGTCTTCGTCCTCGTCCTCGTCCTCGTCCTCTTCGTCGTCTTCTTCGTCGCCTTCGAAGTCGGTGTCGTCGTCGTCTTCGTCTTCTTCGTCCTCGTCTTCTTCGAGGTCGTCCCAGCATTCTCCGTCGCAATCTTCCTCGCCACAGTCCGGGCAAAAGTCTTCGTCTTCGTCCTCGAACTCGTCTTCATCATCGACGGGTTCGTCGTTGAACAACCATCTGCTCATGATGATCTCCGTTAGGGTTGGGGGAACCTGGCGTTGTAGAGCATACCCAGGTAGTGCACGGTCTTGAAAATGTCAACATCTTTGCCGGTTCGCAACATCCGGGAGACGTACTTCATTACAGTGCCAGCCAACCAGGCGTCACCGAACCAGTCTACGATTACGTCGACAGGTTCGATCTTCCGGTCCGTAAGGTACTTGTCCCCGCCGGTGGCGTCGCAATGCCTCCGTACCTTGTTCAGGAACCTGTTGATGTCAGCAAGCCCGCGGGTGGTTGTGGTAGGAGAGGTCTCCATCGCCGTTGCGTAAGCCTTGATCTTGCTTATGAGCGCTTGGGTTTCGGAAGTCTTCCCGATAGGTCCCCAGACTTCCCTCAGGGTCGAATCAAGAATCTCGCACTCTTCCTTCGTCAGTTCGATCAGCATCTACCCCTCCTGTCCGACCACACACTCGGTTGGCTTCTTGTCGTGGCGCATGCAGATGAACCGCGGATGTCGTAGCTGCTGCGTGGCCTTGTTCTGTTCCTGAGCTTCGATCTCTACGGTCTTACCCAGAGCGCCTACTTTGTTCTCCGAAAACCATTGGCGCTGCTCGGTGTCCATGCTGCCTACGGAGGCGACCTCTACAAGGGTACCGTCCTTGTACTGGCCGACCTTCACGCACTTGATCCACCCCTTGGGACTGTATGCCTCGGACTTAGAATCTTCGAAGCCCATCACGACACACGTGAAGCGCTTCTCCTTCTTGTCCTTGACCCAGTCCCATGTCCTGGCTGCGGTCGAGTACTTCGAGCCGAGCTTCTTGAGGATCATCCCTTCGTAGCCATTGGCAAAGGCCCAAGTACGAAGGTTCTTCTTCGCGTCCGTGGACCAGTAGGGGACAGCCTCGACCATCTCAGGGTCCTGACCCTCGAGCTGGAGGATCCTCTTCCACTCGGCTACCAGCTCGTCGAGCTGCTTACGCCGCTTCTCCCACGGCTGGTTGACCAAGAGCTCGCCGTGGTAGGAGATGCAATCGAAGATCTTGAACTTGACGTAGCCGTTCTCGTTCTGGAACCGCACGGCCTTCTCTCCGTGCGCTCCCATGACCGAGGCTACAGCGTAGATCCCCTTCTCGTGGATGATCTCCCCGTCGAGAATGGTCCCGTGATTCTCACGGACCCACTGCTGGAAGTGCCATCCCAGAGCTGAGCCGTTGAGGTGGGGGACTTGGTCTGTGTTCTCGGTAAAGAGTCCCGTGGTGTCCGACTGACGACGGGAGTCGAATCGGATGAGGGGTACGTTGGCGTTGGCGTAGAAGTGTGCCTTGGCCCTGTGGCCGTCGTACTTGATCTCGGCGATGTACTGGTCGTCCTCGTAGAGGGCGAGCATAGTCTCGATCTGCTTCTCGTCGGAGATGCCACGGGCAAGCATGGGGGCGATCTGGAAGAGCTCCGATGGTGCGTCAGGGATCCACCAACTCGGCGCGTGCACGGTGTCGTAACCCTTGCACTCTCGACGCACGACGTCCCGGATCTTCTCGATCGCACCGTTCAGGTCGACGTTCGAGATCAGGACCTTGCGCACCGGCTCCTTCGGGCCGCCCTTCAGGATCTTCCCGTAGCTCCAGAAGATGTCCCACGGACCCTCGGGCCTGCTTGCCGGCGTCAGGCCGTCCGGCGCCATGTCCCCGCAGAGCTCGAAGAGAGCATACTTGTGCGACGTCTCGCTGTGGAACTCGAAGCGGATGGAGAAGCCCAACAACGCCTCAGTGTCGGTGCCGCAGAGGACGATCTTCCCGTCGACGATCTGGCTCATGTGCGATTCGTGCGATGCTTCTGCACGTCCTTGAATTCGATTAAGTATGTCATGGAAGGCGTTCCGCCCATGTCGGCCAGCTTGACGATGTCCTCGTAGGACAGCACGTCGGTCATGATCTCGAGATCCTTACCGTTGACGTTGATCTTCATGACGGTGGACTCACGACGAATGCCAGTGCGGCTGTCAGACGCTTGGGGTAGTACAGGTACGCGACGGGAAGCATGCCTCCCAGTCTCAGGCCGTCGAAGCCGAACTCAGGCTTGAAAACCTTGGAGGCAGTCCAGTTCGCTCCGGCTTCCTTGGCCTGATGGATCGCGTCGGTGATCAGCTTCAGCGGAGCCACAGGTCTACGGATCATCCAGAATCTGTAGATCAGCTGGGACACCAGTCCCTGTGTGGTAGAGCCAGGTGGATGTGCGAGGAACGACCTGTACACGAGTGGGAAGTCCTCGAGTTTGCACAGGCCTACGGCCCCACGATTGAAGGGCGGGGGCAACTTGAAGTCCCTCGTACCCAGAAAGAGCACTGGCTTGTAGTGCGTCTTGTCCGGATTCGACTGGACCACGGCCTGCCACTGCTCGAGCGTGGGGATCAGGGTCTTGTGACACTTCGAGTCCACCACGATGTGCGTGAACGGTTCGTGCCACGAAGGCCCTTCCGTCACGAGAAGCTCCGGGGCTCGAAGGGACAGCCATCCCTGAACTGTGGGCATCTCAGCGAGGTCGTGGCCGGCACGTCCGAGACCGACTCGTTCGGTCCCGAAGTACCGGGCCACGTCTCGCTCAGCCCTTTTCCAGGCCAGGTCACCTGACCGCCCGGTTGCCGTGGCTGTCCTCGAGCGCCGCTTGGTCTTACTTACAAGACCCTTACGACGCTTGGCCATGGTCTACCCCGGCAACGGGAAGTGAGGTGCCGTCGGCATGTTCTGCGACGGACCAGGGGGCGGACCCGACGGGCGTCCCTGGGGAGCGAACGCCGGCGCTCCAGGGGAGGGCTTCGGCGAGGCTCCAGGAGCCTGCGGGACGGGCGGAGCGCCCGGGGCAGAGTGACCGCCCCAGCCACCACCAGAAGGC
>Ga0163146_10003395_pt1 | contig 20291 bp, 13 predicted proteins | sample OliLakLV19MP7G1_FD_148648 | JGI IMG/M metagenome (GOLD analysis project Ga0163146, IMG submission 148648) | Freshwater microbial mat bacterial communities from Lake Vanda, McMurdo Dry Valleys, Antarctica - Oligotrophic Lake LV.19.MP7.G1 | ecosystem: Environmental > Aquatic > Freshwater > Lake >...
CCCTTGCTCCCCGCTCCCTGCTCCCTTGCTCCCCGCTCCCTGCTCCCTGCTCCCTGCGTGCCTCGTCCCTCCGGCGGCGGTTCGTCGAATGACTTCCCTCCCTTCGTTCCCATGACCCCCACCTCCTCCGATCACTCGACGCCGCACGAGGTCATCGTCGGCATCGATCTGGGAACCACCAATTCGCTGATTGCGGTGGTCGACGCCGGCGGTCCGCGAGTGATTCCCGATGCCACCGGTGCGGCCCTGGTGCCTTCGATCGTCGGCTTTCGCCCCAAGGCGGCGCCGCTGGTTGGAAACGCGGCCGGGGCCTCGGCCGAGAGCAATGCTTCGAGCACGATCCGCAGCGTCAAGCGACTGATGGGGCGGCGCGCCGATGAAGTTCTCGCAGAGACAGCCCGGGTCAGCTACCGAGTGGTGGCGGGTCCGCGGGGCATGGCCTGTGTCGCCCCGTTCGCCAGCGAGACGAGCTCGCCCGCGGATCACGCTTCCGGTGAGCGCTCTTCTGGGGACGGCACGGTCGTCACCCCCGAAGAAGTGAGCGCGGCGATTCTGCGTGCGCTCAAGAGCCAGGCCGAGGCGGCCTTGGGCCACTCGATTGCGAAGGCCGTGATCACCGTGCCGGCGTACTTCGACGACGCCCAGCGTCAGGCCACACGCGACGCTGGGCGACTCGCCGGTCTCAAGGTCGTGCGCATCGTGAACGAGCCGACCGCCGCAGCACTGGCGTATGGCATCGGTTCAACCGGGCGCATCGCCCAGACGATTGCGGTCTACGACCTCGGCGGCGGAACCTTCGACGTCTCCATCCTGCAGGTGATTCCGCGCGAATCGGAGGCCGCCGCCTCCTCGACGGGCGGCGGCGCCGAGGCGACCACTTCGGACTTCTTCCAGGTCCTCGCAACCGCTGGTGACACCGCGCTCGGTGGCGATGACTTCGACGCCGCAATCGTCCTTCTGCTGGAGGCGAAACTCGCGGCGCGAGGCGATGGGGCCTTCGAAGGACGTCGCGGCGCGGTCGATCGAGAACGACTGCGTCGCGCCGCCGAGCAGGCCAAGCGGCTGCTCACGGACGGCGACGTGGCGTCGATTGCGCTCGGTCCGGAGTTCGCCGGTGCTGGGCATCGCGAGTCCGCATCGCTCACACTCACCCGCGGCGAGTTCGAGAGCGCCATTGCGGCGCTGGTCGAGCGCACCATCAGCCGTTGTCGACAGGCCCTGCGCGATGCCAAGCTCACCGTCGCCGAGATCGACCAGGTGGTGATGGTCGGCGGGTCGTCGCGAGTGCCGCTCGTGCGCCGGTCCGTCGCCGAACTCTTCGGGAAGTCGCCCTACGTCGCCCTCGACCCCGATCAGGTCGTCGCCCTCGGGGCCGCGGTGCAGGGCTCGATTCTCTCGGGGGCGATCCGCGACACGCTCCTGCTCGACGTGGTCCCGCTCAGCCTCGGCATCGAAACGGTCGGCGGGGCGATGGCCAAGCTGATCGTTCGGAACACGTCGGTTCCGGCGCGGGCCATCGAGATGTTCTCGACCTCCGTCGACGGTCAGACCAGCGTGAAGATCCATGTGCTCCAAGGCGAACGCGAGCTGGTGGGCGATTCGCGCAGCCTGGGCGAGTTCCATCTTCGCGGCATCCCGCCGATGCCCGCGGGGATCCCGCAGGTCGCCGTGGAGTTTCTCGTCGACAGCAACGGCATCCTGAACGTCTCGGCTCGCGAGCGCCGCAGCGGCACGCAGGCCTCGATCCAGATCGTGCCCTCGCGCGGACTGACACGCGAGGAAGTCGATCGCATGGAGCGGGAGTCGCTCGACCACGCTCGCAGCGACATGCGCGTGCATCGGGTGATCGACCTCTCCGTCAACGCCGCCCTCGACGTCAAGTGGATCGGCGAAGCGCTCGCCCGCGTGCGGAGCGAGCTGGAGCCGGCCTATGCGGTCCTCGTCGACGCCAGGCTTGCGGAAGTTGCTTCGCTGATCGAGGCGGCTCGGCGCGATCCGAGTGCGGTCGACGCCGAGGCGTTTCATGGCGCCAAGCAGTCGCTCGATGAACTCTCGATGCGGGTGCACGAAGTGTCGATTGCCCGCAGTCTGCGCGAGGGCGCCGCCGGTGAGCGGCCCGATCAGGGCTGAGGCGCTGGCGCCGTTGTCGCCGGGCGACGAGTGACTCGAGCGGCAACGAGCGACGACGATTGGCAACGAGCGACTCGAGTGACACCGAGTGACACCGAGTGACACCGAGTGACGCGAGTGGGTGTTACTCAACGCCGTGATCGAATCACGCTGCAGCGCCGCCGAGCCGGGGACCGCCGCACCTGGGACCGCCGCACCTGGGACCGCCGCACCTGGGACCGCCGAGCCCCAGGTTGGCGTATGGCGACGCCAGTCGCCGCGAAGAACTGCGATTCGCCCACGTGAGCGAAGACCGAAGTGACGCGGATCGTTATGGACGAGGTCCTTCGCGTCGTGCGCAGGAAGGATGGAGCACGGAGGACATGGAGGTCATGGAGGTCATGGAGGTCATGGAGGACACGGAGGAAGAGGCAAGGGTGCGAACGGCACCGGCCCCGGAATGCCGGCATCACAGGCAATCGTGTCCGTTCACCAACATGACTTGCTCGCTTGCTTCTCCGTGTCCTCCGTGTTCCATACCTCCTGCACGCGAGGTGACGGAAGTCTGGCGAGCATGGTCGACGTGCACGGATGTTGCGAGCACCAGCGTCTCGCCGAGCCCCAGCTCGGCGAGTTCCAGGTTCGGCGGCGCTGGGGCCGTGATTCGTTCACGGCGTTGGGCGCCACTGCGCAATCAGAATGACGTGGTTCCGCGTCGGACGCGTGCTATCGCGAAGCGCTGGGAGTTTCTCCAGCGTCGTCGACTTGTCGCATTCGAGCTGTACATTCCTCCCCGGCGAGCTTGGGGGCCGCCCGGTGAGCGAACGACCGGAGTGATTCCGGGGCGCTGGCCGAGTGATGCGGAGCGTGTGCTCACATCCGACGTTTCGTTTCAACAGCATGACATTCGGGGGATTGCATGGTCGGCTTCTCAAAGGTAGCAATTCGTGGGGCTTCGCGGCTCCGTGGCAGGTCATCGAACGGTGGGCAGGCAACCGTCGATTGCGACGGCGTTGCGTGCGCGGAGATCTCGCCCGCCCGCGAGAGTGCGCCCGCGGCGGATCGCACCAGGGCCCGGACCGCGCGGCAGGGTCGTCGGGCGGCGATTCAGTTCGCGGGGGCCCTCATCGTCGGGCTGTCGTTGGCCCACACCAGCCAGGTTCGGGCGGGGCTCACTTCCACCAGCGTGTCGCTGAGCGAGATCCGCACCGATCAACCGGGAACCGACAACGACGAGTACATCGAGCTGGCGGGTACGCCGGCGACGTCGCTGGATTCGCTGACCTTCATCGTGATCGGTGACGGGACGGGGCTGAGCGGATGCATCGAGGAGATCATTCCGCTCACCGGCCGGGTGATTCAGGAGGACGGTGTGTTCCTCATCGGCCAGGCCTCGATGACACTCGGCGCACCCGACCTGGTCACGTCCATTGAGTTCGAGAACAGCGACAACCTCACCCTGCTGCTGGTCGAAGGCTTCACGGGAACCATGGGGCTCGATCTCGATTCCAACGATGACGGCGTGCTTGACCTGATGCCATGGAGCGCGGTGATCGACGCGGTCTCCATGGTCGAGAACGTCGAGACCCCGCCGGTCAACACCGAGTGGTGGTACGCGATCCCGGTGGGCCCGGGCGGAAACGGCGACCCGCCGTATCACATCTATCGCTGCCCCGGCACCGGGGCCTGGCGGATCGGTCCCAACGACCCCGCGGCCGGCATCGATACCGCAGGTGCCCCCAACTTCTCCTGCATCGAGGGAGCGCCCTGTGCCGGCGATCTGAACACCGACTCGATCGTGGACGGAGTCGACGTCGGGATTCTGGTGCAGCGCTGGGGCAGCGAGGATGCCGCAGCCGACATGGATGACAGCGGACTGGTCGACGGCGCCGATCTCGGCGTGCTGCTGCTGGCCTGGGGGCTTTGCGACTGAGTTGACGCGTTTGACTGGGCCAGCTCTTCAACGGGGCCAGCGAGACGCGTCGCACGCGGCGGCGGAGTGAGCTTTCGGCTGGCGGATGGACCTGTTCATCTGGGGGACAACAGGGACTCCGCCAGCCGTCATTCACACGACCGTCCTCGATGCACCCTCGCCGTGGGGGATCTCGATTCACCCTCTCCGCGCATCGGTCGCGAGTTGCCTCAGCGCGACCGGGATCGTGGCCGCGCGGGCAGGAACCGTTCGATCGAGGAAACACCCCGGGCTGGACTCGAACCAGCGACCTGCCGCTTAGAAGGCGGCTGCTCTGGCCAGCTGAGCTACCGGGGTAGGGCGGGCACCGGGCCAAGCGTATCTCGGCTTGGCTTCTTGGGGCCTGTGGTATCGAGGGCGGCGGAGACGAGCACGCTGGGGACCATGGTCCCGGGGACGAAGCACGGGGCACGGGAGGACGGGGCACGACGGACGATGCACAACGGACGGGCCGCGGGCACCGAGCAGGCCGCCGACGAGTGCGGGGGGGTCAGGCACTGTCAGTCGGGAGCGGTCCCGCCTTCATCCGTCTGACCACCTCACGAGCCAGCTCGAGAACCGTGAGGGGCGACGATCCCTCAGCCTTGTTGTTGACGATGACCCAGGTGGGTCGCTCGAGACTCGCGGCCAAGGCGCAGAGGAGTGCGACATCGGCGCGGGCGCCGGGGTCGGGTTCGACGAGTCGATCGAAGGGCTGGTAGATCTCCGCGGCTTCCTCGTACTGATGGTTGCGCCGGAGCATCCAGCGGATCACGATGGCGTGTTGCGTGGCGGGATCAATGATCGCACGCTGGACCTCGAGAGTCGGGACCGAGGGATGGAGGTTGTAGCAGTGGAGCGTGCCGGTCTCGGCGAGGAGCGCTCGATAGAGCTCGGCGGCGCGACCGGTGAAGAACTCGCCGTTGCGGAGTTCGACGGCAAGCGAGCATTGCCCTGAAGTGGACGGTGCGATGCATTCCAGGAAGTGGTGCAGTCGCTCAAGCACCCGCTCCGCTCCACCCAGATCGCGGAGCCTCAGCGGTGGAAACTGGAGGAGGATGACGCCGGCGCGCGACCGCAGACCCTCGAGGGTGGGGCCGATCACCGCATCGCGGGCGTGAGCGGAGCTGAGGAAGAGATCCTGCGGATCGCGCCCAGGTCGCGAGGGAAACATGAGGGCCTGATGGGCCTTGACCAGAAAGCGGAAGTCGGCCGGAACGGCTCCCGCGTAGCGGGCGAAGACGGTGCTCTCGATTGGGGCGTAGTAGGTGCGGTCGATGCCGACCGTGCGAAAGAGGGGATGGCCTGCGTAGGCCGCGAGACCGTCGAATGCCAGAGCCTCGGCCGAGAGCTTGCCCCGCGGCGGTGGCCGATACACGAGGCCGCGCCAGCCCGGAAAGGTCCAGGACGATGTCCCGAGGCGCAGGAGCGGGGGAAGCGACGCCGCGAGCGTCATCACCGCAGGCTCGAGGTTCGCGGTCTGAACCCGCGGCGTCTCGGGCTCCTCGCCGAAGAGTGAGAGCTGCGAGGTCATGCCGCAGGCTCCGGCGATGGCACGGTGATGGTGGCGGGCACGACACTGGCAAGCGTGACCCGCGTCGAGCCGAGGTACGCAGGCGCGACACCCGCAGGCGCGACACACGCAGACGTGATACCCAAAGGCGTGACACCCAAAGGCGCGACACCCGCAGACCGGACACCGCAGTGACGCCCGGGCGCAGAAAAACACGGGTCGCGTCGAGCGACCCGTGTGAGGTGGGATGTCGTTGATGCCCGTCGGATGGCAACTTCCCGAGTGCGGCTCAGCTCTGAGTGCCGCTGGCCGCCGGCTCCGGCGGAGGCGGAGTCACGATCTTGCGGCTCTCGAAGTAGAGATGCTCCGCGTCGGGCTTCCGCGTGATCATGATGGCGTCGCCCGGACCGAAGTCGCCGCTCAGGAGACTCTCCGCCAGCGGATCTTCGATGAACGAGCCGATGGCACGACGCAGCGGTCGGGCGCCGAAGTCGGGGTTGTAGCCCTTGTCGATCAGGAAGTCCTTGGCGAGCTGGTCGAGTTCGAGCTTCATGCCCTTCTCTTCCAGACGCTTGCGGACCTTGGCGAGCTCGATCTCGATGATCTGATTGAGATCGTCGCGCAACAGCGGACGGAAGACGATGATCTCGTCGAGCCGGTTGATGAACTCCGGCCGGAAGAACTTCTCGACATCGCCCATCAACTGCTTCTTCATCTTCTCGTAGTCCTGCACATCGTCGCGGCGCGTGAATCCGAAGGTGCTTCCGCCCTTGATCGTGTCCGCACCGATGTTGCTGGTCATGATCAGGATGGTGTTCTTGAAGTCGACGTGACGACCGAAGCTGTCGGTGAGACGGCCTTCCTCCATGATCTGGAGGAGCATGTTGAAGACATCCGGATGGGCCTTCTCGATCTCGTCGAGCAGGATGACCGCGTAGGGACGCCGACGGATGCGCTCGGTGAGCTGTCCGCCTTCCTCGTAGCCGACGTAGCCCGGAGGGGCGCCGATCAGTCGGCTGACGTTGTGCTTCTCCATGTACTCGCTCATGTCGAGATACACGAGGGCGTCGGGATTGCCGAACATGAACTCCGCGAGGGCCTTGGCCAGGAGCGTCTTGCCGACGCCCGAGGGCCCGATGAAGATGAAGGAGCCCATCGGTCGACGGGGATCCTTGAGACCTGATCGCGCCTTGCGGATCGCCCGGGCCACGGCGGTGACCGCCTCGGCTTGACTGACCACCTGCTTGTGCAGCTCCTGCTCGAGGTGGAGCAGACGCTGGGTCTCCTCCTTTTCGAGGCGGGTGAGCGGCACGCCGGTCATCTTGGAGACGACCTCGGCGATGACGTTCTCGTCGACGACGCCGTCGATCTCGTTCATGCGCTCGCGCCACTGCGACTGGAGACGCTCCTTCTCCTTGCGAAGCTTCTCGGCATTGTCGCGCAGTTCGGCCGCACGCTCGTAATCGGCGTTCTTGACCGCCTCGTCCTTCTCGATCGAGAGGCGCTCGATGCGCTCCTCGAGTTCGGCCAGATCCGGCGGCTTGGTCATGCTCTTGAGGCGCAGACGGGCACCCGCCTCGTCGATCACGTCAATTGACTTGTCAGGCTGCACTCGGCCCGGGATGTACCGGCCGGAGAACTCGACCGCAGCCCGCAGGGCCTCATCGCTGTAGCGGATGCGGTGGTGCTGCTCGTAGCGGGCCCGGAGCCCCTTGAGGATCTCCAGGGTCTGCTCGGCGTTGGGAGGCTCGACTGGAATTGACTGAAATCGGCGCTCAAGAGCTGGATCCTTCTCGATGTACTTCCGGTACTCGTCATAGGTCGTCGCACCGATGCACTGGATCTCACCACGCGAAAGAGCCGGCTTGAGCACGTTGGAGGCGTCGATGGCCCCCTCGGCTCCGCCTGCGCCAACGAGGGTGTGCAGCTCGTCGATGAAGAGGATGATGTTCCGAGCCCGGCGGACCTCGTTCATGACCGCCTTGATCCGCTCTTCGAACTGTCCGCGGTACTTGGTGCCGGCGACCATCATGGCCAGATCGAGGACCACCACCCGACGATCGTGGAGAAGGTCGGGGACCTCCTGGCTCAGGATCCGCTGGGCCAGTCCTTCGACGATGGCGGTCTTGCCGACGCCGGCTTCACCGAGCAATACCGGGTTGTTCTTGGTGCGGCGGCAGAGCACCTGGACGAGACGCTCGATCTCCTCGTGGCGGCCGATCACCGGATCGAGCTCGCCCGCCCGGGCCAGTTCGGTCAGATCGCGCCCGAAGCTGTCGAGCGCCGGGGTCCGGCTCTTGCCGCGGCGGGCGGTGGTGCCACTGCCCGGCTCGCTCGGCCCCGCGCCGGCGGACGGCTCGGGCTGCTCGGGCGGCTGCGGGGTGGTTTCTTCGCTCTCCACCCCGGCGCCGAGGAGATTGAGCACTTCTTCACGAACTTCCTCGAGCTTCAGCCCGAGGTTCATCAGCACCTGCGCGGCGACGCCGTCGTGCTCGCGCAGCAGGCCGAGCAGCAGGTGCTCGGTGCCGACATAGTTATGGTTCAGGTTGCGAGCTTCCTCGATGGCATACTCGATCACCTTCTTGGCGCGCGGAGTCTGCGGGAGTTTCCCCATGGTCACCATCTCGGGGCCGCTCTTCACCAGCTTCTCGACTTCGAGGCGCACCTTGCGCAAGTCGATGTCCAGGTTCTTCAGGACGTTGGCTCCAACGCCCGAGCCTTCCTTCACCAGCCCGAGCAGGATGTGCTCCGTGCCGATGTACTCGTGGTTGAACCGCTGGGCCTCCTGGTTGGCCAGGGCCATGACCTTGCGAGCCCGATCTGTGAGACGCTCGAACATCGATGGACTCCGTGGTTCTCCCGTTCATTTGACGCCGACGGGCGGCGGTGCCGGTCATTCGATCCGATGGGTGGGACGCGACGAGGCTCGTTCAGGTGCGGATCGTAGTGGCCGACGGGGGGGCCCGCCACGAAAGCGGACCTTTGTTCAAGCATTACAAGGAGCGTTCCCTTTTCTCGCTTCCAGACAACTCGTGGAAGACCTGCTCCGATATGCAGCAAGTCCCTCGATTGTTCGTCTGCCGGGTGGTCCCCAGTTGCATCGGGCTGCGCATCCGGCTTCGCATGGGGCTCCGCATCGGGCCTGGCGTGCGACCGAGGTTTCCGTGAGGCGCACCGCGAGATCTCCTCGACAGACCGATTTCGCCCTCGCGCCGCCCTCGTCACCTGTCAGAGTGGCGGTCGACTCGCGGCGCGTGACGGGGTGGGCCATCGCGCTGAGTGCGCTTCTCGGCTGCGCTTCCGCCACCTCCGCCGATCCTCTCCAGCACCGCGGACCGAGCCACAACACCGCGAGCGCCGTGGCGCAGTTGGCGACGCCTGGGATCTCGACTCCGGACGATCTTCGTCCGCTGCCCGTGCCGCGGGGCGTGCGGGTGCGGCTTGCCGACGGCGTGACCATCACCGGGGTCATCACCTCATGGAGCGACAACGGGCTCCTCGGCAGCTTCGGGTTGCGGCGCTGGACCGACATCCGCCCGACGGATACCAACTCGCTCTTCCGACGCCTGATGGATCAGAGCAATCCTGATCACTGGCTGGCGCTGGGACGAGTGCTCCTGCTCTCGCCAGGTGGCGCCGGTCTCGGCGAAAGCGCGTTCCGGAGGGCCCGCGGAATCGACCGCGGCGTCGAAGGGCGAATCGCCGCCATCCGCAAGGAGGTTGCCCAGACGCTGGCCGGTCCCGGTCCCGCGCCCGATCGGCTGCGGGTCGACTCGCCCGAATCGAGACCATGGCCGGCGACGCCGTGGCGTCCGCTCTCAATCAACGAGCGAAACGCTGCCGTGAAGATCCTCCGCGAGGACGCCGCGGCGCTTCTCTCCCTCGCTGGTCTCGACCCGCTGGACCTGGAGCCCATCGAGAGCGATCGCCTGCTGGTGTACTCCGATTGCGATCGCACCGAAGCGGCCCGCCTCACCGTGCGCCTCGAGCAGACCATCGATCAGTTCGATCGGCTCTTCACCGGGCCGCCCGGCACTCCGATCACCGGCTCGAGCGTGGTGGCCGAGTTCTGGGGGAAGGCCGTGGTGATCGTGACCGCGGATCGCGCCGCCTTCCGTCAGCTTCAGCAGCGCGTCTTCCTTCAGCTCGATCGGCCTGAAGTGACGACGATGCTTCATCCAATCGGAGCCAAGACGATCATCGTCGCCTTCACCGGCGGCGCCGGCGGCGACCTTGAGGCGCGGTTGACCCGATCGCTCGTCCACGCCCTTCTGCACCGCACGATCAGTCCGGTGCGGCTGCCGCCATGGGCCAACGAGGGTCTTGCCGAGATCTTCGCGGCGCGGGCCGCGCCGGACCTGCTTTCGCTCGGCATCCGACGCCGCAGCGCTCTCGAGTTCATCCGCGCAGGCGGCGACGTGTGGCGTCTGGTCAACAGCGGGTACAGCGATCCGGGGTGGCCGGGTCCCAACGCGCCCGACGGCGAACCCGTGGGCCCCGGCGTCGGCCGACTCATCGTCGATCTGATGATCAAGGATCGACCCGCGGCCTTCGTCGAATGGGTCGGCGCGGTGAAGCGAGGCGACGACTGGCGCGGCGCCCTCGAGCGCCGTTTCGGCGTCTCCCTGCGCCGACTGGTCGAGACGGCGGTTGGGTTTCACAGGTTCAATGACTAGGGGGGCGTCGGCTGCACCGACTGGGCGCTTCGGCTGCGCCTCCGCGTATGAGGTGTGCCGCGTGCGCGGCACCTGTTTGGCGCTCGGCACGATCAACGCAGCACGCGCTGCGCCCGCTTGGTCGATCGAGTCGAGCGGACAGATTGGGGGGGCAAGTGACGTGTTCCATGCCGCGATTGCGTCCCCACGAGTGACATCCCCCTTAAACCGCCGAGCACCAGCTCGGCCAGACGAGCGAACGCGTGGATGACGCAGCACGTGAACGACCCCACGGTTGGACACGCCAACCGTGGCATCCGGATTCGGTGCCATCCCACTCCCCTGGCGTCGATCTCCGCATCCCGACCCTCTGAACTGCTCGGCTCGATCGACCAAGCGGGCGCAGCCCGCGCCGCGTCGCTCGTGCCGAGCTCCCAAAGGATGTCGCGCACGCGGCACACCTCATGAGGCGGAGGCGCAGCCGGCGCTGAACCAGTCGGCGCAGCCGACGCTCTTCTTTTCCCCTATCCTGCGCGCGTGACGCGAGACACCCAGACGCCCACTCCGTCTCCCGCGACCGCACCTGCCGTCTTCTTCACCGCCTTCGAGCCGAGCGGAGACGCGCTGGCGGCGCCGGTCATCAAGGCGCTGCTCGAGCGACGACCGGATCTCAAGGTCTACGCCATCGGCGGCCCGCTGATGGCCGAGGCCGGCGCGGCCATCGTGGAGCGCACCAGCGACGATGGCGCCATGGGGCTGTCGGCCCTGGGCAAGGTCTTCGCAGTCCGCGGAATCGTCTCGCGCACCAGGCGCTGGTCGAAGCAGTACCGCGTCCTCTGTCATGTGCCGGTCGACTCGCCCGCGGCGAACTTCCCGCTGGCGAAGCTGATGCATCAACGCGGGGCGAAGATCGTGCATCTGGCGGCGCCGCAGCTCTGGGCCTGGGGCTCGTGGCGACTGGCCAAACTGAAGCGATTGACGAGTCTGGTCCTCTGCCTGCTGCCCTTCGAACGGCGCTGGTTCGCCGAGCGGATGGTGCCCGCCGCCTTCATCGGTCACCCGGTGATGAACCGCCCCTTCGACGAGACCGAGGCCACGCAGCGCGCCGCCACCCTGCCGCGCGGGGGGCCGAAGCTTCTCCTGCTGCCAGGAAGCCGGACCAGCGAGGTGCGGCGCAACATCCGGATGTTGGCCCACGTCTTCATGGAGCTGCAGGGTCGGCACCAGGGCATGGCTGGCCTCATCGTGGCCGCGAGTCCGGCGATTGCCGAGCTGGTGCGGAAGCGACTGCCGGTCTTTCCAACCGGGCTCCACATGATCTCGGCGCACGGCGCGGGGCTCGACGGCGCCATCCGCTGGTGCGACCTCGCCATCGCCGTCTCCGGAACGGTCACGCTCGATCTCACTCGCCAGTGCAAGCCGATGGTCGGTGTGTACAAGACCAGTCTGCTCTCGGCCATCGGCGCCAGGATCATGCTGCGCACCCCGTATCGGCTGCTTCCGAACATCATCGCGGGCCGAGAGATCGCTCCCGAGTTCGTGCCCCACGCCGGCGGAGCCGGCCCGATCATCGAAGCGGCGGCAACACTCCTTCGCGACAGCCGGCGCCTTGCGGAACAGTCCCAGGAACTGGCCCGCATCGGCGAGGCGTATGCCGGGAGGCATCCGGCCGAGGATGCCGCAGAGGCGATCCTCGCGACCATCGGGACCGTGCCGGTCGCGGGGGCGGCGGGGCCCGGTGGCGGCGCGAAGAGCGCGGCCTCGAGCGGGGGCTCTCGCACCGCAGCGACGCAGGCTTCCAAGTCGGGGAACGCACGGGCGTCGTGAGCTGGCCAGCCGGATGATCGAGCCGCGGCGGCCACGCCGCGACCGGAGCTCGCGTGCATCGGGCACAGACCTTCTTTACACTGCCGGACCGATCCCTCCCGATCGCTTCGAGTCAGCCCCTGCGGGTCCTGCCCCGCGGATTCCGACCCGTCCGATCCCTTTCCGCCGAATCCATACCAGTCACGCATGGAGCCCCGAACATGACACGACCGTCGACCTCCGCGGCCGCTTCCGTCCGACACCTCGCGCGGGTCCTGTCGCTCCGACCGCGGGGCCCCGGCGCTCTTCACGAGACGACGATTCGACGCAGTCTTGGCTCGCTCCTCTGTCTCGGTGCGGCGATCTCGCTCAGCGCCTGCGGCGGTGGCTCGGCCGACAAGAAGTCTGCCGACGGCTCATCCGGCAACGCGTCGAGTTCCGCCCGCGAGGGCCCTGATCCGAACGACAAGAGCGACATCCTGATCGGCTCGTACAACTCGATGACCGGCTCGGAGGCCACCTTCGGCCAGTCCACCTACGCCGGCATCCAGCTCGCAATCGAAGAGATCAACGCCGGCGGCGGAGTCAACGGTCGGAAGCTCGTCGTCCGCAACTACGACACCCAGGGCAAGTCGCAGGAGGCCGGCACCGCAGTCACCCGGCTGATCACCGACGACGAGGTCACTGCGATCATCGGTGAAGTGGCGTCATCGCTCTCGATTGCCGGTGGACGAGTCGCTCAGCAGTACGGCGTGCCGATGATCTCGCCCTCGTCGACCAACGCCCAGGTGACCCAGATCGGCGACATGGTCTTTCGGGTCTGCTTCGTCGACTCGTTCCAGGGGTACGTCGCCGCCAAATTCCTCCGCGAGAACCTGAAGTTCGACAAGGTCGCGGTGCTCTTCGACCAGTCTCAGGCCTACTCGAAGGGGCTCAAGGACGACTTCTCCAAGGCCTTCATCGCCCTCGGCGGCACGATCATCGGCGAACAGGCCTTCACCGGCGGCGATCCCGACTTCAGCGCCCAGCTCACCACCATCCGCTCGCTCTCGCCGCAGGCCATCTACGTGCCGGGCTACTACACCGACGTCGGCAACATCGCCCTTCAGGCTCGGAAGCTCGGCATCGGCAAGAACGTGCCGCTGATCGGCGGCGATGGCTGGGATTCCTCGAAGCTTGCGGAGATCGGCGGAGACGCAATCGAAGGGTCGTTCTACTCGAACCACTATTCGCCCGATCAACCCTCGCCCGAGGTCAAGCAGTTCGTCGAAAAGTTCACCGCCAAGTTCGGTCAGATGCCCGACGGACTCGCCGCGCTCGGCTACGACGCGACCCTGATTCTCGCTGACGCGATGAAGCGGGCCAAGAGTCTGGACGGCAAGGACCTCGCGGCCGCAATCGCCGCGACCCAGGATTTCGCGGCGGTCACCGGCACGATCTCAATCGATGCCAACCGCAACGCTTCGAAGGCCGCGGTCGTGGTCCAGATGAAGGGCGGGAAGCCGGTCTTCGTGGCTGCAGTCGAGCCGTTGAAGTGATCGACCTGCTGCAAACGCTCCTGAATGCGATTGCCGTCGGCAGCTTCTACGCGCTGGTTGCGCTGGGCTACACGATGGTCTATGGCATTCTGAAGTTCATCAATTTCGCCCACAGCGACATTGTGATGCTCGGAGCGTGGACGGCCTTCGTCGTTGCCCGGGCCGCGGGGCTTGCGGGCGAGGAGCCGGGGTGGTTCGCCGGACCGCTGATCCTGGTGACGGCGATGGTCGCCTGCGGCGCTCTCGGATTCACGATCGAGCGGCTGGCATACCGACCGCTCCGCTCTGCACCCCGCCTGAACGTGCTGATCACCGCAATCGGCGTCTCGCTCCTGCTCCAGAACATCGGCCAGCTTCCGTGGGTCTTCGGAACCCAGCCGCAGAAGATGCCCAATCTGCTGCCGCCGATCCCCGATCTCTCAATCGGCCCCGTCCCCGTTCCGCTGGTCGACGTGATCGGTTTCGGCACCGCGGTCGTGCTCATGCTGCTCCTCGAGCGGCTGGTGTTTCACAGCAAGCTGGGACGGGCCATGCGGGCCTGCGCGCACGATCCCAAGGTCGCGGCGCTCATGGGCATTCCGGTTGACCGGGTCATCTCCTTCACCTTCGTGCTGGGGTCTGCGCTGGCGGCGGCCGGTGGCGTGCTCTTTGCTTTGAAGTACTCGGGCCTGAAGCAGCCCGCGGATGCATCGTGGGTGCTCCTCGGACTCAAGGCCTTCGTGGCCGCGGTCATCGGCGGCATCGGCAATGTCCGCGGGGCAATGCTCGGTGGATTCCTGATTGCCTTCATCGAGATCTTCGGGGCCAAGTATCTCTCGCCGAATCTGCGCGACGTCTACGTCTTCGCCCTGCTGATCATCGTCCTGCTCGTGCGGCCCGGCGGCCTGCTCGGGCGCGCCACCGTGGAGAAAGTCTGATGCCCGCGGCCGGCGCTCTCGTACAACCCGGCTTCGGCACGATCTTCCTGCGGAGCATCCTGCCGCTCTGCGCGGTGCTCGCCTTTGCGCTCTTCATGCAGGGCGTGGCCAAGCCGTGGCTTGCGCCGTTTCATGCCAAGGTCGTGATCGACATCGGAATCGCGATCATCGCGGCGGTCTCCCTCAACCTCGTCAACGGACTCACCGGGCAGTTCTCGATGGGTCACGCCGGCTTCATGGCCGTCGGCGGCTACTTCGGCGCGGCCATCACCTACTACGGATCGTTCCGACTCTTCGGCGACGCCAGCTTCCGCGGCGGTTGGGTGTCGTGGGCCCTGGCCACCGAGCATTTCACCGGAGGCGCAATTGCCTCGGGCGACTTCCTCTTCCTGGCCGCGTGCATCGTCGGCGGGTTGGCGGCGGCGGCGCTTGGGTACGTGGTGGCGCTGCCCTCGCTTCGGCTTCGCGGCGACTACCTCGCCATCGTCACCTTGGGATTCGGCGAGATCATTCGAGTTCTGCTGACCCAGACCAACGACGTCCTCGCCACCGCCGAAGAGGTTCGCAACACGCCGCTCTGGCGCTTGCCGCTGCATCTCGGCGGAGCCCTCGGCTTCTCGAGTGCCGTCGGCATCCCCAGCTACGCCTCGCACTTCTGGGTGGCCCTCTGGGTCGGGGTCGTGATCCTCGTCTCCATCCGGTTGAAGCGTTCCTCCTCCGGACGGGCCCTGCTGGCCATCCGCGAAGACGAGATTGCCGCGGAGGCGATGGGCGTCAACACCACCGGATACAAGGTCCGGGCCTTCGTCATCTCGGCGTTCTTCGCGGGTGTGGCGGGATGTCTCTTCGCCCACGTGATCGGCACCACGCTCAATCCGAAGGAGCTCGGTTTCCAGAAGTCCTTCGACATCATCATCATGGTGGTGCTGGGCGGAATGGGTTCGGTCTCGGGAGCGGTGATCGCCGCGATCATCCTCACCGTGCTTCCCGAAGTGCTCCGCGACTTCAACTCGTACCGCATGATCATCTACGCCCTGGCGCTGATTCTGATGATGATCCTGCGCCCGAAGGGACTCTTCGGCGTCAACGAAGTGTGGGAGATCGCTCCGGTCCGCCGGCTGCTCAGGCGTCTGGGATTGGGTGGTCCGCGCCCGCCGAAGAAGTCAATCGGTTCAGGGGCCAGGCGAGAGCGAGGTGCACCATGACGGCGCTCCTCCGCTGCGACGGCGTCTGTCTCTCCTTCGGCGGCCTGAAGGCGGTTTCCGAGTTCTGCGTCACGGTGCGCAAGGGAGCGCTGCATGCCTTGATCGGCCCCAACGGCGCCGGCAAGACCACGGTCTTCAATCTGCTCACCGGTGTGTACCGGCCCGACGCCGGGAGCATTCGACTCGGTGATCGCGTCCTCAACGGCATGCGTCCCAGTCAGATCGCCGCCGCGGGGCTGTCGCGCACGTTCCAGAACATTCGACTCTTTCGCGACATGAGCGTGCTCGACAACGTGCGCACCGGTTTCCACCTGCGGGCGACGTCGGGCATGACCGCGGCGATCCTTCGGCTTCCGCGACAGATCGCCGAAGAGCGATCGTTCCGCGCCCGAGCGATCGAACTTCTCGAGATCTTCGGGTTCGGCGACCGACTCGAGGAGCACGCCCGGAATCTCAGCTACGGCGATCAAAGGCGGCTCGAGATTGCCAGAGCCCTGGCGACCTCGCCGAAGGTGCTGCTGCTCGACGAACCGGCGGCGGGAATGAACCCCAACGAGAAGCAGGCGCTGCGCGATCTGATTCGGTCCATCCGCGATCGATTCGATCTGACCATCGTGCTGATCGAACACGACATGGGTGTGGTGATGGGGCTCTGCGAGCGGATCACGGTGCTGGACCACGGGGTGGTCATCGCCGAGGGCACGCCGGAAGAGATGCAGAATGACCCGAGGGTGATCGAAGCGTATTTGGGTGAGTCGCCGCCGGAAGGCGGCGAGGGGGGTGAGTCGCCGCCGGAAGGCGGCGAGGGGGGCGAGTCGCCTCCTTCCGTCGGCGATGGGGGCGAGTCGCCGCCCTCCGGCGGCAACGCGTCACCCACCACCGGAGGCGCTCATGGCACTTCTTGAGATCCGCGGTCTTCGCGTCAGCTACGGCCCCGTCGAAGCGCTTCACGGGATCGACCTCGATGTCGAGGAGGGGCGCATCGTGACCCTCATCGGCTCCAACGGCGCTGGGAAGACCACCACCCTGCGGACGATCTCCGGGCTCCTGAAGCCCACCGCGGGAACGATCCGCTTCGCCGGCGAGTCGATCGTCGGTGTCGCCCCGCATCGCCTGGTGTCGCGCGGCATTGCCCACTCGCCCGAGGGGCGCGGCATCTTTCCGGAGATGACCGTCGAGGAGAATCTCGAGCTCGGGGCGTACACCCGCAGCGATCGCGCCGGCATCGCCCAAGACCGCGAACGGTCGCTTCACCTCTTCCCCCGGCTGCGCGAGCGGCTGCGACAGGTCGCGGGAACGCTCTCTGGTGGCGAGCAGCAGATGCTGGCGATGGCCCGGGCGCTCCTGGCTCGACCGAAGCTCCTGCTGCTCGACGAGCCGTCGCTCGGGCTCGCCCCGCAGATCGTGCAGACCATTTTCCGGATCATCCGCGAGATCAACGCGACCGGCACCACCATCCTCCTGGTCGAGCAGAACGCGCACATGGCCCTGAACGCGGCGCACGATGCCTCGGTTCTCGAGGTCGGTTCGATTGCGCTTCGCGGGCCCGCCGCGGAGCTCGCCAGGAGCGACGAAGTGCGCCGTCGCTACCTCGGAGTTGCGTGAGTCCGGACCGCCGGGCGTCCCTTCAAACTCGCCCGACCCCGGCAGGGCGTACCATGCGGCGAATATGCGTGAATTTCGGCTCCGAACTGATCTCAAGCGCTCCGTCGTCGCCGGCTATGCGCTCCCCCTGGGCATTGAAGCGGTCGACTTCGTGCCACCGACGACGGGCTTCACGCTCGCCTACACCCCCGGCGAGGAGGACGAGCCCGACACCTACGCCTTCCACGTGGTGGTGTCGCACGAGAAGCTGCGCCCGCTCATCCTGAAGGCCTTCACGCTGCTGCCCGACGAGGTCACCCCGATCGTCGAGATCGGCTCGCGGGACGCCTATCGAACCGTGGATGTCTATTTCAGCGACGACGGCGTCTCCAAGTCGGAGTACCTGCGGATCTGGAAGCGCTACGAAGGCGTGGTCCTCGAGGACGCGTCAATTGGCGTGGGCGCGAACAGCGAAGAGCCCTTCGTCGAGATCTTCGTCGACTCGTGGAAGGGTCTTTCGATCCACGTTCCGATCGAGCTGCGCGAAGAGGTCGAAGCGATGCTTCACGCCGCCGGGCTCGACGAAGTTCCCGAGACCTGGCCGAGCGAGCCGGAGAGCGATCCGCTTCCGGGCACGACGATGCGGGATGTGCTCGAGATCGTCGACGAGCAGTCGCCCGACATCGACGAGCTGCTCCTCCAGCTCCGCGAGCACTGGGGGCTCGAGCTCAACGTCGATCCCGAGACCAATGTGGACGATGCCGGGCGCAACCTCGGCCTCACTCTGTGGCATGCGGTGGTGGTGGCCGATGCCGTCTCGGGCGATCCCGAGCGCGGCGCGTATCTCTCGATCTGGGCCAGCGCCGGTTCACTCGCGGAGATGGAGCGGCTCATGACCGACGCCATCGAAGAGCAGTCCGAGTGGATCTTCAACAGCATCTATTCGGTCGACCGCGTCGCCTACGACGAGCGTCCCGACGAACTCGCCGACCTTCCGCCGCGCTCCAAGCAGTCCAAGGTGCATCTGGTCGAAGTGGACGCATGGGGCGATCCGCCCGCAACCGGCCGTGGAAAGGGAGCGTCGCGTGGGTGACAGTTGGTCTGATCGCGCCAGATCGAACCGGGATGGCCCCAGTCCAGACGGCCGGAGTCCTGACAACTCCGACCGGGAGCGCAGTGACGGCTCCCAGGCACGAGGCGGCGCCGGGCAGGAGTGGTATCGAGATGGACTGAGCTTCGAGTGCACGATGTGCGGCAACTGCTGCACCGGGCCCGAGGGAGTGGTCTGGTTCTCGAGCGACGAAGGCAAGGAGATGGCCAAGGCCATCGGCGTGAGCGAGGGCGACTTCTACCGCGATTACGCCCGCAAGGTCGAAAATCGCTGGTCGCTGCGTGAAGTGGTCATCGAGAAGAACGGCGAGGCCCTGCACGACTGCATCTTTCTCGATCGCACCAGCTCGCCCGGAAAGGCGATGTGCCGCGTCTATCTGGCCCGTCCAACGCAGTGCCGCACCTGGCCCTTCTGGCCGGAGAACCTGACCAGTCGACGAGCGTGGAACGGGGCCAAGGGACGGACTCCGTGTCCCGGCATGGACAGCGGCACGCTGATTCCCATCGAGAGCATCCGCGTGCTGCGGGATCAGAACCCGCCATGAGCGCGGACGACGGCCCGCGCCCCAGCCAGCCTCCCGCGGTCTCCCGCGAGTCGATCGAGGCGTGGCGTCTGGCGGCTCGCACCGAGCCGGTCGATTCGACGCTGCGTTCCATCTACAGGGAGATCGCCGAGTCCACGCGAACCGCGCGGCCGATCTGCGTGGCCAGCGGCAAGTGCTGTCGCTTCGAGGCGTATGGACACCGGCTCTACGTCACCGGCCTCGAAGTGGCGTGGTTTCTCGATCAGTTCGAGGCGCTCGGCCGGTCGGTGACGCTCGCCGAGATCGCCGCCGCCCGCGGCGCGGGGACGTGCCCGTTTCTCGCGGAGGGATTCTGCTCGGTCCACACCATCCGCCCCTTCGCCTGCCGCACCTTCTTCTGCGATCCCCGCAGCGAGGCGTGGCAGACGGAACTGCACGAGTCCTGCCACGGGCGTGTGCGGGCGCTGCATGAGCAGCTTCAGTTGCCGTACTGGTACGGGGAGTGGCGGCAAGTATTGGAGGCAGCGTCGGCTCCGCCGACTGAGTGGTCGGCTGGCGCCGACGCATGAGGAGTGCCGCTGCGCGGCACCTTTCAGCGCTCGGCACGATCGGCGCGGCGCGGGCTGCGCCCGCTTGGTCGATCGAGTCGAGCGGCCAAAGGGGGGAGGGAGGGTGCGGAGACTGCGCGGTCGGAGTGATGCGACACGCTCGCACGTGGATTCGTCTGTTGGGGTCGCGGCCAACGCGGTGAACGAATCACGGCCCCAGCGCCGCCGAGCCTCGGACCGCCGAGCCCCGGTTCGGCGAGTTCCTCGCGCCCAACTCACCTCGCGCACCAGGGCCCCCTGGGACCGCCGAGCCTCAGTTCGGCGTACGGCGACTCCAGTCGCCGTGAAGAGCGGCGATTCGCCCACGTGAGCGAAGACCGAAGTGGCGTGGAGAAGGGAATCAGGGATCAGAAATCAGCAGTGGGTTGCACGAGCGGGTACGCCCGCGGAGTGGCGGCGTCGGGCGCGACGACGGTGACGCGTACCGCCGCTCCGCGGCCCCTGCTCGCTGCAGCACAATTCGTTCACGGCGTTGGCTGGCGGCCCCCCTTGGACCGCCGAGCACCAGCTCGGCCAAATGTTCGAGGGGGTGTATCGCCGCACGCTGCATGCCACCCTCGGCTTGTCCGACCGTGAACCCTGAAGAAGGTGTCCGTTCCGCCAACCCCGTCTTCCATAGTCCAGGCGGCTCCGCGACACTCGGCGCATGAGTACCACCCATGACCGCTGGAGGTCCATCGTCGCCGGGTATGAGTCGTCGGGGCTGACTGTCGCCGACTACTGCGACGGATGCAAGATCTCGCCGACTTCGTTCTACCGGTGGCGTCGACT
>Ga0163146_10003429_pt1 | contig 20180 bp, 13 predicted proteins | sample OliLakLV19MP7G1_FD_148648 | JGI IMG/M metagenome (GOLD analysis project Ga0163146, IMG submission 148648) | Freshwater microbial mat bacterial communities from Lake Vanda, McMurdo Dry Valleys, Antarctica - Oligotrophic Lake LV.19.MP7.G1 | ecosystem: Environmental > Aquatic > Freshwater > Lake >...
CTCCCCAGCGCGCGCGAACCCGGCTAGACTGCGGGGTAGCGGGGCCGGCAGGGTCCCCGCGGCCATTCCTGACGCGGAGAACAGAATCATCGAACCCAAGGTCCTCGCGGCCCTCGCTGCCCAACTCGCCGATGCGAAAAAGGGCACCGACATCCGCGTCTACGACGTTTCCGAGCACATCCGGGTCGCCGACTACTTCGTGCTCGCGAGCGGACTCTCGCGCCCTCACGTCAAGGCGATCCACGACGAGATCCACATCCGCTTGAAGGCGATGGGCGAGAAGCATTCGCCGGCCGAAGGCGCGGAGCTCGGTTGGTGGGTCCTGCTCGACTACAGCGACGTCGTCGTGCACGTCTTGCAGCCGGAAGCGCGCGAGTACTACGCGCTCGATCAGCTCTACGGCGAGTGCCCCGAGATCGACTGGAAGAAGATCGTGGTGCCCGAGCTGGTCGAGCGCGCGGCGAGCCAAGTCGGCTGACTGTACGGAGCCAGGCTCCACTCCGCCGTTTTCCCGACGGCTGAGCCGACTCGCGGAGTACGGAGTCAGGCTCCCCTCCGCCGTTTTCCCGACGGCTGAGCCGACTCGCGTGCCGGGAAAACGGCGGAGTGGAGCCTGGCTCCGTACTACGACGGCTGAGCCGACTCGCGTGCCGGGAAAACGGCGGAGTGGAGCCTGGCTCCGTACTACCATCCGCGCATGGTGAGCTGGCTCGACTGGAGTGACAGTGCCTTCGCGGAAGCGCGTCAGCGCAGCGTCCCCGTCCTCCTCCTCGTACGCGCGAGTTGGTGTCGCTGGTGCGCCGACCTCGACGAACGAGTCCTCGCCGATCCGCGCGTCGAACGCCTGCTCTCCGAGCGTTTCGTGTGCATCGCGGTCGACAAGGATCGCCGTCCCGACCTCGACGCGCGCTACTCGAAAGGCGGCTGGCCCACGCTCGCGTGGCTCGACGACACGGGCGAGATGCTCGCCGCGGACACGTACTTGGAAGTCCCCGAGTTCGTGCGGCGCGCCGAAGTCGTTTCCGACTACCACGCGCGCCACCGTGACACGATCCGCACGAGGATCGCCGAGTTCGAGCGCGAGCGCGCGCGCGCCGAAGTTTCGAACGCGCGCGGCGGCGAACTCTCGCTCGCGATCGTCGAACACGTCGCGCGCGCCGTCGTGGAAACCGCCGACCCCGCGCACGGCGGCTGGGGCCGCGAGCACAAGTTCCCCCACGCCGAAGCGCTTGATTTCGCACTGATTCGTTGGTCGCAGACCGGCGATGCCGAGATGCTCCAGCTCGTCGTGCGGACTCTGCGCGGCATGCAGGAAGGCCAGATCCACGACACGGTCGAGGGCGGTTTCTACCGCTACGCCACGCGCGCAGATTGGAGCGCGCCGCACCACGAGAAGGTGCTCGACGGCAACGCGCAGCGACTGCACCTCTACCTCGAGGCGTGGCAGATCCTGGGCGACGACTCGTTCCTGCGGACAGCGCGCGGCGTGCTCGCGTTCCTCGACAACACGCTCTACGACCCCGAGACGCGCGCGTTCCGCGGCAGCCAGGACGCCGATCCCGCGTACGCGAACTTGCGCACAATCGAGGAACGCCGCGCGCGCGGAGTGCCGAAGCGCGACTCGACGATCTTCGCGAACCAGAACGCGATCGCTGCGAGCGCGCTCTTCAAGGCCGCGTCGGTCCTGTCCGAGCCGCGACACGCGGAACGCGCCGAAGGCGTGCTCGACTTCCTGCTCGCCGAACTCTTCGACCCGGCGCGCGGGATGTACCACTACTGGGACGGCGGCTATCACTTGCCGGGACTGCTCGGCGATCAGGCTTACATGCTGCGCGCGCTGTGCGACGCGGTGCAGCATTCGGGCCGCAACGCGTACCTCGAGCCCGCGCGCAAGATCGCGGATGCCGCGATCGAACAGCTCGCGAGCCCGGGCGGCGGCTTCTTCGACACCGCGTACGACCCGTCGGCGCGCGGTGGATTGAAGCGGCGTGATCGCTCGATCCTCGAGAACTCGGTGATGGCCGAGTCGTTGCTGCGACTCGCGGCGCTGACGCGCGATGCGGACTACGCGGACACGGCGCGCGAGGCGTTGGCGAGCTTCGCGAGCGATTGGAAGCGGCATGGACACTTCACGGCGGGATATGCGCGCGCAGTGGACTTGCTCTTCCACGAGCCGATTCGCGTGACCGTCGTGGGTTCGCCGGATGCTCCCGACGTGAAAGAGATGGTACGCGCCGCATGGAAGCCCTACGTCGCGAGCCGCATCGTGCAGGTGCTCGATCCGTCCCGTGACGGTGAGTTACTGCAGCGCTCGAACCTGCCGACGCCGCGCGCAGGTGAAAAGGCGCGCGCTTACGTCGAGCGCGGCCGCGAGAGCTACGCCGAGACCGCGGAACCGGCCCGACTCGCCGCGCTGATGGCGCGGGTCGAGCGGGGCGGCTGACCTGTTCACGCCGGCCGATCGTGAAGACGGGGCTCGGCTATTCGCAAGATTCAACCTCGGCTATTCGCAAGGTTCAGCCTCGGCTGATCGCAAGGTTCAGCCTCGGCTGATCGCAAGATTCAGCCTCGGCTGATCGCAAGGTTCAGCCTCGGCTGATCGCAAGATTCAGCCTCGGCTGATCGCAAGATTCAGCCTCGGCTGATCGCAAGATTCAACCTCGGCTATTCGCAAGGTTCAGCCTCGGCTGATCGCAAGGTTCAGCCTCGGCTGATCGCAAGGTTCAGCCTCGGCTGTTCGAAAGGCTGATCGTTGGCGGATCGAAGGGTTGCGATCACCGCATCACAACGGTCGCCGGCCGCGATCGGCTTCGTCGACTTGCTGATCGGGACGGCGCCCGACGTGAACCCCGATCTGATCCCGGACGGCTGTCCGGGCGGCTATGCAGCCATCACGCCCTCCGCATCGCCTCCGTCGGCCGCATCGATGCGGCGCGCAGCGCGGGCCACGTCCCGCCGACGAGTCCGAGGATCAGCGCGAACACGACGGCTGTCACCATGACCTCCGGCGTCACGCGGAACGCGAACGCGACCTCGGTGAAGGTCTGGAAGTTCATCGCGCCCGTGTCGACGCCGTTCAGCGGCAGCGCGAGCAAACATCCGACCGCTCCGCCCGCGAGGCCGAGCACCAGCGCCTCGAACAAGAATGACAGGAAGATCGCGTAGGGCCGATATCCGATCGCGAGCAGGATCCCGATCTCGTAGGTCCGCGCCGCGAGTGCCGCGAGCATCGTGTTCGTCGCCGTGAACACGGCCGCGGTGCCCATGACGATCGCGAGGAACAGCCCCAAACGGCGCAGGACGAACGACAGCGCCTCGGTCTGCGACGTGAGGTACTCCTTCTCCGTCATGACCTTGGACGGAACCTGTGGGTCCGCGTCCATGCGCTGCTTCAACGCCTCGAGGTCCGTGCCGGGCTTCAGGATCGCCACGATGCGGTTCATCACCGGACGTTCGAGAGCTTCGCCGATGCGGTCGCGATCGCCCCAGATCTCCGACGAGAACGGACCGTCGCTGTCGAAGACGCCGACTACCTTGAAGGGCGTCGTGTTCAACGTGAGCGTCGCTCCGACCTGACAGTCGCGGATGCGCTCGACGAGCTTCCGCCCGACGATCACCTCGTCCGCACCGGAGGCGAAGCGGCGGCCTTCGACCTGCCGCACTCCGTCGCCATAGATGTCGAAACTGCGCGGGGAAACGCCGCGAATGGGCACGTTCGTCTCGCCGCCGTCGATCTTGAAGCGGCGCACGGCGAGGTACATCTCGCCCGCGATCAGCGGTTCGCCTTCGTTCAGCGATTCCGCTTCCTCCAGCGACTTCGTGAGGATCTGCGAGCGTTCCAGCGTGAAAACGCTGTCGCCCTCGTTCGTCGCGCCTTGACGCAGGAACACGATGACGTCCTCGCGGCCGCTCGCGGTGAACAGCGTCTCGAAGCCCTGCTGCAGCGCGAGAACGCCGGCCAGGACCGCGACCGTCGCGCCGATGCCGAAGACGGTGAGCAGGGTCGCCGACCAGCGCACCAAGAGGCTGCGCAAGTTGTAGCTCAGGGGAACGAGTGCCACGCGATCACCTCACGGCTCGAAGGGCGTCGATGACGGACAGGGCTCGCGCGCGCAAGGCCGGCGCGATGCCTGCGAGGAAGCCGATGGCCACGGTGGCCGCGACCGCTTCGAGGATCGTCGGTCCGGTCACTTGGAATCCCGGGAACATGGATCCGATCGCTTTGGCCATGAACGGCTCGGCCATCTTCGCGAGCAGGATCCCCACCGCTCCGCCCAGCCCGCACAGCACGAACGCCTGCACGATCAGGATGCCGAACACGGATCCATCGGTGAATCCGAGCGCTTTCAACACGCCGATGTCGCGCGTCTGTTCGCGCGCCGACATCAGCATGGTGTTCAAGACCGCCAGTAGGATCGCGATCATCACCCCGCCGCCGATCGAGGACACGAGCAACGGCACGTTGCCGACCATCGAGACGAATTGCGCCTGGAACTCGGACTCGGACGTGGCTTGCACGGCTTGCGGGCCGTTCTCGAACATCGCGTCGACCTCGGACATCACGTCCACTTGCACTGCGCCCGGCGCGAGCTTCAGGACGAAGATACCGACATCTCGCGGGCCCGTCGCGACGCCCGATTCGAGCGACTTCTCGAGGTACTCGTACGGGAAGAACAGCGTGTTCTCGTCGAGCGACTTCTTCTTCGAGCGGTAGATGCCCGCGACTTGGTAGTCCCACGCGCCGCCGTCGGCCTTCGGGTAGAGCGGACTGATGATGGGCACCGTGTCGCCCACGTCGAAGCCGTATTTCGCGGCCGTTTCCGCGCCGACCAAGCACGAGTTGCGGTTCGTGAGGAACGTCTCCTTCGAACCCTCGACGATGTAGAGCTCGGGATAGACGTCGAAGAGTTCCTTGGGATCGGTGGCGAACTGCGCGAAGAAGTTCGCTTGCTCCTGGTAGTACCCGCCGAACCAGTTCCAGCGCACGATCGACTCGACGCCGTCCACCTGAGCCAGCTTCGGACCGTACGACTGCGGCATCAGCACGAAGAGGCTGACCTTCGATTGCACGATGATCCGGTTGGCCGCGGCGTCGACGACACCCGCGTTCAGCGCGACGACGAGCGAGCGCAGCACGCACAGGAGGAAGATCGCGACGGCGAGCGACAGCACGGTCAGCACGAACCGCAGCTTGTGCTGCGCGAGGTTCTTCGTGACGAGGCGGACGGGGATCACGGAGCGCCCCGCGCCGACTTCTGCTGCGCGGGTGTTGCGACGGCGTCCTTGCCGTCGAGCCGCTCGATGCGCCCGATCGAGCCGCCCTTCTCCATGTGGACGATCGCGCGCGCTCGCTGAGCGGCCTCGGGGTCGTGGGTGACCATGAGGATCGTCTTGCCGAACTCGCGATTCAGCCGTTGGAGGAGACCCAGGACTTCATCGGCCGATTTGCGGTCCAGATCGCCCGTCGGCTCGTCGGCCAGGATGATCTTCGGATCCGTCACGAACGCGCGCGCGATCGCGACGCGCTGCTCTTGACCGCCGGAGAGTTGCGACGGTCGGTGTCCGCGCCGATCCAAGAGGCCAACGAGTTCGAGCGCCAGGCGCGCGTGCTCGCGTCGCTCGCTGCGCGACAATTTCGTGAGCAGGAGCGGCAACTCGACGTTCTCCTGCGCGGTCAGCACGGGGATCAGGTTGAAGCCCTGGAACACGAATCCGATCGTCTCCGCGCGCCACGCGGCGAGCTCGGGGCCGCTCATCGCGGAGATGTTCTCCTCCCCGATCATCACCTGACCCGCTTCGCTCTTGTCGAGGCCGCCGATCAGATTGAGAAGAGTCGTCTTGCCGGATCCCGACGGGCCCATGAGCGCGTAGAAGCCGCCCTGTTCCATGTCGAGGTCGAGCGCGTCGAGCACCGTGAGCGTCTCGCCGCCGCGCGCGTAGCGCTTCGTCACTCCGCGCAGCCGGATCATCGAATTCGTGCTCATGTTCCTCGTCCTGCGGCTGGATTCCGCTCCGTCGGCGATCGCAGTTTCATGGGGTCTTCTTTTCCAGGCGAACGCGGGTTCCATCCTCGAGTTCGGCGGCCGGCCGGCGGACGACTTCCTCGCCCGCGACGACGCCTTTCAGCACGACGACGCGGCCGGCCCGCTCGGGCCCGAGCTCGATCTCGCGCCGGCGCACGACGCCGTTCTCGTGGACGAAGAGCGCGGGCTTTCCCGACGTGCGCACGATGCAATCCTGCGAGACGAGGATGCGCGCTTCTTGTGGCAGCGCGCCGTCTTGCGCCGGCTTCTTCGGATCCGCGGCGGACGCGAACACGACGCGCACGCCCATCTCGGGCCGCAGCTTGTCGTCGCGCTCGACGAACGCGACGCGCACCTCGACCGTCGCCTTCGTGCGGTTCGCCGTCGGCCAGATGCGATCGACGCGGCCGGGATAGAACTTCGACGGGAACGCGTCGAGGTAGATGCGCGCTTCGGCGCCGAGCACGACGGACGCGAGCGAGGTCTCGGGCACTTCGGCCTGCACTTCGAGCGTCTCGAAGTCGACCATCGTGACGACCGATCCGCGCGCGTTCGATCCGCCTTGCGAGTTCGGGCTGACGACTTCGCCGACCTCGGCGTCCTTCAGCACGACGATGCCGTCGAACGGCGCGCGCACCGCGGTCTTGTCGAGCGTCGCCTGCGCCAACTCGCGCGCCGCGTTCGCGGAGTCCACGCGCGCTTTCGACTCGGGCACCGAACTCTCCGACGCGGCGAGGCGCGCTTCGCCTTGCAGCAAGCTCTTCTCCGCGGCCACGAGGCGGGAACTCGCACCCTGCTGCATCGCTTGCGCGTCGAGCAGGTCGCGTTGCGCGCGGTCGCGGCGGTCCGCCGTGTCCACGCCGCTCTCGAGCAGCTTCACCGCGCGGTCGAAAGTGAGGCGGGCCAGCCCCAGCGACGCCGCCGCGGAATCGCCCTCCGAGCGCACGGATTCGACGTTCGCGCGCAACGTGTCGATTTCGCTGCGCGCGGAAGCGGCATTCGCGATCGCGACGTCGACACCGCGTTCCAGGACGACGACGTCGGCCTCGGCGCGACGCACCGCGGCGGCGTATTCGTCGGCGAAAAGCCGCGCGACGACGTCGCCCTTCTTCACGACCGAACCTTCGCTGACGTTGAGCTCGACGATGCGCCCCGGCGTGTCGGCGGAGAGCGCGGCGCGCGTGCGCGCGACGATGTAACCGTTCGCGGAGGCTCCCGTGGCCGCAGCGACGGCCGAAGCGTCGCGTTCCTGCACGCGCTCGACCAGGACGACCGTTAGCGACAGCTCGGTCAGGGCGTCGCGCTTCCAGAACGCGACGATGGCCAGGATCGCGATCAGGACCACCCACTTGATCCACCACGGACGCGTGCGTCGTTGCGTGCGCCCGCTCGGGCCGCGCTCGATCCGCAAGTCTTGCAAACTGGTTTCCGTCACGATCGTCGCTCCTCTGTCCCGCACAACGAGGGCCGAAGAGTCTAACGACGGGAAGTCGAAACGAGGCGTTCGGAGCAGGGCGCGCGGGCTCTCGGGGATCTTGTCCGCAGCACGCGACGACTCCTGATCGCGCGCTCTGGATCGGACGAGACGCGCTCGACGGACGGCAATCCTCCTGTTGCCGCTTTTGCGCGCGCGGCTAGTCCGGCCCGAGTACGAGTGAGAGCTGCCGAGGGTGCCGGGGCGAGGGGTCCCGGCACCCTCTCTCGTCGCGAAGCCCTCATCCGTCGCTGGGGGAATCGCAGCGCTTCCGCGACGCCCGGATGCGAGCGAGCACGTCGTCCTGGCCTGCGGGATCCCGTTCGATCAACGTGATCGCCCCGTCGAGATGCGCGCGGGCGGAGTCCGTGTCTCCGCTCGCGAGGAGGGCCTCGCCGAGCATGAGTTCCGCCAGCGCCAAAGGAGAACCGCGCGAGGTTCCGCTGGAGCGCATGACCTCGACGGCTTCGCGAAACGCCGGGAGAGCTTCGTCGCGCGCCTTCACGGTCCACAGGAACACCCCGTAGCCGTACAACGCCTGCGCGAGATAACGCGGCGACGAACCGGGTTCGCGGCGGATCGCGAGCACGCGCTCCCAACTCTCGCGCGCTTCGGCGGAACGGCCGAGCGCTTCGAGGATTTCGGCCCGCCGCGCGAGCGTCGTCGCGACCGAAGGGTGCCTCTCGCCCAAGCGTCGCATCTGCAGCAGCAGCGCCTCGTCCAGCTTCGATTCGGCGGCCGTGTAAGCCTTCTCGGCGATCAGCATGCCGGCCCGGTTCGACAGGATGTACGCCAGCTCCTCCTCGCCGTCGACTTGCAGCGCGCGGTAGCCGTGCTCGACCTCTTCGAGTAGTTCGTGAGCCCGCTCCCGCCGGCCGGCGCGCCACAAGGTCGTCGCCAGGTTCGACATCGATTGGAGCGTGAGCGGATCCTCGACGCCCAAGATGCGACGACGGATCGCGAGCGACTCCTCGAGACGCCCCACGGACGCGGCCAGGTCGCCGCGGTCCAGCTGGATGGCGGCGAGGTTGTTCAGACTCTCCGAGACGGCCAACGACGCTGGATCGCCCGCTTTTCGCAGCGCCAACGCTTCGAGGTGCAACGCCTCGGCCTCGTCCAGCCGGCCCAGTCCGCGCAAGCAAGCGGCGAGGTCGTTGGCCATGGACGCGATGTCCGTGTGCGTCTCGGTGCCGTGCGCACGGTGGATCTCGAGCGCGCGCGCGAAGTGCTCGGCCGCGAGGGCCAGCTCGCCCCGCGCGTAACGCAGGTTTCCCAGCGTGCGCAACGAAAGCGAGTACTCGAGGTCGTCCGCGCCGAACGTCCGCAGACGGATGTCCGCCGCTTCGGAAGCGAGCGCCTCGGCCCCGTCACCGAGCCCGAGGCGTTCGGCCACTTTTCCCAGGGAATCGAGGAGGTTCGCGCGCAGGTGATCCTGGTCCGCGTACTCGCGGCGCACGCGATCGGCGTGCAGGAGGATCCGACGTCGTTGCGACTCGCGTTGGACTTCGTCCATCGACGCGGAAGAAGTCAGGAACGCGTCCATGAGGAACGCCGCGATGGCCTGGAACGATTGGGCCTCGACGCGGGCGTGCATCGCCTGCTCGAGCGCTCGGGACTCGCCGCGAGTCTTGGCGATGACGCCGAACGCGAGGGCCAGGACGAGCGCGACAGCGGACCCGACCGCGATGCGGTTCCGGCGGATGAACTTCGAGCTCCGGTACGCGAAGGAGTCGCCGCGCGCCTGCACGGGATGGCCTGCGAGATGTCTCTCGACGTCGTCCGCCAGGTCGTTGGCCGATGCATAGCGACGGATGGGCTCCTTGCGCAGCGCCATCAGCACGATGCGGTCGAGATCGCCTCGCAGGCGACGACGCAGCGCCTTGGGTGTCATGCCGCGGCGTGACGCGAGGACCTTCGGGGCCTCGCGCGGCGCGAGCGCAGCGATCGCGAGCGCGGCGTCCGGCCGCAACGCCGTCGTGCTGGGTCGAGTCGGCGGACGCTCGATCACGGCGCGTTGCCAGTCGATCGGGCTTTGATTCTCGCTCGAAAACGGGCGGCGTCCGGTGAGAGACTCGTAGAGCACCACCCCGAGTGAGTACACGTCCATCGCCGTTGTCACGGGGCCGAGCGTGAGCTGTTCCGGACTCGCATAGTCGGGCGTCAACGCTTGACTCAGCGTCATCGTCGCGGACAGCCCACTCGCCTGCAGGCCGCCGTCGAGAACGCGCGCGATGCCGAAGTCGAGGAGCTTCGGGTTGCCGGTCGCGTCGATCAGGATGTTGCCCGGCTTGAGGTCGCGGTGGACGACCAGGTTCTGGTGCGCGAAGTGGACGGCGCGACAGACCTGCACGAACAGGCGCAAACGCTCGACGATCGAAGCGTTTTTCTCGTCGCAGTAGCGATCGATGGGGACCCCCAGGACGAGTTCCATCACGAGGTACGGGCGTCCGTCCGTCGTCGTACCGCCGTCCGTCAGCGCCGCGATGTTCGGATGGTGCAGCGCAGCCAACGTGCGTCGTTCGGACTCGAACCGGCGCACGAGACTCTCGGTCGCGAGCTCGATGCGAATCAGCTTGATCGCGACCGCGTGTTGGAACAGGCCGTCACGGCGTTCGGCGCGGTAGACGACACCCATGCCGCCTGAAGCGATGCGTGCGGTCAGGCTGTACGCGCCGATCTCGCGGCCGACCATCGGATCCACGACGGGCAGCAGCGCGCCGCCGTCCAACCGCGCGACGAGCTCGTGCGGATGCTCGTCGGCCGCGAGCAAGCGGTCCACCTCGCGACGCAGATCGACATCGTCGACGCACTCCTCCGCCAGGAAGGCACGGCGCTCCGCGCTCTCGAGTTCCAAGGCGCGGTGGAACAGGCGCTCGACCGTCGTCCAGCGTTCAGGATTCATCGCGGCGATCCAACTCGGCCCTCAGCCAAGCTCGCGCGAGCCTCCAATTGCGCTCCACCGTCGATTCCGACATCTCGAGTGCCCGCGCGAGCTCGGGCGTCGTCAAGCCGCCGAAGAAGCGCATCTCGACGATCCGCGCTTGTAGCGGCGCGAACTTCTCGAGCCGCGCGAGCGCCTCATCGAGCGCCAGCACGTCTTCGGTGCGCACGGCCCCGCCCGCCTCGACCTCTTCGAGCGGCACGCGGCCGCGATCGCCGCCGCGCTTCTCGGCCTGGCGTCGACGCGCGTGGTCCGCGAGGACGCGCCGGATCGCCGTCGCCGCCGCAGAGAAGAAGTGCGCGCGATTCTCGAACGCGGTCGGTTGGCCGGCGAAGAGGCGCATCCAGGCTTCGTTCACGAGCGCGGTCGGCTGGAGCGTGTGTCCCACCCGCTCGCCCGCCAGGTCGCGTCGCGCCACGGTGCGCAACTCCTCGTAGAGCGCCGCCGCGAGTTCCTCGGGAGCGCCGGGCCGGCCGGCCTGCACGTCTTGCAGAATCTGCGTGATCGCCAGCATGCAGGTAGGACAGCCGGGACAATTCCAACGCTCGGAAGGCTCCGAACACGAGCCGCATGGCCCGACGAAGACCAGCCTAGCCGTGCAATCGCGGTCCGGCAGGAACAGGCCGCCGGATTCCTGAAGGGTTTCGGCCCCCGTTTGCGCCTGAGGTCGGAACCCCGGATGCATCCGTCCGGGGACCGGTCCCGCTCATGTTGAACCCGATTACACGGAATCTCCCCTCGGACGCGCGCGCCTCGATTCCGGCGCCGCGCGCACCGGCGCTCCATCCGGTGCCCCGCCCGGTCGTCGGCCGGCCGGCGAACCGCGCGGTCGAGGTGCCGACGGCGGACCCTTGAGCAGCTCGAAGTCTCTCTGAGCAGCTCAAGGCCCCGTGAGCGGCTCGGAGTTTCCGTGAGCAGGGATCCAGGTGTTCCGAACGCCCGTCCTGCCCGCGTTCGGCCGCGGGGCGATACGTGGGGCGGATGTGCGCGGAATCATCGGCGCGACTCAACTGTGCGACAGGCACCGAACCTCTCGAGGCCGGTTGCGGCGTTCTCGGTCGATCGCTCGGGACGAACGAACTGGTGTCGACATGTTTTCGTCGATCCGACGGTGCGACGACCGAGGTTGAGTGCCGAGTGCCGAGTGCCGAGTGCGGAGTGCGAGTGCCGCATGCCGCGTGCGCGTGCGCGTGCGCGTGCCGCGTGCCGCGTGCCGAGTGCGGAGTGCGAGTGCCGCATGCCGCATGCCGCGTGCGCGTGCGCGTGCCGCGTGCCGAGTGCCGAGTGCGAGTGCGGAGTGCGAGTGCCGCATGCCGCATGCCGCGTGCGCGTGCCGAGTGCCGAGTGCCGAGTGCCGAGTGCCGCGTGCCGAGTGCCGAGTGCCGAGTGCCACGTGCCACGTGCCACGTGCCGAGTGCGGAGTGCGGAGTGCCGCGTGCGAGTGCGAGTGCGAGTTCCGAGTGCGAGCGCGAGTGCGAGGCGGAATGCCCTGCACAAGACCCAGCTCGTCCTCACGAACGTTCTCGATCCACGTCCGATCGACGCAACCAGCCATCGAACGAACGTTGCTCGTCGGACGAACCGACGCCGACCTCACCGGACACTCTCACGGAATGTGCGCGGAATCATCGCGCGGTCTCGCGGGTGCTCGAGCCGAGCCCTCCGGCCTCGACTCCTCGCACTCGAGCACGTCGGTCGGCCGCGACGTGTGGTGCACAGCGCTTCGAATAACCGTGGAATCGAATCCCGCGTTGGGGACAGTCGTCGATCGATGCTTGTTTCCTCGTGATTTTCGACGACCCGACCGTTCACCGCGCGTCCTATCGGAAGGAGGGATTCGATGGAGCACACGCACACGCTCATGCAGTCTCGATCGCGAGCTCCCGGCGGAAGTGCGGGTCGGCGAGTTGCAGGCGGTCGCCCCGCGCGACGAGGTCGGGCTTCAGGGCACCATCAGCCCCTCGCGGATGGCGAGCAGCGCCATCTCGGCGGCGGAGTGGCAGTCGAGTTTCCGCTGCAGGTTCTCGCGGTGCTTCTTGGTGGTCCCGAGCGTGATCGCGAGGGTGCGCGCGATCTCCTTGTTGCACTTCCCGAGCGCGAGGAGCTGGAAGACTTCTCGCTCGCGCGGCGTCAGGGACTCGAGCTTGCCCTGCAGCATCTGGGCCCCGGTGGCGGCCGCCAGCCCGCTCGCGCGATTGCGCTGCAGCACGGTCCCGGCGACGCGCGGCGACAGGTACATCTTGCCCTGGTGCACCGACTGCAGCGCCAGGACGAGTTCCACGGGATCGGAATCCTTGGAGAGGTATCCGTCGGCCCCCGCGCGCAGCGCCTGCTCCACGAACGTTTCGCCCTCGTGGTGCGTCAACATCACGACCTTGACCCGCGGATGCCCCTTGCGGATCAGCGGGAGCGCGTCGATACCCGAGAGCCCCGGCATCGAGATGTCGAGCAGGACGACGTCCGGCTTGAGTTCGGCGATCACGGCGATCGCCTCGCGCGGATCCCCCATGTCGCCCAGGACGGTGAAGCGCGGGTCGCGGCCGAGCAGGCTCCTGAAGCCGGCACGGATCATGGTCTGGTCGTCCACCAGGAAGACACGGATCGGGGCTGCTGTTTCCATCGTTGCGTTCACGCCAACTTCTGTTCAGGGGGCAGTCGGATCTCGAAGCGCGCGCCGCTCGCCCGCCCGCGCTCGGCGGCGATCGTGCCGCCGTGCTCTTCGACGATCTTGCGGCAGATCGCCAGGCCGAGACCGTTGCCGTTGCGCTTCGTGGTGACGAAGGGCCGGAACAGGGCCTCGATCAGGGAGTCGGGGATGCCCGGGCCGTCGTCCTCGACTGCGATCACCGCGCCGCCGTCTTGACCGCGAACGGCGGACATGGTGACGGTCACGCCGCGTCCCTTCGCCTCCAGCGCGTTGGTCACGATGTTGGCGAGGACGTCGTGCAGGAGTTGGCGATCGCACAGGATGTCCACGTCGTCGCGCGGCACCTCGATGCGGATCACGGCGTCCGCGCGCGCGATGGCGTCGTGCAAGTGCTTCTCCACCGCGGGGAGCAGCTCGGACGCGCCGCAATGGCACACCCGCAGGTCCAGCGGTTTCGTGAACGACAGCGTGCGACGCATCATCTGCTCGATGCGCTGCATGCGCGTCACGAGCTCCTCGAGGATGACGCGGTGGTCCTCGCCGAGTTCCGACGCGACCGCACGCAGCGCGACGTTCACCGCCGTGATCGGGTTCTTGATCTCGTGGGCGAGGAGCGCCGCCGACTCGCCGATCGCGGCGAACGCACGCAACATCGCCACCTCGGCGCGCTGGGCGCGCTTGAGCTCGCTGATGTCGCGCCCCTCGGGGATGAGGAGCACGACCCGGCCGTTCTCGTCCTTCACGGGCTTCAAAGAGAAGTCGATGTCGCGCAGCGAGCCGTCGTGCGCGACGCTGCGCGCCTCGAACCGCACGAACTCGCCGCGCGCCGCGTCCGTGATGGCTGCCTGCATGCGCGCCCGCATCTCGGGCGAGCTGGACCACCAGAGCGTATCGGCGAACGGCACGCCGACGACGTCCTCGCGGCGAACGCCGATCGCCTCCAGCGCGGGTCGGTTCACCTCGAGGACCACCCCGTCCGGCGCGAGCAGACCGGTCAACTGGAACGCCCCGTCGAAGATCGCGTGAAAGCGCCGCTCGCTCTCGACGAGGGCCTGCGTGGCGCGCTTCAGGTCGGTGACGTCGCGGAAGATACCGGTGAAGATCGCGTCCTGACCGTCGCAGGGATCCGCGCGCGACACCGACAGGGCGCACACGAGGATTTGGCCGTCCTTGCGTACGACCTCGAACTCGCGCGTGCGGCCGATGATGCCGGCCTCGTTCGTGCGCCGGTACTTCGCCAGGTATCCGTCGTGGGCCGAGCGGTGCGGCTCGGTCATGAGGACCCGGATGTTCTGCCCGACCAGTTCCGCGGGCGTGTACCCGAACACGCGCTCGACCGAATCGCTGGCCGACGAGATCGTCCCGAAGGCGTCGATCGAGACCATCGGGTCGAGCACGGATGCCAGGACCGCGCTCGTGCGCGCGTCACTGCGCTGGATCGCTGTTTCGATGCGCCGTTGCTCGGTCACCTCGCGCCCGCAGCCGGAGTAGCCGACCATCCGCCCCTGCTCGTCGCACAACGAGTGGAGGGCCCACTGCACGCTTCGGATCCGGCCTTCGCCGCCCATGTGGCGAACCTCGATGCGCTCGGACTCCAAAGTTGTACGCGCCGCGATGCGGCCGAGGGCCGCGGCGACGAGCGGCCGATCCTCGGCGAGCACTCCCTCGAGGAGGGTGCGCGACGGGCCGGCGGTCCCCTCGTGGGAGGTGGAGAGCCAGTTCGCCGCCGGATTCGACCAGACGATGCGCCCGTCGTGATCCAGTACGAGTCCGATGTCCTCGGTCACATCGCGGAAGCGGCGCAGGACCTGGTCCTCCGTCCACCCGGGCAGCACCGCTCCGGGCTCGGCTTCACCATGGATCCGCGATTGGCGGGGCGGCACGGCCGCGGCGCGCGGCACGTGAGCCGGTTGGGCGGAGTCGCCGAGCGGACTGCGGGACGAGCGCTCCAACGGGAGTTCCATGGCCGTGAGTGCCCAACGAGGAGACGTTGCGGCTTCCTACAGCTTACGCAGAGACCCGCCGCAGTACGTAGGTCGGCGAGCCGCGCTGCGAGCCGAGGCTGTGCCCTCGCGCCCGTTCGAGGCTCGCCCGCGCGTGCCACGGTGCGCGGGGCGTACGCCGCTCCCGCCCTGGCGATCGCGCGATCCGGACGCGGAGTGGTCGAGAACTTCGCGGTCGCCCGGCGGGTTCTCGGTCGGCGGTGGGCGGCCGAGGTGTGCACGCACGCATGGTCCACGCACGGCGGCCCGCAGCCATACGCAATGGGACGCAGGTCGGGAGCGGCCCCGATCCGCCGTCGGACGGGAGCCGTCGCGCGGTCGCGCGAGTCGCTCGACGCGCCGAGCGCCCCGATCCGCTGCGCTCTCCTTCCGGCCGCTCTACGGCGTGGTGCGTAGCAGTCGGCATGGACGAGCGGGCTCGACGAGGATGAGAATGAGCGAGCCATGACGACCTTCTCCTGGATTGCCGCAGTCTTCTCCCTCCTCGCTCCCCTCGATACCCCCGGTCACTCCGCGCCCGCTATCCAAGCGCCGCGCGCGGCGACTCCGCCCGCGCCACGCGACGCGCTCGACAATCTCGTCGCCGCAGTCGGTCTGCGCGCGATCGATGAGGACGGCGTGCCCGGACTGACGATCGCCGTGGCGAAGGACGGCGGGCTCCTGACCTGCCGTGGGTTCGGCTTCGCCGGCGCCGACCGCGCGACCGCGGACACGCGCTGGCCGATCGGATCGTTCGCGCACCCCATCACGGCCGTGGCCGTGATGCGACTCGTGGAGAGCGGCAAGCTCGGGCTCGAGGACGACCTCGCGCAGCTCTTGCCCGAGTTCCCGGTGAAGCCGAAGGATGTGACGCTGCGCCACCTCCTCACGAACACGTCGGGCGTGCCCGGCTGGCGCAAGCTGCAGGCGAAACATCCCGAGGTCGAGACGGGCAAGCTCGGGGGGAAGGAGTTCCTGGCCCTGTACGCGGACGTGCCCTTCGACTTCGAACCGGGTACCGCGTACTCGCTGGACAACACCGGGTACGTGCTGCTCGGAATGATCGTCACGCGCGCTTCGGGCGAAGCGCTGGCGGAGCACCTGAAAAAGCACGTGACCGGGCCGATCGGCATGACGAACACGGACGTGTGCCCGGTCGAGTCGCGTCCAGTGGGCTACGCGGAGGACTGCAAGGAGATCGTGGACGACCGCGACCTCCAGGTGGCGCTGCCGGACTCGCCGTACGCGGGCAACCAGGCGCTGTGCTCGACCGCGAGTGACCTCGCCCTGTGGATGCACGCCCTCTGCGACGAGAACGCGTTCGGGGAGGCGACCACGGAGGCGCTGACGAAGTCGGCGGTCACGGCGGACGGCAAGCCGACGGGTGCCAGCTTCGCGATGACGGTGGGCCGGTTGGGTGAATCGCGATGGTACGTCCATGCGGGCGGCGTCGGTGGCTTCCGGTTGCGCGCCGCGCACTACGACGACATCGACACGACAGTGGTCGTGCTGGCGAACTGCGCCTCGGCGCAGGTCGACGAAATCGAGCGCGAGATCGCCGGCTACCTGCTGGGCCTGCCGTATCCGAATCAGCGCGGCCTGCCGCTCTCCGCCGCAGACGCAGCCGCGTTCGTCGGCACGTACCAGATCGCGACGACGCGGGTGCGGATCGCCTCGACGGGTGGGAAGCTGTTCTTCGAATGGCCGACCGGCGCGCCGGTCGAGCTGCGCTACCGCGGCGCCTTCGCGTTCACCCTCGTGGGTGAGAGCGAGTCGAAGCTCGTCTTCCCGGGCGAGGGCAGCAAGGCCGCGTCCTTCGAGCTGACGCGCGGCGGGACGATCACCACCGGGCGCCGGATGGAATGAGGCGCGATTCGAACCGGGACGGGCGGCGGATCCAGAGCCTTCCCGGAACGAGCGCGTTCTCGACCCGGCGCACGCCGTGGGAGTGTGCGGCGATGCGCTCGATGGCGACATCCTGGGCAGAGGACCGGACCTTGCCCGGCCCGGTCGGCCGAGGAGATTGCTCTCCCCGGCCTCCCCCAGATGCGGACATGCGCGACTCCCGCATTCGGCTCGTCAGGTCGAGGGTTGGCTGCGGGGTGGAGCTGCGTGGTGAAGGAGGTGCGGTCGTGCGAGCGGGTGACGGTCGGCGATCCGTTGGAATCACCCCACGGGCAGTCCGTGGTGAAAGTCACGTCGCGAGGCCGAGCACGCTCGAGCGATGCAAGAAAGGCGACGGAAAGACGGCGGAGGTGGCCTTCCCGGCCACTGAGCACGACTTTCCTAGCCTGGCGCCGCAACGCTCGAGCGTGCTCGGCCGCAGTAGTGACTTCCACCACGGGCTGCTAACCCTGCGGTCGCAGACCTGCAGGAACAGGCCGCCGGATTCCTGAAGGGTTCGGGCGCCCGTTTGCGCATGAGGTCGGAACCCCGGATGCATCCGTCCGGGGACCGGTCCCGCCTCATGTTGAACCCGATCGCACGGAATCTCCCCTCGGACGCGCGCGCCTCGACTCCGGCGCCGCGCGCACCGGCGCTCCACCCGGTGCCCCGCCCGGTCGTCGGCCGGCCGGCGAACCGTGCGGTCGAGTTGCCGACGGCGGATCCGGCCATGAAGCGCCTCCTCTCCGAGGCCCAGCGCCTCGCCCGCACTGATTTGAACCTCGTCGTCCGGGGTGAAACCGGCGCGGGGAAGGAAGTCCTCGTGCGCTATCTCCACGCCGCGAGCGGCCGAGCGGGCGGACCCTGGATCGCGGAGAACTGTTCCGCGATCAGCGAATCGTTGGCCGAGAGCATCCTCTTCGGGCACGTCCGCGGAGCGTTCACGGGCGCGGATCGCGACCGACCGGGTCTCTTCGTGCTCGCCGACGGCGGGACTCTCTTCCTGGACGAGATCGGCGACATGCCGAGCGCCATGCAGGCGCGGCTGCTACGCGTCCTGGAAGAGCGACGGGTCCGTCCCGTCGGCGGCGAACGCTCGATCCCGTTCGACGTGCGCGTCGTGTGCGCCACGAATCACGACCTCGCGGAACTCGTGCGTGCCGGACGTTTCCGCGCGGACCTCCTCTTCCGCTTGACGGGCGCAAGCTTCTGCGTGCCGGCGCTCCGAGATCGCCCGGCCGACGTCCCTTTCCTTGCAGCGCGATTCCTCGACGAGCTGAACGCGCAGTACGGCACGACGCGCCGCTACTCGCGCGATCTGCTCGACCGCCTGCAGAGACACGACTGGCCGGGCAACGTCCGCGAGCTCAAGAACTGCGTGACCGCGCTGTATTCTCTGAGCGAGCAGGACGAGATCGACGGCCCGCTGCTCAGGGTTTCCGAGCCACGCCCGTTCGGCGCGGAAGTTCCGCTGCTGACCCGCGTGGCTCCGCTCGCCGAGATCGAGCGCGCGGCCATCCGCTTGGCGCTCGAAGAGACGGGCGGTGACCGGCGCGAGGCCGCGCGCCGTCTCGGCATCTCACGCTCCACGCTGTACGCACGCCTCGGAGCGACGGCTTCACCCAACACGTAGCCGCTCGTCGCGGAACTTCGCTGGATGAACGACCTCGACTCGACGAAGCGAAGGGACTGAGTCACGACCGAATCTCGAGCCTCACCATGAATCTCCTCGCACGCATCTTGGGCGCCACTGCAGCACTCGCTTTCGTCGCTGTCTCCGCCGCCGGTCGGACTTAGACGCGTCAGAGTCCGCTGCCCTATCCCGCGCAGCTGAACGTCGACGACATCGCCTTCTCGGGCCCGCGCGGTTACATCGTCGGTTCGAGCACGCGACTTCTCGAGACGACCGACGGCGCGATCACGAGGCACGAGCGTGTGCTCACGGGACCCGTGTACAGCGAAAGAAGCTTCGTCGGCGTGACGTTCAACGGTCGGCTGAACGGCTGGATCCTCGGGCAGAAGGTGTCCTGGTCGAACACGTGGTTCCGCGCGGTGGAAGGCGGCGCCACGTGGACGCAGATGGCCCCCGTGCCGAATGCGGTTCGAGGCCACGGGAACTTCGTGAGCCCGACGAACACCTGGATCGGAGCTGGGGCACGCTGTACGTGACGTACGCGGCGCACCGTGCGAGCTGATCGCGTTCCTCACCGAGCGCTTGGGGGTGCGCAGGATCCTCGCGCACATCGGGCTCCCGACAGGGGCGTCGCGGCGGAGGCCCGCTCGAGCAGGCCGCCGCGCGCGAATTGGCGTCTCGGCCCGGCGCGCGAGCCTGCTCTCGTGAACCATCGGCTCGGGCTTCGAGCGATCTCGCGAACGACGGAGTGAGGTCGCCGCCTCGCGCCGCTCTACCATCCGGTTTCGATGAGCCAGCGACGCCGACCGAACCGCAGCGACCTACGCGACATCGCGCACCGGGTCATGATCCAGCGCGGGCTCTTGCCCGAGTTCTCGCCCGCGGCGCTGGCCCAGGCGCGTTCGTTCCGGGGCGCGGCGCTCGAATCGGGACCCGCGATCCGCGATCTGCGCGACAGACTCTGGTGCTCGATCGACAACGACGATTCGCGCGACCTCGACCAGCTCAGCGTGTCGGAGTCGCTCGCGAACGGGGCCGTGCGGATCCTCGTCGCGATCGCCGACGTCGACGCGCTCGTCGAGCGCGACACGCCGATCGACCAGCACGCGCGCACGAACACGACGTCCGTGTACACGGCGGCGGAGATCTTCCCGATGCTGCCCGAGAGGTTGTCCACCGACCTCACGTCGCTGAATCAGGACTGCGACCGCATGGCGATGGTCGTCGAGATGACGGTCACGAGCGATGGAACCGTGACGGACTCCGACGTCTACCGCGCGATCGTCCGGAACAAGGCGCAGCTCGCTTACGACGCCGTTGCGGCGTGGCTCGACGGACGCGCCGCGCCGCCGCCGCGTCTCGCGGCCGTCGCCGGACTCGACGAAGAGCTGCGCATCCAAGACCGCGTCGCGCAGTCCATGCGGGCCGTGCGCTTTCGCCGCGGAGCCCTGCTGCTCGACACGATCGAGCCGCGCGCCGTGTACGACGGCGACGTCCTGATGGACATGCGTGCGGACGAGAAGAACCGCGCCAAGGAGCTGATCGAGGACTTCATGATCGCGGCGAACAGCGCGACGGTCGCGTACCTCGAGAGCC
>Ga0163146_10003431_pt1 | contig 20166 bp, 15 predicted proteins | sample OliLakLV19MP7G1_FD_148648 | JGI IMG/M metagenome (GOLD analysis project Ga0163146, IMG submission 148648) | Freshwater microbial mat bacterial communities from Lake Vanda, McMurdo Dry Valleys, Antarctica - Oligotrophic Lake LV.19.MP7.G1 | ecosystem: Environmental > Aquatic > Freshwater > Lake >...
CCCCTGCCCGAGCTGCGGCTACGACGCCCCCCTCGAACGCTGTCCCCACTGCGCAGGTCCGGGCACACGCCCCGAATTCTCCGCGCCCCCCCGCGGAGGTGCCCTGGCCCTCGGCCTCGGCCTCGCCGCCTTGCCGCGCGGCCTTGGCATCCTCCTGTCGGAGCGCGGCATCAAACGCTGGATGGTGCCGCCGCTGCTGCTCACCACCCTCGCGTTCATCGCGGCGTACACCTGGTTGTGGGGTGTGGTGTCGGGCAGCCTCGCGCGGGCGGTTCCACCGGAAGTGGACGTTCACATGTGGGGTATCGGATGGCTCGCGCGCGCCATCGAATGGATGTTCACGGCGGGCTGGGCGATGCTCGCCGCGCGCGCGACGAGCGTCATCGCGTTCCTCGTGGTCGGCTCGCTCGTCTGGTGGTACGCGTTCAGCCTCGTGTTCGAGGCGGTCGCGGGGCCGTTCCTCGACGAGATCCACGGGACACTCGAAGGCCGCTGGTACGGCGCGGATCCGCGCGCTTCGATGGAGCGCCCGCGGGGCCTCGACAGCCGCACGGTCACGCGCACTACGCTTTTCGCAGGGCTGTTGGGAGCGCTCCTTGCCTTCGCTGCACTGCGCGGTCTGGACGGCGGATGGAAGTGGCTCGCGATTCCCGCATTCGTGCTGCCCTTCATCGCGTGGGGCGTGGTGGTGCCGGCGTACGGGCGCTGGCTGGGTTGGTTTTTGCGGGTCGAAGGTGGAGCGGCGCGGGCCAGCCTCCTCGCGTCGCTACTCACCGCCCTGATCCTTCTGTTCGCGCTTCCCCTCTACCTGGTCCCCGTGGTCGGCTGGTGGCTCGTCGGCATCATCGCGGGTTTTGCGACGGCGATTGGGCTTTTGGATGTGCCGTTCTCACGGCGCGGCTGGGGTCTGGCGCAGCGTTTTGCGTTCCTGCGCGCAAACGCGGCGGCGCTCACCGTCTACGGCTTCACCGCCGGACTCGTGTTCGCGATCCCCTTTATCGGCCCGGTGCTGATGGTCCCGGCCGCGTCCGTTGGGGGGTTGTGGCTGTTCGCGCGTCTGGACAAGGGTCCGATCCGCACCTGGGCGCAGCGCCACCGGCCCGCGGCCGGTTAGCATCGCGGCGACCATGCCGAGGTACCTCGTCACCGCCGCGCTCCCGTACGCCAACGGTCCCCTGCACTTTGGACACATCGCAGGTGCGTACCTGCCGTCCGACGTGTACGCGCGCACACTGCGACAACAGGGCGAAGAGGTCCTGTTCGTGTGCGGCACGGACGAACACGGGGTTGCGATCACCCAGTCCGCGGAGCAAGCGGGCGTGGACTACGGGACGTGGGTCGCCCGCTGGCGCGCAGAGATCGGCGCCACGTTCGACGCACTCGGCATCCGTTTCGACATGTGGTCGGGCACGAGCGTCGCCCCGCGCCACGCCGAGTTCTCGCAGGATTTTTTTCGCCGGCTCAACACCCACGGCTACCTGCTGCGTCAGACGAGCGAACAGCTCTTCAGCCCAACGGAGAACCAGTTCCTCGCCGACCGCTACGTGGTGGGTGGGTGCCCGAAGTGCGGTTACGAAAAAGCCCGCGGCGACGAGTGTCCGCGCTGCGGCGCGTGGCTCGACGCCCTGGAGTTGATCGAGCCGCGCTCACGCCGCACGGGTGCTCCGCTGGAACGCCGCCCCACCACCCATTGGTACCTCGACCTGCCCAAACTGCGCGACGAGGCCCTGGGCCGTTGGGTATCCGAGCACGAGTGGAAGTCCAACGTCGCCCCGTTCCTCGCAGGCCTCGTGAAGGACACGCTGCCGCGCGCGATCACACGGGACATGGCGTGGGGTGTGCCGCTGCCCGAGGACACCCCCGACTACGAGCACGGCAAGGTGCTCTACGTGTGGTTCGACGCCCCCATCGGGTACATCTCCATCACGGCCCAATGGGCGGCGGAACGCGGGGATCCCGACGGCTGGAAGCGCTGGTGGCAGGACCCGGACACGCGGCTCGTGCACTTCCTGGGCAAGGACAACATCCCGTTCCACTGTTTTGTGTTCCCCGCCATGCTCTATGGGCAAAAGCAGGGTTACGTCCTTCCGTGGCAAGTCCCGGCCAACGAGTTTTACAACCTTGAGGGCAAGAAATTCTCGACCTCGGAGGGCTGGACGATCCCGCTGAATGGGTTCCTCGAGCGCCACGATCCGGAGATCGCGCGCTTCTACTTGCTGGCGAGTTGCCCCGAAACGGCGGACAGCGAGTGGCTCTGGGAGGGTTACCAAGCCGCGGCGGGCCAGCTCGCGGACGCGATCGGAAATCTGGCGACGCGCGTTCTGCGCTTCATCGCCAAGAACAATCAAAACCGCGTTCCGCCCTTCGACGCGGACCGTTTTGGCGCGGACGAGCGCACCCTGCTCGAGCAGTGCGGAGCGATCGCGGACCCGGGTGAACACATCCGCGGATTCCGCTTCCGCCGCGCTGCGGAAGCCCTGATCGCCAACGCAACCATCGGCAACGTGTTCATCGATCGCCTTGCGCCCTGGACGCTGCGCAAAACCGACCCTGAACGCGCTGAAGCCGTGCTGCACCTCGCGGTCCAGTGGATCGCGAACCTCGCCCGCTGGCTCGCGCCCGTGTGTCCGGCGAAGGCCCAGTCCTTGTGGGCCATGTGCGGCGGATCCGGCGAAGCTGCGCGCGCGGGTTGGCCCGCGGGGCTGGAGGCAGGTGGTGCATGGCGCCCGATTGCTGCCGGCACCGACCTCGGCGAGATCGCGGCACTGTTCCGCAAGCTCGACGACAGCGAGGTGGCAACGGAGCGTGCCGCGCTCGTCACGGCTCCCGCTTCGCCGTCCGCTCCAAAGGCCGACGGACGCCCAAATAGCTGAGGCCCGAACCCGCAAGCGGGTCCGGGCCTCGGTTCGTCCATCGAGCTGTCGCCCGATGCAGGGGGGCGCTGGGGGTTCGGCACCCGCAGGGCGCACGAAGCCTCAGCACATCCCAATCAGCGGCGACGGGTGGTGGCCTTGGCGGCTTTCGCCTTCTTGGCAGTCCGCTTGCCGGCCTTCTTCGCTGAGCGCTTGCCCGCCTTCTTGGCGGTGCGCTTGGCGGTCTTCTTCGTCGTCTTCTTGGCCGCGCGCTTGGTGGTGCGCTTGGCGGCCTTCTTCGCAGCTTTCTTAGCCATCGGAGGGGTCTCCTTGGGGACTCGGGAAAAGGTAGGCGCCTTCGGAGCGCCACCTCCTCGACATCACCTGAACCATCGGACAGGATCGCCGTGACCTTGCCCGACTTTCCGAAAACTTCTCGCGATCGGTGCGCGCTGGGCCACGGGTTGGGAATTTTTGCCCGCGAACACGAGTGTCGCGCTCTCGCGCACCCTGAAACCGCGGGTTGTCTTCACCCGTATGGTGCGCGGGCGAATGTCAAAAGAGCTGGTCGAGCGCAGCCGCCGCGTCTGCGGAGAAGTCGCTCGAGAGCGCGGCACCGCGATCTTCGTGGGACATCGATTCGAAGACGTCGGCGAGCCGCTGACAGGCTTCGGCCGCGTAGAAGCGCACGAGGCCGAGGTTGGTGCGCTCGTCGAACAGCACCGCGAGCAGTGTGCGCTCGCCCACGAGCTGCAACTGGATGCTGTCGCGTTTGCCCTGGTGGAACATGACGGTGAACTCGGACTCGCCAAGCAACCGGGCCATTTCCTTGGTTGCGGCAAACGAGCCTGCGATCAGCGCGGAGATGGATTCCACCGAGCTGCCCACGGCTTCGCCGCGGCGTGTCACTTGGTGTCCGTCGCGATCGATCAGGAGGGCGCAGCGCGCCTTCGACAGCTCGAGGAAGGCGTCGAGTTCGCCGTTCAAGCGATCGATGTCCTTCTCGTAGAAGACCATGCGGTCGGAGCGCAGTTTCTGGTCGTGGATCCTCATGGATGGCTCTCGTTTGGGTTCCGGCTGCTTGGAAGTAGGCGGTTGGAGCCAGCGGGCACCGGCTCCACCCGGATATCAGATGAAGTCCAACACGACCTTGGCGAGCACGGCGCCCACCGCGGCCGCCGTCAACACGAACGCCGCCGTTTTTGCCTTGCTGGGACCAGCCATCTTCAGCGCCGGGGCCGGCGCCGACCCCGGCGCCTTGGCTTGCGCGGAGCGGGTGCGCCGCCCCGGTTGGGCCGCCTGCGCGGATTTCGCACGGCCGGCCTGCGGCGCGCCGTTAGCGGCGGCGCCCTGGGAAGCGGCCTGCGGTGCGGTTTGCGCAGCGGCCTGCGGCGCGGGAGCGCGCGCACCCGCCGGCCGCGGGCGGGCGGCTTTGGGCTTCTGAGGTGCTTCGAGCGCCGCGGACGCGGGTTGCATGAGCTGACCCGCGGACGATGCAACGGGTTCGACCGCCGCGGTGCGCGGCGTGAAGCCGGTTTGTTTGAGCGGCGCGGCGGCACCCTGCGCACTGGCGGGCTGCGGACGGCTCGGCTGCTGCACAGCCGGGGCGCGTGTGGGCGCGGGCACCGCTCCGCCGGCGGGCATGCTCGCCGGACGCGGCTGCGGTCCGCTCGACGCCACACCCGAACCGGGACGCGCCGCCGCGGCGTGGAAGCCGGTGCGCCCGAGTCCACCGCCGCCGCAGTCGTTTTGGATGTGCTTGAGCACCGCAGCCGCGAGGCCCTTAAGGGTCGGGAAAACGCCCTCGCCGGTCGCCGCGCACGCTTCGAACGTCTGCGCGCCGTTGTGGTTGAGCTGTGCTTCGAGCTCCCCTAAGGGCAGCGCGTCCGGGAGGTCGCGCTTGTTGAACTGGATGACGTGCGGGAGCGTGGCCAGGCTCTTGCCGTACTCGTTGAGGTTTTCCTCGAGGTTGCGCAGGGACGCGAGGTTTTGCTCCATCCCCTTCGCCGACGAGTCGGCGACGAAGATCACGCCGTCAACACCCTGCAACACGAGCTTGCGCGTCGAGTTGTAGTACACCTGACCGGGCACGGTGTACATCTGGAAGCAGGTTTTCATGCCCGCGATCGTGCCAAGATCGAGGGGCATGTAGTCGAAGAACAGCGTGCGATCCCCGTCGGTGCTGATGCTCGTCAGTTCACCGCGGTTGTTGGACGGCGCCCGCTGGTGAACCACCTCGAGGTTGGTGGTTTTGCCGGACATGCCAGGACCGTAATAAACGATCTTGGCGTTGATTTGCTTCTGTGCAAAGTTGATCTGGACCATCGCTCAATTTCCCGCCTGGTGGTGTCTGTCGTCGCTCGTCGCCGCCGCTGCCGGGGACCGCTCGACCTCGCCCCCAGCGCCCGTGGGCAGCGCTGCGCGCGGATCGTTGCGGGGGGCCTGCTGCGCCGTGTCCTTGTCGTCGTGGCTGTCGCGGTTCGCGCGTCCCATACCACGCAGCGTGCGTTGGATGCGGCTGACCGCGCCGTCCATCGCAAGCCGTAGTTCTTCTGGCCCGACTCCCGAGTCCAGCACCGCGAGCAGCACCGCACCGCGCGTGCCGAGCAGCACCAGCGTTCCGCGGGCCGCGCGGAGCACGAGCCGACGGGGAGCATCCCACGCGAGGGTGCCGACCGTGCGTGTCACCTCGTCGAGCCACGCGGTAGCGATCGCCGCGAGAGCGTCCACGTCGTGCTCGACGGTTTCGCCCTCGGATGCACGTCCGGGGACGGCGATGGGCACGCCATCGACCGTCACGAGGCCAACCAAACGCACACCGGGCGTGCGGGCCAAAGGTTCAAGGATCTCGATCACGCGCCTGCCTCCGAAGTTCGGGCGTTGGCGCCCGCCAGGTCCGTCAATGCCGTTGCATGGGCCCGCGAGAGCTCGCCGTGCACCCACAGAGCGCCCGCGTCTGTGTCCCCCAGCGCGAGTGCCAGCGTCCCGAACGTGCCTTCGACACGCACATCGAAAGCGCGCCCGAGCCCGAGCTTGCGTGCCACCGAACGGGCGCTTTGGGCGACCGTCCGCACGGCGCGGGCGGTGCGTTCGGCGGTTGCGCCGCGCGGTCCCTGAACGAGGGCCGTGCCGCCGCGCAGGTAAAGGGCGGCGCGCACGCCGCGCTCGGTGGCGAGCTGGCGCAGGGCGGGGCGGATGTCGGTTCCGCTTTCGCGGCCGTCCGTCGCCACCTCGTCGAACAGCCGACCGGAGCGCTCGATCTCCCGCAGCGCGGCGTCGGGTTCGAGGGAGCGCTCGAGCAGCGGCTCCAGCGCACGAAACCGCGCTTCGAGCGCCGCATCGCCAGGCTGGAGTTCGAGCAACCGCGCCACGCAGCGGCGCGCTTCGCGCCACGCGCCGATCGCGGACAGCAACGCAAGCCGCAGGGTCGCCGGGCGCGGATCCGCGGGCAGAGCGCCCTCCGCGGCGGCCAGCGACTCGAACGCGCGCTGGCCAGCTTCGCGGCCGCGGTCGGTAAGGAAGCGCTCGACGCGTACACGCGCGAGCAGCAACTGGGCCTCGCCACCGCCCCCTTGGGCGAGCCACGCGAGGGTCGACTCTTCCGCACGCTGGATCTGTCCGCCCTCGAGCAGCAGTTCAGCGAGTTCCCGCTGAAGTCCGGGGCGCGAACCCTCACGCAGTTCCTCGCGCAGTTCACCAAGGCGGTGCTCGCGCTGCTGGCGTCGGGCGCGCTCCGCCATCCGCTGCAGCTCTGCGTTGCCGGGGAACTGGAGCAGCCCCTCCTCGCACACCCGCAGGGCCTCGCGCAGCTCGCTTTGCAACGCATGCTCCTGCGCGAGCAGCGCAAAGTTGCTCGGACTCGGGCTTTGGGCGACCCGTTGGCGCGCTTCCTTGATGCGGCCGCGGGACAGGATCTTGCGCATCATGCTCATCGGGCTTCCTCGAGCAAACGTTCCAGCGCCTCGACGTTCCGTTGCGCCCAGGCACGCTCTTGCCAGTCCTCGGAGGCAAGTTCGAGGGCGGCGCGGAAGTGGAGGAGCGCTTGGTCCCAACGCCCCAAATCGGCTTCACGCCGCGCGGCTTCGGCCGCGGTGTCCGCACTCCCGTTGCGGCGCACGATCGCGAGCCGTTCCCGTTCGCGTTCCGCCTCCAGGCGGCTGCGCCGGGCTTCGATGTCGGCGCGCAGGCGGGTGCGCTCCTGCACCACTCGCAGCGAGCCGTGCCACAGGGGGTAGTCGGCGGCAAACGCCTCGAGTTGAGCGAGGCGGTGCTCCATCGTCGGCAGTTCCGTGGGCGCGGGCACCATGAGGCGTCCAAACGCCTCACCCACACGTTGCTCGCGCAAGAACAGGAGGCTCACGAGCATCGAAAGGGAAGCGGCCACGAGCGCAACCCGGCGCACACGGCGGCGGCGCTGGACGCGCTCGACCGCTTCGAAGCGCAGGTCGCGGATGATGCGCGCGACGTCCTTGCGGGACGGGTCGGCGACAAGGACTTCCTGCAGCCACGGGAGCGCCTCCGCGGGCTTTCCGGCGTCGATCCGCTCCTGGGCGCGGGCCGTGTAGCGGCGCACGAGCTGGTCGAGGTCTCCGCTGCGGCGCAGGAGGGACGCAAGGTCGCGCTCCACAGCGCGGTTGTCGCCAAGACGCTGGGCCAGCAGATTCAGCAGTGCGCGCGAGCGATCCTCACGCTCCTGCCGTTCGTACAGCGCGGCGGCGCGCCGGCCGTAGTTGCCAAGAGCGATGCCAAGGCGCGCCACGGCCTTGGGATGGGCGAGGCCGAGCAGAACCAGCGCTTCAAGCGCTTCCGGAGCTTCCGCGCCTTCCCGCGCTGAGCTGACCAGCATCCCAAGACACGCGTCCGCGCTCTTGCGCTCGAGGCGCTCGAGTTCGGCGACCCGGCGCCCGAGGTGGGCCTCCAAGTCGGCGGGGTGCTCGTCGGCGCCGCGAACGGCGAGCACCACGTCCCCAAGACTCCATCCGTCCTGCGCGCGTGTTTGGGTCTCGATAGGCATCGGGGTGCAACGGTCGCGGTGGAAAGCACAGCTAAAGGGAGCCATGCGCTGACGAGCTGGGACGCGACCAGATGGCGGATCGGCGGCTGCGCGCGGCACCCTGAAGTCAAACCGCCGGCTTTCGCCCGCCCCCCCGCGCGGGGCGCGCGCCGGTCTGGGAGCGCGGGCCTCCAGGCCCGCCCTGGAAAGTCGCGCGCGCGGGCGGCCCTCGCCCGTGGCTCCAAGGCGGGGCCCCACAGCGGCAAAGACGTCTCGCTGTCTTCCGGGCTCTGTCCGCCGCCGCCGCTGGAAACGCGCGGGGCAGCGCGCCGGATCGCTCCGACGGCTGCCCCCGCGCGGTCGCTCCGAACCGGTCAGTCGACGGGGTTGAAATCGAGGCTGATCGCAGTGTTGCCCGCGGCATCGGCCATGTCCGTCGCCGTGACGACGTCTGAAGCCCCAAGCGGCGTCGCCAAGCTCAGACGGACGACATTGCCCGCAAGCGCGTCGGCGGTGAGGACCGCCTGCCCGCCCGACACGCTCCAGTTAGCGACGTCCTGTGCAAGCGTCGGATCCACGTCCTCGGAAAACAGCACGTCGACGACGAGGCCCGTGGCGCTGGCGCGGCGCTCCGCGAAGGCGTTCTGGATGCTCGGCGCGGTGGTGTCACCGGTCACCGGTCCAAACACCGACGCCGTGGGCGACAGCGTGAAGCCCGAGTGGTCCGCGACCGCTCCGATTTGGACTTGCATGGTTTGGCCTGCCGCGAGCTCGGAACCCACCGGCAGCCACAGCGTGACCTCGTTGTCCGCGGACGCGTAGGTGGCATGTCCACCCACCAGGCTCAGCGGTAGCGCGTTAGAAAGCACCGCGTAGTTGGAAAGGTCCGTCGCGGACGAAGGCAGCACCGGCTTGTGGAAACGCACACGGACTCGGTCACCCCCGAATCCCGGCGCAATCACACCATCGACACCCGTCACCAGCGGACCGGCGACGTCCGCGGCAGTCAGGAGGCTCGCCTGGTACTGCTGGTTCCCCGCCAGGTCGCGGACGATGACCTCGAAGAAGTCCGAGACGTTCACCGGGAAGGGGAAAAGCAGACGGACGCTGCGTGGACCCACGACCTCGGCCGACAGGGGCGTAAAGATTTCTAGCGCGTAGTTGAAGATGTCCTGTGCGTGAAGGCTATCGACCGCTTCATCGAAGTCGACGACCACACCGAAGGTCGGGGACGCGGCGTAAACGCGCGCGTTCCCGGAAGCCAGATTGGGCTCGGCGAGGTCGCCGTCCGCGCCCACGACGAGGCTAGCGGCGCCTACCATCGCGATGCCCTGGGCAGTCACCAGGCCGTCGAACTCAAGGGTGTAAGGCGCATTCGTCGCGAGGCTCATCGTGGCGCCCAGATCGATGCTGAGTTCGAGGTTGCCGTCCCACGCAAAAGCGGCCCCCGCAAGGGACACCGGGGTGCCACCATCGAGCAGCGTGAAGTGGGAAGAATCGTCGACACCAAAACCGCTCGGGCGCCGATCGAACCGCACGACGATGATGTCGTTGTTTTCGCCCGGGACGGTCGTTGCGGTCGTGAATGCGGGTTCGAAGTCGAGCGCCGCGGTGTCCTCGGCCTCGACCGCGCGTGCGAGCGCGGGGAACATCGGATTGCCCGCGAGGTCCGTCAGACCCATGACGTCCACTTCGTTGACGCCCGCGACCACCACTTGTCCGAAGGTAATGCGCACACCCCGTCCGTCGTTCGACAGTACCGGCGTCGCGCTGGGCGTCCCCAGCAGGAGGCCGTTTGCATCGCGCAGTTGGTACTGCGCGAAGGCATCGTCGAAGTTCGCGAGCGCTTCATCGAACCGCACCCAGACCTGGTTTTGGTTCGGGTTGGAGCGCACGAAGACGGATTCGATGGTCGGGCGCAGCGCCTCGACGTCCGCGGTGCCCAGATAGGGCTGCGCGACGATCGTGTTGCCCGCGATGTCGCGCATCGCGCCGAAGCTGGCCGAGAAGCTCGAACCGTACTGCAGCGCGATGCCGTCCCCGCCATCAAAGGTCAAGACGGCCGTGTTCGACACGTCCGAATAGTCGATCGATGCGAACGACGGATCGAGGGGCGTACCGACCGGCGACTCAAGGATCCAGTTGGCGGTAGCTTCGACGTCGGCCGCGACCATCAGGTCGTCGAACACGACTTCCACGCGGTCGTTGTCCGGTCCGCTGAAGCCGCGCATCGCGACCTGCGCAGCCGTCGGATCGTCGACGTCCGTAGAATCGAGGTTCTGGGCGCCGACCGCGGCGATCGTGTTGCCCGCCAGGTCCCCGACACCCGCTACCGCGACGGTGTGGATGCCCGGAACGATCGCTGCGTCGAAAATGAGGCGCACGGTCACTCCGTCGATCTGCAGTGCTGCGCCGAGCAACGTCGCTGCGTGGCTGGCGGTGTAGTTGCCCACGTCTTCCGCCTGGTCCTCGGCGACGGCTTCGTTGAAGCGGATGTCGAGGGTGGCGCCGGTGGGATCGACTTGGCGGTTTTGAGTCGCCGCGAAGATTCCGGGCGCCACGGTCTCACCCGCGATGGTGCCCGTGAACGCCGCCGCGAATGCCTGGCCATCGACGTCGAGGACGGCGGCCGGCGTGAGCTCAAAATCGAGCCCGTTGAGGTGGTCGGAATCGAGAACCACCGTCAGTGTTTTTTCGAACAGGTCGTAGCTAAGGTTGGCGCCAGCCAAGTCCACGGCATTGCCGTCGACTTCAAGGCTCCAACTGGCCGCCAACTCGGCGCGGGAAGGCACGAGCGCCTGGTCCGTCACCACGATGAGCCGGTCGTTCCCCACCCCGCTCAAGGTTTCGATCGTGGGGTCGACGGCGTAGCCGTTGACTTCCGTGCTGCCGGCGGTGATCGCCGAAAGACCGCCGCTGTAGATGTTTCCGTGGGCGTCGCGAACCGACAGCATGGCCACAGCGCTCAGACCGGGCACAACGGGTTGGCCAAACGTGACCCGCAGGGTCTCGGGGGTGACTTGTTCGACTGTTTGGGCAAATGCCGGGAATCCGGGCGTGTACTGCGTTCCCTGGGTCGCGAACACCGGGCTCATCGCCTCGTTGAACGTGAACTCGATGACCCGCCCGAACTCGTCCTCGCCCAAGCGTTGGATCGCGGAAACGAGCAGCGGAGCTTGGGTGTCGCCGGTTGCGGCGCCAACGACCGGCGCATTCGAAACTGCGGTTGCGGCGACGCTCGCGAGGCCGGCGGCACGGACACTGAAGATGGCGTGGACGTTCGCACTTTCGTCGGTGGTGATCGTCAACCGTTGGAGGTCGACGTCGAAGTCGAACACGGATTCGGCAAGGGGCAGCGTCTGGCCGACGACGACAAGGCTCCACGTGGCGCCGTCGATGACCTGCTCGGCGACCACACGCGGCCCGGAGAACTGCACGACGACGACGTCGTCGCCAAGCCCGGCGCCCTGGGTCGCGCCCGCGACCACGAAGGTGGGCGCGGTTGCATCGGAGGTCGCCACCGGGACGTAGTCGGTCGGAGCGCTGCCCTTGAGGACACGCACGCTGTCCTGCGGTGTCACCCGCTCAGCCCACAGGACCGTGAGGTCCGTGCCCATCGCCACGACGGACACGGCGGTCTGCCCCCCATCGGACTGGATGTGGTGCGGAGCAAGACCCTCCACATTGCCCTCGAAGGTCAGCACGGTGGTCAGACCATCCGGGTCGATGTCGAGGTCCTGGAGAGCGGTCTTTAGGGTGTATGTCGAAGAGTCCCCTCCACCGCCGCAGCCAGCGAGCAGAGAAACGAGGACAAACAGGGACGGCACGAGCAGGCTCTTCCCGCAAATCATGGGCAGAGGTTCCGATGCGACGGAGGCCCGCGGCGGCGCGGGCGGGGGACGAAACGCCGCCGGGGAGGGCGGCGCGCGCGGCATCCAGGCCGCAGCGTCGGTGCTATCGGCGGCGACGGCTCGCACCCTGAAGGGCTTTGCCTTTGCGACCGCACTGCTGCGACCGCACTGCTGCGACCGCACCGCTGCGACCGCACCGCGACTCGCGCGCGCCGCTCCGGTCAGAGAATCGGACTGCGCACGGCCGAGGCACTCCAGCCGAGGGTCGGACCCACAGCGAGGGCCTGCATCCCCAGCTCGAGACCTACGAGGGCGCTGTGGGTCGGAACCCGGAAGCCCCATTCCCCGAACCCCGCGCCGTCGAGGGCGAGCGGCAGAACAAACAACGGCCCCATGGGATCGATCCCACACAACCCGGCGATGGCGGGGATCGGCGCGGGGTTCGACGCCGGGCGCCCCACCAGCAGCAGGGCCGCGGACGCGCCCGGGAGGTGAATGCGCAGGGCGCTTTGCGAACCTCCGACGAGGCTGGCGGCGAGTTGCACGTCGCGCTCGCCGGTGTCGTAGAGCCGCACGGCGCCCGAACTCCCGAAGTCGTTGGCGTGGACCGCCTTGAACGCCACGGCGACCCGCGTCCCGGCCTCGTCGAGGGCGACATCGAACGCGCTGCCGGGCAAGTCCCGCGCGAGGAGCGGAGCGGGCGCGTCCCTATCGAAGAGAAGCAGCTCGGGCCCCGGTCCACTGTCGCCCCACAGGGCAAACGCGGCGCGGCGGCCGTCGGCGCTGATCCGCGCGCGGGTGACCACGTTTTGTTTGGAGGTCGGCGAGCCGATTTGGGCGTGGCTGTGCAACCGCAGGTGCGTGGGCAAGTCGTAGGTGTCGGCGCGCGCGCTTTTCCCCGTGTTGAAGTCCCACCAGCCCACCGCTAGCCATCCACCGGTGCGGTCGAGCGCGAGCGCGCTCGGCAGGTCGGACGGGCTGCCGGTCGGACCCCAATCCGGCGACCACGGACCGTTCGTTTCCCCGGCGCGCCACACACGAACGCGCCCGAAGGCTCCAATCGCGACCGTGCGGCCGTCGAAGGAGAGGGCGAGCGCGTCGCTCGCGAAGTCGAGCGGGGTCGAAAACCGCAGGCCGCCCGCGTTGTCGAAAACATCGAGCCGGTCGCCCGTCGCCAGGGCAAACCGCGTCCCGTCGCCGCTCGCGCACAGGGCCCGCAGCGCGGCGCCGTTCATTTCGACCACACGCTCCACACTGAGGTCCGCGGCCGCGATCCACTCGAGGCGCACGCGCGCGTCCTGTGGGTTGTGCTGCGCAACCATCAACGTGGCGCCGGTGGTGGGCACCGCGAGCAGTGCGGCCCCGGCCACAGACCAGCCCGCGGTGTGGAGCCCGCGCAGCGTCCATGCGCTCGAACCCAGGGATCCCGCCGCGGACTGCCACGCGATTTCCGTTCGCCGGGCACCCGCGGGCGCTGAGAACTGGGCGAGGGAATACAAGCTGTTCACCCCCATCGCACCCACCTGCACCTGGCCGAGTGCCCCGGCGCACCACGCGTCGGATCCCAGTTCGCCCACGCCGCCCTCCGGCGCTCCGGCAAAAAACCCAAGGGGCTCACCCTGGCCCGACCGGGAAGCGAGGAAAAACTCGCCCCCCGCGACCGCGGTCAGCGCACGCGGCATCCAGGGGATCGCCCCGGCGCCCTCGGCGTGCCAGCGCTGGCCAGCTTGGAAGGCGGCTGCGGTCTCGGCCGATTGGCCCTGCGCGCGGGCACTCAAAGAGGCCATTGCCAGCAGGGACGCGAGGAGGACGGGGCGTGGGAGCAAAATGGCCGGGTTGTCCATGGCACGGCGGGTTATCCCGCCCTCAAACCTATCTCGCCCGGTGGGCCGGGGCGCGCCCCCCCAGGCCGATTGGTAGACTCTTCGCCCCCCATGGCTTTGAAAGCGACCACCTTGCACGCCGCCCACGTCGCCGCCGGCGCACGCATGATCGACTTTGGCGGCTGGTCAATGCCCGTGCAGTACCGGCCGATCCTTGAGGAGGTCGCGACTGTGCGCCAGCGTGTGGGTCTGTTCGACCTCGGCCACATGGGGCGTATCGAACTGCGCGGTCCGGACCGCGAAGCTTTCCTCGACCGCCTCGCCACGAACCACGTGGCGAAGATCCCGATCGGCGCGATCCGCTACGGCCTGTTGTGCCGCGAAAACGGCGACCCGATCGACGACATCCTGGTGTACCGCGCACAGGACCACCTTTTTGTCGTCGTCAATGCGTCCAACACCGCGGTCGACGTCGAGTGGCTCCACCAGCACCGCGCACAGGGCCCGTTCCGAGGCGTTGAGATCATCGACCGGACCGACGAACTGGGCATGATCGCGCTGCAGGGGCCGCGCTCGCAGGCGGTGCTCGAGAAGCTGACCGAGGGGGTCGATCTGGGCGCCATCAAGTACTACCGCTTCAGCTTCGGCCGCGTGTGTGGCATCGACGGCGTGCGCATCAGCCGCACCGGGTACACGGGCGAGGACGGGTTCGAGCTGTACCTGCCCAATCCGCAAGCCCCGCGGGTGTGGGATGCGCTCGTGGAATCCGGCGCACCCGAGGGACTTACGCCGATCGGCCTCGGCGCCCGCGACACCCTGCGCCTCGAAGCCGGCATGCCGCTCTACGGCCACGAGATCGGGCCGGGCCTCAACCCGATCGAAGCGGGCCTCAGCTTCGGCGTGAACCTGACGCCGGAAAAAAAGAACACGCTCGGCTACGCAGCCTTGAGCGCTTTCGCCGCGAAGCCCACACGTCGCCTGGTGGGACTTGCCAGTGACGGTCCCCGCGTCCCCCGCCAGGGTTATACGGTGCACGCCGCGGACCGCGAGATCGGGTTCGTGTGCTCCGGCTCCGTATCGCCGACCGTCGGCAAGCACATCGCCTCCGCGTACGTCGCGATCGGATTCGATCGCCCGGGAACCGAACTTGAGTTCGACCTGCGCGGAAAGCGCCAATCCTGCGTTGTGCAGGAACTCCCCTTCTATTCGCGCACGCGCGGCTGAAGCCACGCGCGGATCTCGTCCCATTTCCCTCAAGCCCGCTTCCTCCCCATGCGCCCCGACGACCGCAAGTACACGCGCTCCCACGAGTGGATCAAGGCCGATGGCGATACCGTGCTGATCGGCATCACCGACTTCGCCGTCAACGAACTGTGCAGCGGCAACGAAGGTGACCTCGTTTATTGCGACCTGCCCGAGGCGGGCCGCTTGGTCGAAGCCGGCGAGACCTTCGGTGAAATCGAATCCGTAAAGGCCGTCGCCGACCTCAACGCACCGGTGTCGGGAACCGTCGTCGAAGCCAACCCGGCCATCGAAGACCACCTTGAGATCCTGTCGCGCGACCCGTGGAACGAGGGCTGGATGATCCGCCTCGCGCCGAAGACGAAGTCCCTTGATGGCGAGCTCATGAGCGCCGCCCAGTACGAAGCCTGGCTGGCCGAGAGCCACTGATCGCGCCGTGCTGCGCGGGCCGTATCCGCGAAGCTCCGCCATGGCTGTCCGGCGCTTGATGGGTCCTACGGGGACGGTCGCGTTCCAAATGGCATTCGACGGCGCGCTGCTTGATGCGGTCGCGGGTCGGGATGTCGCGGGTGTGGGCGCTACCGTCCGGACCTACGGTTTCACACCCCCAGGGTTGAGCCTGGGGTGGTTCCAGCGCCTGGTCGATGTGCCGCGTGCGCGCGAGATGAACGCGGTCGCGCGGCGGCTGACGGGGGGTGGAGCGATCCACCACCACCGCGAACTCACGTTCGCGATCGCCGCGTCCGCGGACCATCCGCTGTACCGCGGCGACGTGGCGGGCAGCTACCGCCGCGTGCATGCGGCGATTGCCGATGTGCTCCGCGACGTGGGCATCCGCGCGGAGTTGCGCGCAGACCGTGCGCTCGCGTCGGACACCGCGGGCACGGGCCTTTGTTTCCACGCATCGAGCAGCCTCGACCTCGTGTGGCCGCGGCGCGGCGATGGGGCGCTTGCGAAGGGTGTGGGTTCCGCGCAGCGCCGCCGCACTGGTCGAGTGCTGCACCACGGCTCGATCAAACTGTCCCCCGATCCCGAGGAACCCGGCGTGGCGACGGTTTGGCCCCTTCCCGATCCCGCTCGCGAGCGGGAACTCGAGGAAGCGCTCGTGACGGCACTCGGAGAGCTCCTCGGCGGCGGGTTGGAGCCCTGCGAACCACATCCGAGCGAGGTTGAGCGCGCGCTCGAAACCCAGGCCTGGCACGCTGACCGCCACGCGCTGCAGCGTCGGCCGTCGCGCCGCTGACGCATCGGCGGCGCTGAATCGACGACGGCGCCGCGCAGGCGCTGCGCCATGCTCGAAGTGGTTACCCCGCCAGGACTCGAACCTGAAATAACAGAACCAAAATCTGCTGTGTTACCGATTACACCACGGGGTACCGGGAGGGGCGAAACTATAGCGGCGCGTGGGGCGCCGGGTCAACGGCCGTGGCGAGGTTCCGCGCCGAGCCGCCGCTGACCTGCCCGATCAACCGCGCGACCCCGCCGGCCAGCCCAAGCCGTCGAACCCGATGCCAAGGAGTTGGCGCCGCAGCAGGTCGAGCGCGAACTGGGTGGCCTGCATGCGCACCCGCGCGCGACCCGACGGCGGAAACCGGCAGGTGTATGCCGAACTGCCGGTCCCGGCGGCGAGTCCAAAACACACGTGGCCGACGGGTTTGTCCGCGGTGCCACCGTCCGGGCCAGCCACACCGGTGATCGCCACCGCGAGGTCCGCGCCGCTCGCCCGCAGCGCACCCTCCGCCATCGCCGTTGCAACTTCGGGTGAGACGGCGCCAAACCTGTCGATCAGCGCGCCGGGGACACCCAGAGTGCGCTCCTTAGCCCGATTCGAATAGGTGACGTAACCCGCTTCGAAAACCGCGCTCGAGCCGGGCACGCGCGTCAGTCGCTCGCTGACCCGTCCGCCCGTGCACGACTCTGCGACCGCGATTTTCACGACCGCCTTGCGGGCGAACTCGACCACGACTTCCTCGAGGCTGCAGTCGCGTTCGGCAAAGATGTGCGCCGCAAAGCGGGCGCGGAACTCCGCCGTGCGGTCGGCGAGACGCGCTTGCGCCTGGGCGCCGCGGTCCACGAACTTCACGGCGAGGATGCCGTCCCGGGCGGACACACCCATGCGCGGATCGACACCGCGCGCCATCCAGTCGCCGAGCAGGTCGGCAAATCTCGATTCGCTGAGGCCGAACAGCGCAAACGCGGCGCGGACTTCAGATTCGCCGCCGCCAAGCCGCGCACGCACCCGCGGCATGAGCTCCGCAGCCAACATTCCGGCGCACTCCGAGGGCGGCCCCGGCAACGCCGCGACCACGGTCCCGTTCGCGAGTTCGACCCAGAATCCGGGCGCCGTCCCCAGCGCGTTGGGCAGCAGCTCGGCCCCGCGTGGCAGCAGGATCTGGCGCCGGTTGCTGTGAGGCACTTCGATCCCACGCGCCAAAAAGCGCGCCTCGATCGCCGCCCACGCCGCGGAGCGTTCTTCGAGCGGTACTCCCGCAACCTTCGCGATGGCATCGCGGGTCACGTCGTCGTCGGTGGGTCCGAGCCCACCGGTCGTCACAACGAGCCGGCGGCCGACCACGAGGTCACCCAGCCGCGTGGCGATCGCGTCCACGTCGTCGGGCTGGATTGCCGTCTCCCCGACGCTCAGCCCAGCGTCCCGGAGCGCCGCAGCGACGATGGGTGTGTCGAGGTCGGCGTGCGTTCCGCACAACAGTTCGTCGCCCACGGCGAGCACCGCGGCGTCACCGCGCACCGCGTTCGGCAAAACATTCATGGCTTGGGCGCGGATCCTGTCGCCGCGGCACCCGCAGCCGATGTTTTGCGCCGCTCGCGCCGCTCGACGAACCGTCCGGCCAAGATGCCGAGTTCGTAGAGGACGACCATCGGCACCGCCATGATCGACTGGGTGAACGGGTCGGGCGGCGTGAGGATTGCCGCGACCACGAATGCCAGCACGATGAAGTGCCGGCGCCACTTCGCGAACGTCGCCGAGGCGACGATGCCTACCCGCGCCAGCGCCGCCATCAGGACGGGAAGCTGGAACACCGCGCCGAGCCCGATGCACAGGGACGACAGGAAGCTGAAGTACTGCGCGTAGCGGAAATCCGGGCGCACCTGCGTCAGGTCGATCGACGTGTTCAGGAAGTAGATCGCGTAGGGCACCATCACGAAGTAGCCGAACAACGTGCCGGCGCCGAAGAGGATCAAGCTCGTCGGGATGTAGGCGAGGACCGCGCGGCGCTCCGCGGGATAAAGGCCGGCGGCGATGAACAGCCACAACTGCCACAGCATGATCGGCCCGCCCACGAACAAGGACAGGTAGAACGCCGCCTTGAGGTTGCCGATGAAGGCTTCGCCGGGCCCCGTCGCCTGGGGGCGTGTGTCGATGGGCTCGCGCAGGCGACGGGCGCTACCCCGAGTCGACTCGAGCACACGCTCCGGATCGAGGTCCTGATCTGCGGCGAGTCCAGTGTCGTGGGCCGATCCGAGTTCGGCGTTGGACTCGCGCAGTCGACGGTCGCCCTCGCGTGTCAGCTCGAAGAAGAGCGCCGGATCGAGGTCCGGGTCAGCGGCGAGCCGCTTGTCGTAGGCGGCTTCGAGGTCGGCGTTGAGCCACGTCACGGCCTGGCGCAGCGGGCGCAGCACGATGGCGAACGTGCGGTCTTGGAAGCCGTACGCCACGGCGAAGGCGAGCGCCATGCCGACCACGCCGATGAACAGGCGCTTGCGCAGCTCGTCGAGGTGCTCTCCGAGGCTCATGCGCGGCCCCCCCTCCTCCGGGCGGTCGCTCTCCGGGCGGTCGCGCGACGGCGCGTCCTCGGCGGCGGGATCGCGCCGCCCCGCGGGATCGCGCCGCCCCTCGGGGTCGACCGGCCAGTGCGCGGGACGAGCCGCCCGGGGGCCGGGAACGTCTCCCGCCCGGTCGGAGCCGGGCGCGGGATCGAGGGAGGCGCTCAAGGGTGGACCCGCAACGGGGACGTGGTGGCGCGTGGACCGGGCATGGGAGCGGGCGCGTCGCCCCATGGCGACCCGCCCGCTGCGGATCCGGTGCGCGCGCGCGCGGATCCCAAAACCGGCGAGCGGTGGCTCGCGCTCCTAGCGCGGTGAGATCAAAGCACGAAGTACTCGCGGATGCGCTGGATCGGGATGATCTGCACTCCGTTGGCTTGCGCTTCCTTATACAGCGGCAGGTCGCTGGGGCTCAGGGGCGTTTCCAGCGGCTCGCCGAACTCGTCGACGAAGATTTCCGATCCGACGATCAGGAAGTCGGTGGTGAGGTCGAGCGCCGACTGCACATTGATGCCCATGCGGGCGAGCAGGTCGCGGAGCTCCTTCTCGTCGTACTGGCCCGAGAATCGGCCGGCGAGGACCGCGTTGCGCTCTCCACGCGGGTCGTAAACCGGGTTGATCAGCACGTCGCCCGGGCTGATCGGGTCGAAGGGGTCGACGACGTCGTACAGGGCAATCTTGGCGCGGTTCGATTGGACCTCGATCACTTCGCCGTAACCCTTAACGCGGCGGTTCGCGGCGGTGCCACCTTCGATGCGGAAGCGGATGCCGCGGGCCGCGCGCTGTTCGGCGCCGACGTCGATCCACGCGCTGTTCGTGATGGAGCTCACCGCGAGCACCGCAGCGTCGGGCAGTTCGCGGGCGTCGGGGGTGGTGAAAGTGAGCTTGCGGCCCTGCTCGTCGATGCGCGCACCCAGGCGCGCGACTTCCTGGGATTGGGAGCGCTGCAGCGTCTCCATTTCCGTGCGCAGGTTGCGCATTTCGGTGTCGAGGGCGGTCACACGCGCGCGCTCGGTGCCGAGGTTGCGCTGGAGTTCGCTCTCGCGGTCCGCGGCGTTGCTGCGTGCATCCGCGAGTTCCCCGCGCAGGGTTGCGTTGAGAGTGTCCTTCGCCCGGACGTCCGCGGCGCGGCCCTGGCGCTCGGTCGCAAGCTCGCTCTCAAGGCGGCTGACGTCGCTTTCGAGTTGCGCGATGCGGCTGCGGCGGGCTTCCGACTCGGCCCGCAGGGGCGCGATCGCGAGTTCGAAGTCCGTGACACTCGCATCGAGGTTGGGGAAGCTGGCGCGCAGCTCCTCGAACCCGGCGGCCACGGTCTCCACGTTGGTGCGCGGGCTGGCCGCGGTCCGGTCGTAGAAACCGAGCACTTGGCTGAGCTCGCGGGCGTATTGGGCTTCGGATTCGAAGCGTTGCGTAGCCACGGTCTCCTTGGCCGTGGCGGATTCGGCTTCGAGGCGGACCTGGGTGAGGTCGCTCCGGGAAATGACGGCAAAGGCGACCGCCACGAGAGCCGCGACGATCGTCGCGATGATCCAGACCACGCTGACGCGGGCGGCGCCGCTGTTCGAACGCATCATGGAGGAGGGACCTCGGAGAAGGGGCACCCAAGAGCGGGCGCGGGG
>Ga0163146_10003432_pt1 | contig 20163 bp, 14 predicted proteins | sample OliLakLV19MP7G1_FD_148648 | JGI IMG/M metagenome (GOLD analysis project Ga0163146, IMG submission 148648) | Freshwater microbial mat bacterial communities from Lake Vanda, McMurdo Dry Valleys, Antarctica - Oligotrophic Lake LV.19.MP7.G1 | ecosystem: Environmental > Aquatic > Freshwater > Lake >...
CTTCGTGCTCGACTCGTGGGGACCAGTGGGACCAATGACTGTGCGCCGCGCCGATGTCGATGGCGACGGTGTCGTCGGGGGGTACGATCTCGCTGCAGTGCTGGGGGCGTGGACACCGACGCGATCGAACCCGCCGCGTGGTCGATGACGACGGGCGAACGGCTCGCTTCAATTTCACCCACCTACCCGATCCGCTCAGCTCCGCCGACGTACGGCCTGAGCGGTGCCGGAATCGTCACGCTGCCATCCGCGTTCTGGTGAATCTCCAAGATCGGAATCAGCACCCGCGGACTTGCGATCACCGTGTTGTTCAGCGCGTAGGCGTATGTCGTCTTGCCGTTTTCGTCGCGATAGCGAAGATTGAGTCGACGACATTGATAGTCGCCGAGGCGGCTGGCCGAATGGGTTTCGCCGAACGCGCCAGTCGGCACGCCATCCTTCCCGATTTCGCCGCGACCTGGCATCCAACATTCGACATCGATCATGTCTTCGTTCTTCACACCAAGATCGCCGGTGCAGCATTGCAACAGGCGGTAAGGAAGTCCGAGTGATTGCACGATCAGTTCGACCGACTCGAGCATGGTCTTGTGCCACGCGCGGCTTTCGGCGTCGTCCGCGCGGCATACGACGACTTGCTCGACCTTGTCGAACTGATGGATCCGGTAGAGGCCCGCAGTGTCTTTGCCCGCCGCGCCAGCTTCGCGGCGGAAGCATGTCGATGCGGTCGTGTACTTGAGTGGCAGTTGTTCGAGGGTGAGAATCTCGTCGGCGTGAAATCCCATGAGTCCGACCTCACCGGTGCCGGTGAGGAAAAGGTCATGGCCCGCGCCGCGCTTCGATTCTTCGACGTGGTACGCCTGCTCGCGGCCGGCGGGGAAGAAGCCGGTGCCGATCATGCACTCCTCGCGCACGATCACCGGTACGCCCATCGCCGTGAAGCCGCGGCGGTCGCACATGAAGTCGACGGCGTAGCGAAGGACCGCTTGGTGCAATCGCGCACCCATACCGGTGAGCACATAGTGTCGCGTGCCCGACATCTTGACGCCGCGCTCGAAGTCAACGAGCTTCAAGTTGCGCACGAGTTCCATGTGCGACTTGGGCTTGAAACCCTTATTTACTTCGAAGCTCTTCGCCGAGTCGAAACTCGCTGGATTCCAGCGGCGAATCTCGACGTTGTCGTCGCTGCCCTTGCCCTTTGGCACCTCGGCGGCGGGCGGCTGCGGTACTTGGAGCCACAGCGCCTTCCACTCCGGCTCGATCGTCGCGAGTTCCTGTTCCGCTTCGGCGACCAAGCCCTTGAGCGCGATTGGCTTCGTTTCAAACTCAACGATCTGCCGCTCGATGGTCAACTTCGCGTCACCAACGGCGCTCTTCAGTTGTCCTTTGAGCCTGCCAAGCTGCGGACCCATTTCTTTGCTCAGTCGATTCTGCTCAGCACGAGCCTCTTCCATGCGCGTGAGCACAACGCGGCGCTTCTCGTCGAGCGCCAAGAGGCGATCAACATCGACTGACATGTTTTTGTCGCGGCAGCCGTTGCGGAAGCGGTCGGGATTCTCGCGGAGTTGTTTGAGATCGATCATTGGGGTCGTTCGGCCAAGCGGGCATACGGCCAGAAGGGAGAAGCGTCGACGATCACGGTCCGCGATCGCGATAGGTTGGAGGTGCCGCCCAGCGCATTTTCTCGAGCAACGTCTGCCAATACGAGTTCGACGGGTTGCCGACGAGTTTGGCACGCACGGGATGGCGATTGATGCGGATGACGTCGCCCGCGACCAAGGGATGCGTTACCTGCCCATCGAGCACAAGTGCGGTGCCTTCGTTCGCGCGCACGACGCCGATCGACAACTCAAGTGAACTGGGAATGACCACGGGGCGGAACGCCAGCGAGTGCGGTGCGTTCGGGGTGACGATGATCGCGTCGACATCAGGGTGCACGATCGGTCCGCCCGCCGAGACGTTGTAAGCCGTCGAGCCAATCGGCGTCGAGACGATCACACCGTCGCCTGTGAGATCGGGGCCGTCGAGCGCCTCGTTGCCGCGGGCGTTTGTACGAATGCGCAGCTCGATCATGCGATAGGGCGGGCCTGCGGCGACGGCGCAGTCGTTGATGGCACTCGAGCCGAACCGCAACGTTCCGTCAGCGCTCGAGACCGTGACCGCGAACACCATGCGTTCCCGAACAAGTGGCGCTGGGCCAAACACCATCGGGGCGTGCTGAAGGAAGGCATCCCAGTCGAATTCAGCGAGGAACCCGAGCCGTCCGAAATTCACTCCGACGATCGGTCGCTGCTGCTCAAGGAGTCGGCGTGCCTGCGAGAGCAAGGTGCCGTCGCCGCCGAGAACGACTGCGAGATCGAACGCCTGCCCCGGGGGCAACGGCGAGCTGTCTGCGTCGATGACTCCGCGCAGCTCAGCGTGCGCAGTGATCGTCGCGCGGGCCTCGGCGAGCCGCTCAGTCACGCCCGGTCGCGAGCGGTTCACCAGAAGAATGACGGCAGTCCGCGCCATGGGAGGGAGAAGGGGGGCATCGTAACGCGGCTTGCCGATCGTCCAGCGCAGAGCGCCGTCCAGTTGGCACGACTACTGACGCATCTACTGGACGAGGCCTTTGGTCAACCGCATGAATGCTGTTTCGAGGTTTACAGCTTCTTGCTGGAGCGAAGCGACGCGGAAGCCATTGGCGACGAGGCGCGACGGAATCTCACTGACGCGAAACCCGGATTCGGGATCGAAGCTCAAGTCGATGCGCGGGCCACCGTCGGCGTCGACCACGTCAATGCGCGTGACGCCCTTGACCTTCGCGAGCATTTCAGCGGCTTCTGAGGCGCGTTCGTCGACGACGATTTGGATGACGACGCCAGCGCTCGTCCGCTTCATGACGTCGGCGATACTGCCGGAGTACACGAGTTTTCCGCGCTCTACGATCCCGACGGTGTTGCAGAGTTCGGCGAGCTCGTGCAGAAAGTGGCTTGAGATCAAGATCGTCTTGCCCATGCGGCGCAGCTCTTTCAGCAGCTCGCGCATTTCAATTCGGGCACGCGGATCGAGTCCCGATGCTGGCTCATCCATGAGCAGAACCCGCGGATCGTGGAGCAGGACACGAGCAACGGCGAGGCGCTGTTGCATACCGCGTGACAGACCGTTCACTTCCGACGTCGCCTTGTAGGAGAGGTCGGTAAGGTCGAGCACGTCGCGCACAACTTGCTCGCGCTTTTTGCCGTGGATGCCGTAGCAGGCGGCGAAGAACTCGAGGTACTCGGTCACCGCCATGTCTTCGTACGCGCCCATGAAATCGGGCACGTAGCCGATGATCGGCCGGATGAGGTGATTCTGATAGCCGACGACCTTACCGTCGATGCGAGCTTCGCCCCACGTTGGCTTGAGCAACGTGGCAAGGATCTTGATCGTGGTCGTCTTGCCAGCGCCGTTGGGGCCAATGAATCCGAAGCAATCGCCCTCTTCGATCGTGAGATTGAGATTGTCGAGCGCGACGAACTCACCGTACTTCTTGGTGAGGTTGATGGTTTCGATCATCGGCATAGCGGAAGCGACTCGAACACGGCTGCGATCAGGCAGTTGTTAGGGCGTAGAAGGTGTGGGCGGTGTGGCTGCAGGGGCGGCTATTTCCGGCGTCGCGATGGTCGGCACCGCGAACTCGCTCGGCACATCGAGGGGGTAGATCCAACGGAACATCGTCACTCCGCTGCCAGCAACGGGTTCGCCGTCGACTGAGATTGGCACGGGGCACGGGCTGTTCTCAAGGAATCCCGTGATGATGAGACACGGTCGCGTGAACCAAGGCGACAGGTCGATGCCGCGGCCCATCAGGCGCCCGGCACGAGCAAGGACCGTTTGCTCGCCAACGTTTTTCTTGAACCACCGGGGCGGCTCGAGCATCCAATAGAAGGAGAGCATCTCCATGAAGGTGCGACGACGCTCGGGCGTGAGTGCATCGCCGAAGCCTAACTGCTTCGAGATGTCTTGAGCAATCTCGCTGTAGTACAGACTGTCGAACTCGCGGCGCAGCGCGCCCGCGGTTCCATCGCGTTCGGCGGGAATCGCGTCGCCGAAAATGTCAGGCAGGTTGAGCGCGACACCAGGTGCCCACGTTCCTTTGGCTGGCGACTTCATCACGCCATAGAGCGGCAACTGCCCGCTCGTCGTCGTGAGCGGCAGCGGCATGAGCGTCCGATCCATCCCCGCGAGCGGAGTGCGATACGGCGACACCAAGATCACGCGGACCTGTTCGAGCGTGCCGGGCAGGCCGTGCTTGAGGGCGCCGACAATCTGAATCGTGTTCGGCTTCACGCTTCGGTCGAAGTTGATTCTGACTGGGTTGCTGGGGCTCACGAGGCTGACCGGAGAACCCCACTTCGGATCGACGATGCCGCGCCACTGGGCGACGAAATCGGCACTCGTCTTGCGAGCTGGCACGCGGTAGTTCGACTGGCCGTCGGCATCGACGCGATAACGGTCGCGGTTGGGGAAGGTATCGCCGGTGCCTGAGGGCGGAGGTGACCATGACCCTAGGAGGTCGGTGGAGCCCGGCTTGCCATCGCCGATCGCAAGTGGCGTCGGCCCGTAGCTCGGTAGATACACCGACATCCATGAGGTTGCGCGCTGTTCGGGGATGCCTTGCGTGGAATCAGGGTTCGCGGGGTCGAACGCGAGTTGGTCGAGCACCGTGACGTGCTTCAGACTAGCGCGGGTTGACGCGAGGAGCGAACCGCCTGCCCACGCGACCGCGGTGAAGAGGAACGCGACGCCCACGAAGAGCAGCCACGAGTGCCGCTCGCGCTTGAACTGTCGCAGCGACATGAAGCCGAGCGGACCGGACAGAATCCAGTACGCGATGAACAGGCCTGCTGCCGCGAGTACGCCGATCGCTGCTTGGCCGGGCATGCCGATTTGCTGGGAGATCAGGGCACCTTCGCCGAGCATGCTGGAGAAGCCGCCGACGTTCGTCAGAATCTGCGTCGACGCCTCGGCGTAGCGCAACGACTCCTCTCCGGTCGGCGTGTCACCGCGACGGCCAAGTACGCGATTCCAAAAGATGTCTGCCTGGGGCACGGGCGCATTCACATGCAGGCCGCGCGTGTAGATTTCGTCGACGTCGATCCCTAACACAACGATGAATCCGAATCCGTAGCTACGTTGGATGCCGACCACCGCACCGCTGTATGGACGGCTCTTCAGGTTGGCGAGGAATCCAGTCGTTTCGGTTTTTTCCGAAGGCAGCGCCACCAAGGGCGTGAAGCCGCGGTCGAGAGTCTTCACATCCCAAGTCCAAACGGGGGTGATTCGGCTCGAATCGCGAACGGTCTGGTACTTGGACAGGATTGGTAGGAGCTCGGTGATGAGGAGCTCTTGACGGGTTGGCGATTCGGTCGGAAGGAGATCTTGAAGCTCGTGCGTGCCTGGTCGCCCAACGCCCCACGCATCGGGTGCGCTCGCGAGCCCGATCACGAGCGTCCCACCGCGCCAGATCCATTCGCGCAGCGCCTTCGCCTGCTCGCCTTTGAGTTGCGATGGCTTGCGTTCTGCGTCGCACCAGACAATCGTCGAGAACGGGGAGAGCCCCTCCCAGCGATCAGGTAGGTCGGCAACGTTGATGCCGGAGGAGAGGATCGTGCGGCACTGGACTCCGGGGGGGGCCACGTAACCAGTCAACGGGTTGTCGCGATACTGCTCGAGCCCGAGTCGGCGCTCGCCGAGCACGAGGATCAGATCTTGATCCATCTCAACGGCGCCAGGTGGCGTCGCGGCGGTCTGCCCGCTGATGCGGGTCGCGCCGAGTTCACGACCGCGTCGCCCTCCGACGGTCTCGAACACTCGAATCGAATAAGGGGCGTTCACAAGATCCACCGGCTGCGCCGACGGAGGCAGCCGCCCATAGATCCAGAGCTTAACCTTCTGGCCAGGAGCGAGCGTCACCGTGCGCGTGTTCTCACAGATGTCGCCGTCGGCATTTGCGACCTCCCACGAGACCTCGGTCGTGATGGCGTCGGTGAGTGCGCTGGTGAGGCCGACCTTGATGCCGACCCAGTCGCCGGGGCGGGCGACGTTGCCTACACCCATCGACACCAGTTCGATCGTGACATCGTCGCCGCTCGCCGTTGCGGCAGCCGGGCCGAAGAGGAAGAAGAAACTCGCCACCAGCGCGGCAAGGTATGAGGCGAGCCGTTCAGGCATTACTGGAAGTGTACCGGGTGGAAATTGGTCCCGGAACCGCGTAGAGGATCTCAAGTTGTCGCACGAGTCGGCCGACGAGCGAGAGCGCATGCTGCTTTCGGCAACGAGCGTTCTCGCACTCCTCTTGGCTGGCTCCGCGATCGTCATCGCGGTGCTCAGTGCGATCGCCGCAACTATCGATCGCCACGCCCAGCTCGTCGAACTCAAGCGTGAGGTCGACAGGCTTCGGAGTGCGCGGAAGCGGCCCACGGGCTGCTAAGGCCAGGCGCGAGCAGGGCAGCGACCACGTCCATCGCACTCGCGAGACGTGGAAATGCCGCGAGCGAGACGCCTACCGCTTCACCCCGGCAAACTCTGCCAGCATCGTCGCATGGGCTCGGATGCCGTTCTTGAAGCACGCGAGTTCGAACTTCTCGTTAGGACTGTGAACGTGATCGTCGTCGAGTCCGAAGCCGACGAGGAGCGAGTCGATTCCGAGTTCCCGTTGCATGAGTCCGACCGCGGGAATGCTGCCGCCGGTGCCGATGAGCGCTGCGTCCTTGCCGAAGGTCTGCTTGAGTCCGCGCTGCGCTGCCCGCAGCCACGACGAATCCGTCGGGACGCTGATGGCGGGGCTCATGCCGTGCGACTGAATCTCGACGCGACAGCCGGGCGGGCAGCGATCTTCGAAGAAGCGTTTCAGCGCGGCGAAGATCTTCGCTGGATCTTGGTTCGCCACGAGACGACATGAGATCTTTGCCGTCGCATGGGCGCCGATCACGGTCTTTGCGCCCTTCCCTGTGTAGCCACCGAAGATGCCGTTGCAGTCGCAGGTCGGTCGCGACCACATGCGCTCCATCGTCGTGTACCCCTTCTCGCCGAACGGATGTTTCACGCCTGCTTCGCCGAGGAACTCCAGTTCGTCGAAGGGCAACGTCGACCATTGCTTCTTGATCGCATCGGGCAGCACTTGAACGTCGTCATAGAAGCCATTGATCTGCACGCGCCTCTCCGCGTCATGCAGCTGACCGATGATCGACGCGAGTGCGTTGATGGGATTGACGAGCGTGCCGCCGAACATGCCTGAATGAAGATCGAGGCTCGGACCATGCAGCGTGATCTCGACGTAGACGAGACCGCGCAGCATCGTCGTAATCGCCGGCGTCTCGATGTCCCACATGCCAGTGTCGCTCACGACGCACAGATCGGCCTTGAGTTTGTCTTTGTGCGACTTGAGGAACGGCTCGAAGCTCTTTGAACCTGACTCTTCCTCGCCTTCAAGCATCACGGTCACACCGCATGGCAACGTGCCGTGCGCTGTGTGCCACGCGCGGAATGCTTCGATGAACGTCATCACCTGGCCTTTGTCGTCAACCGCACCGCGGGCCACGATGCGCTTTCCGCGCTGGCCCTTGAACATGGACCCATCGACGATGGCGGGTTCGAACGCTGGTGAGGTCCAGAGTTCGAGTGGATCGGCTGGCTGTACGTCGTAATGGCCGTAGTACAGGACGCGCGGCGCGCTTGCGACGTTCGGGCCGTCGTGATGCGCGAGCACCATCGGATGACCCTGCGTCTTCACGACCTCTGCCCTGAATCCGATCTCGCGCAGCTGCGCCGCCGACCACTCCGCTGCGCGACGCGTCTCGGCGTCAAATGCCGGATCGGTGCTCACGCTGGGAATGCGCAGGAACTCTTTGAGCCGCTCGACCGCCGAATCATGCAGGCGATCGGTGGCGGCAAGAACTGGTTCGAGCGCGAGAGTTGAAGCGGCGGTGATCGACATGCGAAGTTCCTTGCATGGAAGAGGAACTCCGCAGTGTAGGGCGAACTCGCACGGAGCCCGCCTGCGGCGAGCCCGCGACCAGCGCAGGACAAGAGCCCACAACCAGAGCACAACAAAGCGCACAACAAAGCGCACAACAAAGTGCACAACAAATAGTTAGTCGCTGATTCCGACAAATGGCGCCAACGCCGCGACGATGAGGCTCACCACAATCACGCAGATGAGGATCGCTCCGAAGGCAAACGCGATCCAACGATGAGCCAGTCGGACTTCATGCGGAACGACGAGTGGCACCGCGGCTTCTGGCGCGAGCTCGTCGAGCCCTTCCATTTCGGCGTAGGTCCGTGGAGGGCGCACGCGAAAGTCGCAGCCGCACCGCGGGCAGTGGGGGAGCTCACTCAACGCCTCAGATTCGAGGAGCGCTGTTCGTTGGCGCTCTCCTGGGTGGCGACGCCAGCGCGGGTCATCCCCGCGCTGCGCCGCGACGCCGCCGAAGCCGCACGCGAGACAGCGCCTCACATCGATCGGGGATCGTCGGGCCCGTGCGCTTCGGAGCATGGTCCAAGGGTACCACCGGATTGCCCCGCTCCAAGTGCGAACCGCGCTTCTCTCTGCGAGTGGGCGCAGAAGTTCCGTCGGGCAGGCCGGCGGGCTCTCGTTCGTCCTCTGGATGACAGGTCAGCACCTCAGCGAGTAGCATCGGCCTACCTTGACCGTCGCGTCGTCGATTTCAACCATTCTCCGCGCTGCGATGTCCGCGCTCTCGCCGCCTCGGCTGGTGTGGGGGCTTCTCACCCTCGTGGTGATGATCGCTGTGGGGCGCGTTGCCGATCTCGCCTACCGAGCGCTCGGCGGCCCGCCGGTATCTCCCAGCGGCCTTGCCGTGGGTGCTTGGTCGGACGACCAGCGAGCGAGTGCTCGCCGCTCGGCGGTTTCAGCGGTCGCGTCGTTCGCAACTGGAACGACCCTGGGGGAGCAACTCGTCGCGACCGAGTCGACCCCCTCGGAGCTTCGTGCGATTGTTGACGGGGCTTTTTTGGAACGAGTCGCGAAGGCGAAGGGGGCCGCTGCGTCGTCGCTCTACGTTCGTTATCACCAGATTCAGTCGAGCATTGACGCGCTTCGTCCCCGTGGGCCAGCCGAGGCACTTGGTGCGGAACTCGCATCATCACTCCGCACGCTGGGCGGTGCGGTTCTCGGGCTGGCACCGCTCGTCGCGCTCGACGCGGCCCTCGACGGACTGCTCCGCGCGCCCGCCGCGCTGGTCCGTTTCGCGCCTTGGTTCGCGCTCCTTGCTGGGGTCCCGATGTTGGCTTTGGTGAGCGTTCTGGGTGGTGGACTGTGTCGGATGACGGCATGGGACGCCGGGCGGAGCGTGAAGCTCCCCTTGGTTGACGCCGCGATGTTTGTTCGGCGAGCGATGGTGCGGCTGGCGCTCGTTCCAATCTTCCCGGTCGGGGTCGTCGGCGTTTCGCTCGTCTTGATGGCCACGGTCGGAGCGCTCATGCGCGTTCCCGTCCTCGACCTCGTGGGCGGCCTCCTTTACGGAGCTGTCCTCGTCCTGTCATTTCTGATCGCCGTGGGTGGAGTCTGCTTCGTGGTCACGTGGCCGCTGGCGATCGCGTCGGTCGCGGCGGGTGACGGCGACTCGGTCGACGCGGTCGTCCGATCAAACGCCTATCTCCTGCGAAAGCCGGGAATGGCCGTCTTAGCACTTGCATCGGCGATCGTGGCGGTCGCACTTGGGCTCGCTATCGCGGGCGGCGCAGCCCTCTTGACCTTGAATCTCGCAGAGACCGCCGTCGGATTCTGGGGAGGCTCCGGCGCAGCGCTCGCCGCTGGCGACGCCGGGCTACTCACACCTGCATTCGGCGCACCTCCGCTCGGGAGCGGAACAGCGCGGGCTGCGGGAGCGTTCGTTGATCTTTGGGAGTTGATTACGGTGCTTCTCGTCGGGGGGGCTGCTGTGAGCTTGATCGCGGACGCGGCGACTCGCGCGTACCTCGTCCTTCGTTGCGCGTGCGATGGTCAGGACCCGTCCGACATCGACGGTGTGCCGCTTGGTCGTGCGAAGATCGATTGATCGTTGCGTCAATCGTCCGGTTGAGGGGATGTTCGCGTCACGAGCCGAGCGAGCGGCGCAGCGCCTCAAGTGATTCCTCAAGCACGTGAACGCGGGCTTCGAGCGCCGCCAACGCGTCGATCCGAGTGCCATCGTCGTGCCCGCTGTGGGAGTCGTCGCGATCTGGCGCGGCTGGCGCGTCAAGTGCGTGAAGCGTCGGGGAAAGGAGTTGCACCCAGCGCGGCGCACGAGATCCGGGCATAGGGGCGAGTTCCCGGACGAGTGGGTCCTCACGCGACCGTAGTCCGGCGAGCAGTGCCTCGGTCGCTTCAAGCGAGTCGAGCGGATGCATTCGCGACGCTCGCCCGCGCAGTTCGCCCAATGTCTGCGGGCCGCGGAGCAGCAATTCGGCCAGAATCACCAACTCAGCGGTTGAGACTTCGAGCTTCTCGCGGGCGACGTGGCGGAACTTCTCAACCCGACTGCCAGCGAGCGATACCTCGCGCACAAACCCCTTCGCGCGGAGCGTGTCGAGCGAGCGAAGTGCAGCCTCCTCTCCGATCGTCACGACGGGCCAACGGTTGCTCTTCTGATTCACGCCGTTCACGAGCGCGTTGAGAGAAAGCGGGTACTGCGCTGGCGTTGTTTGGGCTTTCTCCACGAGCGTGCCGAGCACGCGTGATTCATCGGGCGAGAGTGTGGCGAGCATGGGATGAGTGTAGAGCGAGGCGATGCGAGAACGAAGGTTCGTACACTTGTGGAATGAGCCGTGTTTCGCGAACTGATGTCGCTCGGGCCGCCGCCGCGATCCTCCGCGATGGACGCGCCGCCACGCTCGCGGAGGCCATCCGCCTTGCGGCCGAACGAGCGGGCGTGCACACGGGAAGCGTCGCCATCGCCGATGTCCGCGAACACGTTCGCGCCATGGCGCTCGAGGCGCTTGGCGACGTGGGCTATCGGGGGCACGTCGCCGATGTGCTTGGGAAGGCTGAAGAAGCGATGACACTGCTCACAACGCTTCCGAGCGAGCCGAGGTCCGTGCTCCTTGGCAGGGCAGCACGTGGCGAGGTCGACGGCGATCCGATGTGCCGAATTCGCGTCTTTACGAACGTGGATGTCGGCGACATCGCGGCGCTCTTCGTGTCGGCTGGCTACGACGAACCGTCGTTCGATACGGTCGAAAGTCGGTTCGGGAGACTGTCACAGATCGTGATGGTTGATGACAACGTCGAGCTGCGCGTGACCCGCTGTCCGATTGCGGCAGACGTGCCGAGCGACGCCGATTTGCGGACCGGAGCCCGGGTCACGGCGCTCACCCTCGACGCGCTACGTCGAATGATCACTGAGTTGCGCGTCGCGGGCACCGGCTCGGTGGATCGGGACGCGGGTAGCTAATAGCGTGGTGTTAGCTCCGAAGTGTTAGCCGATGCCGCCCTTGAGCTGAGGAGTCGCCTTCACATTGAGGCGAGCCTTGAGCTTGCGAAGCGCCGGATCGTCGTTGCGCGGCGCCTCGGACGACTCGGTGCGTCCGCGCTTTCCTCCGGGGCCACCACGATCGGGGCGTTCTGCCCGCTCGGGTGCGGACTGCATGGCCTTGATCGACAGGCTGACTCGCTTGCGGCCAGCGTCGATCGAAAGCACTTTGCAGGTGACGATCTCGTCCTTCTTCAGGACTTGCTCGACACTGCCGATGCGATCGTGGCTGATCTCGGAGATGTGAACCAACCCGTCGACTCCCGGGGCAAGTTCGATGAACGCGCCAAACTCGGTAACGCGCGAGACGCGACCCGTGACGGTGTCGCCCGCATTGATCGCGGTGATCGTCGACGAGATCGGATCCGACATCGTGTCTTTCCGCGAGAGCGAGATCTTCGGCGCGTCACCACTTCGGTCGATGCGCCGGATGCGCACTTGCACGACTTCGCCTTCCTTCACGACCTCTGAAGGATGTTTGATGCGCTCGTGGGTGAGATCGGAGATGTGGATCAATCCGTCGATTCCGCCCAGATCAGCGAATGCTCCGTACGGTTGAATGGAAATGATCGTCGCGGGACGAACTTGACCTTCCTCAAGTTCATTGAGTAGCTCATCGCGCTTGGCTGCGCGGTCTGCGACGAGCACAGACTTCCGACTCAGAATGAGGCGGCCTTTGTCCTTGTTGAGTTCAACGATCTCGCAAGGAAACTTCTCACCGATCAACACGGAAATGTCTGGAATGTGTCGAAGGTCCACCATGCCAGCGGGCATGAACCCCTTGTGATGCGCGACCTCCATCTCGAGGCCGCCCTTGTTCATTCCGGTGCAGCGGGCTTCAACGATCTGGCCGATTTCGAGATTCCCCCAGTCAGCCTTCTGGACCGCACCAGGCCGCGAGAGAACGAGGAGACCTTCGAACGCGTCGAGACGTTCGACCGCGAACTCCATCTCTTCGCCAATCGTTGGCGGCTCCGGGAACTGCGAGAGCGGGCAAACCCCCTGAGATCGTGGACCAAACTCGACGAAGATGTCGCCAGCATGAATGCGAAACACCTTCCCGGTGCGGATCTGCCTGCCGCCGCGAGCGGGGCCGCCGCCATGCCCTTGCCCACCGTGAGAACCTGACCCGCGTCGTGGACCTGAGCCGCGCGATTGCCCGCCGCCCGATTGCCCGCCGCCAGTTCGCCCCGTTGCACCGCTCGCCCCCTTCGGACTACGGTCTTCCAGCAGGTCCTCGACCGACATGTTGCCGAGCGCCGCAGAGATCTCGGCCTCAAGCGCGGCGTCCGCGTCGGCGCGCGAGCGCGGCGGCGCTGCTGCCGGAGCGGGTGCAAACGGAATCCCGGTGCTCTCAGGAGCACTAGGAGCGGGAGGAACGGCACCGGAATTCGGGTCGTTGGACATGGGTGGCAGCTTGAAGAGCGTCGAAGCGACAACGGCGCGCAACGAAATGAGGCGTGAACTGCACAGCGTACCGTTCCAGACCGGGCTCGCCACACGTCAATGCAGAACCATCGCACTCCTTCGCGACTTTTCAACTTCTGCGGATTCCGCAGAAATGTCTGAGACACCCTGGCGCGGGTGCGGCCATGCGTGCGGCGTTCCTGAATAGAGTTGGCATCTATCGAGCCGACTCGACGTATGAACAGGTGACATCGCCGCTCTTCGCGCGAACCGTCTCGTCAAACCTAGACTCGGCCACTCGCCCGACGTTCGAGGCACGTCCGGCACGACGGTCGGTGTTCTTCTGGCGACTCCCAGATGGCGAGGTGATCGCGAAGTGATCGCGAAGTGACGGCGAAGTGATGGCGAAGTGATGGCGAAGTGAAGGACTAGATCAGTCGTGGTGGAGAGCGTCGTCTCCGGCCCGTGACTGGGGAGACTCGCTGGGCGCGATCCGGAGCCGGTAGGCTTGCACGAGGTTATCGGGTGCTTACGATTCGTTGGACTGGATGAGAGAGGCGAACTTCACGCCTCGCGCCCCGGCATAGGGCCGATTCCCATGCTGGGTCTTTATTTGGAGTTCGTTATAGTGCGCCGCCCGCCGCTTGGCGGGCCCAACCTAACGCTGACCCGCAGTTGCGACGGTACTCGCCTTGGCCCGAGCCTCGGCCCTGTTCCTAGCAATCACCGTGGCAAGTGTCACGCAGCGGCCGGCTGCACAAGAGGGTGATTATGTCTTCATCGAAAGCGGCTTGGGGCATCGAAGTCGGGGCGTACGGAATCAAGGCAGTCCGCCTAGAACGAGTCGGCGATGAGGCGAAGCTCACCGATTTCGCGGTGATTCCCCACAAGAAGGTGCTGACGACGCCGGACATCGACCAAGACGAAATGATTCGTCTTGCGCTCGGGCAGTTCGTCAGTCAGAAGAGCGTCCAAGGCGAACGCGCGGTCGTTTCGATCCCCGGCAACGCCGCCTTCGCACGATTCGCAAAGCTCCCGCCGGTCGAGCCCCGCAAGGTTCCCGACATCGTGAAGTTCGAGGCGGTCCAGCAGATCCCGTTCCCGATCGATGAGGTCGAATGGGATTACGAAACCGTTCAAGCAAGCGATAGTCCCGAGATCGAAGTCGGGATCTTTGCAATTACGAAAGAGCGACTTGGACAGCGACTCGCGCTCTATCAAGAACTCGGCATCAACCCAGATATCGTGACGCTGAGTCCCTTGGCTGTTTTCAACGCACTCACATACGACCTTGGACTTCGTGACGCGAAGAAGCCCATCGTCTTCCTTGACATCGGCACAACGGCGACAGACGTCGTGGTCGCTGACGAGGGGCGCTGCTGGATTCGAACCTTTCCGCTGGGCGGCACGCACTTTACGGAGGCAATCGCCGAGAGTTTCAAGCTTACTTACGGCAAGGCTGACGCGCTCAAACAAGAGTCAGCGACGAGCAAGTACGCGAAGCAGATTATGCAGGCGATGAAGCCGGTATTCACCGACCTCCTGAGCGATGTGCAAAAGTCGCTCAATTACTACCAGCAGTTGCATCGCGGCGTCGCTCTCGACGAGATCGTTGGGCTTGGCTCGACTTTCAAAATTCCCGGCCTCCGAAAATTCCTGAGCCAGCAACTGAATATTGAAGTAAAGCGGCTCGACGAGTTTGCCCGCATCCGAGTTGAGGGTCGAGAGGCCGCCGACTTTGCCGCAAATACGGTGAACATGGGCACCGCGTACGGACTGGCGCTGCAGGGAATCGGGCTCGCGACCATCGACATCAACCTCGCGCCGGTGAAGGCGCTACGTGAGCAGATGTGGGCTTCGAAGACGAAATGGTTCGCCGCAGCGGCAACACTTGCAATCGTCGCGGGCGGAGCGTTCTTCCTGCGCGGCATCCTTGATCGCTCGGCGCTCGACTCGTCGGACGCGGCGTCGACGGAGAACCAAGTGCAGATGGTTGTGCAGCAGGGGAAACGCTATAAGTCCGAGTACCAGGCGCTCGAGCAACAATCGAATCTTGGATTCACTGCTGAGAATCTGCGCCGCCTGACGGACGACCGCCGGGTCTGGCCGCAACTCATCGACGACACCACCGAGGCCCTGCGAAGCGGTGGTCCGCAGGCCGAGCTGCTCGGGGAGAGCCATGCGGCGATAATGAAGATTCCCGCAGGTGAGCGCAAGGCGATCTCGCTGCTCGATCTGAAGGGGAATTACAAGTATGTCGACGGGAAGCGGCGGATCGACGTCGAGATGGATGTGGAATTCAGCAATCGCGATCGTCAAGAGTTCTTGAACGACACCGTCGTGCAGTGGTTACGCGATCACGCCGATGTCGAGCGCCCCGGAGTTCCGTATCGCATCTTGAAGGACTCTATCAACCTTAACGCCGAGAAGATCGCCTCGTTCGACGTCGATGAATCGGGCAAGGGAAAGGGAATGGATCGGCCAGTGGAAACCGCCGATTCCGGCCCCAGCAGCGAGCGCAGCGGCTCGGCGCAAGGAGAGCGATCCGGCGCGACTGGTGCCGGTCCCGGCGGTGGCCAGCTCCCTGGCAAGCGAACGCGCGACCCGAACAAGACCATCGAACGTCCGGGCTCGCGCGGCTTCGGAAGCTCAAGTGACAACGCGCCGCCAGACGCGGGGGCGGCCGATCCAACCGACAGCCAGCCGAAGGTGAACGCTCCTGCAACTGGGGCCGGGAGCGCGGGCGAGGCGGAAAACTCGAAGTTCAATATCGGTGATCTCGCACCGATCGCTGGGCGCCCACCGCTTTATCAGAAGGGCGACAAGTATCACCGCGGCAGGGTTACTTTTACTATTGAACTCGCGCCTCCAGCTGGTGGCTCACCGGCCGCCGCTGCTGTCGAGGAGAAGAAGGCGTCATGAAGAAGGTTCTCGATTGGGTCAAGTCCAATGTGCTCATCGCCGTCTTGGGCGTCGTTGCCTTCGCGGCGATCGGGCTCGGTTGGTTCTTCTCGGGGTCGCTGAACGAAAGCGTTCAGCGCACGGCCAAGGAGCGGGCTGGGAAAATGGCGGAACTCACTGGACTTGAGAAGAGTTCAGTGACACTGAATATTCCCGGCCGTGAAGTTGCGCCGAAAACCGTGGTAATCAACGAGCAGCTCCTCGCGCAGTACAAAACTGCCAGCGATCAGCTCAGAGGTGACGCAGACAAGATTCGTTCGCTCGCGCTGGCGCTCAACCAGAGCGATCACAAGCTGGTCTTGGATGGCGTCTTTCCGAAACCCCCTGACGACAAGAAGGCGACGGTGCCTTTCAGGCTTCAGGAAGCTATTCAGGCCGCTTATACGAAACTCTTCGCTGAAGTAAACGCCGGGGGGCCGCCCGCGCCGGAACAAGTCGCAGAGGATTTGGCAAGGCGAGAGAGCCAGTACATTCAATCGACGCTTCGGAAAGCGAATCGCGAAGCGCTCGACGAACGTGAGAAGAAAGATCTGAGCGAAGAACTTTCCCGTAATCGCCTCGCGATCTACGGCGAGCAGGCGCAGAAGATCACGCTCTACGCAACGACGGCTGGTGTGCAGATTCCGCCGGTTCCGGGAGGTCGTGCCCTGCCGACAATGGCTGAAATGTTTGATTGGCAATGGCGATACTGGATCGTGCGCGACATCGTGCACGCGATCGCCGATGCAAGTGCAGCCGCGAACGGTGGCACCCAAGGAAGCGTCTTGAAGAGTCCCGTCAAGCGGCTCATCAGAATTCGCGTTGACCCGGCCGACTTCGCCACGTCCGCAGGGGCGTCGGGCGGCGCGGAAGGTCCGGGGGCTGGCTTTGGCGGTGGCTTCGGAGCGACAACTCCGCCGGCAGATGGCTCGATGGGAACCTCTCCGGATGGCGTCGTCGCCGCCGCGCCAGCATTACCGAACCAGCCGTTGGGAGAGCCACAGATCGACATGGCGACCGAGGCGCCGCGCGACTTTGCGAAAAGTCTCACGGGCAGGCAGAAGAACAACGCGTTCGACGTTCGGCGAGCGACGGTCGAAGCCGTGATTGCGACGAGCGAACTGCCTCAGTTCTTCGATGCCCTAGCGAAGCGAAACTTCATCACGGTGACGAACGTCCGTGTCCAGCAAATTGACGCTTTTTCCGAGGCGTCCCAGGGCTTTGTTTATGGTCGTGAACCGGTTTCCGCGGTCACCATCGAACTTGAGAGCGCTTGGCTCCGCGAATGGGTCGCGCCGCTGATGCCCGCGGACGTACGAACAGCCCTCGGAATTCAAAATAAAGGCGCGAGCGACGGCGCTGCTGCAAAGACGCCCGACGCTGGCTGAGTCCATTCACGCTCGCTGATCGCTCTCAAGCAAAATCGGTTCTCAAAAATAGACCATGTCACTTCGGACAGGTGAAATCTCATGAAAATCAAGGGCATCTCGTTCTTCGAGCAACACGTCGAAAAGTTTGCGGCTGGCGCTGCCGGCTTGGTTCTCCTCGGCGTGTTGGGTATGCAGTTTGTCGCGAGCCCGAATCGCGTAACGATGGAAGGGAAGGATGTAGAGCCGGGTGACATCGAGCCGCGACTGAAGCTGAAGGCGGAGGAGGTCCGAGCGAAGTTGTCGGAGTCGGGTGGCACAAAGCTCGTCGATGAAGAACTACCGAAGTCGTTCGACGAATTCAAGGCAGCGCTCGCGGGCGGGATTTCGCCGCGGCGGCAGTTGCCTCCCACCGAGGCGGCGCTGATCGCGTCACTCCTTCCAGGCGATGCCACCCTTGGAGAAAAGCCATATTACGTTCCAGCGCTGGGGGCTCCCAGTATGGTGGCGATTCAACAAGTATCCGACACGCTCGACGACACCGTCGTCCAGCAATACAAGGAATTGGCCGATCGGTACGCCTCTCGAGGTGCCCCTTACGATATCACTTGGGCGATACCAGTTGCCGAACTCGACCTGAAGGCGCTGCGCGCGGAATACCGCAAGTCTAACCCCGCTGCGACACCCCCGACGCTTGCGGTGCCGCCTATCTGGTTCGCTGACTCTCTGTTCCTTGTTGACATGGTGTTCGAGCGCCAGGAGTTGCGCGCGGACGGTACGTGGGGCGAGCCAGCGACCGTGGCGGTGCTGCCGGGGCATTACACGTTTCGGCCACTCATCCCGAAGGCAGATGCGGGAACGAAAGACGCGGTTTTCAACGAGTTGTCGCAGCCTTCGAAAGTGCGAGAGATTCTTCAGCCAGAGTTTCTCCTCACGAAGGGCAGTTCGTTCTCGTCCTCCAGCGTGCTAGGTGAGAATGACGAGGCCCTAGGCTCGGGATCGTCCGCAGAAGCGGAGGACGTTCGCCGGCTGAAGCGCGAGGCCGCACGTTTGGCTTCTCAAATCGCCCGTGTCGACGCCGAACTGAAGGATCGCGGCGGTCCGCTCGAGCCGGAAGGCAGCGACCAAAAGAAGGAACGCGAGCGGAAGGATCGCGAGGACGCCTCGAAGGACAAGAACAAGGATAAGGGCGGGGGTGCTGCCCCGCCGGGTGGTGGCGGGCTTGGTGGTGGCATGGGGCCAGGCAAGAATAAAGATGGAGTCGGTCAGTCCGAAGAGGATAAAAAAAAGCGAATTGGATTGACGAAAACACTGAAGAAGCTGAAGGACAAGCTTGACCGAATCAACGCGGAGTTAGCAAAGGTTGCTCCAGGTGCCGCGGTCAGCGCGACGGCGGCGACGCGATTACTCGATCCGGCGAAGGACGATAAGGTACTCGTCTGGGCGCATGACATCGATGTTGTTCCCGGCGCCACCTATCGCTATCGATCTCGTGTCGACGGATTCAACCCGTTCTTCGCACGGAAGCGCCAACTCGTGAAAGAACAACAGGTATTGGCGGATCGATTCGTCCTGAATTCCAAGTGGAGCCAATGGAGCGAACCGGTGGCCATTCAGCCGCCAGTCGCGTTCTTCGTAGCTGACGCGGGTGCCGGAGAGGGGCGGCTGGGATTTGGATCGGCGAAGATCGAGGTGTTTCGATTCTTTGATGGACAGCGTCGGTCGGAATCCTTCTCGGTTCAGCCGGGTGACCGCATCGGCGATGTCTCAGAGAAGCCGAAGGGAGGCGGGGGTGCCGTCGACTTCTCGACGGACTGGTACGTCGTCGCCATCATCGAAGACGCGGCTGCCGACCGCGGCGATAGGCGCAGCGCGCAAGTCGTCGTTCGACGAGTTGGAGACAGCGAGTTAGTTGTACGTTCACCTCGCCAAGATTTGGCCGATGACGAGCGATCCCGGTTCGCCGACGAAGTTGCGGCTGCGCGGCTCGCAAACGAAGACGCTCGCGACGACAACGACAAGAAGCCGAAGGACTCCTCGAAGGACGGTAAGGGAGACGGCAAGGGCGGGCCTGGCGCGCCTGCTGGAGGTGGCTTTGGCGGCTCGGGCTCTGGTGGCGCGGGCCGTCCCGGCGGTTGAGCGAAGGTAGTCGGATCTATCAGCCAGCCCGTCGCAGGTGCGCTTTGGCAGCGAGAGCGAGCATCTTGGCTCGTACTCCGAGATGTAAATCGCTAGTGTCAGTGGCGAAACCGCTCCGTTGGCGAGAGCGGGCATGAGTGAGCAGCTACCCAGCTTTAACGTGGGAGCCGCGACGCAGCTTTATCCGCGAGGTACGGCAAGTCGCGGCGACGCCGCAGATGCTCGCTCAGGTTCGTTCGCAGCCAGGATGGGTTTCGCCACGGACTGCGAGCACTCTTCCCGCGCCAGATCTTCGGCAAGTCGCCTCGACGCCGCGGGTGGCCCACACGTCTATCCGACATCCGAATGCCCTTTGTGACCGGCTGCCGGTGACGTTCGCGCTGGGCTGCGAGTTTCGCTGAGCTTCCCATCCCGAAGATCGCGAGATCCTGTCTGCATCGAGCTGGACAAATAGTGGTGCTCAGAGGGTGCTCGATCGAGAGCGAGAAAGCTGTTCAAATGCGTGGCGCGTCTGGCGTCAAGCGTGAATGGCTAACCGGCGGTGCGGCGAACCGCGCCCGCCGCGAGCCGACCCCCTTCCCGGTCCTCCGTAAGCGCTCGACCAGATTCGTCGACGCGTGTGCTGGCCCGTGCGGCGATAGTGATCACACTTACTGCGTGATCTCTTCCGACCGCCTCCGCATCTTGCACCGCTGGGACCGCAGCAGGCTCTCCGCCGCAGCTTTCGCGCCGTCCGTCGGCCTCAGCGCGTGGACGCTCTACTCCTGGCGGCGTCAGGCGAGGCTTGCTGAGGCACCGAGCCCCGGGTCGCCCTTCAT
>Ga0163146_10003434_pt1 | contig 20160 bp, 8 predicted proteins | sample OliLakLV19MP7G1_FD_148648 | JGI IMG/M metagenome (GOLD analysis project Ga0163146, IMG submission 148648) | Freshwater microbial mat bacterial communities from Lake Vanda, McMurdo Dry Valleys, Antarctica - Oligotrophic Lake LV.19.MP7.G1 | ecosystem: Environmental > Aquatic > Freshwater > Lake >...
CCGTCGGTGCCGATTGGAACATCGTCGTCAACGCCGATGCCACCGACCACCGCAGCGAAGACTGGCGCAACCTCAACCATCTCATCGCCAGCAAGGTCATCCCTGAAGTCGAACAAGCAGTTCTCAGGGATAACGTCACCGGCCAGACCGTCCTCACCTTCAACCTCAATTGGCTGGAGCGTTACGGCCAGGTCGTGATGCTCACGCGGATCGCCCAGGCGGTACAGGATGGACGACTCCACGGCGCGTGGTTGCTCATCCCGGCCAGCCCGCAAACGCAAATGCCATTGCTCGATGGTGCCGCCGTCCCGGTGATCACCGCCAATCAATGGGCGCATGTCCCGGAAAGTTGGTGCCAGAACCTGCATCGCACGGACACGAAGAAAAACGGCAACAGTTTAGCCCCGCCGCTTGCGGCGGGTGACCTTGAGCACAAATAGGGAAGAATGATCGACCGCCAGAAACTCCTCAGCGACCTCAAACCCCTCCTGAAAACAGTGGAAGCCGACCTGCGCGCCCGATGCGATGAGGTGCCGCAGATCGATGCTGATCTGAAGAAGGAATATGAGCAGGCCCGCGCCGCCGATCGTACCGGCGTTACCTATGAGGAATGGCGGGCGGACTTAATCACGCAGGTTGCCGTGGCGTGGGTGCTGTCGTGCGTGTTCGTCCGTTTCCTGGAGGACAACGCCCTCATTGCCCCGCCGCGCATCTCCGGGCCATTGCACGGGGCGGGAACGGATGCAGGATTGATGCGCGCCCGCGATGAGCGCGAAACTTACTTCAAGACCCACCCCAAGCAGACCGACCGCGATTACCTGCTGGCCGTCTTTGATGACTTGGCAAAGTCAGCCGGCACGAAGGACGTGTTCGGCTCGCACAACGTGGCGCTCGCTTACCGCAGTTGGCTCTCCGGCGACGCGGCACAAAAGCTCATCGAATTCTTCCAGAAGATCGACGCAGATGGCACTGGCGAGATCATCCACGACTTCACCGACCCCAATTGGGACACCCGCTTTCTGGGCGACCTCTATCAGGACTTATCCGAAGCCGCCCGCAAGAAGTACGCGCTGCTTCAAACCCCCATCTTCGTCGAAGAGTTCATTCTCGACCGAACGCTCGAACCCGCCATCAATGAATTCGGCCTCAAAGATTTCAAGATGATCGATCCCGCCTGCGGCAGCGGGCACTTCCTGCTGGGCGGGTTTGCCCACATCCTCAAGCATTGGCGCGCCAAAGAGCCGGGGACGAATGAACGTGAATTGGTCAATCGCGCTCTGGCGGCTGTGCATGGGGTGGATCTGAATCCCTACGCCATCGCCATTGCGCGCTTCCGCTTGCTCGTCGTCGTTATGCGCGAATGTAATATCGCCAAGCTCAAGGACGCCCCGGCCTTCGTCTTCAACCTCGTCTGCGGCGATTCGCTCCTGCACGGCAAAGCCATGCAGCAGAGCGTGATGTCCTTTCACGAGCTCGCCCACGCGTATCAGTCCGAAGACCTGCCGGAGCTGCAGCGCATCCTCGCCCCCGGCACCTACCACGCCGTCGTCGCCAATCCGCCTTATATCACGGTGAAGGATAAGGCCCTCAACCAGGCCTATCGCGAGCGGTATCCGCAAGTTTGCCACATGAAGTATTCGCTTTCGGTCCCGTTCCTCCAGCGGCTGTTCCACCTTGCGGTGGAGGGTTCAGGGGTCAGGGTTCAGGGTTCAGGAGGGACGACCGAGCCTTCTTCCCTGAACCCTGAACCCCGAACCCTGAACCCTTCTTCCGGCGGCTTCACCGGCCAGATCACCGCCAACAGTTTCATGAAGCGCGAGTTCGGCAAGAAGCTCATCGAAAGCTACCTGCCCCGGATCGACCTCACGCACGTCATTGATACCAGCGGCGCCTACATCCCCGGCCACGGCACGCCGACGGTGATCCTCTTCGGCCGCAACCGCAAACCCGTCGCACCGAAGATTCGCGCCGTCATGGGCATCAAGGGCGAACCCGCCACGCCCGCCGATCCGGTGCACGGACTCGTCTGGACCGCCATCACGCAGCAGATCGATCGCGCGGGCAGTCAGTCCGCCTACGTCAGCGTGAACGACACACCACGCGTGCAGTTCGGGAAACATCCTTGGTCGATTGGCGGTGGTGGTGCGGCGGAGTTGAAGGAATTGCTTGATGACGGCGCTGAATCAGTTTTGACGAAGGTCGTGTCGCTCGTTGGCGTGTTGGGCATGACGAACGCCGACGACGTGATGATTAATCCGTCGGCATCTCTTCAACGACAGCGCGTTGAGTTGGATACATTTCGACCGCTGGTTCTCGGCGACGAAGTAAGAGACTGGCAGGAAACAGAAAACGATGTCGTCGTCTTTCCATATGACGATCGATCGCTGATTCCGATCGATGCTCGACCATCGCTTCACCGCTTTCTTTGGCCATCGCGCACTGTAATGGGCAAGAGGGTCACGTTTTCAAAACAGACCTACTTCGAAGAAGGTCGACCGTGGTGGGAATGGCATCAGGTCGTACTCGACCGCCTCCGCACACCGCTGTCGATCGTGTTTGGCGAAGTGGCGACGCACAACCATTTCGTGCTCGACCGCGGCGGGAAGGTGTTCAAGCAGACGGCCCCGGTGATCAAGCTGCCCGCGACCGCCACCGAAGACGATCATCTCGGGCTGCTGGGGATTCTGAACAGCTCGCTCGTGTGCTTTTGGCTGAAGCAGGTTGTCAATTGCAAGGGCTTGGGCGGTCAAGGCGGCGGGATCAAACCCGAAGCCGAGTATCGGGCATTCAATTTCAACGCATCGAATGTGGAGGAAGTTCCCCTTCCCGCCGCCCGTCCCCTCGCCCTCGCCAAGCAGCTCGACGCGCTCGCGCAGCATCTGAGCACGTTGCTTCCCGCCGCGGTGGTGCGGGAGGCGGTGCCGACGGCGGCGCTGCTCGCCGAGCGGCGGGGGGCGTTTGACGACACGCTGGCGAGGATGATCGCGCTGCAGGAGGAATTGGATTGGCAGTGTTATCGGCTGTACGGGCTGATCGAGGCGTCGGATTCAGGTCTTGAGTGCTCCGGGGGCTCGAAAGAGTACTCTTCCGACTCGAAAGAGTACTCCGCAGCTTCAAAAGAGTACTCTTCCGACTCGAAAGAGTACTCCGCAGCTTCAAAAGAGTACTCTTCCGACTCGAAAGAGTACTCCGCAGGTTCAAAAGAGTGCTCTTCCGACTCGAAAGAGTACTCCGCAGGTTCAAAAGAGTGCTCTTTCGACCCGAAAGAGCACTCCGCAGACTCGAAAGAGTCCTCCGCCACGACGCCGGGCCGCACGATCACGTCCGATCATGACGGCATTCTTCCCCCGATCGCGCTGGGCCAGCGTGCGTTCGAGCTCGTGCTGGCGCGGAAGATGGTAGCTGGGGAGGAGGAATCGACCTGGTTCAGCCGTCATCGATCGACGCCGATCACACAGATCCCCAAAGAGTGGCCGGCGGATTATCGGGCGCTGGTTCAGAAGCGCATCGACCTGATCGAAAGCGACGCGAACATCGCGCTGATCGAACGCCCGGAGTACAAGCGCCGCTGGAACACCGAGCCGTGGGACGAGCAGCAGGAGCGGGCGCTGAAGGGCTGGCTGCTGGATCGGCTGGAGGGGTATTTCGACGTAGACGGGCGGATGAATGACCGCAAGGAGGTGACGGCCAAGGGCGAGTTACACCAGCCACGGTTGACGAGCGTGGCGAAGATTGCCGACGTGGCGCGGGCGGATAAAGATTTTATGCAGGTGGCGGAGATTTATGCAGGCCGGATGGATTTTGACGTGGGCACGCTGGTGGCAGAGCTGATGACGGCAGAGAGCGTGCCGGCGCTACCGATCCTGCGGTACAAACCCGCAGCGATGGACAAACGAACCGCGTGGGAGCGGACGTGGGACTTGCAGCGTGAGGAAGACCGGATCAATGCCGAGATCGAGCGGTTGACGAAGGAATGGAAGCAGGCCGAGACCGAAGGAAAGCAGTCGAGCGAGGTTCAATCCAAGATCAAGGGTCTGAAATCTGCACTGCCGAAGATTCCGGTTCCGCCGAAATACACCAGCGCCGATTTCCAAAACAGCAACCACTGGCGCCTGCGCGGCAAGCTGGACGTGCCCAAGGAACGCTGGGTGAGCTTCCCCCATTGCGAAGGCGAAGACGGCACACTGGTGATCGCCTGGGCGGGTTACGACCATTTGCAACTAGCGCGGGCGATCGCCGAGCGGTATGAATTGGCGAAGGAAAACGAAGGCCGTAAACTGGTGCCCCTGCTGGCCGCGATCGGGGGATTGATCCCGTGGCTGAAACAATGGCACAACGAATTGGACCCGAAGTACGGGGCACGCATGGGTGATTATTTTGCAGGGTATCTGGCGGAGGAAGCCAAGGCGCTGGGGATGAGCGTGGAGCAGGTGATGGCGTGGGTGCCGCCGGAGAAACCCAAGGGCCGCACAAGGAGAAAGAAGCAATGAATGAACACACTTCAGCACAATTTATCTGGACTGGCATTGATGAAGCGTTGCACGCATCGCACTTGTGGAACCGCGCCGACACCCGCAATGCGAGGCTGCTGCATGACGCCATCACTCAACTCATCGCAGACTCTCAACGGGACGATTTCAGCTCGCAAAAGTTCTACAACCAAGTCTGGCAGTACGAGAAAAGGCTGAAGTGTCCACCCGTGACGTGGGGAATTGGAGATGCCTTTGACGCGCAGGCCGATCGCGAGCACCCGGTTTGCTTCGTGCTGCCGACAAACACGAAGCTGTCGACGACAGCGAGGTCGGTGCTGCGCGCGCGAAAGCGATTCGGTGCTGCGCCCTTCGACGAGTTGCTGAAGCACCACGCGAGAGAGCTCGGTGCTCTCATCGAGACCAGCGCCGGAACTGCCGGGCCCGAATGCAGGATCGTTCACGTCGTGTGTCGAGAGCCCGGGAATCCGGTCATCCGCAGCTTGGGTTTCCCCGGAACTCGAAGAATAGAGATGAGTACCGTTATCCCGTTCTGGGGCACGACGGACGAAATCTCGCTGTGGGCGTCGGCACTTGCAGTGCTGCTCAGCGAGGCCTCGATCGGGTCAGGTCGGTCCTCGATACTCGTGCGGTTCATGCCGGAAGACAAGCGACTTGGCTATCTGCTCGAGAGTGCTTTGGTGCTGAAGCACGTCATCGTGGGTAGGGAAGAAGGGTGTGGAATCGAGCATGATTCCGGCTCATTCGGCGACGACCTTTGGCGTGATCTAGCCCGTCGTGTAAAACCCGAGGGGCCGCTCACACCAGACGTTTACGCCGAGTGGAAAGCAAGCGGAATCGAATTGTCGCCAGCCGCCTGGTTCACGCTTTACACGATTCTTGAACGCGGAGCCCCGACGCAAGGGTGACGGAGACTATGGCCAAGTTCATCCGAGAGCTATTGGATCTTCCAACCCAGGTAAACAAGGGCGACTTCGTCCTGAACTTGGCCGCGGGTGTGTCGCACGCCAACGCGGCGGCGACATTGCGCAATTATGTGGTGACGCCGCAGCTCGCAGCGTGCTTCGATCAGGCCCTCGGCTTCATCAAGGGCGCCATTGACTCAACGTCGAGCAAGGCTTGCTATCTGCACGGCAGTTTCGGCAGCGGCAAGAGCCACTTCATGGCGGTGCTGCATCTGCTTCTTCAGAACAACCCCGATGCGCGGGCGATCAAGGAACTGGCGGGAGTAGTTGCGAAGCACAACGCGTGGACGCAGGGACGGAAATTCCTGCTGGTGCCGTTCCACATGATCGGCAGCCGAAGCATGGAGCAGGGAATCCTGGGGCAGTACGCGAATTACGTGCGGCAGATTCATCCTGATGCGCCCATCCCAGGCATCTATCTGGCTGAAAGCTTATTTGAGGACGCCCAGAGCCGGCGTGCGGATACGGGCGACGAGGCTTTCTTTGCTCAGTTGAACGCGAAGAAGCAGACCTCGGGCGGCGGCTGGGGCAGCATCTCCGCGGGCTGGAACGCCGGTAGTTTCGACGCAGCCGTGGCTGCTCCGCCTGGCGACAAGGAACGGACGCGTCTCGTCGGCGACCTGATCGGGACCATGTTCCGCGCCTACCACAACGTAGCGGCCGGTCAGGATGAGGCGTATCTCGATCTCGACAAGGGATTGGCCGTCATCTCGCAGCACGCGCAGTCGCTGGGGTACGACGGACTGATTCTGTTTCTCGACGAATTGATCTTGTGGCTAGCAAGTCATGCGGCGAACCTGAGTTTCATTCACCATGAGACGCAGAAGCTGGTGAAGCTGGTTGAGTCGCAGAACGCCAACCGCCCGATTCCCATTGTGAGCTTTGTGGCCCGTCAGCGTGATCTGCGAAAGCTGATTGGCGACACGGTGCCTGGCGCGCAGAAACTGAACTTCGATGATTCGGTGGATTGGTCCGACGGGCGCTTTGGCGTCGTGAAGCTTGAAGACCGCAACCTGCCGATGATCGCCAACAAGCGCGTGCTCAAGCCCCGCAGCGAGGCGGCGAAGCAGGAACTGGACGCGGCGTTTGAAGAAACGGCCAAGATTCGCAAGGAGGTCATGGACACGCTTCTGACCGACGAATACGGCCGGGAGATGTTCCACTTAATCTATCCCTTTAGCCCCGCGCTTATGGAAACGCTCATCGCGGCTTCCAGCATGCTCCAGCGAGAGCGGACTGCGCTGAAGGTGATGATGCAGTTGCTCGTGGAGCAGCAGGGAACGCTAAGGGTTGGCGACATCGTTCCCGTGGGCGATTTGTATGACGCGGTGGCGCACGGTGACGAAGCGTTTAGCCAGGACATGAAGGTGCATTTCGATAATGCCAGAAAGCTGTACCACGAAAAGCTGTTGCCAATGCTGGAAGACCAGCACGGCGCCCGGCGTGAGGAACTGCTCGCAAAGCCAATTGACGACCAGGCACGACTCAATTTCACGAATGACGACCGTCTGGTGAAGACGCTGTTGCTGGCGGCGCTGGTCCCTGGTGTGAACTCGCTGCGGACATTGAACGCCAGCCGTCTGGCAGCACTGAACCACGGCACCATTCGCTCACCCATCCCCGGCAAGGAATCAGGACTGGTGTTGCAGAAGGTGAAGGACTGGTCAAGCCAGGTCGGCGAGATCAAGGTCGAACGCGACACGCCCAACCCAACAATCTCAATTCAGCTCAGCGGCGTGGACACCGAAGCGATCATCGCGGCCGCTGAACACGAGGACAATCTTGGCAACCAGATGCGCATGGTCCGCCAGATTCTCTTCAAGGAATTGGAGATTGAAAACGTCGATCAGATGTTCCTGTCGTATGAATTTCTCTGGCGGAATACGACACGGGAATGCGACTTGATCTACGGCAACGTGCGATCCTTGCCGGAGACCAGTCTGACGGCGAACGCGCCGACGTGGAAAGTGATCGTAGATTATCCGTTCGACGAGCCGGGCCACACCACGCGTGACGACCAAGGGAAGCTCCAGATTTACACGCAGAACAATCCCAGTGGTACGCGGACACTCGTTTGGTTGCCGGCGTTTTTCTCCGATACGGCCCGGCGTGATTTGAGTCGGTTAGTGATCATTGAGCACATCCTGACGGGTGAGCGGTTCAACGGATACGCGGCGTTTCTGTCGCCGCAGGATCGCGCCACCGCCCGCACGCTGCTGGACAACCAGCGAAGTTCGCTGCAGGAGCGCGTGAAGCAGCATATCGAGGCGGCCTACGGCATCCGAGGCAGTCAGAGCAAATCCATTGATGATTCGCATTTCCTGGCCGACACGTACAACTCGCTGTATCCCGGCCTCGACTTGCAGCCGCCGGCGGCGAGTAACCTGAAGGGGGCATTGGAAGAACTGCTCGGACAGGCGCTGGGCTTCGAGTTCCCCGCACATCCCAGCTTCGGTGCGGAGATAAAGAGTCTTCACCTGCGCAAGGTATACGACGAGGTTCTCAAGGCGGTATCTGAGAAAGGCGGGCGAGTGCTCGTCGAGAAAAGCGTTCGCAGCCTGCTCAAACAGATCGCCGAAGAGCTCAATCTCGGCGAACAAGGCGAAACGCATTTCATTTTGGTACAGCGATGGAAGGATCACTTCACCCGCAAGGCCGCCGAATCGGGCGGAAGCATGACGGTGCTAGCGCTTCGAAAATGGATCGACGAACCGCGCAACATGGGCCTGCCCAAGGAGTGTGGCAACCTCATCATCCTCGTCTTTGCGGCCCAGACGAACCGGAGTTTCTTCCGCCACGGCGCCCCGTTCGATGGAACTCTGGCCAACCTACCCGATGAAGTGGAGCTGCGCGAGCAGCAGTTACCGGCGGAAATGTCTTGGGTGACCGCGGTGGAACGAGCCAGTCGGATCTTCGGGGCCGTCTCCTCGCCATTGCTGAATGCTTCGAACCTGGCAAAGCTGGCGGACGACATTCAAGTCCGCGCCAAACAGAACATCGAATCCTGCCGACGGCTCGTGGATGATGTGACGAGCCATCTCGCTGACTTTGGGGAGGCCAGGGAAAAGTCTGCACGGTATCAGTCGGCGGAGGCGGTGCTCGGACTACTGGAAGCTGTACGCGATGCCAAACCCGCCACGGTCATTGAAGCGTTGGCGGGCTTGAAGCCCACCACATCCGAGGCGGCGATGGGAACGAGCTTCGCGTCAGGGGCTGATGTCGTCGGCGCGCTGGCGGCGACGCAGTGGAAACTCTTTGAGAGCATTCGCAGCCTCCAGGACGACCGCGTTGTGGCGGCCAAGGCGCTACTAGGTCGTGTCGCCGACGCGCTGAAGAACGACCAGCATGTAACGGCGCTCGGACCAGTTTTGCGGATCGAACAAAGCAAGGCGATTGACCTGCTTACGCCGCCAGCTACACCGACAACGCCATCGATCAATTCGCCGACTCAAACGGGCAAACCGCCCGTCGAGCCCGGCAAGAAATTGATCGACAGCGGCACGCGGGAGGGCCTTAGTCTGACGGAAGCGGAAGGAGAGATCGCTCGTCTTCGGCAAAAGGTTAATAACAAACAGGTGACGCGAATCAACGTGTCCTGGGTGATTGAGGAATAAACGACCATGGCGACAGCCAGCCCATCCATCGGAGTCATCCGGGCACAAATCCGGGCGATTCGCAGCAAGGCACCCAATGCAAGGGTGTTCGGTATTTTCTCGCCCGGAAGATGGACGGGGCCTGCGGTTCAAGGAACAGGAAACGACCAGGTCGCCGTTTACCAGTGCGATTCGCCGCTGCAACTGCGCTTGGCGCTGCAAAACTCTCCCGAAGCGGCGGCAGCAACAGTTCTGGTCACACCCTTGGACCAAGGAAAGGTCAGCGACGACATCCTTGTTCGCATGGCGTTGCGGAAGCTGCATCCGATCAACAGTTGGGAGATTGTCCGGTCCCTCTTCAAGGCCAAGCAACTCGACCCGCGGATCACCCGCCACGCGTTCCTTGCCGAGATGCTGCTTGAACATACGAGCAATCGCGACTTCCAGCCGGTCGCCGGCGGGCTGGTGGACGCGGATACCGTTTGGGGCATCCTTCTTTCCGAGCGACTGGGCCTTTCTGGAGCGCAACCGGACGTTGTCGAGCTTCTCCGCGGCACCGCGGAAGCCGACCTAGCAGATCGATGGAAGGTTCATTCGACGGAGTTCCGTGGTGCTGCAGCGGCATGGATCGCCGAAGGGGCCGGGGCTTCCGCAAGCACGGTTCTGGGCTGCATCGACGGAGAACACGGATCAAAGGCTCTTGCCATTGGCCTGGTGATGGGTGTCGTTTATCACGACTCGGTCGGGCGCGAATTAGACAAGGCAGCAGGACGGCTCGAAGCCTACGTCGGCACGACCAATCTACCCACGGAGATTGCCAAGCGGTGGAGGGATGCGGCTGTAGCCGCCGCCGCACAACTCTCGAAACTGACGCTGCGGCGAAGTTTGGATGAGGCGGAGATCATTCTTGAGAACATCGGCGCAACCAATTACGCCTGGCGGAGCAGCGAACTTGAGAGTGGATTCGAGCAACGCCTGTCGCGGTTGGGACAGACACTCACTACGCACGTTGATGCTCGTGCAACGTCCATTTCGAAAGAGCTGGAAACCAATTATGCGAGCCTAAAGCAGCACCGGCTTGGGCGTGATAGCAATCGCCGGATGGAACGTGCTGCGATGGCCATCCGACTTGCCCGTTGGCTCGCGGATCAGAATGCGGGCAACCATACGACGAACGCAAATCTGGTGGCCATCGCGCAGAGCTACGCCGGTGACGGCGGATTCGTGGATTGGGCACGCCAGGTTCTGCGAGGCGGGGAGCCGAACAAGGAACTGGCTGCAGCGTTTGTGCGTCTGGTAGACCGGGTCACCGAATTGCGTGAGGCGGAGAACCGGAGGTTCGGCCAAGCCGTTGCAGATCAAAATGCCAAAGGGGATATATCCGCAGGCCTGATCCCCGTCGAGCAGATGCTTGACCATATCGTTACCAAGGCAGCAGCGAAGGCTCCAGTGCTTTTGCTCCTCGTCGATGGCATGAGCTGGGCGGTGTTTCGCGAGCTGATATCCGACATCAAATCGCACTATTGGATTGAATTGGGCTTCGCGCCTGAGCCCAAGCGCATGATTGGCCTCACTGCGCTCCCGTCTGTGACTGAAGTCTGCAGGACAAGCCTTTTGTGCGGATCGCTGCGACGCGGGCAGGCCGCCGATGAAGCGAAAGGATTCGCTGGTCATCCGGGTTTGACCGCATTATCTCAATTCGGTCATGCGCCCAAGCTGTTCCACAAAGCCGCCCTTGAAGGTGACGAAGATTCGAGCCTGGCCGGAGACATTCGCCAGGCATTGGCCGACACGAAGCAGCGCGTCGTGGGCATTGTGATCAATGCGGTCGACGATCATCTGGATAAGGGAGACCAGATCGACGCAGTCTGGACAATGCAGCACATCCGCGTGCTTGAACCCATTCTCGCTGAGGCCAAGGCAGCAGGCCGGCTCGTGGTGCTTGTGAGCGATCACGGCCATATTCTGGACCGCCAGACTGAGAGCCGTGATGCCACCGATGGATTGCGTTGGCGCCGCCCAGGCGGCAACGTGGCGAAGGACGAACTAGAGATCGTTTCTCCGCGCGTGGTCCTTCCTGAAGGAGGCCGGGTCGTCGTGCCATGGTCCGAGCTTGTGCGATACGGCCCAAAGAAAAACGGCTACCACGGTGGCGCGACGCCCCAGGAAATGCTCATTCCCATCAGCATTCTGTGGCCCGAGCTGCGCTTGCCAGAAGGCCTGCATGAATTGCTCGACGAACCCTCCGCATGGTGGACCGAATCCACGGTATTCCGACCTGTATCAACCATCGTTGAGCAATCTGATCGCCCGACGAAGGAAAAGACACCGCCGCCCACGCTCTTCGATCAGCCCAAGGCCGTTTCGATTGCGCCACCGCCGGAGGAATCGTGGATCAAATCGCTACTGGAAAGCGAGATATTCTTTGCTCAAAGGAAGCTGGCGGGTCGAGCGCCGATCGACGATGTTTCACTACGACGCTTTCTGGTCGCGTTTGTCAGTCGAGGCGGTTCGATGACCACGCCCGCACTCGCCGGCGCTATCGGAGTCCCCGAGCACCGTCTCTCCGGCCTATTGGCCCAGATGCAGCGATTGTTGAACGTCGAGGGCTACGCCATCCTCGATCGTCAAGATGCTGCCAACACCGTCGTGTTGAACGTGCCCTTGCTGAAAAAGCAATTTGAGTTAGGTCCTTGAGGCTCAATTGATCGCATGAAAACCATCAGCCGCCAACGTCGCGATGAAATGATCGATGCACTGCGCAGGGGCACTGTCCCAACGCAAAGTCTCGATTTGCTGGCAGTGGGTCTGGATCGCTTTGCCGACACGTTGAGTGAGGAACTGGAAGGAATTAAGGCCGGCGGCGCGCGATTCAAGGCGGTCCGTGGTGAGTATGGCACTGGCAAAACCTTCTTTTCGCGATGGCTGGCCGATCGCGCCAGGCAGATGGGATTCGCCACGTCCGAGGTTCAGATTTCCGAGACCGAGACGCCCCTGCACCGGCTTGAGACCGTCTATCGCCGCCTAATGGAACGGCTGGGTACGCCAGACACGCTGACCGGCGCTTTCCGAAACATTCTCGATGCGTGGTTTTTCACTTTGGAAGAGGATGTGCTGGCCGAAGGAAACATCACGTCCGGCGATCAGGCACAACTGCTGGAACGATCCAACGCTCTGATGGAAAAGCGCCTGGCCGTGGTGACCCAATCGGCGCCGATGTTCGCGGTTGCGCTTCGCGGCTACCACACGGCGCGGGCATCCGGCGATGCAGCCGTTGCCGACAGCATCGCCGCCTGGCTGGCTGGACAACCAAATGTCGCCGCCAGTTGCAAACGATCGGTGGGTGTAAAGGGCGACATCGACCACTTCGGAGCCATGAGTTTCCTGCAGGGCCTGCTGACCGTATTGCGAGACTCTGGTCATGCCGGGCTTTACCTGGTGCTGGACGAAGTTGAAACGATCCAGCGTGTCCGAGGCGACATGCGGGACAAGAGCCTCAACGCCCTGAGGCAGCTCATTGATGACATCGATTCCGGTCGTTTCCCAGGGCTTTATCTACTGATCACTGGGACCGGTGCGTTTTACGAAGGCCCGCAGGGCGCTCAGCGACTGGAACCACTGGCGCAAAGACTCCATGTGGATTTCCAGACGGATGCGAAATTCGATAATCCGCGTGCCGTGCAAATTCGGCTTCCCGCGTTTGATTTCGACCGCTTGCGAGAAGTCGGTCGAAAGGTGCGCGACGTGTATGCGATGCACGCCAGTTCGCCAGATCGCGTTCTCGCCAAGGCTGGTGATGCGTATATCGATGAACTCGCGCACGCTGTCGCGGGTCGATTGGGGGGCAAAGTCGGCGTCGCCCCGCGCATCTTCCTCAAGAAGCTCGTCGCCGACATCCTGGATCGCGTCGATCAGTTTCCAGAGTTCGATCCGCATCAACATTACAAGCTGACCATCCAGGACACGGAACTGACGCCAACCGAGCGCCACGCAGCGGCCGCAACCAGCGTCGATGAGATCGAATTGACATGAGGTGAGCTTCGTGGCCGTGTTCGATCAACTCCATCCCGGCCTTCAGCACCATGTCGTCAACAGCCTGGGTTGGCGGGAGCTGCGTCCATTTCAGGAGGAGGTGATTCCGGTTGTGCTGCGGGGAGACAATGTGGTCGTCATCGCTCCGACGGCCGGTGGAAAAACCGAAGCCGCCATCCTGCCAGTCCTTTCGCGGATGCTGAGCGAAGACTGGCGCGGCCTGAGTGTGCTTTACCTTTGCCCCATCCGGGCCCTCCTCAATAATCTGCACATCCGGCTTGAGCGCTATGCGACGCTGGTGGGCCGGAGATGTTCGGTCTGGCACGGCGACACGGCGCCCACCGAAAGAGCGCGTATCAACCGGGAGCAGCCGGACATCCTGCTCACCACTCCTGAATCGCTTGAAGTCATGCTGGTGTCGCTGAAGACCGATCCGGTTGCGCTTTTCGCGCAGACCCGCGTGGTCATCGTCGATGAACTGCACGCCTTCGCCAGCGACGATCGCGGCTGGCATATGCTCTCGGTTTTGCAGCGCGTCTCGCGCCTTGCCGACAGGGATCTCCAAAGAATCGGTCTGTCGGCGACAATCGGCAATCCGGATCATCTACTGCGATGGCTTGCCGCGGGAAGCGATAAGCCAAGTTGTGTCATCCGTCCCCCGGAAGGGCCAGTCAAGGACGCGACGGTCCAACTGGACTTTGTTGGTTCGATCAAGAATGCGGCAGTTGTAATCTCACGCCTGCATCGAGGTGAAAAGCGGCTTGTGTTCGTTGATAGCCGGGCCCGAGCCGAGGAAATTGGCGCTGCACTCCAACAACTTGAGATTAAGGTCTTCGTCACGCATAGCTCATTGAGCAAGGACCAGCGCAGCCGGGCCGAGCGGGCATTCGCATCGGAAACGGACTGTGTGATCGTTGCCACCAGCGTGCTGGAGCTTGGCGTCGATGTCGGTGATCTGGACCGGGTCATTCAGATCGATTCGCCATCCACCGTTGCGAGCTTCCTTCAGCGAATGGGACGAACTGGCCGCCGCGACAATGCCGCTCGCAACTGCCTGTTCCTGGCGACCCATGATTTCTCTTTGCTTCAGGCTGCAGCCCTGCTTGGGTTGTGGGCTGAAGGCTATGTCGAGGAAGTCATCCCGCCTCCGATCCCATATCACGTCTTCATACAACAGATCCTGACGCTCACCCTTCAGGAATCGGAGTTCGTGCGATCCGACTGGCCGGCATGGATTGGAAAGGTGCAGGCATTCGCCGACATGCAGGATGGCCGGACTGATGACATCATTGATTTTGCCCTGGCAAAGAATCTGCTCGGCGAGGATGGCGGGCGCCTGCATCTTGGCACGGAAGCCGAACGCCGGCTGGGACATCGTCACTTCTCCGAGCTTCTCTCGGTGGTGACATCGCAGCCGTTGTTCCAGGTGCGCTTCGGCAGGCTCGACGTTGGATTTGTTCACCCCCTTTCATTTACCTCCAAAAAGGATGGCCCCGCGATTTTGGCCCTGGGCGGTCGTGGATGGCGCGTGATTCACCTCGACTGGAAACGCAAGATCGCGCATGTTGAGCCAGCCGAGGAGTCTGGCCGATCTCGCTGGTTGGGGTCGAGTGTGCCGCTCTCTCCAACGCTTTGTGGAGCCATTCGCCGCTTGTTGCAATCGGCAGATCAGAGTGGCGTCTGGTCTCGCCGTGCCGTTGAGCAAATAACTCAACTTCGGCAAGACCTGTCGCAGTGCTGCTCTGAAGGTTCTGTTTTTGCCCGTCGTGGACTGTCCTTGGAGTGGTGGACATTCGCGGGGCTCGCCGCAAATCAGACCGTCGTGCAGTATCTGCAACCGCACTTCGATTCGCCATTCCGCGCGGACAACTTAGGGATCAACCTTCCGTCAGATACTTCTATTGAACGCCTCAACAAGGCAGTCGATGAGCTGCGCAGCGTCGATGCTCCGCCGGACTGGGATCTCCAAAAACCCGCAGGTGACCTTCTTAAATTTGCTGATCTTTTGCCCGACAATCTGATGCGCGACCTGGTTCTCGCAAGGATAGCCGACGTCCCCCGCGCGCAATGGATTATGCGTTCTCCGATTCGTGTCATTGAGATTGATAAAGAGTAGCGAGATATTCAATGTGAGTGGTTTTGTACATACTCCTTACGTAAGCGCTACGCCAACCTTTCAATTACCCACATCTTTCGTAAGCGTTACGCCATCCGCATCTTCGCGCTGCGCATTGGGCGTGGCATGTTGTCGGGATGACAAGATCAGAATCGGCGCGAGAGAAGTGGGCGCGGATCGTTGACGAGCAGCGAAGCAGCGGAGTGTCGGTCAAACAGTTTTGCAACCGGCTTTCGATCCCGTCCTCGTCGTTTTTCGCCTGGCGGCGGAAGCTGGGCGGCGCTGCGGTGGCGGTAAGCGCCAATGGCGGGACGGCCGAGTTCGCGGCGGTCGCCGTGGCGGATGCGCTGCGGCGCGATCACGTCGCCGGCGAGGGTCGGGACGGCCATCTGGCCGACGGTGTGCACATCGAACTGGCGGGTCTGCGTGTGGTGGTGAGTTGCGGCTTTGACCGACAGTTGCTCCTGGACGTGATAAGCGTGCTGACTGAGAGGGCGCCAAGCCGAGGCGAGGCGTGATCGGCCTGCCGACGCTGGGGCAACTGGACCGTGCGGCGGGGGTGCGCATCTGGCTGGCGACTCAACCGGCGGACATGCGGTGCGGGTTTGATCGGCTGGCCGAGCTGGCGGCGCGGGTGACTGGGCAGGATCCGCTATCCGGCCATCTGTTCCTGTTCCGCTCGCGCGGCGGTGAGGCGTCTGCATCGATCCCGCAAGCCCGTGCCGCAGACCCCGGCGCTTTCGGCGGCAGCACGTTTTCTCAACGGCTCATTGAGGGCACCCTCATCGATGAACTGATGTAAACCTCGCTGCGTGTTAACGGAGATGCGAACCAGTCGCGAAGCGACGAAAAGTCATAGCCCAGGGCGCAAGCGTCAGGGTTCGGGGTTCAGGGGTCACATAGTCAGGATGAGAGCACGTCGTCGATAATTCGCGTGGCAGAAAACTTCGTCTCGGCCGCTTGCGGCGTCGCGGGAGAAATCGGCGTTCGAGCGAAGGCGCGCGGCAGGTCGCTTGGCGCGAGTAGCGTCTTGCCGAACTGCGACGCGAGGAGGGTGAAATCGTCAAGATTCACGTCGCCGTCGAGGCTGTAGTTGAAGTTGCCCTGGCTAAACACGCGGCCCGTTAAGCCGAAGTTCGCCGCCAGCACAGTGAAATCATCAAGATTCACGGCGCGATCGCGGTTGGCGTCGCCGGCGAAGACGAAGAAGTCGAGCACGGCGTCGGCAGGCAGACTGTTGCCGGCTACGTCGGTCACGCCGGCGGCGGCGATCGTCGCGCGGAAGTTGCCATCCGGCAGGATTCCGCCCGGCGCACCGCTAAACGTGAATGTTGCGGTCGGGTTGCTGTACGAAAGTGAGGTCGTCACGACTCCGCCGCCGGTGAGGTTTTGTACAACCAAATCACCGTTGGCGAGCGTCGCGGCGACGTCTTCGCCGAACGCGAACTGCATGGAGTGGCTGGTTTCGAAGAAGAACTGCTTCGTCGGCGCGGAAAGGCCGACGGTATCGATCGTCACGCCGAGACCCGCCCCCGCGGCCGAGACGTTTCCCGCGGCGTCAACCGCCCGCGTGGCGAAGGTGTACGCGCCATCACCTTGCGCCGCCGACGTAAATGCGCCCGTCGCGTAGTCGCCGCTCACCTGCGTGCCGCCGCGCTCGAGGCGGTAGAACGTGTCGGTCGATGTGATGTCGATCGTCGGCGTGCTGTCGTTGGTGATGTTGTCGGTGGAGGAAACGCCCGAGTCGCTGCCGGCTTGAAGATCAGGAGCGCCCGGCGCCGCCGGGGCTGCGGTGTCGATCGTCACGCCCAATGTTGCGCTGTCGGCAGACACGTTCCCCGCGGCGTCGACGGCGCGCAGGACGAAAGCGTGTGGGCCGTCGCCGAGCGTGCCGGTCGTGAACGTCGTAGCGGTCGCGTAATCCGTCGAAACCTGGGTAGCATCCTGTAGCAATCGGTAGAACGGCGCCGCGACGACATCGAGCGTTGGCGTGCCGTCGTTGGTGATGTTGTCGGTTTGCAAGACGCCGCTGTCACTGCCGGATTGCAGATCCGGCGCAACCGGCGATGCCGGCGCTACGGTATCGATCGTCACCGCCTGCACCGGGCTGGTCGCCGAAGCGTTTCCGGCGGCGTCGACAGCACGGACAGCGAAGTTGATCGACCCGTCCGCCTGCGCCGCAGTAGTGTACGACGTGCCGGTCTCATAGTCGCCGCTGATCTGCGTGCCGCCGCGCTCGAAGCGGAAGTACGCGTCAGTCGAAACCAGATCGAACGTGGGCGTGTTGTCATTCGTGATGTTGTCGGTGGTGGAAACACCCGAGTCGCTGGCAGCCTGAAGATCGGGCGCGTTCGGGTTGGCCGGGGCCGCGGTGTCGATGGTCACGGACAAACCGCCGCCCGCACCGGAGACGTTCCCCGCGGCGTCGACGCCGCGGATCGCGAACGAGAAAGTCCCGTCGGCCTGGGCCGCGGGGGTGTAGCTCGGGCCGGTTTCATAGTCGGCGCTGATCTGCGTCCCGCCGCGCTCGAAGCGGAAATATGTGTCGGTGGACGTGACATCCAGCGTCGGCGTGTTGTCGCTGGTGATGTTGTCGGTTTGCAAGACGCCGCTGTCGCTGCCGGCCTGAAGATCGGCAGCGCCCGGGATCGCCGGCGCGACGGTGTCGACGGTCACATTCAGCGTCGCGCTGGACGCCGACGTGTTGCCGGCTGTGTCAACGGCGCGGACGCCGAAGGCGAACGTCGCATCAGACTGCACTGGCGTCGTGTACGACGAACCAGTCTCGTAATCGTTGCTGATCTGGCTCCCCCCGCGCTCGAAGCGGAAGAACGGGGACGCCGAGAGGTCAAACGTCGGCGTGGCGTCGTTGGTGATGTTGTCGGTCTGCGAAACTCCCGAATCGCTGCCCGCTTGGAGATCGGGCGCCACCGGAACCGCGGGCGCGACGGTGTCGATCGTCACGCCGAGCGTCGCGCTGTCGCCCGAGACATTCCCCGCCGCGTCCACGGCACGCAAAACGAAGCTGTGCGCTGCGTCGGGAAGCGCCCCGGCGGTGAACGTCGCCGCCGTCGCGTAGTCGCTTGACACCTGAACGGCATTCTGAAGCAGCCGGTAGAACGCGTCGGTCGATGTCACATCAAACGTCGGCGTGTTGTCGTTGGTGATGTTGTCGGTGGCTGACACACCGCTGTCGCTGCCGGCCTGCAAGTCGATGATCGCGGGCTGCGCCGGAGCGATGGTGTCGATGGTGACCGTCGGCCCGCCGGAGACGGGGCTTTCGTCGCCGTCGGCATCGATGATGGTGGCGGTGATGACGTGCGGCCCGTCGGAAAGCACGGACGTGGTGACGCTCCAGTTTCCGCCGCTGACCGCTGCGCTGCCGACGAGGATGCCGTCGGAAAAGATGCGGGCGGTGGCGTTGTCGGTGGCGGTGCCGGTGAAGGTGGGCGTATTGTCGTTGGTGATGTCATCGGTCGGGCTGACGCCGCTGTCGCTCGGTGCGGCTAGATCGCCCACGCTTCCGGCCAGCGGGCGCACGGAGACGAACGCGGTTGTGGCGTTGTATCGATCGCGCAGCAGCCGATTGCTCGCGGTCGGTCCGCCGCTGAAGCTGTTGAACGTGCCGGAGCGAGATGCGCCGACGACAACAGGGAAGCTGACCGCAAAGCCCGGATCGTATCCGCCGATCAGCGTCGCGGTGAGCGCGCCGTTGAGCGTCGCCACCCCCGTCGATGTCACCTGCCCGAAATCCGTCGCCGCGACAGGCCCGGCGATGTCCACATGCAGCGTGCTGCCGGGCTGCGTGAACGCGCCGGTTACCGACAGCGTGCTGCCCGCGCCGAGGTTGATCGTCCCGCCGTTGTTGGAGAAGGTGCCGCCGCTCGGCGTCACGCCGATGTCGCGTCCTCCGGCCAACGTGAAGGTGCCCCCGATCGCATTAGTCGTCAGACCGCTCACCGCACTCGTGGTGCCGCTGCTGGCGTTGTAGATGTTCGAGGTCGCGCCATCCAGCACGATAGTTGCTGCATTCGTTGCAACATTGACCCCATTCAAACGGAGTGTCCCGCCGGAAGCGGCGCGCCACGTGCCGCTTGTCAGTGTAACGCCAGCGAAATTCGTAATTGTGGTCGGGCTGATCGTCATCGTCCCGGCCGTCACCTGCAACGTCGCGTTGTTGGTCAGCGTGCTGTTCTGGATCGTCAGCGTCTGACCCGACGCTTCGGCCGTGATCAAGCCGTTGTTCACCAGCGTCGCCGGCGAACTGTTCTGCATCGTCAGGCCGCCGCCCGACCCCGATGCCAGACGGATCACACCGCTGGCCCCGATCGTCGCTGTCCCCGTGCCGCCCGCCGCCATGGTGATCGTCCGCGTTCCCGCCGTCGCCCCTTCCACCGACACCAGCGAGTTCAGCACGTAACCCGGCGCCATCTGCAGGTTCACGGCGTTGGCCGTCAACCGCGCCGCAGGGAAGCTCGTATTCCCCGCCAGCGTCACGTTGGCCGAGGTCGTGTTCAGCAGCAGGTCCCCACCGCTGATCGCAACGCTCGACAACGTTCCGCCGCTGGAGGTCGCCTGAAGCACCGAGCCACCCGACAGCACGACTGATCCGTTGTTGATCGTACCGCCCAGGAGGTTCCACGAGCCGGTGCTGGCGTCCAGTGTCAGCGTGTTGCCGGTGTTGGTGATCGTGCCGGTGAGGTTCACCGTCAGGGCCGAGGTGGTGAACGTGCCGATCCCCGCCGTGGCGTTGAACGTCCCGCTGATGTTCAAGGTACCGCCCGTGCCCGTGACCGTCCCGGGGTTCGCCCAGGGGTTCCCCGGAGCGATGGCCATGGTCCCGGCCGTCACCTGCAACGTCGCGTTGTTGGTCAGCGTGCTGTTCTGGATCGTCAGCGTCTGACCCGACGCTTCGGCCGTGATCAAGCCGTTGTTCACCAGCGTCGCCGGCGAACTGTTCTGCA
>Ga0163146_10003459_pt1 | contig 20048 bp, 19 predicted proteins | sample OliLakLV19MP7G1_FD_148648 | JGI IMG/M metagenome (GOLD analysis project Ga0163146, IMG submission 148648) | Freshwater microbial mat bacterial communities from Lake Vanda, McMurdo Dry Valleys, Antarctica - Oligotrophic Lake LV.19.MP7.G1 | ecosystem: Environmental > Aquatic > Freshwater > Lake >...
CGGTCAGCGTGGTGCAGTGTTCGGGGGTGAAACCCTTGACGGGATAACGGTAGAGGGCGGCGACGTGAGACATGTTATGGACTTTTATGGCGGGGTAACGCGTGCGGACATTCCGGCGACGCTGCTACAATTCCCACCTCACAATAACAGGTATCACCATGAAAATCCTCGTCCTCCCCGGCGACGGCATCGGCCCCGAAATCACTGCAGCCACCCTCGCCGTCCTCGACCAGGCCAGCAGGAAATTCAAGCTGGACTTCGAATGGGACCAGCGCGAAATCGGTTTCGGTGCGCTGAAAAAACACGGCTCAACGTTCCCCGTGGACATCCAGGAAGCCGCGCGCCAGGCGCCGGGCATCATCCTCGGCCCGGTGTCGCATCTCGATTACCCGGCCAAGGAACAGGGCGGCATCAATCCTTCCGGCTGGCTGCGCGTGCAGCTCGACCTGTTCGCCAACATCCGCCCCGCGAAATCACGCATGGGCGTGGGCCTCACCGGCAAACCGATTGATCTGGTGATTTTCCGCGAGTGCACCGAAGGTTTTTACGGCGACCGTAATATGTTCATGGGCCGCGGCGAATTCATGCCGACGGAGGATGTGGCCATCGCCATCCGCAAGGTCACCGCGAAACAATCGCGACGCATCGCCGTAGTAGCATTTGAGTGGGCACGCAAGCGGCGCAAAAAAGTCACCGCCGTGCACAAGGCCAACGTGCTGCACATGTCCGACGGCCTGTTCCTGCGCGAAGTGCGCGCCGTGGCGAAGAATTACCCCGACGTCCAGCTCGACGAAAAAATCGTCGATGCCATGGCCGCACTGCTGGTGCGCATCCCGGACCAGTTTGACTGCATCGTCACCGGCAACATGTTCGGCGACATCCTGTCGGACGAGGCCTCCGAGCTTTCCGGTGGCCTCGGCATCGCCGGCTCGACGATGACCGGCGACACCGCCTGCTGCGCGCAGGCCCAGCACGGCTCAGCTCCCGACATCGCCGGCCAGGACAAGGCCAACCCGGTGTCGCTGCTGCTGTCAGCAACGATGCTGATGGAATGGCTGGCAACAAAGCACCAGCGCGCGGAATTCGATGCCGCAGCCAAGGCCATCGAAGCCGCGATCGACGCCGCGCTGCAATCACCCGAAACGCGTACCGTCGACCTCGGCGGCAAGCTCGGCACGAAAGCGTTCAGCGAAAAAATTGTCGCGTCGATCTGAACTGCCTGACAGAAAAGCCAAATCTTATTTAACCGCCGATGAACCGCGGATGAACGCCGATAAAATCAGAAACATCAATAAATCCGGATCAATCTGCGCACCCTCAAGGGAGTCTTGAAAAGAATTCACCGGCGTTCATCGGCGGTTCACGTTTTTGATGTTGATACGATTCCTTAACCCAGATCAGCCGCCGGACGCGATTCCGGTGGCCCCTTCAGCTCCACCGTATTGCCTTCGGGATCGCTGATATAAACCGATGGGCCATATCCGTCGGCGCCATATCGCGACTTGATCTCGCCCGGCACCACGCCATGGCGAATCAACTGCGTGGTCAGTGCGCCCGGATCGAAAGGCTCGATGCGCAGGCACAGGTGATCCATGTTGCGCCCTTCAGCACCGGGCGCAGCGCCGCCCTTGCGGCCGATTTCACTGTCCACCGCAACCAGGTCGATCAGTGAATTGCCGGCGCGCAATTGCGTCAGGCCGATATCCGGCCGCTCGCGCTCCAGTGTGCAGCCCAGCACCGTGCAGTAAAAATGCACCATGCGCGGCACATTGGCTGTGCGTAATACCACGTGGTCAAGGCCGAGGATGCTGAACACCAGAAAATCTCCAGCGATAAAAAGGCCGCCGCATCAAAGCACGCGGCGGCCGGAGTCAGGTATAGCAGTGAGAAAACGGATATGATTATATAAGTATTTGTTTATAAACAACTATTTATTAATGTCACCCATGCACAGATACTTCACTTCAACGAATTCCTCGATGCCATATTTGGAACCCTCGCGGCCGATGCCCGACTCCTTGATGCCGCCGAAGGGCGCGATCTCGTTGGAGATGATGCCGACGTTGATGCCGACGATGCCGGACTCCAGGCCCTCGGCGACGCGCCAGATGCGACCGATGTCGCGGCTGTAGAAATACGCTGCCAATCCATATTCAGTGTTATTGGCCAGCTTCAGCAGTTCTTCTTCGGTCTTGAAGCGATACAGCGGGGCCACCGGCCCGAAGGTTTCCTCGTGTGTCACTTTCATGTCGGTGGTCACGCCAGCGAGCACCGTGGGCTGAAAAAACTGCCCGCCCTTTTCGTGGCGCTTGCCGCCGGTGAGCACTTTCGCCCCCTTCTCCAGCGCGTCAGCGATATGCTCCTCGACCTTTTCCACAGCTTTCATGTCGATCAGCGGGCCCTGCAGATTACCGTCCTCCAAGCCGTTGCCGACTTTCATCGCACTGACTTTTTCGGACAGCATTTTTGCGAATTTGTCGTAAACGCCTTCCTGCACAAAAATGCGGTTGGCGCAGACGCAGGTCTGCCCGGTGTTGCGGAATTTGGAGGCCATCGCACCTTCCACCGCGGACTCCAGATCCGCATCGTCGAATACGATGAACGGCGCGTTGCCGCCGAGTTCCAGCGAAACCTTCTTCACGGTGGTCGCACACTGCTGCATCAGCAACTTGCCGATTTCGGTGGAGCCGGTGAAGGTGAACTTGCGCACCAGCGGATTGGTTGTCAGTTCCTTGCCGATGGGACCGGCGGAACCGGTCACTACCGACAGCACACCCTTCGGGATGCCGGCGCGCTCAGCCAGTTCACACAAGGCCAGCGCCGAGTACGGCGTCTGTGACGCCGGCTTGATGACCATGGTGCAGCCGGCGGCCAGTGCCGGGCCAGCCTTGCGGGTGATCATCGCATTCGGGAAATTCCACGGCGTCACCGCGGCGCAGACACCGATCGGCTGTTTGATGACGACAATACGCTTGTCCGGAGCATGGGTCGGGATGGTGTCGCCGTAAATGCGTTTGCCTTCTTCGGCAAACCATTCGATGAACGATGCGCCGTAGGCGATTTCACCGCGCGACTCGGCAATCGGCTTGCCCTGCTCCACCGTCATCAGTTTCGCCAGGTCTTCCTGATTCGCCATCATCAGGTCGAACCATTTGCGCAGGATAATCGAGCGTTCCTTGGCGGTTTTCGCGCGCCATGCCGGCCAGGCGGCGTTTGCCGCTTCGATCGCGCGCCTGGTTTCGGCAACGCCCATCTTCGGCACGGTGCCGATCTGTTCACGGGTGGCCGGGTTGAGCACGGCCAGCGTCGACTTGTCGTCGGCATCCACCCATGCACCATCGACATAACACTGCTGGCGGAACAGGCTCGGATCTTTCAATTCAACAGCCGGCTTGGCTTTTTGCAGCATGGCTTCCACTCCTTGAGCTTGAACATGAGGCCGCAAATGTGCCGTTTCGCACACCGGATCGGGGCCGGAAAGTATAACAAAGGGCGTCAGACCAATCCCCGACCAATGGCATGCCCTGAATCCGGGCATCCGCAGGCGCTGCTTTGAACTGGACGAACCGCCTGCCGTGGCCTGTCCGAGCGGACTGATAAACGATTGTATATAATGCTGAAACAGTTTGCTGCAACACACCAAAAGGATTTGAAAATGTTCCTTGTTGTCCGTCGTTTGCGGTTGGCCACTGCCTGCGCAATCGTCAGTCTCGGTGTGCTCGGTGGTTGCGCGACCGCCGGAGACCCCCGCGATCCGCTGGAGCCGCTCAACCGTGGCGTATACCAGTTCAACGAGGGCGTGGACACCATGCTGCTGAAGCCGGTCGCCGAGGTCTACCAGGGTGTCGTGCCGCCCATCGCCCGCACAGGGATCAGCAACGTATTTTCCAACCTGAATGACGTCGTCGTTGCGTTGAACAATCTGCTGCAGGGCAAGGTCAGCGAAGCGCTGTCGGATGTCGGCCGCATCGCGATCAACACCACGGCCGGACTGCTCGGCCTGTTCGATGTCGCAACCCCGTCCGGACTGGAAAAACACGACGAAGACTTCGGCCAGACCCTCGGCTACTGGGGTGTCGGCGACGGCCCTTATCTGGTGCTGCCGTTTGTCGGCCCGCGCAATCTGCGTGATACCGCCGGGTTGTTTGTCGATTTGCAAGTTGATCCCCTGCTCCAGTTCGATCCGGTACGTACGCGTAACCAATTATGGGGACTGCGCCTGGTATCACGTCGCGCGGAACTGCTGAGCGCCAGCAAGCTGCTCTCGGTGGCGGCACTGGACGAATACGAGTTTGTGCGCGATGCCTATCTGCAGCGCCGCCGCAACCTGATCTACGACGGCAACCCGCCGCGCGAAGCGCGCGACAAAGACGCCGCCATTGACATCAATCCGCTGGTCAGCACCACGCCGCCGCCGGCAGAACCGGCAAAATCAGAGGAAGTCTCGGGCAATGCACCCGAGGCGCCGCCCGAGACAGAGGCTGCCGGCCAAAGCCGTCCCGATGAGTTGTCGCAGTCGAACAGCCCTGCCGCCATGGCGGTCGTGTCCGCGGCACCCGTGCCGGTAGTCCGCGTCTGGCTGCCTTGAACCTGATCACTTGGAACCCATCTCAAAATCAGAAAACGTTAACCGCCGATGAACGCGGATTAACGCCGATAAAATCAAAACTATCGGAAACGTGGCCCAATAAATCAACATGGGCCATTGTTTTTAATAAACTGTTCCTGCCCGCCTTCACCGCGCTGTTGCGCCGGGGTGATCTGCGTTCATCAGCGGTTTAACCCGGTCCGGTCTTTCTGCTGGACGCCGGTCAGTCCTTGGCCACCGGAGCGGCGCTTCCCGGTCCCGGCATCGTCTTTTTCACGTTGTCCATCACCGCCATCGCCGAACTGACCAGTGTTGCCACATCAGCAACGTTGGCCGGCACGATCAGCGTATTGTTGGTGCGCGCCAGATGCGCGAACGCATTGACATACTGCTTCGCCACATCCAGGCTCGCCGCCTGATTGCCGCCCGGGGCGTTCAGCGCGGCAGCCACCGAACTGATGGCTGTCGCCGTCGCATCGGCAATCAGCTGGATGCGCGCCGCCTCGCCCTGCGCGCGGTTGATCGCCGCGGTCTTGTCACCTTCTGACTTCAGCACTGCCGCCTGTTTCTCGCCGTCGGCCAGATTGATTTCTTCCTGCCGCTGGCCTTCCGACTTGGCGATCAGCGCCCGCTTCTCGCGCTCTGAAGTGATCTGTGCCTGCATCGCGCGCAGAATCGCTTCCGGCGGCGTCAGGTTCTTGATTTCGTAACGCAACACCTTGACGCCCCAGGTCCGCCCCGCCTCATCAAGCACCGCCACCACCTGGCGATTGATTTCGTCGCGGCTTTCAAAAGTCTTGTCGAGCTCCATCTTGCCAATTTCCGAACGCAGCGTGGTCTGCGCCAGCTGGGTGACCGCCGAGACATAATCGGCCGAGCCATAAGATGCGAGTTTTGGGTCGGTCACCTGGTAATAAATGATGCCGTCGACACCCAGCTGCGTATTGTCGCGGGTGATACACACCTGCTCCTGTACATCCAGCGACGTCTCCTTCAGCGAATGCCGGTAGGCCACACGGTCGAGGAAGGGCACGATCACATTCAGCCCCGGTTCGAGCACGGAATTATATTTACCCATCCGCTCCACCACCCAGGCCATCTGCTGCGGCACCTGACGTATGGATTCAATGGCAATCACAACGCCCAGCGCCACCACGAAAAACGGCAAGGCAAACGAACGCTGGTCGAAGGCAATCAGCAGACCGGTCATGAATGCCACGATGATCAGTTTTGGAAACATGTTAAGCCCCCTCTGTTATTGGTTTAGTGCGGCTTGGCCGCGGACACGCGCAGTGTGTTGCCGTCCAGCGCGTGTATGTAGAACACCTTGGCGCCGGGCACACGCTCGCCGGTGACTTGCGCTTCCCACTGTGCGTTGCGGTACTGCACACGGGCCAGCCCGTCGGCTTCGCTGATCCACGCATCCAGCACCACGGACTGGCCGATATCGAGCGCCTGGCCCGACGCCGGCAGAAGCGCGCCGCGGAAACGCTTGACCAGGATCACACCCATCACCGCAACCGCGGCAACCGTCATGGCCTGCACCCAGAACGACTGCCCCAGATACGCAACGGCGGCAGCCGCCAGTGCCGCAATCCCAAGCACCAGCAGATAAAACGTGCCGGTCAGCATCTCAACGATGATCAGCACGATGCCGGTCACCGCCCACAGCAGATACATTTCCATTCCCGCCTCCCTTACTGCGTCATCAATTCGCCAGCATAACAAACCCTGCGCGCCGGTCACCCGTCAATTAAGCCTTGCCACTTTTGCCGCAAGGTCCGTAATCTGCGCACGCACGGTTTCGGCGTCGGGTGCGCCTGGGCGTTGTTTGAGATAAGTGCCGAAATCACCGAGTGCTGCGCGAAAACATTCCAGCTTCAGGTAAATGCCGCCGCGGTCGCGGTATTCCTCGCCGGCATCTTCCGGGGTCAGCGCAATCAGCCGTTCGCTGGCGGACAAGGCCCGCAGCCAGTCATCCTGCTGGCCGTAAACACCTTTCAGGTTGCGTAACATGCGTGCCAGCACTTCTTTATTGGAGGCCGCACTGAGCAGATGCGACAGTATGGCTTCATCGACATCCGCTTCGCTGCCTGCTGCACGCAGCCGCTGTTGCAGTTCATCCATGCCCAACGACACGCCGCCGCTGTACGGATCCAGCACCACCACACCATCACGCAATGCACACTTCACCAGAAAATGCCCGGGGAAAGACACGCCGTGCAGGCTGAGTCCGATGCGTCGCCCGATTTCGATGTAAACCACACCGAGCGTGATCGGGATGCCGATCCGGCGCTCCAGCACTTCATTAAGGAAACTGTTGCGCGGATCGTAATAATCGTCGGTATTGCCGCTGAATCCCAGCTCGGAAAACAGGAAATGGTTCAGCGCCAGCAGCTTTTCGGCGGTTGCGACGTCCGCGCGCAAGCGGCTGCGCAATCGTGTCGCCATGTCATCCAGTCGCGCCAGATAGTCGTCAACAGCAAGGCCCGGGTATTCACTGGCAGCGATCCACAAGGCACCTTCCGCCAGCGACACATCCTCATCGGGCATGCGCGTGATGCGGCGCCACTGCTCGGCGGCCAGTGCTTCCGGCGAAAGATCCCCGCTCATGCGCGCCTCGCCAACGGCAGGTTCATCAGCAGGTTCTGCGGTTTCAGGCGCAGATTGCCTTCGGTGGTCATCGCCATGCCGAGGAATACCGGCGCCCCGCGCATTTCCGCCTGCAACGCAGCGGCATCGGCAAAATCCATGCGGAACAGGCCGACCACCCGTTTCATGCGATCTTCATCAACCTCGCCACCGGCATAAATGTCATTGAGCATCGCGCTGGCCTCAACATCGAGCCCGACGTGCCACTTCCATTCCTCATCGGGAATTTCGCGTACAGGCGTGACTTTCACCGGCGTGCCGTGGAAATGTTCGACCCAGCGCGCCAGCAGTTCGCACAGCGCCAGCGAACCGGGCAGCCCGGGATTGACCTGCAGCACGGTGTCACGGCGTTCATCACGGCGGAAATACTCCGCATGGTTGGCCTCATCGAGGACATCAAGATCCATCGACCGCAAGGGCGCGTTGACTTCCTTCAGCATGCGCCCGAGGTTGCCAAGCCCGCCGCTTTCGGCATGCAGGTTGACGGTCTCGGCATCGGCCAGCATCACCGCGCCATCCTTGACGCTGACCCGCTGCTGGCGGAAAAAAGTTTCCGCCGCACGTGCCAGCAGGCCATTGTCGGTGCCGTCGAGCATGCCACGCAGGATGACCTCGGCGGTGTGGTAAATGAACGGCGGTGGCACCGCGACATCCTGCTGGAACAGGCTGAAGTAAAAGGCTTCCAGGGTCGGCGCGGCCAGCAACTGGTCGCGGAAACGCAGCATAACCTGGTAATTTTCCTGCGCGTCGGGGTCTGCCAGCGCGGCGATCTCGGCATCACTCACCGCGCGGCGTGGCGCCTCGAGCAGGGCCGCATGCAGGCGCTGCTCCACGGCACAGGACTCGGCCACCGGCGCCAGTTCGGGCCGCGTGTAATAAAGCCTCAGGTAATCGTCGGTGACGAGCAGATGCCCGTCGGCGGCCCGCTCGAGCAATCGATAACCGCTGTGTTGCCAGAAATCCATAATGAATCCGATCCCGAAGCCATTATGCCACGGTGTTTGCGGCCCTCTGCTGCCGGATGCAAACCCGAAAACGGGCTTTATACTACGATGATGATGACCTTATCACTCTCCCCGACACGGATCGGCATGGCCGCGGCCCTGTTGACCACCGCCGCTTACGCGCCGCAGGCGATCAAGGGCTGGCGTTCCCGCTCGACCAAGGACATATCGCTGGCCATGTTCACCATGATGGTGACCGGCATCACCCTTTGGCTGATTTACGGGATTCTGATCAATGACATTCCGCTGATCCTTGCCAACGCGGTCACGCTGGTATTCGCCAGCGCCATTCTTGTCGCCAAAATCCGCTTTCGCTAACCCACGCCACCGAGCCTCCATCCTCCAATCCCCACAGCTCCGCCATAACCAGTTGTGACTGCGTGTTGATTCTCTCCGGCAGATCGTTACACTGGGCGAGGACAAGCTGCTCATCCTCTTCCAATTCATGGAGATACAACCGTGGCCAAAAAGAAAAACAAACAACACGGCGGGGAGCCCGCACTGGGCTACGGCAACAAGATGGAAAAACTGGTCGTCACCCTCGACCCTGCGGTGCTGGCAGAATTGAAGCGCCGTCACCTGGAAACGGGCGCCACAATGGCTGAACTGGTGCGCCGGGCCGTCAAATTCTGGATCGCGGGCACCAAGGCGGCAGCACTCAAAGCCGACGAAAAGATATTCCGGCAGATGCCCTGAAGGCGCGACAGTACGTCAGTGGAAAGGTCGCTGCCAAGTCCAATGCTGACAAAAACCTGTAACACAGCACTCCTCCCGCCACAATTCCGCCACACTCATCACCCGGCAATCTAATCCAAGCTCGGATTGCACTCCCCCCAAGGCTTGCTATATTGGCCTTCGCGACAATTCGATTAACCCAGTGCAAAACTGTTGCAGATCAACGATCCTGCGCCCCGCAGACGAATCTAACGTCCGAGTTGCCTGACTCCGGCCTGAAGCAGGCATTGCTGTGCCACATTTTGGATAAAAGCGATTTGTTGAAGTAGGATGATGGTCGAGGAGGAGCCGATTATGAAAATAGAAACCTTGGCGGTAGACCCGAGCGCCCTGAGAGAAGAAGTCAGGAACAAATATCGTGATGTTGCAAACAATCCGCGCGGTGAATTTCACTTTCATACTGGAAGGCCGCTCGCGCAGCGTCTAGGGTATGACCAGACCGTGGTGAACGCGATGCCGGATTCAGCTGTCGAATCATTCGCCGGGGTGGCAAACCCGTTCTTGCTCCGAACACTCATGCGGGGTGAAAAGGTGGTCGATGCAGGATCAGGCGGTGGATTCGACTCTTTCATTGCTGCGCGCCAGGTCGGCTTTGAAGGCCGGGTAATCGGCATAGACATGGTTCCAGAAATGCTGGAAAAATCCCGCGAAACCGCGGAGCAGATGGGGCTATCGCAGGTGGAATTTATCGAGGGTATCCTCGAAGAGATGCCGATAGAGGACAGCTGGGCTGACGTCGTGATCAGCAACGGCGTCATCAACCTGTGTGCAGACAAAAAACTGGTCTTTGGCGAGCTGTGGCGGGTTCTTCGTCCCGGCGGCCGTCTGCAGTTCGGCGACATTGCCAACGGTAAGCCTGTGCCCGAGTCGGCGGTCCGCAACATCGACCTCTGGACGGCTTGAATAGCCGGTGGCCTCCCGTGCGAAGGCTGGCAGACGATGATGAAGGAAACCGGCTTCGTCGATATCGAGGTGAGCAAGCCATTCGACACATTCGGTGACGCCCGGGGTGAAAAAAATGCGCGGCAGTTCGATGTCTACGGCTACACTTTCATGGCACGTAAGCCCGGCTAAGGAATCCAGCAGCAAGAGGCAAATTGAACTAGTGGAAAGTCCTACCGTTCTAATTCAACAGAAGCAATCCTTTCAAGAGGAGGGTCTCTATAGAAGAAGATCACTACTGTTTCACCCCAAAGCCGGTGACTATGCATCGGCATACGTTGCGGTAGCGCAACGAAATGAGGCCACAGCAATGTGGCGATCCTGTGAAGCCCTGCGATAATCGCGGGGCTTTGCATTTGAGTGGATGATTCGCCGGGGGTGCAACAGGTCGAAGCGAACATTCACCTCCCCGCCCCGCCACACTCAGTTGTGGCAATCCACTTTACTCGACTTTGACCCCGCCGGATTCGCGCATCAACTTGCTGTATTTGGCGATATCGGCTTTCAGCACAGCAACAAATTGTTCTTGTGTATTCCCTATGGGTTCCGCGCCCTGACTCAGCAGTCGCTCCTTGACGTCCTGCATTTTGAGGATGCGCACGATTTCACTATTGAGCAGCGCGACAATGTCTTTGGGTGTTCCGGTTGGCACAAACACGCCCAGCCATGAGATCGATTCATAACCCGGCAAGCCGGCTTCCGATACCGTCGGCAACTCAGGATAAGCGACCGAGCGTTTCGCGGAAGTAACGGCTAGTGGCCGTAATTTTCCCGCTTGGACATGCGACGTAGTTTCCAGCACGGTCGCGAATGACAACGACACATGGCCTGCCAACAGGTCAGCGACCGCCGGTGCGCCGCCCTTATACGGGATATGCGTCAATTTGACACCGGCCATGCTTTGAAACAACTCCGCCGCAACATGCATAGAACCACCGCTGCCGGAAGTGCTGTAATTGAGCTGTGCAGGCCTGGCCTTTGCGAACGCGATCAACTCTTTCACCGATTTCACAGGTAGCGATGGGTGAACCAGCAGGAACAACGGCAGACCGGCCGCCTGTGTAACCGGAACGAAATCCTTGACCGGGTCATATGGCAGCTTTGAATACAGACTGATGTTAATCGCGTGCGTGCCGATATTACCCATCATCAGCGTGTAACCGTCAGGCACAGCCTTGGCAGCAAGTTCAGTGCCGATGATACCGGCTGCGCCGCCCCGGTTATCAACCACCACCTGCTGGCCGAAGCTCGTGCTGAGTTTTTGCGCGATAAGGCGTGTGCCGATATCGGTGCCGCCACCGGGTGGGAACGGAACGATGAAGCGCAACGCCCGGTTGGGATATTGGCTTGTCGGTGCCTGTGCCCAAATGGGCGTAGCAGTAACCAGCAGCAACACGACTCCAAAAACATTATAGGCAGTGCGCATGGAATTCCCCCTGATTGTGTTGCAGCATTAACCAATTGCGGCAGTGTATATCACCTTCGGCCGCCACAATCCCGCCACACTCCGCTGTGGCATTTGCGGTCAACGCACCCCTCCCTTGCTTTCCTCCCTGGCCTTGCCACATTGGCCTTTGCACTACTTTGATTAACCCAAGTGTGTTGACGCCGGCCTCGAATTGACCACCAGTGCCGGTTGAAAGCTGACCAGGAACAACGGACTGCTTTCCCAGGGCTGGCCGCCTTCCGCGAACAGATATGATGGTCAATTCTGGATCGGCGCATTGTGGGGAAAGTGATCAGTTTGAGGGCGGCGGCAACACCCTACTACCCCTAAAACCCATACAGCCCCGCATGTCCCTGATTCGCGATCGCTTGCGATGCGCGCAGCAGGCACACCTGATTGGTGCCGTCGGAATGCAGAAAGCTCGACGCATCGCGAAGGTATTTTTCGACCGGGTGTTCGTGCATGATGGATGCGCCGCCGAGAATTTCGCCGGCAAACCGCGCGCATTCGAATGCAGTCTCTGACGCGTTGACCTTGGCGAGCAGGCCGAGCGCGCGCGCTTCGGGTTGCTTACGGTCGGCGAGCCATGCGGCTTTCCAGATTTGTAGGCGTGCGGCGTCGAGTTTCATCGCCATGGCGCCGAGCATCATCGCCACCGCTTGCTGTTCGACGATGGGTTTGCCGCCCTGCACGCGTTTTTTGGCATAGTCGAGCGCGTATTCGTAGGCGGCGCGGCCCACACCGAGCGCGGTGGATGCGGCCTCTGCCTTGCTGCCCCACATGTAGTCTGAGCGCAGTTTGCCGAGCAGGCCTTCGCCCACCAACATGTTGCTCGCGGGGACGCGGCAATTCTCGAAATGGAAGGTGCCGTTGGTGGCGAGGCGCTGGCTGCTTTTTTCGTGGAAGAATCCGGCGCGAAAGCCCGGTGTGTCGCTGGGCACGACGAAAATGCTGCCGCCTTCGCGCAGGGTCTTTTTCGGATCCGTGCGCGCCACCACGAAATACAGCTTCGCCATGCTGCCGTTCGACACATAGCGTTTGGCGCCGTTGATGATGTAGTGGTCGCCGTCGCGCACCGCGGTGGTTTTGAAATCGATGTCGGGTGCGTCGTAAAACCCCTGATGATCGGAGCCCGCGCCCACTTCGGTGATGCCGATGGCGGTGGTGGCCTCGGGGTCGGCGACGAATTTCGGAATGAAACGCTGCTGCTGCTCGACGTTCATCGCTTCGCCGAAAAGATTCGCCATCTTCCAGCACTGATCCATGATGACGGCAAAGCCAAGATCGCCCACTGCGAGTTCTTCGCCGACCAGGCACATGGTAAAAATGTCGCAACCGCCGCCGCCGAATTGTTTGGGCACGCCCATCGTTCGAATCCCTTGTTGGTCGGCTTCGCGGATCCAGTCCCACGGTATGCGCTCGGCGGCGGTGGGCAGCCGGTCGCGGCGCATCACGTCGGGCTTGATGATGTTTTCTGCAAACTCGCGCGCGAGATTGCGCCAGCGTTGTTGGTCTTGGGTGAGCGAGAAGTCCATATCAGGCCTTGGGAAAAAATAACCTAAGCATTTGTTTTTAAATGTTTTTTATACTTAATCACAACGGGCTACATAGCGCTGCCGGCACGCTGCCGCCACTTGCGTAACGCAACGCCCATCCACACCACCTCAACCACGCCGAACGGCCACGCAGCCTGCAAAAATCCATAGATGAAGCCCAGCCCTGTTGGCGCCGGTTGAAAATTGACCACCTATGCCGGTTGAATTTTGACCAGAGGCTTTTGCTGACCTGACTTGACTGCAGCCAGCTGTGTATAACTATACCCCTTTAGTGGTTTTTGCTTTTCTATATTGTTGACGCCGGCCTCGAATTGACCACCAGTGCCGGTTGAAAGCTGACCAGGAACAACGGACTGCTTAGCCAGGACTGGCGGCCTTCCGCGAACAGATATGCTGGTCAATTCTGGATCGGCGCATTGTGGGGAAAGTGATCAGTTTGAGGGCGGCGGCAACAGGTTAGCGGCAAAATTACACATCGCAGACGAAACATTTAGCAATTTATTCTTAGGTGTTCCGGAGGACAAGAAGACTGCGCCTCCTTTTAGCATATCAACTCTTGACTCCATCAATCTGGAAATTAGAGAAAGGCCTGCTATCCCTTATGGCGAAAATGAACCCCGTGAACCGGAAATTCTTGGCGCACTAATTTACTTCGAAGCCGATGAATATAATGATGAGCTGGTATTCTCCAGATTCGATGTTTCAAAAACGTTATTTGATTACATTGAAAAGATGGTGAACCAACCCAACTCGACCTTATTAATAAGTCAACCAAATATGTCCTATTGCGTTAAGGACGTATGAGACTGAAGAACATGAAAGAGATGCCGGCGGCTGCGCAAGACGAGTTGCGAGATCGGGCAATTGCCGCGATCAATGGTGGGCTGTCGCAAGCCGAAGCGTCGCGTATTTTTGCTATTCCGGATCGCAGCATCCGCCGCTGGGTAGCACAGATGCGGCGCGAAGGGGGCAAGCGGATTGAGCCGAAGAAGCGCGGGCGGCGCGCCGGCGAGGTATCGGAGCTTTCGCCCAAACAGTGCAAGCGAATTCGCGCACTGGTGATCGGCAAGATGCCGGATCAGTTGAGTCTGCCGTTCTATCTGTGGACCCGGGAAGCTGTCGGGCAGTTGATCAAGCGGGAGACCGGCATTCAGTTGAGTTTGGCCAGCATCGGGAATTGGCTGGCGCGCTGGGGAATGACCGCGCAAAAGCCAGTGCGCCGCGCCTACGAGCGCAATGACGAGAAGATTGCGGCGTGGCTGGTGACGCACTATCCGGCAATTCAGGCCAAGGCGCGCCGCCAGCACGGGCTGATCTATTGGGCGGACGAATGCGGTGTGCGCAGTGACGACGTTCGTGGCCGCTCGTTCGCGCCAAAAGGACAAACCCCTGAAACGGCAACCACCGGCCAGCGCTTTGGCTGCAACATGATTTCGGCGCTCACTAACCGAGGCAGTCTGGCGTTTCAGGTGTTTAACGGCAAGTTCAACGCCCCGCTGTTCATTGGCTTTCTGGAGCGTCTGATCAAGCAGGCCAAGGGACGCAAAGTGTATTTGATTGTCGATGGTCATCCGGTGCACCATGCAAAGTGGGTCTCTCAATGGATCGCTGAGCGCTCCCGAAGCATCGAGATGTACTTTTTGCCAGGCTACGCGCCGGAATTGAACCCGGATGAGTTGCTCAATCATGATGTCAAGTTGTCTTTGGTCAAGCAACGCCCCCGCACTGCGGTCGAGCTGCGCTCGGCAGTGCGCTCACATTTGCACAGCCGCCAGAAGCAGCCACACATCGTGCGTAAGTTCTTCAAGGCTAAACATGTTCGCTATGCCGCTTGATCCCATTCATTTAGGTCATGTTTCGTTGACTGAGTAATAACTGCCACTTTAAAAATGAAATGCTGGCATTGGCTTGGCCCAATAGGAGACAGCCAAATTTATTTGGCAAAAGAGCGCAAAGGTTTCCCCGTGTATTTAACGAAACTGATGACAGACACACGCATGCCGAGAATCAGCCAGCTCGACCATGATGCCAAAGTGCCCGATGTAACGCTTGCAACTGTGGTCGATAGAATAGCCGCACTCCAAGCTCAAGCCACATCCATTAAAACTTCAACGCGGATTATCGCTGTTGTCGTTGGATTTCTTGCACTAATAGCAATGCTTCGGTAGCAGTAGCAAATTTCCCAATCAGCGGCCAAAAGCCAGCAATAGACGTGCCGATGTAGCTTGCGTGAGCCACCCACCCGCCACAATTCCGCCACACTCAGCTGTGGCAATTGTGGCTACCACCCCACAAACCCTCCTTGCTTTCCTCCCTAGTCTTGCTACATTGACCTTTGCACTACTTTGATTAACCCATTGCAAAACTGTTGCCGATCCATCAGTAACGGAAAAGATAAAAATAACGCCCCCATGAAATCGCTCCCTCGTTTCATCTGGTGCATATTCGACGGCCTTCGCCGCGACATGATCACGCCAGACATTGCTCCACGTTTGCGCAGCTTTATTGACGCAGGGGCAGACTTCCCATCCAGTAGATGCGTATTCCCGTCCGTGACACGGGTTAATGCAGCGGCAATGGCCTGCGGCGCCACCCCTGGCGCCACCGGCGTAGTTGCCAATATGCTTTATGACCCGAGAGTTTATTCCGACAAATTGATGCAAACTCGTCAATACGACCATATAGCTCAAGCTGAGAAAGTCTATGATGGACGTTTTGTCACCGCACACTCTCTCGGCGACATTCTTGCAGACCATGGCTTAAAGGTTGCCATCGTTAGTTCGGGAAGCGCTGGGGCTACCCATCTGCTTGATCCCCGCGCTGCGCAACTGGGCAATGTCCGGCTGTGCCTCAGTGATTGGCGTGCATCGACACCCGCAGATTATGCTGCTGATGTGCTGGAACGTTTTGGTCCGATACCGCCAAGTGCCAAGCCCAATGCAACACGCATCGAGTTGCAAATCGACATGGTTCTTGGCGCGGTGCTGCCAGAAATCAAACCTGATGTATTAATCGTTTGGTTCTCTGACCCGGACTCAACCTATCACTATTGCGGAATTGGCTCGCCTGACAGTATTGCAGCCATCCGACACGCAGATGCGCAATTTGGACGCCTTCTCGATCACCGCACACAGGCCCCAGACGGCGCTGACTGCCAAATAATTGCCTGCTCTGACCATGGCCTGATCACCGCTCGTGAGCGCATTGACGTCAAGCCGAAAATGCGCAATGCAGGAATTCGCATAGGAACCTCTTTTTCTGAAGGTAACGTAGTTGCAGGAAGCACTTCCTACTGCGGTGCCTTACGCATTGCTGCAGACAACGAAGCGTCCATGCGAGACGTGGTCAACTGGCTACTTGACCAGCCTTGGTGCGGCCCGGTGTTTACTTCAGGAGGCAACGGCATGATCGGGGGCGTCAAAGGCACACTGGATCACGCGCTGCTATCACTCACGCATCCACGCACTCCAGAAGTTTATTACGTCATGAAAGCCAACGACACGCCAGACCGCTGGGGATGGCCTGGAAGTTGTTACTTTAACGAGGACGCCATTCCGATAGGCGGCGCAACCCACGGAGGCTTGCATCCGATTGAGATGAATAACCTGCTTGCATTAGGTGGCTCGACCTTTAAACAGGGATATGTATCCCCTTGGCCTGCCGGCCACACTGACATAGCGCCAACTATCCTTCAGGCTTTTGGCATCAATGCGCCCAGTAGCATGACCGGTAGAGCACTTACCGAGGCTTACTCACGCCTCGCAACCGAGCCGCCACAGCCTCAATCGGTCACCTACATCAGTGAATCCCGCTCTCGCCGCCAACAACTGAACCTGTGGAACGTCGGCGCAACAACCTATATAGATCGCGGCTGGACAGAAAGCGTTTAAATAAATCGACCGGTTACTGTTACCCGCCACAATCCCGCCACACTCAGCTGTGGCAATTGTGGCCAACCCACCCCTCCCGGCTCCTTGCTTTCCTCCCTCGGCTTGCTACATTGGCCTTTGCACTACTTTGATTAACCCAGTGCAAAACTGTTGCCGATCAACGATCTGCGCCGCGGAGACGAATCAAAGGTCCGATTTGCCCGCGTTATAATCCGCGCTGGCCCCGGTAGCTCAGTGGATAGAGCAGCCCCCTCCTAAGGGGCAGGTCGGACGTTCGATTCGTCTCCGGGGCGCCAATCTGGTACGAAGCTGGGCACCTCCCCCAGCTTCGCTTCTTTCGATAACGTGACGGCACGCGCCAAGGCACGATAGCTGCCCCGGATGTGCAACTCGTCACCGTCGAGCCGGATCTCTTCCACCAGCAGGTTTAGATAAGCCTTGCCGAACCCCGAGGTGGTATCGAGCAACCGGGTCCTCAGCGCCCGTGTGAATTTCTGGACATGCGCCGGCGTGAGCCTGTTCAGCGGGACATCCCATGAATCGCGCAGGGCGGCGCTGGTAACCACCACGTCCTGTCGGCGTGCCTGCAGCTTCTGCGAGCGCTCCTGGAGCCTTGTGTCCAGCGGCAGCAGTCCTTTTTCGACCGCTTCATACAGACGTGCAATGCCGGCGTCGATTTCCTTCAATTCCCGCGTCAATTGCTGGAACCGGGCATCCTCCGCACTGCGTGTGGCACGCTGACGCTTTCTTAATTCCCGGAACATGATCTCCACCCGACTGGGCGTAAACACCTTGTCGGCAAGGGTGGCAAGAACAATCTGCTCCGTCGATTCGCGGCGCAGGTTGCGGGCGGTGCAGCGGTGCACGCCAATGCCCATTCGGGTGGTGCATTTGTAGTAACGATAGCGCCCGCTCTTGCCCGTCGCCTGCGTCATGCCGGCGCCACAGTGCCCGCATTTCATCAACCCGATGAGAATGGCCGGGGACGCCAACTGTTGCCCCGGTATTCTGCTGGGGTGCTGGGCGTGTCGGCGCGCCGCAACGCGGTCGAAGGTCTTTTCGTCAACGATCGCAGGCACGTCCACCTTGATCCACTCGGCGGGCGGCTTGATCCTGGCCGTGCGCCATTCGTGGCGGTTGAAGTAGAACTCGCCCATGTAGACCCGGTCCGCGAGCACATCATTCACTTTCTGCATGCGCCAGGGTTTGCCGCGCACGGTCATACCGTGGTCGTTCAGGTAGGCCGCGAGGTTTTTCATACCCATCCTGCGACCGTGATGCCCGTGCAGATACAGGTCAAAGATCTTGCGCACCGTCTCGGCATTCACCGGGTCCACTTCGAGCCGGCGCTTTTGCCGCCCCCGCGAACCGGCAACCCCCACATCGACCACGCGATAACCGAACGGCGCGCGTGAACCGTTCCAGTAGCCCTGGCGCGCGTTCTCCTTCATCGCACGCAGCGTGTGCTTGGCGTTCTCCTTGCTCTGGTATTCGTCAAAGAGGCTGAAGAGCTTGCGAGCCATCTCGCCCGACGGGTCGTCGCCCGTTTGCTGGGTGATCGAGATTACTTTTACGCCGGCCTTTTTAAGCTTTCTCTCGTAGAGCCCGAATTCGAGGGCATCGCGAAAAAACCGGGAGAGGCTATGGACGATGATGGCTTCGAACGGCGGCGGTAACAAACCCGCATCCCCGATCATCTGCTGGAACACCGGGCGGCGGTCATCGGTGGCCGTCGCTCCTGCCTCGACATATTCCGAGACCAGGCAATGGCCTTGCGCCTTGGTCCACTCACGCAACTGGCGCAGTTGATCGGGAATGGAGAGATCGTTCTCCACCTGCTTGCCCGTGGACACACGGGCGTAGATCACCACATCCATAGCCTAGCTCCTCAGTTCTGGCTTGAGTCGGCCTCGATCAGCAACTGGCGAAGGAGGCCCGCGAAATGCGCTTGAATGAGATCGAGTTCCTCGCACGACACGGCGTCCTGCGAGATGTCCGGACTGAACTCGATCGAGACTTCAGGGTTCTGTGTTTGCAATCATGCTACACCTCCCTTCTTTGCTCAAGTGGTCCTGCCCGTACCGTGCCGTTCCGGCCGGGACGCATCAGTAATCGTGTCCAGATCCCTGATGAGCCCGGCTCTACCGAATTCGTCCAGGATGAGCCGGCGAAACGCCTCGAACTGGTGTTCCGGGAGTGCGGCCTGCGCGATCAGCAGCACGCGGTTAAGTCGTGCGTTGACCAGCGGCAGAATCATCTCCCTGGTCAGCATGGCATCAACCATTGCGTATTCATGTCCAAATCCTCACCATTCCTGCAGCCGTTCTGCATGGGCGTTTCCCACCGCGGCGTGCGCTTGCGTGCGAGTGATGCGCCGCACGCCCGCCACCGTGGAAAACGCCCCGTTCGTTTCATGGCCATCTGTGTTGCATCCATCTGTTTCGTGTTGTTGCAGTGCTACGTGCTACGTTGGTGTCGGTTCCGTCTGGTTAGTGTTTCTGCCCAGCCCGCATGCGTCATGCATGTCGGACATCACAAGGGGCACGAGAGACACCGCTCCCGTTTTGTGCAGGGGTTTTACTACTCGCCGGCGCTGCACAGCGCTTTGGTTTGGCGTCGATGCCGGCGCCGCGCGGAGCGCGGGCTGCACCGAAGGTCATTCACCCAGGACCCAAGGGGGCGTCGCAATGACGCGTACACTGATCCGTTAACGGAGATCACCCGGCGCGCGGCATTGCACCACGAGAAATGACCCGGCAAGGGGTCGTGAGAGGAAAACAAGAGGAACCGGCGCATGCAGGGCGCATGGACGGTCAAGGCGAACGACTCTTGCGCAGCGGGCGTGGCCGCCTGCCAACCATAGGCTGACAAACTGCTGCGGTGCGACGCGAGCGTTACGAACGGTGCCGTTTGGGGAACGGCAGTCTCAGACGGTGCGGTCGTTATGCTGACTGCAGGGGATGACGTGTATCTCCAAGTCTTGCGACTTGCCGGTTCTCAGGAGATCTGACCGGCTTCAATGCTCTTGCGAGCGAAGGGCGATGCGTAACGGGCATCAACCGGGCTGACACAGCCAGCGTAAAAACCTTCTGCGCCACCGCGCATATCCTTAGCTCGTTCAACTTACTGTCATGCGAAGTGAATGACATTCTGATCACATGACCTGAGCGCACGCGATTCGTTCCTGAACCTGCACGGCTATGGTTTCATCTTGGATTTGCGCAGGCACCGCCA
>Ga0163146_10003476_pt1 | contig 19970 bp, 19 predicted proteins | sample OliLakLV19MP7G1_FD_148648 | JGI IMG/M metagenome (GOLD analysis project Ga0163146, IMG submission 148648) | Freshwater microbial mat bacterial communities from Lake Vanda, McMurdo Dry Valleys, Antarctica - Oligotrophic Lake LV.19.MP7.G1 | ecosystem: Environmental > Aquatic > Freshwater > Lake >...
CCAAGATTGTAAGTCGCCATTACCCGCGCGCCCGGGATTCGCTTGCCATTCTCATCCGCCTCCCGGCCCAGCAGAACCACCATATCGGCGATCTCGCACACCGCCGCAATGTCGTGACTGACAATGATCGTCGTGTTCAAAGTATGCGCGTGTGTCACTTCGTTGATAAGCTCCTGCACGGCGTCCAGCGCCACCACGTCCAATCCCGAGAATGGCTCGTCCATCAGTAGAAACTGCTCACTGCACATGATCTGTTGCGCGATCGCCACCCGTTGCCGCTGCCCGCCCGACAACTGCGCCGGATAAAAATCGCGCCGGTCGTAAAGGTTGAATCGCTGTAATAACTCCTTCGCCCGCCCGTCGGAATGGGTGCTCCCCTTCCCACTGCGCGCCCCGGCGACCATCAAGTTGCTCCACACCGTGCGGTGCTCAAACAGCGGGTAGTGCTGCGCCACCACGCCAACCATGCCGCGCTCCACCGGTTTGCCTGGATGGCCGATCAATACCTCGCCTGAATCCGGTTTGTTCAACCCGGCCAAAATCCGGAACAACTGCGTCTTGCCAATCCCCGATGGCCCCAACAGGCCCACAATCTGGCCCGTCGTACGGTCATCGTGATGGATGTCCTTGATGTCGAAACTCATGTCCCGCAGAATGGGATTCCCGCCCAACCGCAGCGAAATGTTCTTCACCTGCAAAATCGGTTCGCGGATCAAATAGCCGGTCGGCACTATTTCCGCTCCAGTGTCAGTTCCGCGTAGGGACACACTAACCGTTTGAGCCAGCCGATAGCATAGTCCTGCGTCAGTCCGACTGACAGAATCACCAGTTGGATCGCGAACACTTCCGCCAAATGAAAATGCTTATTCTGGTTCAGCAGCATCGCGCCCACGCCGCCCTCGGCTCGCGAAATGCCCTCCACCATCGTCAGCATCATCCACCCGATGGCCGCATTCTGCCGCAGCACTTCAATTGCTCTATCAATCGTGCCCAACACCACCACTTCCCACACCACCTGCCATTCGTTCATGCGCAAAGTCCGTGCATGGTCAAAACGCGATTTCGGAATCGCTTCCACCTCCGCCGCCATCGACGTCACAAAGAACACTGTCATGCCGAAAACCAGCAATGACACCTTCAAATTATGCCCGCCGCCGAACAGCAGCGTGAACACGAACGTCAGCCCAATTAAACCCAGAAATCGCCCCTTCGCCACCGCCGCCGTAATCGGCCGGAAGAACGGCATCACGGTGGCGTAACAAAGGGCCAGGGAGATCGCCACCGTCCACGCCAGCGCCTCTACATTCATGATGAAGCTGGTGATTAACTCCTGGCCCAGCCCCTGATCCATCCACAACGTACCCAACGCCCGAAACACTTCCGGCGGTGTTGGCAACACTTGGAACGGCGCCAAGAACCACAAGACCAACGCAAGCGCCGCCTGCACGGCCACTACGATCCGCATCGCGGATGAAGTGGCCGTGTGGTTCGGCGTGAAGACCTTATTTAGGTCGTTCATCGACCCGTGGTGCCGATCACGATTTCGACGCGGCGATTCTTAGCACGGCCTTCATCGGTCGAGTTGGGCGCCACCGGGTTCTGCTGCCCATGCGCCATGACGCGGACACGGCCTTCCGGGAAGTTTAACGCCGATTGCCCTTCCAGCCATTGTTTCACCGCAAACGCCCGTGACTCGCTCAACTGCATATTGGCGTTCGCGTCGCCCACCGAATCGGTGTGGCCATGGATCTCAACCGTCGTCGAACCGGCCACCAGCAAGTCCTTCATCATCTGATCCAGGTCGCTCTTCGCCGTCGAACTAAACGTGTTCTTGCCTGTATCGAACGTGATATTCCACGCCCGGCGGCTAACGACATTGGTCACCCGGTCACTCGAAGTAAATGTGGGTACCGTGGCCGGCGCCATTGTTCCCGAACGGCCCGCGATCGCCGCAATGTAAGAAGTGTCTAAGATGTCCGCCACCGGGTAGTAGCTCGGGACCAGATCCGGATACTGCTTCACCACAATGTCGCCAAACACGGTATAGGTGGCGGCGAACAAATTGGCGGCGCCTTTCGCCATTCCGAACAGCATCAGGTTGTCCGCCAAATTGTTCACGGTCGACCCGCCCAATTCCACTTGCAGGCCCTGTTTATCGGCTTCCACGACGCCGTTATAGTAGCGCTCCCAGTAGTTATAATCGGCATTAGCCTCGTGATAAACGACCGTGGAAACCTGCGCCGCGTGCTTCAGCGCCGACGGATGCGCCTTCACTTGATCGCCGCCATCGAAGGTGGCTTTCAACATGCCTTCCACCGTCGAACGGTTATCCTGCATCCACCGGTCGATACCGATAATCGCGTGCGGCATTTGGCTCGAATATTCCTTCGTCGAAACAATCGAAATCAGCCCGCCCTTCTTCTTCGCCACATTCACATCGCCTGGTGTCCAGGTCACCACGCCGTTCACGCAAACATTCTTCGTCTCGCCGGTCTTCTTGCCTTTATCGACCACGGCTCGCTTCTCGCAGTAGCCCGAAATGTACTTCTCGCCCGCGTCGATATAATCGCTAGCCGCCACCCAGTTCAGACATTTCGGATCGTAAGTTTTCTCGTCCGGGTTGTTGCACAGGCTGTTATCGCCCAGCCATTTCTGGGCAATGTTCCAGTCGCCATCCCGCAAATAACCGGCCACTAAGCCGCCCCGCGAAGCCGCCGGATTCTGCTTCCAAGCCGGCGGACCCATGAACTTGTCTTCTCCGCGCGAGTACCCGGCCGACCCAATCACCTTTGCCGTATAGTCCGGCCCCAGTTTCTTCAGTGTGTCATTCAAACCCTTCAAGAAAGTCGCCGCGCCGTCGCCCATGATGGCCACGAAATGGGCGCCTTTGGTAGGGTTCTTGTTGCCATTCTTCAGTTCAGTGGCGAAGGAAACCAGCGCCTCCTGCATCTTGCTCGAATCGTCCTCGCGGACGAAGCGCAGGTTCACGCCCTCCTTACACATCAAGCTCCCATCGCTCGATTGCGGCCCGCCCGCCGCGAACATCATCCCCATCTGCGCGTTCCACGCCCAGTGGTAAAACCGCACCTCATCTTTGTTATCGCAGCCCCGTTTGGCACCCGGCAGGTTTGCCGCGGCCACATTGGAAGCCGCGGAAGACGACGCCGTCGGCAAGTCGATATGACCGATCTCGGTCGATTGCCGGATCTTTGCCCCCGGAATCAACTTATCCAGAACCCCGTACTCCTTCAATGCATAGCCAACAATACCAAGGCCAAGAGCAAAGATAAGTATCCAGCCGCCCTTTTGAATCTGTACCGCCATATGTCAAATCTCCTTTAAACAGTTAGAGGGACTTCTCGCCTTCGCGGCCGCCAATGGTTTTCTCGGGAGCGGCGGCGCCAGCCTGCGGCGACACCATGCCCATCTCCACCTTGAACTGCTTCAACAGTTCATTGGCCTGTAGCTTCTCGGCTTCCTTCTCGATCTCGAACTTCTGCTGGTCTACATTACTCAGCGCCATATCCATGCGCGCCTCGTTGACCGCCGTCTGTTCTTCGATCTTCCGCACCATTTCATCGTGCGTCTGGCTGACACCCGCCACTTCAAACTGCTCCATCGCATCGGCCACTTTGGACTGCCACTGCGAGCGCCGATGGTCGCGAATGGCGCTCATGGCCTCGCGAGTCTTGCGCTCTTTCTCACGTAGAAACGCCTGCTTCACCATCATCGCCTTTTCAAACGCGGCCTTCGCCCCGCCCAACTGGCCCGAAGTCCTGGCCAGCGCGGATTTCGTATGTTCCAACTGCGACGCGAACATCGCCGCCATATCGTCGCGGCCCGCCTGAATGGCGGCTTTCGTCTTCGCCGTCAGATCGGCGATTTCGCTCTTGTACTTCGACTCCTCTTTCTCAAGGAGCGTCGCGTTCGCCTTCACCATGGCGATGGATTCATTCATTCGCGGAACCTGATCGTTCATGTCGCGGATGTTCTGTTCCAGGATAATCTCGGGGTTTTCCGCCACCGAAATAAAGAAACCTATAAACGACCGAATGACTCGGGAGAGCCTATTGAACATAGCTTGTACGCACCCTTTCCCAGCGCTAATTTACGATCCGGGCTTCACTGCCGGCTGCGGGTTCGCGACCGTCGAGATCGGATTGTCCGTCACGAAATAGGATACGCAATCCGCAATCCGTTGTTCCTCAACTTGCTTCAGTTTCCGCCAGGCGATGAACGATTCCCTCTGCTTCGACACTTCATCGAGATTGGCTTGCAGCCGCGCTTTCTGCTCCGCCACATACTTATCGAGATCGGCCTGCACCTTCCGATTTTCCTCCGCCTTGCGCGCTTCCAGGTCATCGACAGACTTCAATCGCACGCGCTCAAACGCGTCCAGCGCCTGGTCCCGCCGGATCGCATCCTGGATCACTTCCTGAATTTTCACGCCGGCGGCGTCCAGCGCCACCATGATCGAGCCTTTCTTTACTTCGGCCGGCATCGCTCGAATGTGCTCGCTGTTCAGCATGTCTGAAACTTTTAGGATGCTGTATCCATGCGCCGGCGCTTTAATATCGGCGGCGCCGTAAATATCGTCGAAGGTGGCCATGTTGCCAGCCATGACAGTGGCGGCCGCGCTGCTAAACTTCGCTGCCGCTGGCGGTGGAGAGAAAGCCACGGGCGCGGGCGACTGCATCTGCGCGGCAATCTTCGCAATCTCGCTGGCAGCGTCGCTGGCAGGCGGCGGATTCCCCGCACCATCATTCTCCGGTTCTACCGAAACAATGTATTCGTACCACTTCTTGGAGGACATAGCTCTAGATATTGTGCCACGAGGAAATGAAACGAGGAGGCCGCTACCGGGCCGCTTACCGTAAAAGAGCGCTACTTAAGCCGCTTGAAGCTTACGAAGACGAAGAGAAATGCGGCTCTTGTACCGTGCGGCGGTGTTCTTTTTGATCACGCCCCACTTTGCGGCGCGGTCGACAATGGAAAAGGTCTGCGGAACAATCGCGGAAGCGGCGGTGGCGTCCTTGGATTCCATCAGGCGGCGGAGCGCCTTCAAACCGGTGCGAAGGCGCGATCGGCGAGCGTTATTAATCACAGTTTGGCGCTCGGTCATCCGAACGCGCTTCAGAGCTGATACATGATTTGCCATACACTAATTCGATTTCCAGGATAGCAGTATCGGATGCATCGGGTCAAACGGCCGTAAATGAATGGCGCAATCAGTGGCCTTCCGCTTCCAGGAATCGCTCCGCTTCCATAGCCGCCATGCAGCCGGCGCCGGAAGCCGTGATGGCTTGGCGATAGATACGGTCCTGCACGTCGCCTGCGTGAAAGACGCCGGTGATATTAGTGCGCGCGCCGCCTTGGGAGACGATGTAGCCGTCGTCGTCGAGCGTGATTTGGCTACTAAGGAACTTCGTATTGGGAATGTGGCCGATGGCGACGAAGAACCCATCGACAGCGCGGTCATAAGCCTCGCCAGTCACTAAGTTACGGAGGCGAACGCCGGTGACGGAGCCCTTGGTGGCGTCGTAGATATCGTCGACAACGGTGTTGAGAATCAACTCAATCTTGGGGTTGGCCTTAACGCGATCGAGCATGATCTTCGAGGCGCGGAATTGATCGCGGCGGTGGACGAGTGTGACCCGTTTCCCGAAGCGCGTCAGGAAGTTGGCCTCTTCCATAGCGGAATCGCCGCCGCCAATGACCATGATCTCTTTCTCCCGGTAGAAAAAGCCGTCGCAAGTGGCGCAGGAACTGACGCCTTTTCCGATCAGCTTCTGCTCATTCGGCAGGCCAAGCCAGCGGGCGGAGGCGCCGGAGGCGACGATGAGGGTCCGCGTCTCTTCCCAAACGCCGTCAATTTTGATGCGGAATGGCCGCTCCGAGAGAAGAGCCTCATCAACTGTACCGTGGCGGTATTCAGCGCCGAATTTCTCGGCCTGTAATTTCATGTTCTCCACCAACTGCGGGCCGAGAATACCTTCCGGGAAGCCGGGAAAATTCTCCACGTCCGACGTAATGGAGAGTTGCCCGCCCGGTTCAAGGCCGCCGATGACGAGTGGTTTCAGCGAGGCGCGAGCCGCGTATACGGCGGCCGTGTTTCCGGCGCAGCCGGAGCCGATGATGATGACGTTATGCATGAAATGAGGTTGCGCCGAACAAGCGCGAAACCCATTTTATCATGCAGAGTGCCGATGGCCTCTTACCGCTTACGCCGGAAACAGCCGATGGCGGCTAACCCGGCGCCAAGCATTGCCCACGTACCGGGCTCTGGGACGCCACTGGGAGGAACGGTGCCTGTGACTTCGTCGTTGCCGCAGGTGGCAGCGGCGAAGTAGACGTCGAAGCCATTGTTGAGGTCGGAAATCATGTTGGCGGTTAGCGGCAGATACAAGCTGGCGAGGAGGTTGGTGCTATTGCCATTTAAGGTCACGATGCTGCTGCTGCCGCTGGAAAGGAGTTGGGCGCCGGTGGCGCTGGCCCAGACTTGGGCGTTTGGGCGATAGCTGCCGGAGGGGTTTCCAAGTACCGTCTGGGCAGTTTGCGTGCCGGTAACTTGATATAGACCGTTGGTCGCGAGGCCATTGTGGCCGCTCAGGATGAACGCGTAGATGTTGGCGGGGGTCCGGAAGATCAGGTCGCCGACGCTTAGTGTGGGGAAACTGTTGCTGATGTTGAATGGCGTCAGCCCGGCGCCGCCGCCGAAGTTGAAGCGGATATCTACTAGAAGCGTGTTGCCGCTAATTCCGGCCAGCCGCAGGTAGTCGATTTCAAAGAAGTCGGGGTCGCCGATGACATCGGAACTGTTTTGGGAGTCCAGTTCATCCTGGAAGAAGACCGGGAAACTTGGCAGCGCCCAGGCCGCTGAAGATAGAAGCAACGCGAGTGAGAGAGAGTGCATGGATCGCATACCCGGAGTGTGGGGAATGTCCGTGCAAGCCCAAATAGCTAAATCGATTGCCTAGCGAGCATTACTTGCCAGTACGCAACTTACCGGGTCGAGGGGTAGGCCCAGCGGGATTAGTACTGCTGTATCCGGGCAACTCATTGATTCCAGAAATTCGTCGCCCGGTCCCCGGGGAAGTGCCGGAGTACCGCGGGAAACTAACGGTTCAGGAGTAGATAAGTACCCCAGGCGGATATATACGCGAAAGCGCTCATATAAATAAATTGCACAGATGGCCAAAGCCAACTCCCGGTCTCCCTGCGGACGACGGCAATGGTGGAAAAACACTGCATCGCAAAGGCAAAGAACACGAGCAGCGCGGCGGCGCCAGCGGGGGAAAGATCCTGGCGCAGGGCTTGTTGGAGGGAGACGGAATCTTTATCGGCGTTCTCAATTCCGTAGATGGTGCCAAGCGTGCCGATGATGACTTCCCTGGCGGCGAGCGAGGTGACCAAGCCAACGCCGATCTTCCAGTTGAAGCCCAACGGCCGGATGGCTGGTTCCACCAGATGTCCGATCTGCCCGGCATAGCTCTGTTCAAGCTGCGGCGGTTGGCCGTTTTCGTAGGGCAGATGGGCCAGTATCCAGAGACACGCCGAGACGAAAAGGATAACGGTGCCGGCGCGTTTCAGGAAGACGACAGCGCGGTCATAGAGACGCAAGCCCAGCGACCGGAGGTTCGGCATCCGGTACGGCGGCAGTTCCAGGATAAAGACACTTTGCTGGCGGCGGAGAACGGTGGACCGCAACAGTTGAGCCGTGGCGATGGCCGCCACGAACCCGAGGGCGTAAAGCCCCAGCATGGCCGCGGTCTGGGTGCCGAGAAACGGGCCGAGCAGCGGTCGATCGGGAATAAAGGCGGCGATAACAAGTAAGTAGATCGGCAAGCGGGCGGAGCAGGTCATGAAGGGCGCGATCAGAATCGTGGCCAGACGGTCGCGCTTGTTCTCAATCGTCCGTGTGGCCATGATGGCGGGGACGGCGCAGGCGTAGGCGGAGAGCAGCGGGATGAACGCCTTGCCTTGGAGGCCGACCAGGGACATAGTACGGTCCGCGATCAATGCCGCGCGGGCGAGGTACCCGGAGTCTTCGAGTAGGCCGATGAAGAGGAAGAGCAGCAGGATCTGCGGCAGAAAGATAAGGACCGAACCGACGCCGGCCCAAATGCCTTCGATAAGGAATCCGCGCAGGAGGCCGTCGGGGAGCGCGGCGCCAATCCAGTTGCCGGAGATCGCAATCACATTTTCGACGCCATCCATTAACGGCGTGGCGCCGCTGAAGATAGCCTGGAAAACGGCCACGACGACGGCCAGGAATGTAAGCGGGCCGATGAGCGAATGAAGAAAGATTGCGTCAAGGCGCCGGGTCCAAATGGGCGGAGCGGGGGCGTTATAGCCGCTTTGCTGCCCGATCTCGCCGGCCCAGCGGCGGCAGCCGGGAAGATCCTGAAGTATCGGGAGTTCGACGCGTTTCACCGTGACGGCCGGGCGGGCGCTGCTTCCTTCCAGAAACTGTTGCACCTTCTCGACACCGTCGCCGGAGGCGGCGCTGATCAGCGCGACGGGGCTGCCGAGTTGTGCGGCGAGCGCGGCTGGGTCCACACTGCCGCCGCGCGCCGCGAGATCGTCGGCCATATTCAGTACGACCAGCGTAGGGAGCCCGAGGCCGAGAATGGGCGCGGCTAGCAGCAGGTGCCGGTGCAAATTCGTAGCATCGAGAATCAGAATGACGGCGTCGGGCTGGCCGAGGTCGGGTTTCGCGCCGGTGAGTACATCGCGGGTGATTTCTTCGTCTTCCGAGTGCGGCTGGAGGCTGTAGACGCCGGGTAGATCGATGAGAAAGACCTCCCGGCCTCCGGTGGCGCGCGCCTTCCCGACGTGGTATTCCACAGTGACGCCGGGAAAGTTGGCGACTTTCTGGCGAAGCCCGGTCAGACGGTTGAAAAGCGTGGTTTTACCGGCGTTCGGAGGGCCGACGAGCGCGACGTAGTGCTGGCCGGAGCGGATGGAAGGGTCCAGACCTGCGGCGGCAGAGGGCTCCGCGGCCACGTTATGGCAGGAGTCCCCCGCGCTCATGAGGTACTCGTTGGACTCTTTGCCGGGACCAAAGTCCGAATGGATCCGGGCTGGATCCTGATCTGGCGCGCGGTTTCGGTACGGAGCGCAATCTCCGAGCCGTCGACGCGGTAAACCCGAGGGTCGCCGCCCGGAGCGCAGCCAGCCGCGACAACGTCGCCGCCGGGGAAAAAGCCCAGTTCCATCAATCGCCGCCCCAGATCCTCCGGCACATCAAGGAATTCGAGGACAGCCGCTTGTCCGCAGCGGAGATCGAAAAGCGAACTTCGTGCGCCGGCGGGCATTTCGTCCGTCGTGCGTTTTACCTTGTTGAAAGTGAGTTGCACTCAACTACAGGATAGAAACCCGCGGACGCCGTGTCAAGGAGAAGAAGGAGGAAAGGTGCTATTCTCAAGTAGCGCCCTCGTTAAAACAATCAGAGGGGCGGGATTTGTCCCATCAATCCGGTATTTTGCGGAACGGCGAGAGATGGAAAAGAAGTACGCCTTAGTGACGGTCGTTACTCCCTGTTTGAACATGGAGCCATATATCGCAAGAACGATCGAGAGCGTGTTATTGCAGGACTATCCGAACCTGGAATACATTCTGGTTGACGGCGGGTCCACAGACGGAACGGCCGGCGTGATCCGCGAGTTCATGGCGAAGAATCCGGAGCGTATGCGGCTGATCGTGGAGCCCGACGGTGGCGTGGCGGAAGCGCTGGGAAAAGGCCTGGCGGCGGCAAACGGCGAGATCTTCGCCTATATCAATGCCGACGACACTTATTTCCCCGGTGCGCTGCGCACGGCCGTTCATTGGTTGCAGCGCCATCCGCATGTGGCCGGAGTTTATGGAGATGCGTACTGGATCGATGACGGCGATAAACGAATTGGCCTCTATCCAACGGAGCCGTTTCAGAGGGAAGCGCTAGGACAGTCCTGCTTTATTTGCCAACCCGCGTGTTTCTTGAGGACTGAGATTTTGCGGGAGTTGGGCGGATTCAATACGGATTATCAGGTTGCCTTCGATTACGAGTTATGGATGCGTCTGGCGCAACGGCACGACCTGTTGAAAATCGACGCATTGTTGGCCAATTCCCGGATGCATCGTGGCAACAAAACGTTGCGGCAGCGTACGATTGGATTCGAGGAAGCTTGTCGCGCGCTGCGAAAATACTACGGGTATGTCCCGTTCCGCTCGGCGCACAGCTACGCGGCTTTCCTGCTGGATCGACGCGATCAGTTCTTTGAGCCGCTGCGGCCATCGAACGGCAAGTTTGTTTTCAGCCTGATTGTTGGTACCCTTTTGAATTGGCCGGCGCCGGTCAGGTTCTGGAAAGAATGGTCGGGAGTTATGAGTCTGAGTGCTTTCGTTCGCCGCTGGAATGACACCTGGATGGCGCGGCGATGGGGCCTGTCGATTCGCTAATTCCGCGGGCAAAGGGGCGCGGCCACAGCAATCCATGGCAACGAAACGCGCGCTGATAACCGGGGTGAATGGGCAAGACGGATCGTATCTGGCCGAGCGGTTACTGGCTGAAGGCTACGAGGTTTTCGGCTTGGTGCGGCGCGTGGGCCTGGAAGCGCCCGAACACCGCCTGCAGCGGTTGTTGCCGCTGTTGGAGCGGATACATTTGCAGCCCGCCTCGCTGGAGAGCTATGCGGGAATATTCAACGCCGTGGCTAAAATTCGGCCGGATGAGTGTTATCACCTGGCGGCGGCTAGCTTTGTGAGCTACGAATTCGACGATGAATTCTCGACCCTGACTACAAATATCAATGGCACCCATTATCTGCTGGCTTCGCTGAAGGATTTGGTGCCGCAGTGCCGAATCTATTTCGCCGGTACGTCGGAAATGTTCGGCAGCGCGGAGACGGCGCCGCAAAACGAGCAGACGCGATTTCGGCCGCGCTCTATTTACGGCATCAGCAAAGTGGCCGGCTTCGAACTGGTCCGAAACTACCGGGAACGCTACGGGATGCATGCTTCTAGCGGCATCCTCTTTAACCACGAGTCCCCACGGCGCGGCCACGAATTCGTGACGCGCAAGATCACTTCCGGAGTGGCGCGAATACTAGCGGGGCAAGCGAAGGAATTGCGTCTGGGAAATCTGGACGCCGAGCGGGATTGGGGCTTTGCCAAGGAATACGTGGAAGCAATGTGGTTGATGCTGCAACAACCGGCGCCGGACGACTATGTAATCGCTACAGGCAAGTTGCACGCAGTGCGGGATTTTGTGCGGATTGCGTTTGAATGTGCCGGGCTGGATTGGAAAAAACATGTGGTAACGGATCCTAATTTTTTCCGCTCGGGCGAATCCGTGGCGTTGTGCGGAGATGCCGGCAAGGCGCGGCGGATTCTGGGGTGGGAGCCGAAAAAGGAGTTTGAAGAGATGGTGCGGGAGATGGTTGAGACCGATTGCCAAGTGATGGGTTTAACGTTGCCGGCGCGGGTCTCCGAGGCGAATTAGCGCTTCCCCTCAAACCCCAAAATCTGCCAAGCCAGACGGCGATTGTCGGCGCCCAGCCCCTCCTGCGAGGGCATCACCGCCGTTTCGGCTTCAACGCGGAGAACGGCGGCAACGCGTTCCGGCGAAACTTGAAGCGGCACCGTGATTTCAAATTCGCCGGGGCCGGGCTGCCGCTCCATCACCAGGCTGTTGTTGACATAAAAGCGCAATCGTTGACGTTCGAGCGGTTTGGCCCAGCCGGGGAGTACGCCGCGAATCGCTACGTGGGAGTAACAGGCAGGCATCATCCAATGCAGGGTTTCGGCCGCCCAGCCATCGGGAAAGATGCCTTGCGAGTGAAACTGGGCGCGGTCAATACGGGCGCGGCAGAGGTGGACGAAGCGCATCGCCAGATAGCGACCCAGCCCGCCGGGGATCCACCGGCGAATCCGGCCGCTCCAGATCTTATCGTAAGTATCGAGGCCGTAGAACCACCAACCGGGCGGATATTTCACGCCGGTCTGGGCGCGGAGCAGGCGGGCGAGTTCGGCGAAGCGGCGGGCGCCGCCGGCGAAGGACTTGGCCTCCTCATATTCCCGCAGGCAACCCAGCGTCTCGGGCACATACGCCAGGCCGTAGCGCTTCCCCAGCCGGACCAGAATGTCCCAATCCATTCCGAAGTGCAACTTCTCATTGAACCAGCCGATTTCCTGCAAACACGCACGCCGGAAAAAGACGGACTGCTGCAGGATGTAGTCCAGCACGAAGGTCAGTTTCCAGAGATTAAAGGGCTCGGTGAAAGGGAACTGTTGCTTGACGTTGCCGTGGTAATCGATTTGAAATCCATCGCCGTAAATGGCGCCGGCATCAGGGTGGCGATCAAGCGCGGCGACGGCGCGCGTAACAGCGCCGGGGAGCAGCGTGTCGTCGGAATTCAAATAAGCCACCACTTCGCCTTTGGCGAGCAGGAGCCCTTTGTTTATGGCGTGAGTCTGGCCGCGATCCTGCTCGGAGATAAACGTCAGGCGGTCAAGGTAGGGGCGGACGGCGTCCGCTGTCGAGTCCGTCGAGCCGCCGTCCATGACGATATATTCGATCCGCGGGTAGTCCTGCGACAGGACGCTCTCAATGGTGGCGGTAATGAAGTGTCCCTGATTAAACGACGGCGTGACGATGGTGACGAGGGGGCCGGTCACAATCGCTCTTCCGGCGCCGCCTGTTCCAGGGTTTCAATGATGCAGGAAAGTTGGCGGTAGTCGCCGTTTGCTTTTGGGCGCCACGTACGGTCGGTTTCAATCAGCAGAAAGCATGGCTTGCCGCGTAGATCCTGGGGGAGTTTCAACTCAAGGACAAATGGTCCCCGCGCGGCCAGACGTTTTTCTTCAAGGATTCGCCCATTAATGCGAACGCGCAGTTGGAGGTTTTCAATAGGCGCCGCGTGCTTGCCGGCGATGCGGAGGACGCGGCTGTCCTGACCGACATTGATTTCGCACTCATAGCGGCGGGATATCCAGCCGTCCTCCCAACGTCCCGTGAACTGGCCGCCGATGCCGGTCATGCGCCGCCATTCGCCCCAGTAGCGTTGCAGGTTGTGAGGATTATGATAAGCGCCGAGGGCGAGGCTAAGGGCGTAGGACCGAAGCGACGGCTTGGAGCGTTCGAAATATTGATCCTTCCTGTCCACTAAAAAGCACGCGTAGCCGTTAATCCACTCATATGGCACGTAGCTGTATTCCCTTTTCACCGTTTCAATAATTTCGTGGTAAACCTTGCGGCGGCTGGAAAGAGTCTTGTTGTCCAAGTGCATGCGGGAGGTGGCAAGGTAATTGTCGACCTTACGCACGCCATACATTTTGGCGACGCGAATCCACAGATCGTAGTCGAGCGCGAAGTGCATGTTGACGTCGATCATACCGGCGTTGGCGAAGGCTTCGCGCAGCAGGAAGGCGGCCGGCTGGCAGACATAGCACTGGTTTTTGAGCGTCTCCAGATCGAACGGCTGTGTGGGGTAGCGATCGAGGATTTTACCCTTGACGTCGACATGGTACGCCTCGCCGTAGATCATGCCAACGCCGGGATTCCGCTTGAAATGACCCGCGATGGTGGAAAGCGCGTTGGGGAGATAAATGTCGTCGGCATTGAGATAGGCGAAAATGTCGCCGGAAACGGCGTGCCAGCCTTTATTTATGGCGTCTCCCTGCCCCCTGTCCCGCTCGGAACACCAGCGGAGTTTGCCATCGTACTTCCGCAGAATCTCCACAGTTCCGTCCTTGGACCCCCCGTCCATAACCACATAATCGAGATTCGGGTAATTCTGGGAGAGAACGCTGGTGATGGTTTCCTCCAGGAACCCGGCCATATTATAGGTAGGCGTGACGATGCCGATACGAGGCCACTCTTCGATGGAGATGCGCGACGAGCGGCGATGCGCGGGACTTGTGATTTTGCCGAAGGCCAACTCGGTAAGTTCGACGGCGCGCCGCCAGGAAAATTGTTTGACGCGTTCGGCGCCTTTAGCGGCAAGGCGTTGGCGGAGTTCCGGGTTGCCGGCAATTTTCAGGACGCCTTCGGCGATGCTTTCCGGCGAGAGCGGGTCGACCAGAATGGCGGCGTCGCCGGCGACTTCCACGCAGCTTCCGGAGTTGGCGGTGATGGCCGGCGCGCCGCAATAAAACGCCTCAAGTAGAGGAATTCCAAAGCCTTCGAATTTCGTAGCGAATAACAGGGCCAGCGAGTTCTGGTAGACCTCCGGAATTATTTTCTTATCTAGGTATCCCTTGAAGTGGACCCTCTCGCGAAGCCCGAGGCTATTGGCTTCGTTCAGCAGTGCTTCGTTCCCGGCGGGCGAGCCGCTCAGGACGAGATGTAAATCCGGCTCGCCGTTGGCGGCGGCAATTTTGAGGGCTTGAAAGACGTTGCTGTGGTTCTTATGCGGCCAGAAATTCGCGGGAAAATAAAGATATTTCGCCGGAAGTTTAAGGGCGCGGAAGGCCGGTGATGGCGTTGCGGGGAGCGGCTGACGGAATTCGGTGTCGGCGTCCAAGTGGATGACGACGATTTTCTCCGGGTCGATGCGGAACTTTTCGACAATAGTGGCCTTGGCGTGCTCACTCAGCGTAAAGAGGATATCGGTGTTAAGGGCGCTGGGGCCGTACGTTTGGCGGCGCCATTGCAGCACGTCCCGTTCAAAAAATTCGGGGAAAAACTCATGCTGCGCGTCGGGCATCATGACCGCGCAGGGCAGCGGCACCACCAGGGGTTCCAGAACCAGAAGCGGGCAGAAAAACAGATCGAATCCGCCTCCCCGCAGACCCTTCTCGATCGCCGCCGCGCCCTGCTGGTGCGTGATGCCGATCACGTCCGCGCGCGGTGCGAAAGCGCGGACGTTTTCCGCCTCTTCCTCATGCACCCAGATGGTCAGCGCGTGGTGCTGCAACCCGGCAAGAACATTGCGCACGTAGTTCTCCATCCCGCCGATTTTGCCTTTATAGTATTGGCGCAAGTTTACGGCGATGCGTAGGGGGGCGGGTGGGGGCATTACGAGAAAAGACTACTTAAACGGCGAAGTATTGAGTGTACCAGCCACTCATTCCGCAGTTCAAGAATTTCACGGGTTAGCGCGCGTTCACGGTTCGCCAATTCCTCCATTCCGCGGCCAACTTCGCTACAGGCGCCTTGCAGGCGTTGCCGTTCTTCGGCATGGCAGGCGGCGGACGTCTCCAGTTCGTGTATTTGGCGCCGAAGTTTACCAGTTTCGGATTGCAGGGCCAGGATTGCCTCCGCGCTGGTTTTCAATAGTTCGTCGCCCTCCAGAATCACCCGCAGCCGCTCACCGGCGGCCTCTTCGAAGATCGCCAGCCGCTGCCTGCACTCTTGCAGCACATCCTGTTGCGCCAGCAGGGCGGCCTCCAGTTGACGCACCTGGTCCCGCAAATTGCGAGCGGCCCACTCCGTGTTTTCCGAACCGGCGGGGCTGCTTGCAGTTTCCGGGGCCATTGCTTTGCAACTACGTGTCGGACGCCACGCCCACCGGGTTCTTCTCGTACCAGTTGATTGTTCTTTCCAGCCCATCTTCCAAATTCACTTTGGCGCGGAACCCAAAAAAGGCGGCGGCTTTGGAAGTGTCGAGCATTCGGCGGGGCTGGCCATTGGGGCGGGCCGTATCCCAGACCATGGATCCCCGGAATCCCGCTAAACGCGTAATCTTCTCGGTCAGATCTTTGATGGAAACCTCGAAACCGCTGCCGAGATTAACCGGTTCTTCGCCATCGTAACTCTCCGCGCCCGTTATCAGGCCCTCGGCGGCGTCTTCAACGTAGAGGAATTCCCGTGTGGGGGATCCATCGCCCCAGCAAACCAGCTCATTCACGCGCCTGTCGCGGGCCTCGACGGCTTTCCGGATGAGCGCGGGAATGACGTGCGACGTTTCCAGATCGAAATTGTCCCGCGGACCATAGAGATTGACGGGCATTAGAAAAATGGCGTTCATGCCGTACTGCCGGCGATACGCCTGGCACATCACCAGCAGCGATTTTTTGGCGATGCCATACGGCGCATTGGTCTCTTCCGGGTATCCGTTCCAGAGATCCTCTTCCTTGAAAGGCACCGGCGTCATCTTGGGGTAGGAGCAGATGGACCCGGCGACAATCGTCTTCTCCACACGATGTATACGGGCGGCTTCGATAAGCTGAATGCCCATGATGGCGTTCTGGTAAAAGAATGAACCGGGATTCACTTCGTTCGCGCCAATGCCGCCAACGACGGCCGCCAGGTGGAAAATAACCTCCGGCTGGAAAGCCGCGAACATTTTCTCGATGCCATCCATCCTTGTGAGGTCGAAGTCCTTCTTGCGCGGTACCATGATTCGCTCGCAACCGCGATGGCGCAGCCGATCCACCACAAACGAACCGAGAAAGCCTCCTCCTCCGGTGACGACGACTCTTTTCCCTCTTAAATCCAACATGCCTGTCCTTGGGAACAATTGGTCATGCGTTGTAGACGGCCGCCGGCAGCACTCCGGCACGTTGACGCTCTATGGCGTCTATTTCGGCGTCGACCATCAGACGCACGAGTTCGGAAAATCCCGTCTGGTGCCGCCATCCCAACTGTTCGCGGGCCTTGTCAGGGTCCGCCTGCAGCGCATCTACTTCCGCGGGCCGGTTATAACGGCCGTCAAAATCGACGTACCTCGTCCAATCGAGATTGACGTGGCCGAACGCCGCTTCCACGTAGTCGCGGACGCTGTGTGTCTCTCCCGTGCCGATAACATAATCGGCCGGGGCCTCCTGTTGCAGCATCATCCACATCGCTTCCACGTATTCTTTGGCGAATCCCCAATCGCGTTTGGCGTCCAGATTCCCCAGGTAGAGTTTTTCCTGCAGTCCCGCCTTGATATGCGCGACGGCGCGGGCGATTTTCCTCGTCACGAACGTCTCGCCGCGGCGCGGAGACTCGTGATTGAAGAGAATGCCGCTGACGGCGAACATGTTGTAGCTCTCACGGTAGTTAACCGTCATCGTATGGGCGAATAGTTTCGCGCAGGCGTACGGGCTGCGCGGATGGAAAAGGGTGGTCTCATTTTGCGGCGGCGCGGTCGAGCCGAACATTTCGCTTGACGACGCCTGATAAAAACGGGCCTTGACGCCGGTCTTGCGCAGACCTTCCAGAAGGCGCAGCGCTCCCATGCCAGTGATATCGCCGGTGCTTTCCGGTATGTCGAAGCTAACGCGGACATGGCTCTGGGCGGCCAGGTTATACACTTCGTCCGGGCGAATGTCATAGAGGAGCGTCCACAGGCTGCTGGTATCCGATAGATCGCCGAAGTGCAGGAAGAACCGCTTGTTATGCTCGTGCAAGTCCGTGTAAATGCTATCCACGCGACCCGTATTAAAGCTGCTGGAGCGCCGTTTTATCCCGTGTACTTCATACCCTTTGTGCAGTAGAAACTCAGCTAAGTACGAGCCGTCTTGCCCCGTTACGCCCGTTATCAATGCCTTTTTCATGTGTGGTGTAGTGTCTGTATTCCGGCGGATCTTATCCCCTCAGAATATCACAGGACGTAAAAACACCCTTAGAGTTGACAAGAGCTTCCAGATCGGGTTATTCTTTCATTTGAACATCTGTTCAAATGTTCAGTTGATTCAAATGCCAGAAATTGCCGATCCTCGTTGCCGGCTGGAAGAGCACACCGGAGTGCGCCGTGTGATGGAAGTCAGCGAGGCGGACTTGCTGCGCGCATCCCGGATTTTCCGCGCTCTAGGAGAACCGTCACGGCTGCGGCTGCTGGCGTTGCTGGCAAAAGGGGAGGCCTGTGTGACCGAGGTGTCCGAGGCGGAGGGCGAAGAGATTTCGACGATCTCACAACGATTGCGGGTACTGCGCAACGAAGGGTTGGTATCGCGACGCAGGCAGGGGAAGCACATCGTATATGGCTTGGCCGACCACCATGTCGCGGAACTCATCTTCAACGCCTTGGAGCATGCGGGCGAGCCGCGACAGGCGGCTATGAATGGAAGAAAGGAAACAGCTAGAGTTTATGTCACACCAAATGCATACTAATAGTGACCATATCCACGTTCACGGACCGGGATGCGGCCACACCGCGGTACAGCACGAAGATCATGTCGATTATTTGCATGATGGGCACCTGCACCATCATCACAATGATCACTACGATGAACACTCGATTCGGGTTGGCGGATCAAACCCGGAGGATTGTACGGCGGGCCACGACTGCCAGGGGCATGAAACCGGCCACGAGCACGGCCCCCATTGCGGCCACGAAGCGGTCCCGCACGGCGATCACACGGATTATCTGGTCGCCGGGCACTTGCATCATCCCCATGGTGGCCACTGCGATCACCACGGAACATTGAATCTTATTTAAGTGGGGACTAAAATGTCCGAGATCGAGCAATCCGGGAGTGAACGCGGAGCGACGCGAGACACGCGCCAGCGCCGCGCCATCAGAGCGGCGTTTCTGGGAACCGACCGTCCCCTGGATCCGAGCGAGGTCTTGGAACTGGCCGCGACCCGTCATACCGGTCTGGGGATCGCTACGGTTTACCGGAATATAAAGTCGTTGCTGGAGGAGGAATGGCTGACCGCCGTGGAGTTACCGGGAGAAGTGACGCACTACGAACTCGCCGGCAAGGAGCATCATCACCACTTCCACTGCCGAACCTGCGGGAAGGTTTATGAAATGAATGCCTGCCTGCCGAACGTGCAAAAACTAGCGCCGCAAGGCTTTCATGTAGCGGGCCATGACCTGCTATTGTACGGGGCATGCCGGGACTGCGCACCGGCGTGAGATAATAATACCGAAGAGGGGCGGTTAGCTCAGTTGGTTAGAGCGCCTGCCTTACAAGCAGGAGGTCCACGGTTCAAGCCCGTGACCGCCCACCATTGTTTTGACGACATGACTGTCGCAATGGCTAAGATGCCTGCTGCGGAAATTGTCGACCTCTGTATGGAGCAGCGCCCCCATGTGGTTCTCTTGGGCGCGGGGGCAAGCCATGCGGCGTTTTCAGACGGTGACGCAGATGGTCGAAGTGGGCCAGTAATGAATGAATTGGTTTCGTTCAATGGCGTTGGGGAATTACTCAGACAAGCTGGTTTGGAAGGCATTGATCGGAACTTCGAGGAGCTTTTGCCGAATTACGGCAGGCTGCCCAATACCAGAAGACCGCTGATCTGGTTGAAAACGAAGTTCGGAGATTCTTCGTTGAAATGCGACTTCCAAATTGGCCGCCTCGTACTCTCACTCCGAAGCAAGTACGTGATTGCCACTTTCAACTGGGACCCAATTTTGGTTGATGCGTGTCGACGTAATGCCCGCCTCGCCGGGATCCCATTCGGAAGACAAGTTCATTGCGGGACAATGGCACAATTTAAGGGTCGCGTTAAAGAACGCCTTCTTACTGACGATATGGTTACGCTTCGCCAGTCTCAGATGAGGCGGCGGTCGAGGCCATGAAGGAGACATGGTGGAGCGAGCCAGAGAGGCATCTCAAACAGATCGAAATCATAAACATAGCTCCGCCAGCGGAGCTGATCAATTCATGAAAACCGTTTTTCACGCGGCGCCATTACGAGGTAAAGACGAGCTTCTACGAATCATGGTGTTCCTGCCATCCGCGGCGTTCTTGTGAAGCTTTCCGGGACCAGTCAATGGAGATGCGTCTACGGCGGAAGACCTCAATTCCGGCGGACTCTGATTTTGCCGGTCCTTCGGATTGGCTCACTTCACAATTCAAGCTCGTGACCGTCGACAACTCGTTAGAGTACTCTGGACACTGCCCCCTTGCGGAACACCGCCGGCGATGTACAATAGGAATCAACGACGGCAAACGACAAGTGGGCGAAAGCCCACTTTTTTATTTGCCTCGCCAGTGGAACCATGCGGCAAGAGTTGACCGACAAAATCTCGGAGATCGCCGATCGGGTGGCGCGCGCTGCCGACGTGGAGATTACCGATATTGAATTCCTGGGCGGCGGCAAGCATCGGGTT
>Ga0163146_10003482_pt1 | contig 19961 bp, 8 predicted proteins | sample OliLakLV19MP7G1_FD_148648 | JGI IMG/M metagenome (GOLD analysis project Ga0163146, IMG submission 148648) | Freshwater microbial mat bacterial communities from Lake Vanda, McMurdo Dry Valleys, Antarctica - Oligotrophic Lake LV.19.MP7.G1 | ecosystem: Environmental > Aquatic > Freshwater > Lake >...
CTTTGCCCCGAAGTGGACGAGACGGACGACTTCCCATTGGGCGCCAACCCTCGCTACGGTCTGGACGGGTGGTCTGCGAAAAGAAGCGTCGCGTTTTGCCTCCATGTCGTCTGTCAATTGTGGGGATTGCGCAAGCGCAAGCCCCACGATTGAAAGTAGGCAAAGTGTGGGAATTCTTGCTCGTGCATGAGCCCAAAATATGTCGCCTGCGGACGTATCTATTCATTGACTTGCTTTCCATCTTTATCGAGAACTGTCGGCGGGTTGGATGCGAACACACCATAGGTGAGATTCTCACCGAACAGGGGCCGTGGTTTCCGGACACCGACTGTCTCTGTGATGGCGTCGTGCCTCTGGAGATGCCTGTCCAATAGCGCGGATACAATAGCGCGGATACGAAAGTGCGGAAAGTGCGCACAAGTGTCTGCCATTCTCGCGACGCTACTTGGCGTGCTTCGCGTCGAAGTCCTTAATCCACACGTCAGCCATTCTCAGCAGGGACTGTAATCGCGTTGTGCTTTCTCCATCCGTTTCGCTCAAAAGGCCTCGCGCTATGATCCTTGCATCCGTCCAATGGCTCGTGCTACGCGCGTTGTGGCCAACTCCACCCCAGTAAACGACATCGCCACGTAAAGCGCGACGTGTGTCGTCGTCTTCTTTGACGAAAGCACGAATGACAGGCAGGAGTTCAAAGCAACCCGTGGTCGCCTGACGGTCATCGATTCATAGTGATGGACTCAGTTTGCGAGCTTGGTTCAGCGCTGTTGCTTTCGCTGTTCCTCGAGCGCGTCGATCATCTTCTGCCGCGTGTCGGCGTCTTTCGCCGTGACGCCCTCGAACGCTGGATCAGCGAGCCTGCCACGGGCCCGCTTGGCCCAGATCGAATCGGGGAAGTCGAACGTGATCCGGCGGTAGAGCCTGTAGGCCTCGCCGGTCAGATTGCCCTTCGTGGCCCAGTCGGATTCCGCCACGGGCGTCAGCTCGCGGGCGTAGCCGCTCCAGTACATCGCCTGGGCCCGGATCGACGGGCCGTCATAGGCCTCCATGTCGATCATGGGCTCAAAGGCCTGCACCGCCCGGTCGTATTGGTGCGCCCGCATGAAGTTCTGCCCAGCACGCAGGCCCGCGAGTGGCGCGAGCGGGTCGTCCGGAAACCGCTCCCAAAGCTTCTCAAACACCTTCGCTGCCTTGAGGAACTCGGGGTACGACGCGTTGTCGAGGCCGAGCACCTCTCCCTTCGACGCGGTGTCGGTCTTGTCGCGGAGGGCGTCGGCCTTCTCCTTGAGAACCTGGCCGTTCTTCTGGAAGTAGTCGCCGAGCCGTGCCATGACCGAAGGGATGAGCTCGTCGCCCGGGTATTTGTAGGCGAGCTTTACGTATTCCTCGACGGCGCTCTCGGCCTCGCCGAGCTTCTCATAGGTCTGCGCCATCTTGTACTGAGCCTTCGACGCAAACTCGGTGTCGGGATAGTCGAGCGGGATCTCCGAGAACCATTTGAGCGCCTGCTGATACCGCGGCCTGCGGCTCTCATCGTTCTTCGCGAGATTGGCGAATTCCTGGGCCAGATTGCCGAGAAGGTATTCGGCCTGGGCCTGGATGTCCGGATCGCGACGATTCGCGAGTGCCTCGCCGAGCAGCTTCTCGGCGTGGTCGATCTCGCGACGGGCCAGGCTCTCTTCCCCACTCTCCGCATGCTTCTTCGCCAGTTCCAGAAAACACTCGGCAAGCGTGAAGGCCGTGCGGACAGCCATCTGGTCGCCCCCATACCGCTTCGTGAAGGGCTCGATCAAGCCGTCGGCACCTTTGTTGATGGCGACAGAACGCGACTGGTCCTTGAAGGCAATGGTGACGACGTCGCCGTAACGAACCGGGAGCCCTGTGGAGTCGAGCGCCAAAGCCTCCTGGGGACGCGGGGATGAGTCGGCCGAGGCGTTGTCGTAGGTGGTGACAAACCCACCGGTGAAGACGCCGGAGTGGGTCTCGGTCTCGGTGAGCTCGAGCGTGACGGTGGCACCGCCACCCGAGTGAAGTGACACTTCCGCCGTGTCGCGGTCGGGGCTACGGTCGAGCCCAGGGGCGAGGAGACGCACCACGATTCGCTCGCCCACATAGGCCGCGGTCAGAGCCGCCGAGGCATCGCCCGAGAGCACATCCAAGAAGGCCTGGCTGCCGACCGTGAACGAGACGGTCTTCCAGCGGACGGCATCTTTCTCGTCCTTCCAGGCGAACCCCACGTGAACCGTGTCACCGGCCTTCACGGCCAGTCCCGCTGGGAGCGCCGAGGCAGGAAGGGCCTCGGCTGCTTTGCCGGCAAAGCTTCGTGAGGGCGGATCACCGAGGATGAGTGGGACGGTGACGGCAAACCGCCCTTCGTCGAGCGGCGGCTTGCTGGTCGGCGGATGGGGCGGCGCGGCAAGCGCGTAGCCCGGTGGCGGAACGATCGTGGGGCGGTCGAGCGCGGCTTTGATGGCGAGCGTTCCAGGCACGGTGATATCGAAGCTGCTCGCTGCCTCCTTGCCAGTCGTCTTCGCCGCCTGCCGCGCGGCCTCGGTCTGCACATACGCGGTCACCGTGCTGCTCTGCGCAAAAGCCAGATGGGGCGCGACCACATCCACCCGCACCGCCGCCCCGATGACCGAAGTGAGCGACTCAGCCGTCGCCGTCGCCGTCGCCGTCGCCTTCGGCTCCGCGACATACGCATAGGCCAGCGCTTCCCGTGGTACAAATGGGGCAGCGACTCGACCGCGTTCACCCGCCGTCGGTGGCTTGGGCGGGCCGCTCGCTCGCTCAGGCAGAGGGCTCCCTGAAACGGCATAGCCTGCGACCATCGGCACCTGGTAGCGGGCGTGAAGAACGGTCACGCTTCGGTCTGCCGGCACGCCTGGATCGAGATTCTCGAGGTCGCGGTACGTGGCCGTGAGGCTGCCCCCCGCGGCGACCTGGATTTCTGAATCACGCGCCGGTGTGCCAGCAACGGGGAACACGCGACCGATGAACTGGCCACTATGTTTTTCGGTCTCGACCGCCTTCATCGCGACGACGGAGCCGTCGGGCTTGCGGATCGAGAAGTCGATGACATCGGGTTCGTCGCTTGAGTCCATGTCGGTGTCATCGATCACGATGCCGACGGCGGCACCGTAGCCGAACCGCCGGATCGGCTCGAGCAGAAGCTCGCGGCCGTCTGGGGTTTCCTTGTAGTTCAGAAACGAGGCGGTGATCGTCGCGGTGTCGTAGGCGACGGTGAGCCGATCCTCGTGCCGTGTGCGGCCAGGCGTGGCAGGAACCGGATCGACATAGCGTGCCGTCACGGTGTCGCCGGGGAGCACCTCGAGCCGGTTGTTGTTTCGTAGGGCCATCGCATCCTCCGCGACAGGCAGCCGCCGGGTGCCCTTTGCGTCGGTCAGCGACACCTTCTCGATGGCAGGCGCGACGCCCGAAAAGCCGGCAATCACCAGCCGCACGAGCCTGGCCCGTGTGCCTGGGGCAAAGGTCACGTCGAGCCGACCGCTTCCCGCATGAATCGTGGCCGGGAGCGGAAGCTCCGCGCGCACGGCCGCCGGGAAGGTGGCTGGGTCGAACATTGCATCGGGGCAGGGCACGAGATCCTCTTTGCCCTCCACATCGCAGAGCAGCGACGGCTTCGATTCGCGAATTACGGCCGACCCCGCGTGGTGCCAGACCTCGAGCGTATGAAGGCCAGGCGCGAGCTCTCGCTCGATCGTGAGCGGATCGGCGGCATCCGCGGCAGCCGGCTGTCCATCAATCAGCAGGAGCGCCTTCGGCCAGCCCGTCACTGCAAACCGGCGGATGGCTGCGGCCGGCTGATAGAAGAACGCCCGGAATCGGACGAGCACCGAGTAGTTCGGATGGCCGCCCGACGCGATCGGCAGCGACTTGGCCGCGATGCCCGGCACGCTGCCGGCCACGAACGCCACGGAGCCCCGAGTCGACAGGACATCCATCGCTTCGCGCCAGTCCTTCGGCACATCGCGACCCTTCGGCTCCGATATCTTCAGGATGCCCGTGCCCCACGTTGGAAACGACGTGACCTGCGGCCGTCCGTCCCATGGCGCGGCATCAGGACCACCACGATGGCGAGACCGCGTCACCCAGTCACGACCGTTCTGCGAGGTCTGGAGCAGGAAGTGAGTCGGTGCCTGGCCTGCCGGCGACTGGATCGTCATCGTGCCGAGGGGCACATCGTCGTTGAGATCCACTCCAAAAATCCGGATGGTTTCTTGGTCACCGGCCTTGCCCTGCCAGCCAGGCTGCGGGCCGGGGCTGATGGCCATCACGGCATCGCGGCCTGGTGCATTCTCCGATGCGAAGGCCAGCGCCTGCGACGGTGCCGTGGTCACAACGGCCTCGAACACACCGGTGAACGGCGCGGTCTCGGTGAGCGTCACCGCGCGGACGGCGTCGCCGCTGGATGCCTCGAGCGACACGGTTACCGAGTCGGGGGCGGCTGTCGTGCTCTGGTCAGCGTCGAAGACGCGCACATAGACCGGGTTTCCAGGCCGAACCGAGCGAAAGCCGAGCTTCGCCTGCGCCGAAGACACGCCGAGCTCTTCGATCGAGAGCCGCCGCTGTCCCTGGAGGGCGGGGAACCCGCCGGCCGAGATGCCGAGGCGGGCGTCAGAAGCCACGCCGATGACTGTGTTGGGATCGGGAGGCAGATCGCGCATCTTCGCCCGGAATCGGGGTGAGTAGCCAAAACGAATCTCGTCGCTTCCAAGAATCTCGAGCATCTTGTTGCCCGGCACGGCTGCCCCGAGCACTGTCGACAGTTCGCCGCGGAGCTTCTCACGGCTGTCGCCGAGCGGTGCCAGAAGCACCAGCTCCCGGTCGCCCGACTTCGCCCGCACTTCGACCTCGATCTCTGTCGCGACGCCCGACACGCCAAGCGTGGGATCGCGGAGATTGATCTTCACCGGCTCGCCCGGCACGAGCACGGTGTCGGTCTGTGAGGGTCCCAGTGGAATTTCGCTTGCCTCGATGAGCTTCCGCATCGAGGTTTGGATCTTGGCCTGGAGGATCAAGGCATCGGGATGCTTGGGCTCCTGTCGAAGCACCGCGACGATCTCGTCGAGCGCCTCCTTGAAGCTCTCCTGATCCATGAAAACTTCGGCCCGGGCGAAGCGGATCCGCTGACCGAAGGAGGGGTTTCCGATCGCCGCGAGCTTGTCGAGCTCCGTAATCGCGGCGGAAAAATTCCTGGTCACCCGATCCACCCGCGCCGAGCCAAGGCCTGCGAGCAGGTGCATCTCCGTGTTGCGAAACTCTTCGGCTTCGGCCACCTTGCGATACCAGGCGCGTGCCGTGGGCAGGCCGCCTCGCATCATCGAGACATCGGCATAGGCGATCTTGAGGCGAGCTTCCTGCTCTGGGTTAAACAATCCCGGCACCTCGCGGGACCAGAGCGTGATCTCCTTGATGAGCTCCTCGGCGGCTGCCGCGCGGCCCTCCGATACATTGCGATTCAAGAGCCAAAAGACGTAGTCTGGCGAGAGTTTCCGCAGCACGCTGCCGAGCCGTTCGCCGTGGTCAACGGCGAGGCTCCAGGCCGCGTCGAGGTTGCCCTCAGCGAACTCGGCAGCTGACTTGAAGATTGGATACGCGGGGTCGTTCTCATCGACCGGAATCTCGGACGCACCGATCGCGAGGCCCGCCTTGCCCGAGATGCGGCGAAGCGTCCCGAGGGCAGAATCGTTTCTGCGATCGGTCGAGCTCGCAAGCGCCCTTCCCACGGGACCGCGAAGGCCGCCACGTGCGAGCGTCATGGCTGCCGATGGACTTCCCGACGCGAGCGCCGCTTCGGCGAGTCGCGTGAGCGCTGCCGTCGCCAGGTCGGGGCCGCGACCGTCGGCCGACGCGGCCGCCGCCTGCCAGAGGCCTGCGGCGTAGGATTCGATCGCCTGCCACTGTTTCGCGTCGGCAAACTCCTTACAGGTCCGCTCGATGAGCTGTGGGTAGCCCGCATTCACGGGATAGGCAGCAAGCGGAGCCTGCTCGCGGAAGAGCGAGAAGGCGAGGCTTCGGATCGGCGGCGACCAGACCGGCAGCGCCGCCACCTTCTGGACGCCCAGCACGGCGACCGGCCGTGGCGCAGCGGCCGCCTTCGCCACGACAGCCTGCAGCGCCGCTTCGACCGCGGGCGGCGGGGCGTCGGCCGGCAGGGCGAGCAGTTCGGCCGACACGGCGGCCGGATCGACGGCCCGCATGGCGGGCGTGAAGGCAGCGGCGCCGAAATGCAAATGGTCCGTGGCAACGGGAAGGAAGGCCAGATCGACCGCCGCGTAGGCCGGGGTGGCGGCCAGTTGCTCCATGAATGCCCGCGCGGCCGGGTCCTGGGGGTTCACCGCGTGGAGCCAGAGGCCAAAGAGAATGGCGTTGAGGCGGCCGGTCTGCGCCTGGGCGGCGAGGATGGGCTGCACCGCGGCCACGAGGGGTGCCGTCGCCTTCCGATAGCTGGCCTGATTTCCACCGTTGAGCATGAAGTTGTCGCCGAGGGCGGGCTGGGTGAAGAGGGCATGGCCGCCCACCGGTGGCATGGCGGCCAACGCCCGCCGCAGGAGAACCTCGCGTTCTCCCTCCAGGTTGCCGAGAATCGTCGAGAGCATCGCGACGGCCTCGGCTTCGGGGGCGTTGGCGAAGGCCTGGCCCCAGAGCGCGAGGGCGTTGCGGATCGTGGGCGTGGCGCCGAGCAGATCTTGGGCAAGCGTGGTGAAGGCCGCCATCCGATCGGCCCTGGAGGCTCCCTTCGCCACCTGCTTCGCGAGTGCTCGGCCCGCGGGTCGGGCCTGCCGAGGAGCGGCATCGCCTCCTCCAGCTTCTTCACCTGCGTGCCGCTCGCCTGCCAGGCGGCATCGACCGCGGGCTTCGCATCGGCAAACCGCCACAACTCCGGCGGCAGCGCCGCGGCGATCGCCGAAAACTCCAGGCTGCCGGCGGCCGCGATAGCGCGGATTACCGCGGCGTCGAGGTGAGGATTGCGAGCGAGGTGGGGTGCGAGGGCCTTCGCCTCGTCGATCGTGAGCGTCGCCTTGTCGGCCAGTGGCACCGGCGGAGCGGCGAGCGTATTGAAAACAGCCGGTGCCTTCACCACGAGCGATCGCAACTCGGCAGCGGAAAACAGCAGAAAAACTGGCCGCCCCTTGGGGCACCCACTCGCAGCAAGCACTGCCTGTGCCTGCTGCTGCGGCATACTCGCCAGCGCCTCGAGGATGGTCGCCGCCTTGGCCTCCCGACTCGAGGCCAGATATCTCAAGAAGGTTGGCGTATCTCCTTCCATGAAGTTCATCCAGCCCTTGGCCACGAGCATGGAGCCCTCAAAAGGCAGTGCGGCCACCAGTGCCTTGGCAGCCTGGAGCGGCTTGTCCAGGAGGTTCTCCGGAATGGGCTTGTTGGCCCGGAACAGCGCGGTCGCTTCCTTACTAAAGGGAACGATGGCCATCACCCAGTTGATCCGCGCCTTGACTGGAACGGGAAGATTCGGCACCGCCGCCAGCTTGCCTGCGGCCTCGAGCCAGGCAGGGTCCGCAATCGTGAACGATTCCAGTCGCCCGCAGACCCACTCGAGATCCGCGGCATGCAGAGCGGCACCTGACGCATCGCCGCCGATGATCGCGGCGAGCCGGCCACAGACTGCCGGGAGGTCATTGCGGGCCTTGGCTGTCTCGAGGAACCAGTCGTCGAACCGACGGGCCGTGCCGAAGGCCCGCAGACGGTCGCCATGCGCCCGCATGAAGAGGTAGGCGGCATCGGGCTGACCGAGGGGCCCGAGCAGGAGGCGGTAGACCGCCGGCGTCGCTTCGCCAGCCAGCCGCGGGTCAGCCGTCTTCTTCTCGAGAAGTTGGCGGTAGAGGGCGACGGCGACCGGCCACTCGCCGGCATACTCTGCGGAGCGGCCAGCCGTGAAGAGCAGCGGGTCGGACGACACCGCATGGGTGTCGAGCCAGCCGGCCACCGCAGCGAAAGCCTGCGCGGAACGGCCTTCTTTGATGCCCGCGCTGAGCACCCGCAGCACGGCTGCTTCGTCCTGCGGCTGGGCCTTCTTAAAGGCAGCCATCTGGTCATCGAGCGGTGAAGCGGCTGCCGATATGGCAAGCAAAGCGATGAGGCAAGCCAGCACGCCTTTCCCTCTGAGAGAGGTCGGCCGCAGGCCGGGTGAGGGTGCGGGGCACATCAGGATTGAAGGTCCAGTTGCTTTTGAAGGGGCACCCTCACCCTGACCCAGGAGGTGAGGGAGTGGCATTTGATCGTGCGTCATTCTTGCTGTGCCTCGAGCCGTTCGAGTTCCAGTTTGCTTTCCAGGTCTTGGAGCGCCGGCTGTGCGAGCTGGCCGATGGCGTTCTTGGCCCACTCGCTTTCGGGGAAGTCGTAGGTGAGCCGCTTGTAGATCGAGAACGCGGCCATGGGTTGGCGGAGCTTCTGGTAGCAGGTGCCCGCCCAGTACATGGCCCTGGCTCGGAGTCGTGGGCCGTCATAGGCCTTATCGCGAGACACTCGGAGGAAGGTGTCGAGCGCCTGTTTCGTCTGACCGGCCCGCATGAAGGCCTCGCCCGACTGAAGGCCCGCGGGGCCGGCCAGCTCGTGGCTCGGAAATCGTTCCTGGAGACGGCCGAAGATCTTCGCGGTCTTGAGATACTCAAGCGTCGCCTGCTCGCTCAGCTTCTCGCCCTGGAACTTGGCTTCGGGATCGGTCTCGGCCTGGGCGACGAAGGGCGCCGCCTGTTTTTCAAACGCTGCCGCACGCATGAGGAAGAACGTGCCGAGCCGGGCCATCGCCTTCGCAAGAAATTCCGAGTCGGGATACTTGTAGGCCAGCTTCACGTATTCCTGAGCGGCGATCTCTGGCTCGCCAAGCGACTCATACACCATGGCCGTGGCAAACTGGGCCTTCGAGGCATGGAGCGTGTCTGGGTAGACCGATGCCACGCTCAAAAACCTCGCGAGCGCCGAGCGGAGAAGAGTCTCGCGGGCCGATGCATCCCGCGCCGCCTTGGCCTCCTCGAGCGTGAGGTTTCCAAGCAAAAACTCGGCGTGGGCACGGGTGTCTGGATCGATGAACTTGGTCATCACGCCAGCGAGCATCTGCTTGGCCGTGGCGTACTCCTGGTCGGCGGTCTCGATCTGTCCGAGCGAGCGATGCCGCTTGGCCATCTCGAGATACGCCTCGGCCAGAGAGAACTGCGTCCGCGCTGCGACCTCCGCGTCGGCGTAGGTCTTGGAGAACGGCGAGATCGTGCCGTCGGCTCCCTTGCTCACCGTCACAAACGCCGTTTCGGTGCTCACGCCCTTGGCATCGGTGTAGCGGGCGGCCACGGAGTCGCCGTAGACGACCGGCAGCTCTTGCGCGGTCGAGGACACGACACCGAGATCATCGGGAAGTGGCTGCCCCTGGGCCGAAGCGTAGGTCAGCGTGCACGAACCCTGGAAGACCCCTGAGTGCGGATCTGTCTCGTGGAGAATCACCGTCTCCTTGGCCCCCGACTTCGACTGGAAGAGGACACCGACTGTGTCGGCCGAGTCGCTCGTATCGGCACCGAAATCAATGACCCGCGGAAGGAGCGTTTCACCCACATATGCGGTGGTCACCGTGTCTATTGCATCGGCCCCCACCAGGTCGAAAGCCGGATGGGTGACGACCGCCGTGGAGGCAGTGAGCCACTGCTCGGCACCGGCGGCATCGCGATACGGCATCGCCAGATGCACGCGGTCGCCCGGTCGGACCACGAGGCCGCCTTGAAACTCTGGAAGCGCCAGCTCGCCCAGGATCGCGGATGCCTGGGCCCGCCGCGCCGCGACTTCCTCGGCCGAGAGCACGCCGTGGTCAGGCATGACGCCGGCTACGAGCGGGATCGTGAGGAAGAAGCGGTCGTAGCGCTGGATTGGATACGGCGGCCAGATGGTGCCTCCGGTGTAGATGTCGAGCACGGGCACGAGGGGATCGATCCGCGCCGACTCGGTGCGGCAAGTGACTGCGATGGTGCCAGGGACCGACGTATCGAACGCTGGCGTCGGGCCTCCGGCGGTCGCGCCGCTGGCGGCCGCCGCCAAGCGTCGCCCGGTATCTGTCTGGGCGTAGATCGTGACGGTGGACGAGGGTCGCAGGAGGAGGTCCGGGGCGACCAGTTCCGCAAAGAGGAACCGGCCGGCCACCGCCGCAAAGCCACCTTCCGGCGGCGTGCCGCTTGGCACGAGTGTGTTTTGAATCTTCCACCGCGGTCGATTGATTGGCACAGGCTTCCGCGGGACTGCGGCCGTACCTGCCGCGTCGGTGAGAGGGCTCGTGCGGGCGTGGGCCAACATGAGCCGCGGCGGGGCGTAGGCCGCGTGGAGAATCGTTCCTGTTCGCTGGGTCGGCACGCCTGGCTTATTGTTCTCGCGATCGAGGTAGGTCGCTACGAGCGTGCCTCCTGAGGCCACATGGAACTGGCCGTCACCCTCGGCGGGGCCCGCGACGGGCGTGATGACGAGCTTGAAGATGCCGGTTGAGTCTCCTGTCTCGATCGCCGCGAGCTTCCGTGTGCCGCCAGCCTTGCTCGCGAGCGTCACGCTCACGGTGTCGGGTTCCACAGACTCGTCCATGTCAGCATCGTGGATCGCAAGCGTGAGTGGCTCGCCGTGGCGGAATCGCAGGAGTAACTCGTAGTAGGGGTCCATCTCGCCGCTCCGGCTGTTGAGCCGCGGCTCCATGTCGGCAAACTCGACACGGGCGTCGGTGAAGGCCACGGAGAGTGTCCGCTCCTGCTTCTCCTTCGCCGGCGTCACGAACCGGTCATCCACATAGCGGATGGCGACCCGGTCGCCCGTGAGGATCTCCAGCGTCTCGTTCTTGTTGAGCGAGGCGAAGTCTTCGGCCACCGGGAGCACCCGCGTGCCGTCGGGCTTCGTGAGCGCGATCTTGCCGAGCGCCGGCACCGGCCCCTCGTGGCCGATGAACTTCAAGCGGATGAGCCGGGCCCGCGAGCCCTTCGCGAACGTCACGCGAAACTCTGTGCCGTCGGCCGACGCCGTGACAGTCGCCGGGGCGTTGCGGTGGTCGATCGCGCCGGGCGGGAACGTCGTCGGGTCGAAAAGCGCATCGGGACACTCCACGAGCGCTGCTGCGTCGCCGAGGTTCGTCATGAGTTTCGCCGTGCGGCCGAAGCCGATGCTCGGAATCCATCCCGACGACCAGATCTCGAACCGATGGACGCCGGGCTCGAGCCGGATCTCCCCGTCGAGCGGCCCGCCCAGCTTCGTGATCGGCTTGCCGTCCACGGCGAGGAGGTGCTGCGCGGGGCCTGTGCGACTGGGATGGACGCCTGCGGGAGGCTGGAAGGGCCCTAGGTCGAGCCGGAAGCGACGGGTGACGGCGGCAGGCTCGTTGAAATAGCCGCGAAACCGATGGATGACAAGCGGATTCGGCGTCCGGCCGTGGCTCTTCCATGGCACCGCCTTGAGTACCTGCGCCGGGAATGCCCCCGACGGGCCGGCCACGTTCTCGGCGACGCCCTGCGGATGGGCCTGCGTCAGCCAGCCGCGGTCCGCGTGGGCAACGAGCTCCGCAAACTCCACTGCGGGCCGTCCGTTTTGCTGGTGATGGTCGGTGTCGTTGAGCACCAGAACCGACGGCTTCCACGGGTCGGCGACGGCAAGCGGATTCGTCGGCTGGATCGCCACCACCGTCCAGTCCGCGGGATTGAGCGCCGTCTCGACGACGAACCTCGTGAGCCGGCCGCCCGGTTCGGCCGCCCGAATGACCATCTCCCCGAGTGGCACGTTGTCGTTTAAGTCGATCGTGAACTCCGGCATCACCCCCTTGGTCGGCACCGGTTTCCACGGCGGATAGGTATCGACGGGGCTGAGGACTGTGTTGGGATTGCGTCCCGGTTCGGAGTTGGCTGCGAACGCCGAGGCTTGGGCGCCGGCCGTGGGCACGCGGCCCTCGAAGATGCCGGTGAACGGACCCGTCTCGCGGACGACGATCCGGGCGACCGCATCACCAGAGGAGCTTTGGACGCTCACCACAGCCTCGTCGATCTGATCCGTCCGGCCCTTGTCAGGATCGATCACCCGCACGTGAATCGGATTGCCGGGCTTGAGCACCTGCGCGATGTCGGCGCCACGACGCGGAAGGGGCTTTGTATCCTCGCCTTCCGCCGCGAGCATGCGGACCGCGCGGGCTTCGGAGACACCGATCTTGTCCATCACCGCCTGCACGTCGGCCAGCCGCTGCTCGGCCTCGGTCGGCAGCTTGCGGGCCGACGCCATGAGGAGCGCATCGGAGGCCACCGTGATCGGCCCGCCCTGTGTATCGGGGAGGCCCGGAAGCTTCTGGCGGAAGCGATCGGAATACGCATAGAAGATCTCGTCGTCGCCGATCACCTGGAGCATGCCGTCGCCCGGCACAGCGGCCCCAAGGGCCGTCGGCACTTCACCGCGGAATTTTTGTTTTTGATCACCGAAGCGCCGCAGCAAAAACTCCTCGCGGTCTCCCGAGGTCGTCCGCACAGCCACCTCGATCTCTGTGCCAGCGCCCGAGACCGCAAGCGTGGGGTCGGCGAGCGTGACCTTCAATCGTTCGCCCGGCACAAGCGTCTTCTGGCCGGTGGCCGAGCCAAACTCCACCTCCGTGGCATCGATAAACTGCTGTCGCTGCACCTGCACCTTGCCCAGAAGAATGCGGGCGTCGGCGTCGTCGGGTTTGCGGGCCAGGATCGCCTCGATCACGTCGCCCGCATCGTCATATTCCTCCATCGCGAAGAACACTTCCGCCCGCGCGTGACGCACCGGTGCCCAGAGCTCGGGGAGTCGCTCGCCATCGAGATCCACGAGCGTCTCAAGGGCGGTCTCAAAATCCTTGGTGGCCCGGGCGACGGCCACCTGACGGAGCGTCGCTTCATGGCGCGCGGGCACGTCCTTATAGGCAGGGTTGTTTCGCGCCCGGCCGAAGATGGCGTAGGCCTCCGGGAGCTGGCCGCGCTGCAGGGCGATGTCACCGTAGGTGATATCGAGCCGCACCCGCTCTTCCGGTGTGAACGGGTTGACCGACTCGGCCGCCCAGGCGAGCAGCGGCTTGATGATCGATTCCTGACGTTCGGCATCGCGGGAGTTGATCGTTCGCCGCAGTGCCCACATGAGATAGGGCACCGGGAGCTGGCGGTGGATCGAGAGGAACGCCTCGTGATTGGCATCGAGCAGGTTTCCGGCGGCATCTTCATTGCCGGTGAGCCACTCGGCCTGCGACTGATAGACGGGGTAGGCGGGATGATCGGGCGACACCGGAATGACGACGAGCCCCAGCTTCACGGCCGCCTTGCCGCGAATGGCCTGGAGCCGCGGCACATCAGCAGCGCGGTTGAACCAGGTGTGGCCTTGCTTGTATCGCTCGATCGTGCCGAGACCGCAGGTGGCCAGCGTGCTCGCGGCCGCTGGCTGGCTCGCAACGAGCGAGTCGGCCAGCGCCATCACCGGCTGCATTGGTCGGTGGACCGTCTCGACATACCGCCAGACATACGCGGCCGTCCGTTCGGTCAATAGTTCATCGCGGCGCGTGCCGAGTACGTCGAGCAGCCGTTGCCCCACTGGCGGCGGCACCGCGAACGAGCGAAACGAGTCTGCGAGATCGGCCATGAGCAAGAGCACCTTCGGATCGGCGAAGACCTCGGGGGCCACTTCGCCGAGCCGCTCGAGGCCCATGATCTCCTGCCGCACCGGCGAGCGCTCGAGCCCCGCGAGCGCCGCCCCAAGAGCCGCGGCGGTGGCGGCAGCGTCGGCCTCTTTCGGCAGGGCGAGCAGGTCTTTGCAGATGAGCGTGGGATTGGCGGCGTCGAGCACGGCGAGCTGCGTGGTCGTGATCGCCTGCCGCGGAAACGCGGCCCGCACGGTGAACCGTGCCTCGGCGGAAAGCGAGCTCCACGCGGGCGACTTCGCGAGCTGCTCGGCGAGCTTCACCTGTTCCGCGTCACCGACCGGCTTGCCTGCCGCGTCCACGGCATCCTTCGGGCCTTGGGCATTGACCCAAGCAATCACCATCCATGGCTCGGCCTCGTTTTTCGTGAGCCGTTCTGCCACGGCCTGCCGCAGCACGGGCTCGAGCGGATGGGCGCGGTAGGTGTTCTGCTGCTTGAGATACGCGACGTTGTAGCGGTGGCGGGAAAGCTGCCGCGCGAGGAGCGGGTCGTAGCGGCCGGGCGAGAGGCCGCGGACGTCAGGGTCGCCGCTCAAGGGGAGCTGCGGACCCTCGAAATCCGTCGCGACCACGTTCACCACCAGCCGCCGCGCCTCCACACTCGGGTCGCGGAGCAATTCGGGCAGGATCTCGGGCGTCACGGAGAGCGCCTGCACCAGCCGCCCGCGCACGCCCGGGATCTGCGGCTTCGGGGATCGGAAGTCGGCCAGGAGCTGCTTGAACGCAGCGACCCGTTGGGGAGCCGGTGCCTCCTTCTTAATGGCGGCGGCCTGCACCTGCGCCGCAACGGCCTTCGACCGGTTGATCTGTTCGTCGCGCTTCGCCGCTCCGCCCGGATGCTTGGCCCGGTGCCAGAGCTGATCGGCATAATGGCCGCCCAGTTCGCCAGCCCCGAGCCGCCAGACTTCTGGGCCCAAGAGCGCGTCCATCGCCTTCTGGTAGTCGCGGTCCTTGCCGGCGGCGGCGACCGCGCGGATGAGCGACACCTCGGGCCCAGGGTTGTTTTCGAGCGCGGCGGCGAGCTTCGCGGCCGTCGCCTCGTCGAGCGTGTTCCAGCCGAGCGAGAGGCTCGGCCCCGACTTCTGATTGACGAGCTTGGGGTTGGCCAGCGCGAACTCGCGGGCTTGCTCGACGGTGAGCACCTGCGGACCGCTGTCGTAGTAGCCGGCGTTCCAGGTGTCGAGAAGGTCGGCCTGCTCAAGTGGCGTGAGCTTGGGGAGGGCCCCACGCACGAGCGCCATCTTGGCCTCGGCCTCGTGCGGCCAGTATTTCTTGGGCTCGTCGCGGTAATGCCGACCGTTGTGACCCCCGGCCCAATCGGTCTGCACCAGCTGGGCATACCGCGGAAAGCGGTCGAGCAGGGCCTTGGCCTCGGCCACGGGCGGCGCCGCCTCTTGCCCGGCGATCTTCGCCTGGTTGTAGGCCCTCACTGGCGCCGACCACGCGAGGAGGAGCGCCCGCTCCTCGTCCAACGGCTGGATCACCGCCGCAAGCGCCTTAGAGTCGGCAACGAGCTCAGGCGTGACGCGGTCTTGCGGCAGGTCGTAACGGGCGGCGCGGATGGAGTTCAGGAGCCAGCGGACGTCAACTTCATGGAGGGCCATGAACGCATCGGCCGGCAGGCCCGACTTCGCCGTGGACACAAGCCGCGCGGCGACGGCGGCCCGGTCGCCGCGGGCCTCGGCGGTGTTGAGAAACCAGCGGTCGAACTGCCGGAAACGTGGATTCGCCGCGAGCCGCTGGCCCATGCCACGGCCGAAGGCGTAGGCGGAGCCGGGATCGTCGAGGTTCTGAAGCGAGAGTGCAAAGACGCCGGTGATCGCGTCGCCGGCCTCGGCCGACCGCGGGTCGGCCCGTTCGAGAAACTGCTGGTAGAGGGCGACGGCCGATGCCCAGTCACCCGAGCGCTCAGCAGCGCGACCGGCGGCATACAAGAGCGTGGGGTCTTGGGCGAGGTTCACCCGAAGCCACTGCTGCGCTGCAGAGAGCGCCTGCTGCGGCCGGGCCGCGGCGATTCCTTCCTCAACGAGCCCGCGCACCGTCGCCTCAGGCTGCGTCTCGATCATCTTCATGACCGGGGCGAGCTTCTGCTCGAAGGTCGCCGCGTCGGCAGCCCTCGCGGTGCCCGTGTGGAGGGCCGCGAGGAGCGTGATCGCGGCGAGGATGCTGCACCGCCCAAGGCTGGTCATGGAGCCCCCCCCGGTGCTGCCTGGCTCTCGAGGCCGGCGAGCTTCCGCTGGGCCTCTTCGAGGTGTGGGCTTGAGGGGTAGTCGAAGACGAGTTGGCGGAGCTTTGCCTTGGCGAGCTCCGTGTCTCCCGTCCGGAAGGCGACATTCGCCCACAGTAAAAGCATCTCGTCGAGGAAAGCCGCGTCGGGATAGTCCTTGAACACGCTCTGAAGCAGATCCGACGCCTGGGCGAAGTTCTCGGTGTCGACATAATGACGGACGACTCGGCCAAGGGCTTCGGCGGCAAACGCGCTCTCTGGGAAGACCTCGTAGCAACGACGATAGGCGGTGATCGCGGGCCCCATCATGGTTTGGAGCTCCGTCGCTTTGCCGAGCCCGCCAGTCCCCCACTTGCTGCCGTGCAGGTCGGCTGCCTCGGCCTTCTTCTCCGCGTCCTTCTGGAGCGCCTCGCCGATGCGAAACTGGGCCTCGGCAGCGGAGATCGGATTCTCGAGCTCGAGCACCTTGCCGAATGCGGCGACCGCCGCGACGAAGTCGCCACGGTCAACGAGGCTGCGACCGAGCGCCATGAGTGCCTGATCCGCAAGCACTGATTCTGGGTAGAGCCGATTGAACGCCAGGCACGTGGCCGAGGCCGCTGCAAAATCGTCCTTCAAGAGCTCGCTTTCCCACTTGAGTCGGAAGGCGGTCTCGACGACGTCACCAGGCAGCTTCAGCCGAGCCACGATAATCGGATCGACACGGTCGAGGGCTTCCTTCGCTCGCTGCTTGGCTCGCTCGTCGAGCCCCATGTCCTTATAGATAGCCCCGAGGCCGACGAGCGCCTCGGCTTCCACGACGCCCTTACGAGACTTGAGGAGCTCGTCGAAGACCACGTACTGATCGGCCGTCACACCGGAGTTGACCGAGCCCGAGACCTTCACACGGGCCTCGGTTTCCCGAGGCTCGTCGCCGTAGAGGTGGACGGTGTCGGTGTAGGTCACCACCAGTTCATCGAGCTCCTGGACATGGAGTACGGAGTCGTTCGCAACGGCCTTCGTGTCGGCATCGGCTGCGGCGAGCTGCACCTTGCCGACAAAAATCCCGCTGCGGATGTCGGGCCCATCACCCACTTCGCCCAGCGTCAGGGTGATGCTGTCGCGATCCCGCCACGACTGCTTGTCATCCTCCTTGGCGAAGATATCGAGGAGGTCGTCAGACTCTTCCGTCTCCGCTTCCTGCACCTTCGATCGCGAAGTGACTGTGAGCGTCACCTGCTCAGCGGCGGCCGAGGCATCGAGATCGGCATCGCGGAGCATCACGACCTGCGGCTCGCCGGGATAGGCGACGGCCGATGGTGTTGCCATGTCGCCGAGGTAGAAGCCCACGACGCCCGTGCTCACGGCCCGCACCCTGCCTGACCGCGGGATCCCCTTGCTGCCATCCATCGTGCTGTCATCCATATAGGTGACCGTGAGCAGGTCGCCGCCCACCATCTGGATCACGCCGTCGTTTGGCTTGGGGAGGCCCAGCGCCGTCGGCGCCGAAGCGAGCATTTGGTTCTCTCTCCCCGGCACCGGGGCGCCATCGATCTCTTCGGCATCACCGCTGGCGACCTGCACCCGCGCACGCACCGGCTGGCCGAGCCGGCGCATGATCGGAATGTCGGCATCTTCTATTTTTGCGTAGAACCGCTCGCCGATCTCGATACGGCCGAGCGCGTCGTCGCCCTCGCCGGTTGGCTCCTCGACCTCCGTGCCCACCAGGGAGAGCGAGTCGATCGCCTTGTTCCAGTTTTTGAGCTGATAGTGGCTCATGCCGATGTAGTAGTAAGCCTGGTTGGCCCAGGGGGTCTTCTCGGCCACCTCGGTCACGCGACGGAAGAGGGGGAAGCAGGCGGCGTATTGGCCCGCCTCGTAATGGGCTTGGCCTGCCCGGAAGAGCGCTTCGCGGTGGAGCTCTTTTTCTTGGGGCGATTGGTCCACGCCGGGCTTGGGCTCGAGGAGTCGCGAGAGCAGCAGGAAGTGGTTGAGCGCTTCGGGGTACTGCCGCTGGGCGAGGTGGTGTTTGCCCATCGCCATCTGGGCCATGTGGGCGAGCATGGTGCCCTGGTGATCGCGGGCCACGGTCTCGAGCATCCCGAGGCCACGATCGAACTGTTTCATGTCGAGCAGTTCGACGGCCTGGTCGTAGAGTCGCTTGGCCTCGCGATCGACGTCGGCCACGGCGCGAGGCCGAGGCGACGCAGGTTCGGCCGGGGGCTGGGCCGATGAGGGCCAGGCCGACGCCATCGCCGTGAGGATGACCAGCGTACGAAGAGACATCCGCGAGGCATCGAACCAGATCATAAGGCGTGGTCTGCCGGGGAGAGACGGGCGGAAGCCACCATCCTAGTTCCTGCCCGAGCGGAATGCATGGGCCTCTAGGCGAGCGGCGGGCGTGAACCCGCTGTTTCCGGTCCGCTGCGCCGTGCGAATTGGTTCGAGGCCGGTGAGGGCCCGTGCGAACTGGTCTTCATAAAAGCCCCTCGCGTGAGCGAGGGGGCGGCGGGTTCTTGGGCGAGCTCATTCCTGATGGCAACCAGTGTCGCCTTCTACCCGCAGCCTCCCGTCTGGCGACGGGGGCTTTTAATCGGCCGAGGCCAGGCGGGCCGTGTTCAGGCACCTCGAGTCCTGGCTTTGCAGGCGAGCAGGGCTTCCCGACGCGGAGGCCGCGGCCGACATGCTCGCGTGGGAACACAGCGGGTTTTCGATCGACGCTTTGCGTGCGGATTTCACTTTCAGTCCCCAAAGTGCGTGCCTATTGCAAGCCCCTCGAGCATCTCGAGCCGCCGCCGGTGTCTCCCGCCAGAGGCCCGCCCACCGAGTGGGGCGAGCTTGTGCAGGGCCACTTGCGACCGCGACGTCGTCCAGACCTCGCCCGACGAGCTCCCTGCGATCGACATCCATTCACTCTGAACCGCCCGCCGAGGGCTGCGGCGGAGCCGGCCTGCGCCGAGCCTCGAAAACCGTGCTTCGACAGCGGATTCCACGGGCGTCTGAGGCCGTCCTTCGCCTCGCAAGACAGGCTCAAGACAGGCTCAAGCCCGATCGGCTGCGCTCAGGAGCCAACCAGCCGACAGCGCCACGGTGCGGAACTGCCGTTGACCGTCCTATCCTTTATCCTTTAGAAAAAGCCCCCTTCTTCCAAGTTGGGAAGAAGGGGGCTTTTGTATCGGAACGAATTGGCTCTAAGCCTTTTTCGCCGCCGCCTTCTTGGTAGCGGCCCGCTTCGTGGCCTTTTTTGCGACCGAACTAGTTGAAGCTGCGAGCTTCGCAGCTCCCTGGGCGATAGCGTTCATGACCGCCGACTGGCGAGCAGCACGGCGGGCGGCCATGTTCTTGCCGATTTTCTTGGCCGTGTCGGCGGTCTTACCGAGGACGGTCTTGACGGGCGTTTTCTTCGTAGCGATTTTGGTCGCGGTGGGCTTCTTCGCAGTCTTCTTCTTGGCCATGTTTGATCCTTCCATGTGATCTGGGGTGCGGAACTGGCAACAACTTATACTATTTACGAATGCGCGGCTACGGAAGCCGCAGGGGCGTGTGCGGCCATGACTTCCATCAAACACTCGCTCCGAACAATGCTCCAACGCCCGCGGTGAGCGCCATTGCTAAGACACCCCAGAAATTCACGCGTAGGGCGGCCTTGAGTACTGGCGCGCCGCCTGCGTGAGCGCCGAACTCGCCCAGAACCGCTAGGAACAATACCGAAGTCCCAATTGCGACGGGAATCAGCACCGATCCAGGCGCAATGAGAACGGTTAGCAACGGCATCGCCGCGCCAGGGCGATCGCACCATAAGTCATGCTCCGAGAAGCACTTGGAGCAGGCAATCATTGTCCCATCCTGCCGAGAGCCGCTTGTTCTTGACCCCGACTTTGTTGGTCGTTTCGTTCTTGAGCATCGAGAGCGCGGTCTTCCGCTGGGTGCTGAAGTTGGCGTCGGCGTGCCCTTTGCGAAGCGCCCTGCGGATATCCGCTTGCTGAGAATGAAGGAGCGAATGTCGACGCTATGCTTGCCGTCCCTGGTCGTGTTGGCGATCACCATGCCGATGGCCTTGAGGCCGGGCCAGCGATC
>Ga0163146_10003485_pt1 | contig 19957 bp, 9 predicted proteins | sample OliLakLV19MP7G1_FD_148648 | JGI IMG/M metagenome (GOLD analysis project Ga0163146, IMG submission 148648) | Freshwater microbial mat bacterial communities from Lake Vanda, McMurdo Dry Valleys, Antarctica - Oligotrophic Lake LV.19.MP7.G1 | ecosystem: Environmental > Aquatic > Freshwater > Lake >...
CTCAGGCCAATGCTTGTGAGGCCAATACACCGTTTGTTTCAAAAGGGTGCTTGCCGCACAGACTTATGTCGATTTCACCATCGCCAACGGTGATTCGGTCGGTAAGGGTTTCGACGATCTTGCGTTTCTCTTCATAGTCCAAGGTGAGCCAGCGGGCGCTTAGGTCGCGAGTCTCTGACACGATGAAATCGGTGCTCAAGTGGTCAACCTGCAAGACATCCACCGCTGCCTGGCGGCGTGGCAGTTCGTCGTCGAGTTGGCGGGATCGCTCCCGCAGGGGCTTATACAACTCTTCAAAGTCAGCGGCTTCAATGTGTTTGCCGGTGTACAACTGATACGCCCGCGTCATCTCTTCCCGCACCTTGGATTGTTCCGTTTCAAGGGCGGAGAGGAGTGCCCGTTGTTCAGTTACCGCTTCGTTCGCGTGCGCAAGCTCCGCAGATACCTTCTCCGGGGAAAGGAAGAAGCCAGTCAACTGATCCATGTAGCACGCCTCCAAGTCCATGCCCGGGATACGCCGGCGGCACGGAACGCATTGGTATTTGCCTGTTTTATGAAACACATACATTTTCTTGCCACAGGAGCAGTACGTCAGTCCTGCGAACAGGTGCTTTACTACCTTCGCTGGCCGTAGTTTTCGGTTCTTCAAGCGTTCGTCGAGATGCTGATTGCAGGTGTTCCACACTTCCTCAGACACGATGGGATCAACCTTCGTCCACACCCACTCACTTTCAGGCTTGATCGCCCGAAACTTCCCGCCGGCGGCGTGGGCGGTGTAGTTGGCACGGTGCATTCCCTTGGCGGTGGGATCGCGCAGGGTACGTTCCACAAACTGCCCGGTGAACTTGCGGCCTTCACGGGTTCGGCAGCCCCGTTCGTTGAGCATTCGTGCAACCGCACGATTCCGCCGGTACTCCAGAAACAACTCGTACATGAGCTTGCGAATCGGCCCTTCAGTCGGGTGCAGCGTGATTCGTTTGTCCTTCCACTGGTATCCAAAGGGAATCTTGCCGTTCAGGGGTTTTCCAAGCTTTGCCCGAACAATGACCGAGGCGCTAACCCTGTCGGCAATCTCTTCCCGCTCCCACTGGGCCATGGCGGCGATCATGGTGTAGAAGAGCCGTCCAGCCGGCGTGGACGTGTCGATCGATTCCTGGAGCGAAATCAAGTCCGCATCAGCGGCTCGAAACAGGTCCGCAAATTCCAGCAGTTCCTTGGTATTGCGGGCCAGGCGGGCCAGCTTCGAGAAGATTAGTCCACCGATTTTCTTACCGCGAATGTCCTTGAGCATTCGCTTGGTTTCCGGATGCTCCATGACGGTTTTCCCGCTTACCGCTTCCAGGTGGTACACTTCGCCCACTGTCCAGCCACGCGCTTCGGCGTAGTAGCGGGCACGCTGCTCGTGATGCTCCGGACTTTCGCCTTTGGCCTGATCTTCAGTCGAAACCCGAATCCAAATGCCGACGGTCCGTTGTTCCTGCTGTTTCGATAAAATACTCATAGAGTCTCCTTTATCAGCGGAGCCATTTTACCCACGACTGCTCAGTTTTGCTCCACAATAGACCGACGCTTAACAGGGATTTGTTTTGTGAGTTTGAAACTGCGTTGTTGAATCGCACTTGGCTGCCGCCGGGGGAGCGAACAAGCCGCCGGCAATGCAGCTAAATTCTATTCGATGACTTCCCTGCTCCCAAGCGCCTGATCGAGCCCGCCACCACTTGGGCGACACGCTGCTCTACCGCCCGCTGCTCGTCGGTGCTCAATCGCTTGTGGGTTGTCTTGACCCGATAGCCCCGCACTGTGGAGTTCTCTTGCTTGACGGCGGCCGTCTCAAGTTCGCGCAGAAACGTGCATAGTTCATCGGGCGTCGCGAAGCGGAGGTTCTTTGGTGCGTTGGCCGAAAACTCAGCCTCCACCCGGCTGCGAATGCGATTGAGCTTGGCGGCGTCGGGGCTGACTACGATGACATGGGTGTAGGTCGCCGCCACGCACTTGCGGATGTTTTTAAGCTCGTCGGTGGTCGGCGTGCTGATCGAAATCTCACAAGCAATGGAGACGTCGTCGCGATCGAGCGTCACGTCCACGAAGCCGCCATCGGCCAACGCGAACTCAATCGCGGCCCGATACCCCAACCCTTCCCCGAAGCATTTGATGAATTCCTGAAGATACTTGTGTTCGCGCCCGCCGCGTCCGGGGGTTGGTGGGGGCCGCGGTACCACCGGCGGTGCCGGTGGCGGTAGAGCGCGTACGTCAATCGCCGGTTTCAGCGGTGGTGAGGTTGGTATTGGAACTTCACCGGTTGCGGCCTCAGTTGCTGGAGGTTTGCGGTCTGTCGTACACGGTTCTATGACGGCTGCAGGCTCCCGCGCGATCGCCGCGTGCTCGACCGGCTTCGCATATTGTGCACGCGATCGCTCGATGATGTTGGAGCGGCTCCATTCCGCAACCTTCTCGTCAATCGCCGGCATGAGCGACGTGGTGAGATTGAAGTCACCGTCCGCCCGCTCGACACGGCAAATGGCTTCGCCGATGCGCAGATTCTGCAGGTCGTCGGCCCCAAAGGATCCGAAGCCATCCGCGAGTTTCCGTGCATCGGCGTCGCCGACACGAAAACAAATCCTTGTATAGGCGTTGGTCAACGCGGCACTGGCCACGTCGGCATCGCGGACTTCCAGTTGCCGAAACTCCTGATGCGCGAGCACCAACCCCATGCGGTATTTGCGCGCGCCGCTGAGCATGTGAGCGACCGACGGCGTCACAAAATGATGAAACTCATCGGCGTACAGCCAGTAATTGCGGCGCTCCGATTCCGCCAGGGCTTGCCGCGCCGTCGCCACCTGATGGAACTTGCTCATGAGGAGCGCGCCCAGCAGACTGGCATTCTCCTCGCCGATGGCGCCGATCGACAGCCGGGCCAGGAATATCTTCCCTTCATTGACGACCCGCGTGAGGTCCAGGCACGAGTCGCGCTGGCTGACCATGCGGCGGATTGGTTTGGGCCGAAGCAGTGCGTCCAAACGCGTCAACAGCGGTGCCTGCGGGCGGCCCACCAGCAACGGGAACTGCTTGTGCCAGTAGTAGACGACTTCGGAATCGCGAACGCTTTTCAGAAAATCGGTGCGGAAGGGCGGCTCAATCAGAAACTGCCGCAAATCGGCAAGTGTGCCGCCGCGGTCACTTTCAAGGATGGCCAACACAGCGTTGCCAAGCACCGAACTCATTTGATCGCCCCAGCTTGTGCTCAGGCGACGAAAGATGCCGACCAAATCTGAGGCGAGCAGCGTTTTTTCGAGTTCCGAGTGCGCGCCGAGTACGTTGAAGCCGATCGTGTGCGTTTCGTCGGCGGGATCGAACACAATGACGTCATTCCACCGCGATACAGGAATCCGTCCGAGCACCTGGTCGAGTAGGTCACCGTGCGGATCAAGCAACGCGACGCCTTCACCGGCTTCGATGTCGGCGATCAGCATCCGCAACAGCAAACTCGACTTGCCAGTGCCGGAGGCTCCAACAATATGCATATGCCGAACGCGCTGTTCAGAGGAGAGCCGCACCGGAACCGTGTGGCCCTGGTGGACGTTGACACCGATCTCAAGACCCGCGCCGGTGGCAATGGCCAGTGGAGCTTTCGTCTTGCGCGAGTCACGCACGAGCGCCGGTGAGCGTATCTCTCCCGACGGAGGTTGCGCGAACAGAGCGGCTTCGCCGCAATTGAGGATCATGCCCGAACGGTGCGTTTGACGGCGAAGCAGGTCGGCTTCGTGAAGTTCGTCGTCATACCCATCGTTGAGAAGCGGAATCAATTCGTTTCCCGTAGGTTCACTGACAACGGCGAGCGCGGTCGCCACCCCTCGCACCAAGGCCCGGGTGCGATCGAAATCCGAGGCTTTCCCAGCGACGCGAATGACGACCGCGAGAAGTGGCCGCGACAGCTTGTCGCGAACTTGTGCCGCCGAGGCCACACTTTCGCCCGCCAGTTCGAGCTCATCGGCCAACATGGCTGAGCGAAGCATCCCAGACGCCCACGGTGCGTGCATGGACTGCAGAAGCACTTGGACGACGATCCGTTCATCGTCGCGAGCGATGCCCGCAGCGGCGACCAGTGCAGAAAGCAAACCAGTCGAGTTCGATGGGTCACATGCAAGCGGTCGCATGAAGCTGCGCGATAATCCGAACTCCACAATGAGAGCATGATGTTGGTGATCGTCGCCCCAGTGTGTTTTTAACACGTCCGACTCGCGAACAAGCCCGACGTCGGGCAGATGACTCGACCACTGCTGCTGGAACAGTTCGGCATCGTCGGGATCGGTTACCCACTGGACGGTTACTTTTCCCGCCGCTCCGAGGAACTCTACTGCCAACGGCGCCGATGAATGGGACAGGCTGAGCAAGAGTTGCTGCGTGGCAACGTACGATTCCGGAAGTGTTGGCGACAAATTCAATCGCCACTCAATGCACGCACGATCGCGTCGAAAGCCATTCGGCAGGGCGTCCGAGGCGCCGGGTGGATCGACCGACAGCGATTGCGCCGCCTGACTCGGTCCACCGGCCAGCAATTGCTGCAACGAACTGACAGCACGGCTCAAGAACGTGGAGATGCGACCATCATCGGCAACTTCGGACTTCGCAACCTGCGGTGCGAAATGCTCATAGGCCGGCTCCAGTGCAACCGGCTCGTCCCACATCTGCCAGCCGCGGCCGCGAATCTCCCACCGGCAATAGGCTTCGGCCAGTTGTTCTTCGACCGTGATGGACACGTCAGCCACCTTGCCTCGTCGTCAAACCGGGCCAGTCAAACCGTTACCGACGATACAGGTCGTTGAAGATCGGTTTGCGTTCATCGGCGGTCAAGAGCGGCAGTCCCTTCGCCGAGGTGATTTGGTCAACAACCTCAGTCACCGCGGCGTGCACCGCTTGCTGAAACATGAGCGCAATGTCAACACGGTAGTAGGTCATCTGCCGAACGAACCGCTCGTACAGCGGGCCAATGAGGGGAATTTGCAGTATCGCGCCATCAACGTCTCTCAAAGCAAACGCAATCAACTTGCGTAGTACGAGGGCGATAACAATCAGCATTGCAGTTAAAACGGTGAGCGAATAGGCGACTTGCCACACGTTAACTGGCGGCCCCATCCGGTCAAATCTGCTTGACCGCCCGAACGATGGTTGGCCCGATGTCATGAACAACCATGCAGCGTAAAGGCAGGCAACAGTAATGGCGATCAGGGCAAACCAATTGATTCGCAACGGGACTTCGAGCAGTCGCCACGATACAAAAAATCCAGTGCCAAATGGCGCGGCACAGATATCGATGACGATCCGCTCGCGTTTGAGTCGCAGGTAGAGGCGTTTGGTTGAGAGCAATCCACCTTCATTAATCCGCACGCGTTGTTCCTTGAGCTTGGGGATTTCCCGCGCCACCAATCCCGCGGTGGTCCGGTCGTAGAACTCTTCCGGCGAAAAGGACAGGTTCTCGATGAGTTTGCACCAATGCGACCACAACACCAATGGCGGCTGTCGCTTTCCAAAACCTAACATGGTGACACCCTTTGCGCAGAAGGAATGATTGTTGTTGCCTGCCGCGAAAATAGACCGATCGTTGAAACCAAACAACTTTACGTTTGGCATTCGACAGGTCTGCCAACGTCGCCCAGCGCTAAGTCTAAGGGCGGCGGTTTTCACGCCCCGCAATTGCGCATCGGCGAATGCTGTGCCATGCTGCTTCTAGAACAGTTCGTCCCCACCCCTTCATCCTCCTCCCGCGAACGCGTTGCCGGCCGGCACGGAGTTCACACCTGCGATTGTCGCAAGTGCGGATTGCTCCCCGTCCGTCAACACCCACCGCCGGTGGGAGGAGTTCGATCATGAGTGCTCAATCGCAACTGTCCGTTCCGTTGTCCCGTCTTTTGCCAAGCAAGCGTAACCCGCGCCGGGTCAAACCCGATCGCGAAGCCCATCGCCGACTTGTGGCATTGATCAACGCACATGGATTGCTCCAGCCGTTGGTTGTCCGACCCTGCGAAGGCAAGCCCAAAGACTATCTGGTCATCGCCGGCAACCGGCGATTAGGGGCGTTGCGGGAAATTTATCGCAACAACGGCGACCCGAAGATTCCCTGCGTGCTGCGCAACGTGGATGACGATACCGCCGACGCGCTGTCCCTGGGTGAGAATTTCGGCCGCGAGCCGATGCACCCGCTGGATGAAGCCGAGGCGTTCGCCAAGCTGGCCAGCCAGGATGGTAAAGGTGCCGAAGTGATTGCATCCGAGTTCGGTGTCACCGACCGTTATGTCCGCCAGCGCATGAAGCTTTCGACGCTGGCGGCGCCGATCAAGAATGCGTACCGCGACGGTGAGATCGACACCGGCACCGCCGAGGCGTTCGCTGCGGTGCCTTCAGATCGTCAACTTGCCGTGTGGAAGGAACTCGACGGCCGTCCGCGGCACGCCGAGCATGTGAAGAACGTCATCGCCCACGAGTGGATCGATGCCGGGCTTGCTCAGTTCGACCGAAGTCTCATCCCCGAATCTGCCATCACCCAGGACCTGTTCGCCGAGCGCGTGCTCGTCGAACGTCAGGCGTTTCTGGATGCCCAAGCCAACGCACTGCTGACCGAGAAGCAGGCGTTGACCGAGGACGGTTGGTCGGAGGTCATCGTCTCTAAGCGTCAGGATGTTCAGGATCGGTTGTACGCGATGGATCCGCTGCCGAAGGAATTCGACAGCGCGACCACGAAGAAGCTGGCGAAGCTCGACGCGGATCAGAAGAAGCTCGATAAAGTCGCCGAAACGATCGACGATGGTGATGAAGTTCGCATCGAGCGGATACAGTCGCGTTACGACGCCTTGGATGAAAAGGCCCGGCAGATCGAGGCGGCGGCACCTGTCTGTTATTCCGAACCGACCAAAGCGCGGGCGACGGTGTTTCTGCTGATGGACCCGGACGGCCGGGTGCATCGGGAGTACCGTCTTCCCCGGCGCAAGTCACAGCCGTCGGGTCGTTCCAACGGTGATGCCGCCGACGACAATGGCGCCGCGGAATCCGCCAAGCCACCGACGTCGGACGATGTCAGCGATCGCCAACGATCGACGACGTTCACCCATCAGGCTTTGTGCGTTCGTGAAGCAGTCTTGAAGAACGCCGCGGTGCGAAAGCGACTGCTCGCCCTCATGCTCCACGACAAGGTGCGCAGCGAAGCCATCGCGATCCGCCACGATGTGAACGGCACGAACCTGCACGCCGACAACGGCGAGGAGTTTAAGAGTCCGGCGCACGATCGAGTCAAGGCGGTTCGTGCCAAGCTCGATCCACTCATCGGCAACCAGCATGTTAATGACGTTGAGGCGTTCGAGTCGTTGGGAAAACTCTCCGACAAGAAGCTCGACGGATTGATTGATGTATTGCTCGTCGGATTGCTTGTTGCTCATCCGCAGCGAGCCACTCCGTTGATTGCTTATCTGGCTGCTGAACTAAACGTCAACGTCCGCGACGACTGGACGCCCGATGCCGCGTGGCTGGGCAGCTACCAGAAGATCCAGCTCGCCCACTTATGCACAGAATTTGCCGGAACGATGGCTGCCCCGCCAGCAAATCGCAAGAAGAGCGAGCTGGTCAAGCAGCTCAGCCAGTTGTTTGTCGACGCCCGCAACGGCGAGATCGGCGACAAGGCGTTGGCCGACAGTGTCAACACCTGGCTGCCGGCGAATTTTCGACCCGATGCCACCAACCAGTGACGGTCACCAACCCTCACTACCCGGGAACCGTCCGACCGACGGTTCCTTTTTTCCGCAAGCTTCCGGACTTTAATGCTTTACTAACTTCATGACTCTCACTGACGACGCCAATTTGACCTCAAGCGACCCGTTAAACGTGCTCGTCAAAATTTCAAACCCGTGATACATTGAATGTTTATGAAGACGTACGCGTACACAATTCTCATTCACCCCGCCGAACTTGATGGAGGTGGTTTTTGGGTCGAAGTTCCAGCGCTTCCCGGCTGCATCACGCAGGGCGAAACGGTCGAAGTCTGTGTTGAGCGCGCGCACGAGGCAATCGCGTGCTACATCGAAGGCTTGCTCAAAGACGGCGAACCGGTCCCGCTTGAGCCGCAGCCTACGATCCAGCCAACAACCTCGCTCCGCATTAGCGTGCCTGTTGCAACTCCATGAGCAAGCTCCCGTCCGTCACGGCGCGGGAAGCTGTTGCCGCACTCCAGAGAGCAGGATTCGTAGAACATCATCAGCATGGCAGCCATCGCCACTTGAAGCACCCGCTGAAAAGACTCCGCGTCATCATCCCCATGCACGCCGGCGACCTGAAACCCGGCACACTCCGCGCAATCATGAAGCAGGCTGGTATGACAGTCGACGAGTTCTTATTGATTTTATAACCATTGACCAAATCGTAGATCGGGTGAAATAAGGAATTAAGCAGGTTACTCGGCGTAAGCTGACAAGATTCCAAGCTCAATCCGCTCGCGTTTTTTTAATCGTTCGATAGGCTTTCGATGTCGCTCGTGGACGTCAGCCACATCGAACAAGAATCTGAGAACAAGGAGGCAGTTTGAAATTTGAAATTGAGATCACCGGCGAGTCTGAGGCGAAGCTTGTTGAGTTGGCCAATGGACGGAACCAGGCGATTCCTGATGTGGCTACAGAATTGGTGACTGCTTCGCTCGGAAACCCGTTGGAGATGCCGAAAACCACTGACGGCGAAACATGCTGGTATCGTTCCCCAATACCGTTTGACAGAGACGCGCGTCAACGATTGATTGCAATCAAGGCGAAATACGGCCAGCATGGGAAGGCAACTAAAATTGTGCCGGATTCGTCAGAGACCTCTGTTTCTAATCCCTCTGCGACGTCATGCGGCGCGGACAGCAACAATTACGAGCTTGTTGGCGGTTTGGAGAATGATGGTTGGCGGATTTATCGCAGGGTATGAGAATTCTTTGGACTAAGATGGCGATGTGGCGAATTCAGGTATTGCCGTTTTGCAGTGGTGATCAACATCCGGCGCGGCGCTGGGTCTGGACAGTGACACTTCACCGCGGGCGCTTGTGCGGCTGATGCGAACTGGAGAATAACCCGCTCAGCAACAACAATGTAACACGGAAGAGGGCGACCATGCCCATTACCGCAATCGCGGTGACAACCATCCAATACACTTGCCTCGCTCCAGGCCAGGCACTATGCAACCTTACTGACTCAACGAACTCGGCGATAAACTCGACGACTCCGGCAAAAATCGCAATGGTCAAACCATCAACACAAAGCCGTCGCCCCGACGTGCCCCCGGCGCGCATTGCTCGACTAGAAATCAAGTTTACGATCCCCGAACATATTGCAACGAGCGCCGCAACGACGAGAAGCGAGTGAAGAAACCAGAACAGCAGCAAGGGTTCCGCCACGTAGTAGATGGTCCTTAGACGGCCTGGTGGTAAATGAATCATGGACGGTTTGGCTGCCCGCCGTGGTGTATCTGGTCGACCAAAGGCGTGCGGTCCTTTCTAGGAAACATGCGTCGGACGTCCTCTAACTCCTTCTGCGTTTCGGGCGTATCGAACGCTCCGCCGCCAATGCGCGAGTGCTGGTACTCCCCAAAAATCACAAGCGCCAACGCGGCAGTATCTTTTGCGTCGATGATGTTTTGTCCAATGTAAATGTCATTAGTGCCCTGCGTTGTGGTGCCTTCCCCGGTACTCTTGTACTTGTCCGTCGGCATCGCGAAAATGCTCAACTCGTTGCTCTTCCATGCTTGGATAAGGTTTTTCACTCTGCGGTGGTTGCCTGCATGCGCTCGCAGATAGTCGATCGCCGACTGCGCCTCCGACGCCTGCACCGGTATCGACGCCGATTTAGCACGTCCGAGATTGATTATCCCGTTCAGCTTGAAGCCAAGAAAGATCACCCCACTGAGCAGGAGTGTCCCAAGGGTGAGTCTTACGGCGTTTTGTGAAGCAAATTCCGCTAAGCCAACCTGCCCGCTCGGATCAATTCCAAACACCGGATTATGCGACACGAACAATGACAGATTTGCATCTGTTATTTCTCCCGGGCCGAAGATCATCGGATCGGTGCTGACCCAGCGCCCGGTTTTGCGGTTGCTGTAGCGGGCGAGTTGATAGGTGTATCCCGTCTCGCTGTCGTTGCGGCCATCGGAGCTAAGCCAAGTCGTTTTGGCCGTGGCAGCGTCGAAGCCCACGGGGTTCTGGAATGCGTCGAAGTTGTATCGCTCCTGCACGCCGGCGGTGTTGGCCAGCGCTCGTGTCGCGCCGCGGCCATCTTTAATCAACGTGAGCGTACCGTTGGTGCTGTCAGCTTGGGCGATGATGGAATGGCCGAACACGTAGCTGCGGCTCAACTGCCCACTGGCGTTGCGTTCTTCGATCGCTTTGTTGTAGCCGGTGAAGTTCTGTGGATCGTTGACGAACTTCGTGACCGTCCCGCTGACGTTGCTGCCGACGCGCACGTCATCGTTGTCATAACTGTAGGTGCTGGTGACGCCATGCACCACCGCTGACGCCATGCGGTTGCGCAGGTCCCAGGTAAACGTCTGATCCGGCCCGTCGCCGGTCTTAAGCGTCTGCGAGCCGCTGGCGTCGTAGGTGTACGCGTGGCTGTGCGGCGAAGCGCCGGTGCGAACGTCAGTCTGCAACTGATCGCGATCGTTGTAGGTATAGCTCCACGCGCCGGCATCGAAGCCAGTTTGTGTCTTGGCGATGCGATTGCCAGTTAACCCCATCGCATAGGTCGTGATAAAGTCTTTCGTGTTGTCGCTGGCGTTGTGGCCTTCGCCGATCAGCCGTCCGCCGGCGTCGTAGGTCCAGTCGATATCGAGCGTCGAACTGTCGTCACGCAACTCGGTAACACCCTCGCGCTGGCCGTCGGCAGCGAAGACGTAATCTTGCGAGAAAATCGCCGTGCCACCGGCGACCACGTTGTTTGCCGCTAACGTCGCGCCGCGCAGGATTGTTACCTGATCGAGCCGATTGAGTGTGTCGAATACGTTGTCGGTCACTACATCATCATTGGTGGCAACAGTGCCCATATCGCTGACGACCACGTCGACATCGCCAAGTTCGTCGTAAAAGTAATTCGTCGTCCGATTGACCGTCTGCCCGTTCAGTTTGCTCGTCACGATTGCCTTCAACCTGCCAAACGCATCGTATTGATAGCCGCTGTCGTTGTCGGCGGTCCATGTTCTTACAAGCCGTCCCGTTTTCGGGTCATACGCGTAGTTGATCGTGCCTTCCGCCGAGGCAATCGCCGTCACGCTTTGCGTAATCGCGTCGGTGAAGGCATAGGTGGTCGTTCGCGCCGGCGTACCGCTAGCGGTTCCAAGATATTCCAGGACCGCCGTCGTTCGGCCGAGGGAATCGAAGTTGTAATGCGTCACCTCCGCCGGCGTGCCCGGGGTGTTGGTGTAGGCGGCGACATTCGCGTAACGACGTTCTTCCACAATTCGCCCGCGGCCCCTGCGCTCATTGACGGCGACCGATGCGTGATCGTCGTAAACATTCCACGATACCTGCCCCTTGAAATCAGTGTGCGTTTTAACTCGACCGAATGAATCGTAATTCCAGAATTCCGAGTCGTTATTAAGATAGCCGTCACTGTCTGCCGGCAACGTGCGACTGGTTTTTCTACCGAACTCATCGTAGCCAAAACTCGTCACACGCCCGTTGGGGTCGATCTGGCTCGTCTGATTGCCGTTGGCGTCGTAGCTGTATAGCCACTGCGGGCGGACAAGCTCCGCCGAAGCCGTGGTCGCGTCGTCCACCGCCGGCTGCCAGACGCGGACCAGCTTGCTGGTGATGTCATAAAGCTGATGTGTCGCCACCACCACCGTATCGTACGCGCTCGCGCCTGCGGTGCCGACCGCGACACGCTGGCGAAGCTGCACCATGTGCCGCCCGCCGGCAAATGCGCCGCCACTCCCGATGAGCGTGGTGATATCACCGGGCGTATCGAAATCGACGCGCGTCACCGCCTGGCCGTCATTGCCGGTGAGAGATTCGTTGAAGCTGCCGTCATGGAAAACCGTGCGAACGACGCGGCCCTGCGAATCTTTGTACGTGCGGGTGGTGTGACTCAGCGCGTCGGTGACCACATCGTAACTGGCCGCGCCCGCCGGCATCGACGCATCGATCTTGTCGTAATCGTACGAGGTGGTTGCGCTGAGAAACGTTTGGGCGTTCGAGAGTGTCCACCATTGCGCCGGCGCGGCGTTTGCGCCTGAGGTGATCAGCCGGCCAGTGTACTTCACCTGCCCGCCGTCGTAGTACAGCGTGCCTGTGCGGTGGCCCTCAACATCAACCGATTCTACAACTCGGCCGCGCGGGTCGAACACTGTCTGTGTCTTGCCGACGAACTTGCCCAGCGCCGCCAACTCATCCGCCCGTGGCGGCGTGGTGGCGAGCTGGGTCGGGTAAACAGAATCTGCAGCGATGGAGATCATCGCCCCTTGATAACGTTCGACCGCGACGACGCGGCCAAGCGAATCGTAAACGTTTCGCGTAACGACCGCAGATTTTGAGTTATCGTTGCTGGCCCATTGCGGGGCACCGGTGACTGAATTGTAAACGATCGATTCACCCGACATCTGAACCTGCGAACCGCTGGCGAAACGTTCGGTCGACCAGAGGAGCTTACCCATCGGGTCAAACGCTGATCGAGTTTCGGTGCCGTCGGGGAACAGCGTGCGGATGAGGTTCCCGGAAGGATCGTAGGTGTTGATGGTATTCTTGCCATACTGATCGGTGGTGACGACGGCACGCCCGTTTTTGTCGTATGTAGTTTCGCTTGACGCGCGATCGGAAACCAGTGTTTCGCTAACCGAGACGTTGCCATTGCTGTCGAGCGACCATGTAAACTCGCCGGCAGTGCCGGTGTCGGTGTAGACAACCTCCTCCGACTTCGTCACACGGTCGACGGCGTCGTATGTGGATTTCTGGGCCACCCAGCGGTCCGGCTGAGTCGTGCTCGGATTATCCCACAGCCGTGCGGTGATGATTGTGCGACCTTGTTTGTCGTAAGCTAATGCCGTGCGGATACCGTTGGCATCGGCGGTCCACTTGAGTTTGCCTTTGCTCCCTTGACTTGAATCCATGGAGTAATAAGCGATTTCGGCAAGTGGTGACGACCCCAACTGAACAACAGCAGCTGGCAGCGCGGCGCCGCTTGGCGGGCTGGCCGAAGTCACCTTGAAACTTCGCAACAGCAGCCCCGCCGGCGGAGCACTCGCGTTGGCCGGGGCGGGCGTATACTCATGACGAGTGCCGATGCCGTTGCCATCGAGTGACCAGAGCAGGTTGCCCGCATCGTCATACTTGAAGTATGCGTAGCTGGTTACCGACTGACTACCCGAATGCGAGACGGTCTTGATGACCTGCGGTTTGCCCAGCTTGTAATCAGTGTATTCAATGTCACGATAGACCAGCGTTGGCAGCTGTGTTCCATTCTGTATCACGCGATCAAGCACGCGTTCACTCGCCGGCAGCCAAACGTTTGGGTCACTAGTGTTTGGTGCGGTCAGGTCGAAGAACTTAAATGTTAGCTCGCGCGATAAACGAGAGTCGTCGGATGCGCTGCCATCATTAAGCGATGGATCGACCACATACCGAGAACCCGCAGCATCGGGTCCAGCGATTTCAAAATCCTGCCAGTCACGCGACCACGCCAGGTGGTTGAACGGCGTAACGCCATACTGCTCGGCGATGTCCTGAGGAAATATCGCATTGAACCCGTCGCGGTGAACGGTGATCACATATTTCTGTACAGTGCCCGAGGCATTCTTAACCATGCGGATCGTGCGTGTTTCGGCAGTCCTAATCCCTCCGTTCGTCGTTTCGGAATAGTACGTTTCCGTTTCGTTTCCAGAAAGGTCCGTGAGTTTTGACGTCGTGCCCTCTCCGGAAAAACCGCCTTGCACCAGCTTCGCCGACCGACCGTATGCATCCTTAAGCGTCTTTAGCTGGCCAAGAACACCGTCATATTCTGCGGTCAAGGCCGGCACGCTCTGCGGATCGATTACGTTGGTCAGGTATCGTGGGTTGGCGGTGCTGGCGTACTGATACTGAGTGATCTTGCCGTCGCGATCGGTGACCGCGACGAGGTTATCGCTGGCAACACCATCCACAGCAGCCTGGTAAGCGTAAATTAACGCTCCGCCGATCTGAACGCCGCCTGCATCCGCGACGTAAGCGCGGTTGATACGATTGCGACCATCGCGCTCAAGCTTCAGTTGGTAGCCGTTCGAAGAAAGCGTATTCGGGTCGGGATAGATCGTTACATTTCCGTTCGCATCGGTCTTTTTCAGAGTCCGCCCAGTGGATGCTTTGATTTCGTATCGAGTGCCCTCGATAGAACTGACGAAGAACTTATCACCGAAGGACCCGGCGGATGCTCCCGTGCCCGATGGATTGTAGTATTTCCCATCAACTAGATAGCCAGCGGCGCCATCACGCGTAAGTACAATCGGCGTACCATTCGCGAAAGTTGCATTTACTTCTAGCTTAGCGCGGCTGCCGTCTACGGCAACAAACTGAGGGTAATATTGAAACTGTCCGTACCCACTAGCGTTCACCGGCTTGGGAACAAATGTGAACGCGTGCCGTCCCCCGTCGGGCAACGTGATCGTGACACGGTCGCCGGCCCGCATTGGCGCGTTCAGAAAACTGGCGCTTGGTGTTGGATCGACCGTCGTTCGGACGGCGGTGTCCGTGGCTTCCAACCTCCAACCGTTACCGAAGTCTAGTTTCTCATTCGCGGTCGTTGAATCATAAATCCGCTGAACTCGAATCGTTTCACCAGTTGGCGTCTGTACTTCCAGATCGGTGACCGGAAGGGTCAGGTTCCCAACTTTCACGTCCGATCGGATCTCGATCTGCTCGGTATCAAGCTTTGCGAAACTCATCCCTGCGCCGGTTCCTAACTCCAAGATATATGCGCCGTTGGCGATCAGCGTAGGCTGAAGCGTAAAGACACTTCGCCCTTCAGCGGGCGCTTGTCCGACTTCGTTGGAGCCGGAGGCCAACACCGACACGTTCCCCTCGCCGTCCTTCAAATAAAGTGTCCAGTTGACTGAATCTCCGGGATTCGGATCGTCGACGACGATCGAAATGGGAGTATCTTTGTCGATCAAGGCCGGCCCATTGCCTGTCGCCGGGCTGATGATTTGAAGGACAGGCGCTCGCTGGCCGATCACGGGGACTTCAAGAGTCTTGGTCTTCGTGACGCTGTTCACTGTCGCTGTCGCCGTGACGAGCAATGTCTTGTCAGGACTTCCCGACGCGATTGTAGGCGCAACAACATCAATACCCTTGTCGGCTCGCGAAGTGTAACTCTGAGGCGTGATGGTGCCGTTGGCATCTCGAACCTGAACCGTCCAGATAATCGCCGGCTGCGGACTCAAAAACTGGTCAAACTGATCACTCGAAAACGCATCAAAGATTACCGCCGCACCGCCGTTAACAACCGTTTCAACCGGTGCGCCGGTTACTGCCGGCCGCTGCTGCACGGCAATTCGTTCAAAGGTGCGATCGTCGGTGAGAACGATGTTATCTTCGGTTTCACCGCCGCGCTTATCGCGAACCGTGACGACGAACATCGCGTTGAATGTCATGTTAGGCGGGAATGTCGCGATCATCGTTTTGGCGGAATTCGTGCCATTGTCACTAAAAGTAACGCCGCTGATTGGCGCACTGGTCGTCGGGTCGAGCACCCTCCAGTCATAAGTCAGATCGCTTGCGGGACCGTCGTCGGTTGCAGCGACAGTGAGCTGAAGTTGCGTGAAATTTAACGGAACAGCGTCGGGGTTGTTAATTCCGGGTGTTTGCGGAATTAGCGGGTCCGCGTTCGGCTCGCGATAAACACGAATGCCGGCTGCCCCAACAATGGCATATGTACCGAGGATCTCGTTCTCGTTATTTCGTAACGTGACGGTCGATTGTGCCGAGACAACGGTATCGACGTACGGGTCTGAACCTGGTAACGAGTCCGGCGCAGCGTAGAACCTGTCTCGCGAATCTGTTACTCCGTCGCTTGAAATTTCACCCACAACCGGCTGCCCCGAGGCAAAATTCCAGACCGGCGCGGAAATTTCCGTGCGTACAGGCAAGACAGCAAAAGGATTGTCAAACTGGTCATGCCACTCAAGGTCGAGCAGTTCGACGCTTGAGTTGGTCAGAGATGCCAAGCCTAACACCGTGGATTCCGGCCTGATGCCAAGACTTGTAGCCTTTGCCACCAATTGCTCTGAGTATAACCCTGTTCCAGTCCACTCGGTTCCATCGCTGACAGTCACCTTTACCCGATAAAAGCCGACTTTGTCGAACGACAAGTTGATCACTTCGCCCGTAACCGTGCCGTTGTTTGTTGCAAATGTCGGTGAGGCACCGTTCGGCCTTTTTTCAACAGTCCACGTGTATGTCAGGTCATCCAGGTTTCCGTCATCAGTCGCGTTCGCAGTAAGTGACCAAGATCTTCCATCGGAGCTTGCCGATCGCGTAATAGACGTAACTTTTGGGATGGTCGCAAGCGGTGGTGCGACGGTTATGGAAAACGTTCTTACGGTAAAAGCGCCATCTGAATCTGACACCTTAACCCGCACCTGATGGGTGGTGTTCTCCAGAGAAGCATCCGTCGGACGCCAAACAAGCGTGCCGTTGGAGCTAATCCCACCCGCGTTCGCGTCCTCAAACCCCAAACCAGCTGGTCCCGAAACAATCTGGTAGCTGAGGGGCGCATTGGCATCCTCGGCGTCGTTGGCAAGAACTTCAAACGTCCAGTCGGGATCGGTAGCCACGACTGCGCGGTTTACAACTTGCGGCGGGATGCCCCCAATTAGGGGCGGGAGATTCACCAAAACCCCGTAAACTTCATTCGAGTACGGCGAATTCCCAAATGTGTTGCTGGAGCGAATGCGGTATCGGTAGTCCTGATTCAGCGATACAAGTGGGTCAACGTATTCCGTCAGGCCTACCGGCAGGTTGGCAATCTGCACATACGGCCCGTCGCCCGTTGCACGTTCGACGAGAGTGCGAGCGCCAGCGGCTCTGTTGAACCATTTCAATTTGAAGGATTCATCGGACCGTTGGGATTCAACTTGCAGCGAACCTGGTGCGGACGGCAGTGACCGATAAACTTCAACCCGCATCTTGTAGACGTTGGGCGTACCGTAGCCTTGGTTGTCAGCGTAAATGCTGTCGTGGTAGTTCAACCGCAGCCTGCCCGGGACGTTCGGCCGAGACGGCTCCCCCGACTGGAGGTTCAGGGGCGTGTACCAAGTTGAGTACCGATGATCAGGGTCGCCAGACGCCGGAGATCCCCAATTGGGATATCGCGGATCCTGGTTCGGGGTTTCGTCGTTGATGCCGACGCCGACGTACACATCACCGGGCCGCAAGTATCCCGTATTCCCTACCCAGGTGAGCGTTGTCTGGCGAGGTCCGTCCGCTTCCCATGCAGCGTATTGAGCGTCAGCAAACCGCGCCGGAAGATACGGATTGTTGTGGCGGAAATACCCTGTGACACTGATCTGATACGACTGCCCGTGCAACAGATTGGTGACAGATTCGACCACCGAGCCGTCGACCGGAACCCAAATCGTCTCTGCCAGCTGAAATCCGACATCGGTCGGGCGCGTCGATGCAACCGCGACATTACTATCCCCGCCTCGCGTCATAACTCCGGTCGAGCTTTGTTGAAATGCAAACACTCGGTAGTAATACGTCCTCCCAGGAATTACGGCTTCATCGACGTACGTCGTGACATTTCGACCCAGTGTGGCAATAACCGTTGCTATCTGCGAAACGCCAGGGCCGAAGGGTGTTTCTGATCGTTCCACCGCGAACCCATCCTCGCCCGTGCCTTGATCCTGCCAGACTAAGCTGATGTGATTTTCCACATCGTTGTTTGCGACAAGACTTGCAGCAATCGCATCGCCATTGAGGCGTACTCGATGGATTAAAAAGTCGCTGTTCGTGTTAATCGGGGCTGCGTCAGTGATTCCTCCAACCAAGATAACAGAATCACCATCGGGGTCCTCCAAAACGATTGATGTTGCGTAGCTCGCGGCCGAGACGGATGGTGTTTCGGCCACCAAAAACCCTTCGTCGCCAAAACTCGTATCGATGGCCCCGTACGGAAGGTAACGAGTAATTCCCATCGCACTGAGCAACTGGGAACCATTTGCATCAGCCGCCGTGATTGAAGTTGCTGTGAGAATGCTGCCATCGGGCAGCACAGCACTGCTAAGGTCATTCCCGGCGATCGGAAATTCAAATTGCGAGTATCCGGTTACGAACCTGTCTCCGAGGTCGTGCACAGCAAATCCAGTTTGGTCGGGGCCAAAGCTAAGATCTGGCGATCCGTTGGTCGTTAATGAGACGAGCAGAACATGGTGATTATATGGCGGTGGAGGTGCCGCAGGATCTACATTGCTAGGTTGGTAATTCCCCACACCGAGTATGCTGCCGTCGTCTCGCACGTGCAGCGACCGGATCGATGCAACCCATGGATCTCCCGGCAGATTTATTGCCACTGTTCCGTTGAGAGTTGCGCCTTGCCCAAAGCTGCTATCCAGCAAGCCGTCTGGATTGTATCGATGGACTCGAACTAAGCTGTGCGGTACGCCAGCGCCAGCCGCGCCTCCATTGTCAGCCCAATTAGGACCCTGTCCCCATCCCCCCGCCAATATTTTACCGTCAGGAGCTAACGCGAGAGTTCGCAGTTCCCCCACATCGTTAGTAAACATAGTTGCGTCTCCAATTGGCGAGACGGTCCTGCCACTATGTGCTCCGAACTGTGCGATCAATGAGCCATCATTACCACTGAGTTTTGCCAAAGCGAAGTATCCGAGATCATTCGTTCGCACAGTACCGCCGACAATGATTTCTCCCGTTGGCAAAAGCAAGATGCTCTGAGCTTTTGCGGCAATCGGATTGGGTTTTAGGAAGGCAAAATCGATCAGTGCGTAGCCGTCGTCGTTGAACGAGGTATCAAGCGCTCCATCTGGAAGCAAGCGGACAACCGCGAAAGAGGGTTGGCCCGGAGAACCATTCTCTCCCCATGTGCCGGCAATGACAATCTTCCCATCAGGCTGAATCGCAACATCAAACGCTCTCTCTTCTGCATCGCTCGGCAATGGCGCGTCGAGTAGTGCCTTACCAGTACCTCCGGCGAAAGTCGAATCCAATGTTAGGTCGGTGTTGTAGCGCGCGACCGCAATCTGGGAATATGTTGCCCAGTCGTACCACTCGTGTGTGTCGTGCACGTTGAATTCCGCGGATCCAACGACGATCAATTTCCCATCACGCTGAAGAGCTGCGCTTCTGCCGATATCGTGACTAAGTACGTCACCAACCCCATTATCAAAGTCCGGGAAATCTGTTCTTGCGCGATCATTGCCCCCTCCGCCAGCACGCGTGCTGACTGCGCTACTCAGTTCCGTCACTCCACCATCCCCATCAGAAACTACAAGTCTGACAGTGTATTCGGGTGTACCTACGCTATCGGCAAGCGTGAAAGTGAAGGTCGGACGACCGGTCGGAATAGTGGCCGGGAGTGTCCACGAAGGATTAGAACTTGTGACTGACCACGTGTAGGCGAGTGGATCAGCGCCACCGGCTCCGTCCATGACTCGCGCGGAAAAACTTACCGTTTCGCCCCGCGAAGCCATGTTGGGACCAACGATCGTCTGAATTTGTGGAGCAGCATTCAGCACGGGAACGTCTTGCGAGACAGTTTGGGCCGAGCTTCCTTGAAGCGCGGTGACGGAGACGCGATAGCCACCATTATCTCCGGCTCGCCACGAGAGACGGCTACCGCTGCTGTCCTGCTCCCCTAAATTGTCCCACTGCGGAAGTATAGAATCGGGGCCCTGAGAGGGCCGAGCGATGAAGAAGCGATTTACCGAAGAGCAGATTGTCGGGATTTTGCGTGAGGGTCAGGCCGGC
>Ga0163146_10003534_pt1 | contig 19772 bp, 20 predicted proteins | sample OliLakLV19MP7G1_FD_148648 | JGI IMG/M metagenome (GOLD analysis project Ga0163146, IMG submission 148648) | Freshwater microbial mat bacterial communities from Lake Vanda, McMurdo Dry Valleys, Antarctica - Oligotrophic Lake LV.19.MP7.G1 | ecosystem: Environmental > Aquatic > Freshwater > Lake >...
GGCGTTGCTGGTCGCAAAACCACTCGGGCACGGCACATCGCGGTACGCCTCGGCCAGGTGGCCAACGAACGAGCCCGCTGTGGTGACTGCGTAATGGCTGCCGGGCAACAAGCCGGTGGCGCGGTAATCGCCGTTGGCATCAGTGAATACAAACTTCTGCAAGGCACCGCTGGCATTGTGGATGACGATCAAGCCGACGCCCAAACCAATGCCGTTGCCCGCATCAGTGACCCGGCCGCTGAAACCGGTGTTGTTGCTCAAAGAAAAGTTGATGTTGGTGAGGGTACTGCCGGCGCTCACATTGATGGCGGTTAGGTTGGCTGGGCTACACGAGCCAACGCCGCTGCTGGCGGCGGCAAAACCGCTGGGACAAGGCACATCGTTGTGGCCTTCGGCCAAATAATCGACAAACGCGCCGGGATCAGTAACCGCGTAATGGGCGCCCGACAGCAAGCCGGTGGCGCGGTAATCGCCATTGGAATCAGTAAACACGAACTTTTGCAGCGCGCCGCTGGCGTTGTAGATGGCCACCACGCCATCCAGTCCAACTCCGCCACTACTGACCCGGCCGCGAAAGCCGGTGTTGTTGCTCAGCACAAAATTGACGTTGCTGGTGACGTTGCCGGCGCTGACGACGATGGGACTGATGTTGGCCGGGCTGCAAGAGCCAAGCCCGGTGCTTGCCGCCGCAAATCCGCTGGGGCATGGCACGTCACCGTTGGCCTCGGCCAGATATTCGGTGAGCGAGCCTGGCGAGGTCACCGCATAGTGATTGCCGGCCAGCAAGCCAGTGGCTCGATAGTCGCCCAGCGGGTCGGTGAAAACAAATTTCTGCAACACGCCATTGACGTTGTAGATGCCCAGCACGCCGTTCGCCAGTCCGACACCGCCACTGCTCACGCGGCCAGTGAACCCGCTGTTGTTGCTGAGCACAAAGTTGATGTTGGGCACGATGGTGTTGGCGGCGACCACAATCGGGGTCAGATTGGCTGGGCTGCACGAGCCCACGCCCGCGCTGGCGGAAGCAAATCCGCTGGGGCACGGCACATCGTTGTAGCCTTCCGCCAAGTGCTCAACGAACGCACCCAAACTGGTGGTCGCGTAGTAGCTGCCCGCCACCAGACCGGTCGCCCGATAATCGCCCGACCCATCGGTAGGCACGAAGGTCTGCAGCACGCCGTTGGCGTTGTAGACGCTGACGAAACCGCCGCTCAAACCTGAGCCTGCGCTACTCACCCGACCGCTGAAACCGGTGTTATTGCTCAACACGAAATTGATATTGGGCCTAATGCTGCCAGCACTGACCACGAGGGGGGTGAGGTTGGCTGGACTGCATGATCCCAACCCAGTACTGGTTGCTGCGAAACCGCTGGGGCAAGCCACATCCGAGTAACCTTCGGCTAGAAAACTCTCGAATCCTCCCGGCGAGGTATTGGCGTAGTAGGTGCCGGGCAACAAACCGGTAGCGGAGTAATTGCCGTCGCTGGCGGGGGAAACTAATTTCTGCAAGACGCCGCTGCTGTTGAAGACGCCGACAAAGCCGTCGGCCAGTCCAAAGCCGCTGGCGACCGCAGTCACCCGGCCGCTAAATCCACCGGCGCCTGCGCTGCAATTGACGGCGCCAGCGATCTGTTTGCCGGCGGCTGGCGACTGGCAGGCATGGGTCGCTGTCGGTTCGACGATGGCTGCGGCGGTCGCAGCATCGGAAGCAGGCGCGACTGCACCACAAGCCGCATCGACCAAGACCAATAGCCGCTCAGCTGCGGATTGCTGCTGCGGGTCAGCGGTATGCTTGAGTCGGTGCTCGGCATTGGCGATCAGGCTTCTGCAAACGGCGGCAGTCGGTACAGGGCCAGCCGCGACATCGGCAATCCCGCCAAGCGACAAACACGCGGGCAACAGCAAACTGAAAATTCGGCGCATGTGACCTTCCATGGAGACTGACGGCTAGTGACAAAAGTGGCGCAGTCTTTCACACTTTGGCAGGTAGCAAGCACTTGTTTTTTGTGGTTTTTTTGTGGTCAGTTGAAAGCGAGTGGGTGTCTCCTTTTGCATTGGGAGGCACGCGCTCCGGCGCGGTCGCGCTGGTTGTCGGACCGAACAGAAGCGCCGCAAGAGCGGCGCCCGCCAAGTGCGGGGCTTGTGCCTTACTCAGCCGCTCGCCGAAACACCACTTCGCCATCCACCCACGTCGACTGCACACTCAATTCGGCCACTCGCGGATCGGCAACGCCGAAGTAATCGGCATCGAGCATCACGAAGTCAGCACGCTTGCCGGGTGCAAGCAAGCCGACCTCGCTCTCCGCAAAACCAGCTTTCGCGGCAGCCAGCGTGAAGCCTCTGAGTGCCTCGTGCCGATTCAATAGTTGATCTGGCAACCAGCCACCTGGAGGTTGCGAATGACTGTCTTGACGGGTGATCGCGGCGTGCAAGCCGAGCATAGGATTGACCGCTTCGACTGGAAAATCCGAACCCAAGGGCAGATCAGCTCCACTATCTAAAAATCGCCGCCACGCGTACGCGCCACGCAGCCGATCCGCACCTACGCGTGCGCCAGCCCAAGGCATGTCGGAGGTCGCGTGGGTAGGCTGCATCGAGGCGGCGATTCGAAGCGCCGCGAAGCGCGGAATGTCGGCCAAGTCGACCACTTGCGCGTGCTCGATACGCCAGCGGTGATCGCTGCGGCCCTTTAACACCTCGGAAAACAGATCAAGCAGGATGCGGTTGCCCCGATCGCCAATCGCGTGCGCAGCCACTTGCAGGCCACAGTCGCGCGCTTTTAGCATGGCTCTGCGCAAGCCCTCCGGTTGAGTGACCAACAAACCGCGTTGCGCGGGCTCGTCGGAGTAAGGTTCGATCAAGGCAGCGCCGCGCGATCCCAAGGCACCATCGGCATACAACTTGACGCCGCGCATTTGCAAGCGACCACTGGCGTGGCGGTAAGCGCCAAATGCACATAAACCCGCCAACGCAGCGTTGTCGCCATCCGCGTAGGCGGTGATGCGCAAGGGCAACTGTTCAGCGTCGGCAAAACGTCGCATCACCGCCATATCCGCCGCCGACACACCCATGTCGTGCACGCCGGTCAGACCCCAGCGCACGGCTTCGTCCAAGGCTCGCCTCAGCGCACGCTCGCGTAGCGCAGCGCTGGCCGCAGGCACGGCGCGTTCAACCAGGGCCGCAGCGGTGTCGACGAATACGCCCGTTGGGGCGCCATTTTTGCGAATGATCAGGCCACCATCGGGCTGCCAATCGGCATCTTTCAGTTTGGCTTGAGTGTCCGCATCGAGGCTGCGCAACGCCGCGCTATTGGCCCAGCCGGCGTGGCCGTCGACGCGCTCCAACCATACCGGGCGATTCGGAAACGCGACATCCAGATCAGCGCTGCTCGGAAATGCTTTGTCGGCCCAGCGATTCTGATCCCAGCCGCGACCCAATAACCACGCATCGGCGGGCAGCTCGGCGGCGAACGCCTGCAGGCGAAAAACGATTTCGGGCTTGCTGTCGACGCCCTTCAGGTCAGCATTCAGCAATGAATAGCCGAGGTTGAACAGATGTCCATGGGCGTCGATGAGACCCGGCAACACGTGGGCACCACCGCCATCGATCTGCACGGCATCGGGATAGGCCTTGCGCAGGGTGTCGACATCACCCAAGGCCAATACGCGACCTTCCCGCCACGCCATCGCGCTTGCCCGTTTTTCGGCGGCGGGTTTGCCAGAGAACTCGCCCGAAACGATATGTGCGTTATGCAGAATGCTGACCGTTTGCGCGTTGGCGCAGATCGGCAGAACAAGCAGCAGAGAACAGATCCATGCGCGCATCGACTTACTCGCTCAGCTGCTGGCTGATGGTGGATTTGAAGACTTGCCCACCCTTCATCACCCACTGCACGTCCTTCAGCACGGTCACATCCTCCAGCGGATTGCCGTTTACCGCGATCAAATCCGCCTGCTTACCCGGCGTCAGCGCGCCCACCTGATCGGCCACACCGAGCAAGTCGGCGGCGTTCATGGTGGCGGCGATGATGGCCTGTTGCGCGGTCATCCCGAACTTGACCATCAGCTCGAACTCATCCGCATTGCGACCATGCAGACTGACGCCCGCATCGGTGCCGAAGGCGATCTTAACTCCACGCGGCACGGCCAGCGCCAGCGACTTGCCGGTGATGCCGATGCGCCACTGGATCTTCTTCAACACCTCGCCGGTGTAGGCCTCGGGATTCTTCGCCAAGCGCTCGTTGTAGCCGTTGATGGTCGACAGGGTCGGCACGTAATACGCGCCACTGCTCTTGAACAAGGCGATGCCTTCCTCGTCCAGCAACGTGCCGTGCTCGATCGAATCCGCACCCGCACGCAGGGCCACCTTGATGCCATCGCCACCGTGCGCGTGTACCGCCACTTTCTTGCCCGCCAGATGCGCGGTCTCGATGATGGCGCGCGCCTCATCTTCGAACATTTGCTGGCCGACGCCCGCGCCAATGCGACTATTGACGCCGCCGGTGGTCGCGATCTTGATGACATCCGCGCCACGACCGATTTGCATGCGCACCGCGCGCCGGCAGGATTCGACGCCATCACACAGATTATCGTGGGTGCTGAGCGCCGCATGCAGGCCTTCGGCGTAACCCAAGGTCGGATCCATATGGCCAGCAGTCACCGAGATCGAGACACCCGCATCCAGAATCCGCGGCCCCGGCACTTGGCCCGCCGCCACCGCATCGCGCAGAGCCAGAATCACACCATCGCCGTCGCCCAGATTGCGCACCGTGGTGAAGCCCGCATTCAGCGTCTTTTTGGCATTCACCGCCGCCTCGTAAGCCTTGCTGGCCACACTCGCGGTGACATCCCACAACTGCGCCTCTACGCCCGCTTTGTCAGTGGTGAGGTGAACGTGGCTGTCAATCAAACCCGGCAGCACGAAGTAGTCGCGCAGGTCAATCACTTGGACATCGGCAGGCAGCAGTTCAAATGCCGCCGCGTCAACAAAGCCCTCGCGCACGGACTCAACCCGATCATTGCGAATCAAAAGCGTACTCGGCCCGCGCGCGGGTTTGTCTGGTTGATCCAACAGCTGCCCCGCGTGGATGATTTGCACGCGTTCGGCGGCCGCCGACGGTGCTCCGAATGCGAGCAGAAGTAGCAGGACGGACGAGCGCGTGATCGACATGCAAGGGAGCCTTGGGGTGGTGGGGCGTGGAGATTTACTTGTAGTTTGCGGCAAGTTTAGGTGCAGAGCAGCGGAGCAAGCGCCGCTCTACAAGAGCACCCTGGTGCGTGCTTGGCTGGTGTAGAGCGGAGCTTGCTCCGCTGCTCTGCTTCTTCGTCCACTTTCAAATGGCCTCCAAGCGCGCCGTCTTCGGGTCGTAAGCCACATCCGTTATCGGGCCATCGCGAAGCCGTTGCACGGCCTCATCAATGACATGCAAGGGCAGCAGAAACCACTCTCTCGGCTTGACCCAGTTCCCGAAGCGATCCTCGATGTTCAAATCGAGCTGCGCGGCGCCGAACAAGCGATGGAAGATATTCTCCAAGCGGGTTCGATTGAGATTGTGCAGGACCGTAGGGCGCAATAACCAACGGGCATTGCGCCGAATGAAATGCGCAACCAGACTGACCGCGTGCCGAACCCTCGCCGCGCATGGGTCCCGGATGGCGGGCCGTTCTTCGCTCCGAAACGGCGCAATGCCCTTCGGTTATTGCGCCCTACTGTGCTGATGGTTGAGCTTGTCCAAGGCGATAAACATCAGCGCCCGTGACTTACCCGAGGCCGACGGCGACTTGATCAGCAGGTATGCTCACCGCGCTTGGCATAGGCGCGCTCCTGCATGGCGCGCATGCCCAATTCGTTGGCTTTGCTCGATGCGCCGGTGCGTGCCGTGCTGATGGAGACGGAAGGGACGCTGTAGGTGGTGATGGGGTCAGGCATGGATTTCACTGCATCCGAACGCGATGAGCAGGGAGGGAAGGGCGCGCAATCAAGCACGTGTACATTTGCACATTAGTTGTTTTGTTGCGAGGATTGCGCCACGTTGGCAGTGAAGGTGACGGCAGTGCGTCTATCGATTGAAGTTTCGCCCGAGCAGCATCAGCGTCTGAAGGCGGTCGCCGCCTTTCAAGGCAAGAGCATTCGCGACTACGTCTTGGAGCGGGTGCTGCCGCAAACACCCACGCCGGAAGAGACCGCAGCTTTGACCGCATTGGAAGCCTTTCTCGAGCCCCGTATCAAGGCGGCAGCGCTGGAGAGCGCGGCCGGGGTTTCGGTGATGCAGATTTTTGAAGCGGCCCACCAGGGCACGCAGTGACCAATGCCGCCGTATGAACTGAGCGCGGCCGCGCAAGACGATCTTCGGGAGATTGCACGCTACACGCTCAAGCAATGGGGCAAAGCCCAATCCTTCATCTATGCGGGATCGCTGGACCTGTGTTTTGTGGAAATCGCTGCTCATACGAGACATTCCCGGCCAATCTTGGAGAGCCAGCCGACCTTGCGGGTCAGCCGTTGCGAACATCACCTCGTGTTTTATCTTCATCCCAAAGCAAAGCCACCAACGATCATTGGCGTCCTGCATGAGCGGATGGATTTGCTACAGCATCTCAAGAGTCGTCTGCCCTAGCCCGGCCTTTTCATGAATGCGACCGATGATCGCGCAGGATTCTGATCGCACAGGAGATTCTCTGAAGGAGCGGCGTATCGGGCCATACGGCCGACTGAAGAGAATTCCCTGTGCGGTCAAGAGACATCGGGGCGGAAGCCCCGCGTAGCGGCGAAGCCGCCGAACGAGGGCGTGCGCAATTCATGAAAAGTTCGGGCTAGATCTCCTGGGTGGTGGTGATGCCCGCCAGCGGCAGAAAAAACCCGAAGTGGTTGGGGAAGTCGGAACAGTCACAGGCGATGGTTTCACCGCTGGCCTGCTCTTCGGCCTCACGCGTCTGCCCATCGGTGGCAAGAATGAACTTGGCCTTCGCTTTGCTGGTGGCGGGGCTTGCCTGCAACGCCTTGAGCGCGTCGCTGACCGCGCCGACGGCACAAACGGCAATACGGATGTTGTTTCGTTGCAGCACGCCAGCTGGCACATCGGAGGCATTGTTGTTGCCTGCGCGTAGGCGTTTGATGGCGGTGTCTTTGTTGCCGAACGCGGCCAAAAAGGCGAACGCAAACTCACCCGCATCGAAGGGCTGCTCGGCCAGCTCAGATATCGCGGCTTCGATCTCGACGGCGTTCATGTGAATGGTGATCCAAGGCAGTGCGCGAACGATGTGGGGCGGAGTTTGGTCAATGCCTCGGGGACTTTACCCCGAGCAGGCAAGCGGCCTGCGCTTGGCGATGCAGCAAGCCGAGCCATCACTGTCGAGGCGGGGGTCGTAAAGCAGCGACGTTGGGATCAGCGACCTGCGTAAATTCAGCGTAAAGGCCATGGCTGGGGCCTGCAGCAACCGAGGGAAATCAGCCATCGCCGGCAGTAACCGACGGGCGCTACACTCAGAGGCATGAGCGTAGGCATCCTATTGGTCACCCATCCTGGCATCGGCGGCTGCTTGCGCGGCTTGGCCACGCGCATGCTGGGGCCGCTGCCGCTGAAGGTGGAATGTGTCGAGGTCGGCTTCGATACCGATCTTGATGCCTTGCTGCCGATTGCCAGCGCGGCCTTGCGGCGGGTCGATTCGGGTGCCGGCGTGCTGATCCTCACCGACCTGTTCGGCGCTACGCCAAGCAATTTCGCCCAGCGATTGAGCCAGCTAGGCACCTCGACGCGGCGCATCGCCGGACTCAACTTGCCGATGTTGATGCGAGCACTCAATTATCCCGACCGCGATTTGGCAGGCCTTGCCGATAGCGCGGCGCAAGGCGCACGTCTGGGCATCGTGGTGGAGCATGGTTGAGCGCGAATTGCAGGTAATCAACCGGCTCGGCCTGCATGCGCGGGCCTCCGCAAAGCTGGTTCAATTGCTGGGTTCGTTTCGCGCGCAAATCACCTTGGTGGCGCGCGGACGTGAGGTCAATGGCAAAAGCATCATGGGGGTGATGATGCTGGCCGCAGGCCAAGGCATGTCGGTGTTGATCCGCGCCGAGGGCGAAGACGAAAGCGCCGCCATTGAGGCCGCCGCCGCGTTGTTCGCGCGTTTTTTTGACGAGGGCGGCTGAGATGCGCCGCGAGTTTGCCGGCATTGGTGCAGCCAAAGGCCTGGCGCTGGGCCGTGCGCGCGTTCGCGAGCCGCATCGGCTGGAGATTGACGAACGCCGCATCGAAGCCGAGGAAATCGAAGCCGAACGCGAGCGCATGCGTGATGCCTTGGCGGCGGCGCGCAAAGAACTCTCCGACCTGCGTGAGCGTGTGCGCGGTGCAATCGCTCACGAGGTCGGCGAGTTCATCGACCTGCACAGCATGTTGCTCGACGATCCTGATCTGTTGCATGGCTTGGACGAACTGATCCGCACCGCCCGCTTGAGCGCAGGCCACGCCTTGCGCATGCAGCGCGACCGTTTGGCGGCGGTGTTTGACGGCATCGACGATCCTTACATGCGCTCGCGCCGCGAAGACATCGACCACGTGATTGGCCGCGTGTATGCGGCGCTGCAACGCAACCCCGCCTCGCAAGTGATCGGCATGGCCGGCGAGGTTTTGATCACCGACAGCGTGGCACCGTCGGAACTGGCGCAATTGGCCGAGGGCGGCGTGGTCGCCGTCATCACCGCGCAAGGCAGCATGCTGTCGCACAGCGCCATTCTTGCGCGCAGCCTGCACCTGCCTCTGGTGGTGGGTGTGCACGAGGCGCTGGCGCATATCAATGACGGTGATGCCTTGATCGTCGACGGCCAAACCGGCCGCGTGATCGTCGAGCCGTCAGCGACTGATTTGCAGGATTTCCGCAACCACCAAGCCGCCGGCAGTCGCGAGCGACGTTCGCTCTCACGCTTGCGCGGAGCGGCCACCCGAACCAAAGACGGCGTCGATATCGCCCTGTATGCGAATGCCGAATCGCGCGAGGACGTGGCCCAGGCACACGCGCTGGGTGCCGATGGCGTCGGCTTGTATCGCACCGAATTTCTGTTCCTGCAGCGGCGTGAATTGCCCACAGAAGACGAGCAGTTTTTTGCTTACCGGGACTTGGTGCTGGGCATGGGCGGCCGCCCGGTCACCATTCGCACGCTTGATCTGGGCGCAGACAAAGCCGACAGCAGCGGCCTGACCCTGGCCCGCGAGCCCAACCCTGCCTTGGGTCTGCGCGGTGTGCGCTTGTGCCTGGCGCACCAAGACGTGTTCTGCGCGCAGTTGCGTGCAATCTTGCGCGCTTCAGGCTATGGCCCGGTGCGGATTCTGGTGCCGATGATTACCGCCGTGTCAGAAATCATTGCCGTGCGTACCTTGATCGATGCCTGCGCGGACGCCGTGCGCCAAGCCGGCCATCCAATGGCCGAACAGGTCGAGTTGGGTGCCATGATCGAAGTACCGGCGGCCGCACTCGCCATCGACACCATCCTGCCGCAAGTGGATTTCTGCTCGGTGGGAACCAACGACCTGATCCAGTACCTGTTGGCGATTGATCGCGGCAACGATGCCTTGGGTCCGCTGTGCACGCCCAACCATCCCGCCGTGCAACGGGTGTTGCGCGATGTCATCGCCACCTGCAAAGCCGCCGGCAAGCGCATTGCCGTCTGTGGCGAGCTGGCCGGCAGCGCCGAGCACACACGCATGCTGCTGACCTTGGGTTTGACTGAATTCAGCATGCATCCTTCCAACATGCTGGAGGTGCGTCGTGCGATTCGCGATAGTGATTTGGGGCAGCTGCGGGCCACCATTTAGTCTCCGCTCAGTCCCAGCGAGGGGGTGGGACGGATTGGCACTAGCGCGTATGGTGTCGGCTGCTGGACTCACCACCTTCTGTTAAATGTCCTCGATTGATGCCCAAGCGCTTCCTTCCGCCGGCTTGTTACGCGAGCAGTTTGAGCGCCGTCGGCCGTTTCGCCACTTTGTCGTCGACGATTTTTTTGCACCCGCTTTTTGCAGCGATTTGCTGGCCCAGTTCCCGCCGTTTGAGCGCGGCAACGCCCGCAATGAGGATGGCGAACTCGGCGGCAAATCGACATTTGAGCGAGTCCGTGAGCTGGGGGCCGCTTATGTGGCGCTGGACGAACTGGTTAGCAGTGAACAGTTCTTGGCGTGGTTGTCCGCGAGCACTGGCATTCCGGACTTGCTTTACGACCCGTCGTACTTGGGCGGAGGCACCCACGACAACCGCCATGGCCAAGATCTCGACCCTCACGTTGACTTCAACCACCATCCAGAGAACGGCTGGCAGCGGCGGCTCAATCTCATCCTTTACCTGAATTCCGAGTGGGACCCCAACTGGGGCGGCATGCTTGAGTTGCACACAGAGCCGCGCTCAACAAAGAACGCGGTGACTCCGATCAGCCCCTTGTTCAATCGCTGCGTGGTGTTTGAAACCACCGAATACAGCTGGCACGGTTTCAGTCGCATCGAGTTGCCGGCAATGATGCGGGACCGCAGTCGGCGATCCATCGCGCTTTATTTTTACTCACGAACTCGACCCGAAGCAGAGATGCGGCCATTTCATCAGACGATCTACGTCGACCGACCTTTGCCTGCCCACTTGAAAGCCGGGCATACCCTCACCGACAACGATATGCAGGAGTTAAAGAGCCTGCTCGCTCGGCGTGACACCCACACGGAAAGGCTTTACAACGAATTGAAAAAAGTCGGCGCCAGTCTGGACGGCAAACCGCGCGGCCATGTGTCTCGCTTGACGGCAGGCCTTTACCAGCTTTTCAGTCAGCGCTGGGTCGAGTCGAAGCCACTTGATCGCGCACAGGTGAAAGCGGCAATGCTGCCCTTTGTTGCCCACCTGCCTGCAGCCTTGCGTGAGCCCTTGCGACGACAGTGGCGAAAGCGCGGACGCGCGACCACCGATGGCAGTGTCGAGCAAGTCGAGATCAGCTCAGGGGTGTCGCCGGCAATCCCTGCACAAGCCGACACTGAGGAATCCGCTTACCTCGCTCGCATAGCCAAAGAAACCGAGATATTTGCTTCGCAGGCAAATGTGCACGACCTACCCAACATCTTTCACTATTGGTCCAATCGATTTCTGCTGCCAATGATGCAAGCCTTCGGGGCAAACAATCCCGACGAGTTCTTTGTCACTTATTTGCTCGAGTCGGCACGCCGTAGCGGCAATGCACGGCCGCGCTTTGTGAGTCTGGGATCAGGCAATTGCGATGCTGAAGTGCGCGTAGCGCAGGGTTTGCGCGAACGTGGCTTGGACGACTTTGTGCTTGAGTGCGTCGACATCAACCCAACGATGTTGCAGCGCGGACGCGAATTGGCAGCAGCGGCTGGTCTCTGCAACCATGTGATACCGGTTCAAGGCGACTTCAATCGCTGGAAACCGCAGGGACTGTTCGATGGCGTGATGGCCAATCAGAGCCTGCATCACGTGCTGGCCCTGGAAGTTTTGCTCGATGCCACCCTGCAGTCCATGGCACCGAAAGCGCTATTCGTCGTCTCCGACATGATCGGACGCAACGGCCACCAACGCTGGCCGGAAGCCATGAGCATCGTCAGGGAGTACTGGCTCGAGCTTCCAGAAAGCTATCGCTACAACTTGCAATTGCGGCGCCAAGAAGACCAATTCCAAGACTGGGACTGCTCGCATGAAGGCTTTGAAGGCGTGCGCGCGCAGGACATTCTGCCGCTGTTGCTGGAACGCTTTGGCTTCGAAGTGTTCATCGGCTTTGGCAGTCTGATCGACCCATTCATCGACCGTAGTTTTGGCCACCATTTCGACCCGGACAATGGGTGGGATCGCGACTTCGTTGATCGCGTGCATGCGCGAGATGAAGCCGAACTGCAGGCGGGCAACATTACGCCTGTGCACATGGTCGCCGTGCTCGCTAAAGACCGCGCAGTGCAGTGTCGCTATCGGTTGAACCTGAGCCCGACGTTTTGTGTGCGACCACCTGATCAATAAACCTTGCCTAGACGCGTAATCCAAACGTGATCAGCCTCAACTGCTGAATTCCTGCGTTTTCCCGAACCAAGACTTCTGGGCTTGGTGCATGCACGATCAATCGGGCTCATCTGCGGAGCGGAGCAGCAGTCCTCGACCGCCAACCGACGACAAACGGCTGCGCAGAGCCCAAGTAGCCGAAGGCTGGGCTGCAAGCAGTGATCAGCTGCACCGGTTCGAGCCCCGCCGTTCGAAAATCGTCGAGCAGATCCCAGCCGAAGTCTTGAAAGCACAACACACCTTTGGCGCTGAGCGGATTTCCGTGGTGCTGCGGCGGTAGCAAATGTTCAATCTGGCCACTCGCATTCAGGCGCGCCCGAACCACGGTTTGCGCTTGCTGAAGGTTGAACGGCACGGTCAACAGCAACAGGCCGCCGGGTTGCAGCACGCGCACGAACTCGCGCACTGCAGCGCGGTAATCAGCAACGTGTTCGAGCACATCAAAACTCAGTACTGCGGCCTGCGACGCGTCCGCAAAACTGAGTCGGGTAACGTCTTCGTGGCGAAGTTGGCGGATGCGCCAACGAAATGACTGCCCGGGCGGCGTACTCGGCGATGCAAACTCGCTGCCAATCAGACTCGGCTCACGCGTTTTGATGTGTCGATAAAGCCGGGTAGTCTGCTCGGTGAGGTAGACGCTACCCGACGGCCGTGGCAAGCAGTGAAACAAATGCAGCGCCGCGCGCCAACGATTGATCAAGCCGCAGCGGTCGCAACCCAGGGACTCACGCCAATTCGGCTCGACTAACGCAATCTGTCGATAGTCAAATCGCCTGACCGCTTGGCAGCCGACGCAATAACCGCTCAGCCATTTCGATTTGGCCTGCAGCAACATCGACTCAAAGGCCACTTGGCCCTGCCACTCCTGCCCGAGTTGATGGGCAACCGAGTGGACCTGCTCCAGCGATTGCCAACGTTTGAAGCCGTGAGGCAGAGCTAGCATGCGCAAGCAGGTGGTCACAGTGGTGAACAGTCAGCCTAGCGACTGCGACCCGCAGCGTCCATCGCGCGCATCAGTTGCGCTAGCGCCGCGCTTGGCCAAGCGCCGATAATGACGATTCGCTTCCGGATCACCGCGCATGGCCGACACCCCCCGCCACGACAAAGCCGCGCGCCAACTGAAACTGCTCTCACAGGCGCTGGATTCTGGCCGACTGGGGCCGGTTCGACGGCTGGTCAATACGCTGTCACCGGCCGAGATCGGCAACCTGCTGGAATCGCTGCCATCGGGAAAGCGCGCCATCGTGTGGGGTCTGGTCGACTCAGAGGACGATGGCGAGGTGCTGGTCCACGTCGGCGAGGAAGTCCGTGAGAGTTTGATCGCGGAGATGGACCCGGACGAATTGATCGCCGCGGTCGAAGATCTCGATATCGATGACTTGGCCGATCTGGTCGAGGACCTGCCGGATCAAGTTATCGAAGAAGTGCTGAAGTCGATGGACCGCGAGAACCGCGAGCGCCTCGAGCAAGTGCTTTCGTATCCAGAGGATTCCGCCGGCCGCTTGATGAACCCGGATGTGGTCACGGTGCGCGCAGACGTGAGCGTCGACGTGGTGCTGCGTTACCTGCGGCTGCGTGGCGAGTTGCCCGATCACACCGACTATTTGTTCGTGGTGAGTCGTCGTCACCAGTATCTGGGGCGAGTGTCGTTGTCAGCCTTGCTCACCCACGAGGCGGGCACGCCGATCAATCAACTGCTCGATGACGAGCAGCCCGCCATCAACGTGCACGAGCACGACAACGAAGTCGCGCGGCAGTTCTCGGATCACGACTGGATCAGCGCGCCGGTAGTCGACGATAACAACATCCTGCTCGGCCGCATCACCGTCGATGACGTCGTCGATATCATCCGCGAGCAAGCCGAACACCAGGCCTTGGGCGCAGCCGGGTTGAATGAAGACGAGGACATGTTCAGCCCGGTGTGGCGCGCCACGCGTCGACGGGTCATCTGGCTCACCATCAATCTGGGCACCGCCTTTGTCGCCGCCGGCGTGGTCGGCCGCTTTGCCGACACCATCGAGCAGCTGGTTGCCTTGGCGGTATTGATGCCGATCGTCGCTGGCATGGGCGGCAACGCCGGCAGCCAGGTGTTGGCCTTGATGGTGCGTGGTTTGGCGCTGGGTCAGGTCAGCGCTTCCAACGCCGGCGTGCTGCTGTGGAAAGAATTGCGCGTGGCCGGACTCAATGGCATCGCGCTGGGGCTGATTCTTGGCGTGGCGGTGTGGATCTGGTTTGGCGACCTCAAACTGTCCGCCGTGATCGCCGCCGCCCTCACCCTCAACCTGCTCTCAGCCGCCACTGCCGGCGTGCTGGTGCCGCTCACCTTGAAACGTGCGGGCTACGATCCTGCGCTGGCCAGCAGTGTTTTTCTGACCACGGTGACGGATGTGATGGGGTTCTTTACTTTCTTGGGGCTGGCGACGCTGGTGTTATTGCCCTAGCAGCCAGCCGGCTCACTGAAACTTGAAAGGATTCAGCGGCGGCATGTCGAAAAGTGCGAAGTCAGCGACATTTCTTGTCACCGCGGTCAAGGCGTGGACCGAGGCGGTGGCCGCAATCATCGCGTCCTCGTAAAGAGATTCGGTTCGCCGATGCATCAGGCGCCCCCAACAGCGAAAGGCTTCGCCATCCATCGGCAGCACGTTGTAGGTGCCAGCAACCAATTCAAGCCACGCCTGAATCTCGACAGCTTTTGCGGCGTCCTGCGATCGGGTCAGCTCAATGCCAGCTTGAATCTCGCCCAGCTTGAATTGCGCCCAGTTGAATTGCGCCCAGCTTGAATCTCGCCCAGCGTGACCGCTGACAGGCTCCTACGTTGAATGTCAGCCAATCGACTCGTCACTTCGCCCTCGGCGGATCCATTGCGACCGGCCGAGGCAGCTGATCCACCGCTTCGAATGAGGGAATGCTGTTGCCGTTTTCGTCGAGGAATTCGACACGCTGACTAATGATCAATTGGATGCGTTCAGGCGCGCCGGAGCAAGCGCACTACCGCCCCGCCCCGCGCGCACCGCCCGCTGTGGCCTCGTGATCGCCGAATCAGCCACGACGCCGAGTCGAAAACCACAGCCAATCCGATGCGGCCACGAACCCTCAGGGCCGTGCTCAGCCCGCCGCCAGGAATCGGCGAGAGTGGCCAGGGACGGTGAGACGACGCGGTCCCGCGATGCCGAAATCCCACTCGCGAACGTCCGATCCGCGACCCAAACCGGCGCTTTCGCGACCACCGCCTACTCGCCAGACTGTTCGAAAAGGGCGTTTGTAGTTCCCATACTTCGGGTTTGGCCTCCCCTCGTCGCGTTCCGCGTTGTTTCGATCATCCTCCCACCGGATTCACGCCATGTCCGAGATTTTCGCCGCCCGCGAGCCTTCCGTCTCCCCGCCGCCTCCGGTCCGACCGGCAGCGTTCGAGTTCAACGCGCCACAGGAGGCGCTGATCGCCTCGCTCGCCAAGCTCATGCACATCGCCGGCGGCGTCTCGGTGGTGTTCGGCGCGATCCTGCTGCTGGCCTTGCTGCAAAACCCGGCCAATGCGCTGGTGGTGCTGATCCAGTCGGCGCTGATGATCGTCGTCGGAGGCCTGACCTGGTCGGCTGGGAGCCGCTTCCGTCAGGTCAGTGACACCGTCGGCCACGACATCAGTCATCTGATGGCAGCGCTCGACCGGCTGCGCACGATTTTCCTGATCCAAGTCTGGGCGCTGGGGATCGCGCTGGTGTTCCTCGCCGCGGTGATCGTCTGGGCCGTCGTGGTCATCGCGATGCGCTGATTCCTCGCGAGGATCTGGAGCCGATCATGACCTCACGGTTCGACACCTCCTGATCTCGCTGCACGTCGCGCATCAACGGGATGCGCATCAATGGGATGCGCATCAATGGGATCCGAAAGTAGTTGCCAGGGCTCCGAGGAGCGTGAGCCGATTCCGAACCTGCGCCGCCACTGCCTCCATCTGGCGCAGCGGCTGCACATCCCACGCAAACGTGGACACGCAAACGTGGATGCACGCAAACGTGGACACCCACGGCGTCTTTGCGCCAAACGCGAAGTTGCGCGCGCAGCTGACGCCATCGGGGCGTGGCAAACGTCCTCCTACGGACGAGGAGTCGACTGGGGCCAGCAGCGACCACCGCAGCCCCGACGAAAAGCGCCGCGCGATGAACCCGAATCAAGTCCGGGGCAGGCTCTGGGCACAGCGCCTCAAGCGCGTCTTAAACATCGACGTGAACGCCTGCGGCCACTGTGGCGGCACGCTACGGATCGTGGCCAGCATCGAAGAACCCACCGCCATCCGCGCCATCCTTGGCCACTTCGTAAAGCACGGCGCGCGGGAGAAAGCGCACTACCGACCCGCCCCGCGCGCACCGCCTGCTGTAGCCGCGTGACACCCCGACGGCCACGACGCCGAAGGCGAAACCAGGAAGACAACACGGAGCGGCCACGATCCCGCAGGGAAGCGCTCGGCCCGCTGCCGGAAATCGGCGAGAAATGACCACGGACGGCGAGGCAGCGCGGCCCCGCGATGCCGAAATTCAACTCACGAACATCCGATCCGCGCCCAAACCAGCGCTTGCGCGACCACCGCCTACTCGCCGGATTGTTCGAAAAGGGCGTTTGAAGTTCCTATACTTCGGCTTCCGCGCGGCGTGGGCCAATAAGGACTACGCGACGATCATCAGCATCGCCAACAAGCTGCCTGGCGAAACGCTGCAAGAGGACGAGAAGCTGCTCACCCTCTATGACCTGGCGTTGACTCGTACTGAGGAAAACTAGATGTCCATTATTGAGGGATTCCGTGTTCAAAACTTCCGGGCATTGCGGGATGTATCGCTGGGCAAGCTCTCGGGTCAGGCAGTGGGAGAGCCACTGACGCCATTCACAGTTGTCATCGGGAAAAATGGCGTGGGCAAAAGCTCGCTGTTCGATGCCTTTGGCTTTGTAGCCGATTGTTTGGCATCAGATGTCGAAACAGCGTGCGACATGAAGCAACGAGGCGGATTCGATCGACTGCGGTCCAAAGGTGTGAATGAGCCGATGCGATTCGAGATTTATTACCGCGAAGCGCCCAACGAGCGACCGATCACCTACGAGCTGTCAATCAATCTAGATGGCACCGATCGCCCTTACGTGGAATCCGAGCTGCTTAAGCAGCGCCGCAAGGGCCAGAAGCATGGCCGTCCCTATCCTTTCCTGAGACTGGATCGCGGCAAGGGTCTGGTTTGGGCAGGTGAGGAAGCGGTAGAAATTGAAGGGGAGGAAGACCGCACGCAGGCGGTGGTCGAGCTGACTGATCCGCGGCAGCTTGGTATTGCCACGCTCGGCACCCTGAAAGAGCACCCGCGCATCAAGCGGTTCCGGGATTTTCTTAAGGGCTGGTACCTCTCCTATTTTTATCCCGATGCCGCGCGCAGCCTGCCCACCGCCGGGCCGCAGCGGCATCTGAACGTGCATGGCGACAACATCGGCAACGTGGTGCAGTTCATGGAGCGCGAGTACAGGGATCGCTTCAAGAGCATTCTGGCGCGCATCGCAAATAAGATTCCCGGGATTGCGAAAATCGACACCCAAGAAACGCTGGACAAGCGTGTTTTGCTGCGTTTCAACGACGGAGCTTTCGATGATCCGTTCTTCGCGCAGCAAATGTCGGATGGCACGCTAAAAGTGTTTGCTTATCTGCTGTTGCTCGAAGATCCCGACCCACCGCCATTTATTTGTATCGAGGAGCCGGAGAACGGGCTTTACCACAAGCTTCTGGAGTCTTTGGCACAGGAGTTCCGTGCCCATGCAACGGGGAAAAAAAGTGCGCCGCAGATTTTTGTGACTACACATCAGCCGTACTTCGTCGACGCGCTGACACCGGACGAGGTGTGGATTCTTGAAAAAGGTCAGGATGGCTTTTCGACCATTCGCCGAGTCTCCGAGCTGGATGTCGTCAAAAACCTTGTCGCCGAAGGGCTGCCACTCGGCGGACTCTGGTACAGCGACTATCTCGATTCGAGGTGAGCATGCATATCGAGATACTGGTAGAAGACAGCTCGGGGGCGAAGCTGCTGGATTCGGTGCTGCCCAAACTACTCGGGGAACAGGCTAAACCACATAGTTGGCGCGTGCATGCCTACAAAGGAGTAGGCCGCATTCCGAAGAATCTCAACGCGGGCGCAGACCCGGCGAAGAGGATTCTGCTCGATCAGTTGCCGCGCCTGTTGCAAGGCTATGGCAGAACGCTAGGCATTGATGCGGTGGTGGTTGTGCTGGACACCGACAAGCGAAATTGCGTGGAATTCCTCGCGGAACTCAAGGCGCTGGCGACGAGTTGCAACCCGGCACCGCACACGCTGTTCCGACTGGCCATTGAGGAAGTTGAAGCCTGGTATTTGGGTGACAGGCAGGCACTGACTGGCGCGTATCCGCGTGCCAAGGCCGATGTGCTGAATCGCTATGTGCAAGACAGTGCGTGCGACACGTGGGAGCTTTTGGCGGATGCGGTTTATCCCCGTGGTTCGGCCGCGATCAAGAAAGCAGGCTGGCCGCTTCCGGGGCAAGTCAAACATGAATGGGCGGAGAAGATCGGGCCGTTTCTAGCGCCTGACCGTAATTTGTCACCCAGCTTCGGCAAGCTGCGTGATGGACTGCGTCGCCTCGTCACGACGGAAGCTCGATGAAACTCGGGGACGCAAACGTCGCAAACGTGGACGCAAAGGCACGCAAACGTGGACACGCAAACGTGGACACCCACGCAAACGTGGACACCCACCCCCTCTGTCCTCCTGCGGTCGAGGCGTCGACTGCGGCCAACAGCGACCACCGCAGCCCCGACGAAAAGCGCCGCTCGATGACCTTTAGCGCAGCGCCTCAAGCGCGTTCTCAACATCGACGTGAGCACGTTCGTCCACTGTGGTGGCGCGGTGCGGATCGTGGCCAGCATCGAAGAACCCACCGCCATCCGCGCCATTCTCGCCCACTTCGAAAAGCACGGCGCGCTGGAGAAAGCGCACTACCGACCCGCCCCGCGCGCACCGCCCGCTGTGGCCGCGTGACACCCCGCCGGCCACGACGCCGACGGCGAAACAAGGCAAGACCACACGAAGCGGCAACCAACCCTCAGGGCCGTGCTCGGCCCGCCGCCAGGAATCAGCGAGAAATAGCCACGGACGGCGAGGCGCCGCGCCCCCGCGATTCCGAGGTCCCACTCGCGAACGTCCGATCCGCACCCAAACCGGCGCTTGCGCGACCACCGGCTACTTGAAGGACTGTTCGAAAAGGGCGTTTGTAGTTCCTATACTTCAAGAGCTGGCGCAGCTGGCAGCCGAGAATTCGGCCTTGGCCGACCGCCTACGACGGGTTGAGTCGGCTGGCCGCTGAACTTGCCAGGTGCGCGTGGCAGAAACCGGCGGCGTTTTGCGTGCTTAGGGTTAGAGACTGGCGAACAACCTCGCCGTCTGCCACGCCACTTTCCTCCGCAGGAACCCTGTCATGCGTCGATCTGCCCGTCTGCTTGCCACACTCGCCGTGGGTGCCGGGGTGATCCCGCTCGGCGCAATCGGAATCGCCCATGCGCAAAGCCTTGAGCTGGTCTCGGCGGCAAGCAGCGCCGCGCCTATCCCCGCCAATGACTTCAGCAAGCAGCCCGGCGGTGTTAGCGCCGATGATCGCTTCGCGGTGTTCCCCAGCCGCGCCAGCAACCTCGTTGCTGACGACAGCAACGGATTGTTTGACGTGTTTGTGCGCGACCGCACGCTCGGCATCACC
>Ga0163146_10003560_pt1 | contig 19691 bp, 8 predicted proteins | sample OliLakLV19MP7G1_FD_148648 | JGI IMG/M metagenome (GOLD analysis project Ga0163146, IMG submission 148648) | Freshwater microbial mat bacterial communities from Lake Vanda, McMurdo Dry Valleys, Antarctica - Oligotrophic Lake LV.19.MP7.G1 | ecosystem: Environmental > Aquatic > Freshwater > Lake >...
CGCCAGGCTCACCCCGGCCGGCGCGGTGACGCTGCAGAACGGCGTCGACGTGAGCGGTCGCGACCGCGCGCCCGCACTCGACCTGAGGCTCGCCAGCACGCTGCCCGTAGGCGGCGCGTCCAACGTACCCTTGATCGGTTCGGTGTGGACACTGCGCCTGAATGTCGGTGGCGTGACCACCAGCCTGGACTACGAGTTCGCAGCCGCGCTCGACATGCAGCAGACCGCGGCCGCGTTCGCGCAACTGATCAATGCCGAAGCGGCGCGCGCCGGCTCGGCGCTGGCCGGCGTGGTCGCCAGCGCGACCAATCGCGGCACCTTGTTCCTGGTAGACCTGGGCCGTCGCAGCATGAGCGCTGCCATCAGCCTTGCCACGGTGGCTGAGGCCGCGATCGACGGCGGCAGCGCCACCACCACCCTGGTCAACCTGGTCGGTACGCCGCAGGCCAACGACACCTGGCGCTTGACCGTCGGCGGCCTGACCTTCACGCGTCAGCTCGGGTCCGGCGTGGCCGGTGTCACCCTGGCTACTTTGGCCAGCGATCTGGCGACGCTCCTGAACGCCAGCGTCGATGCAGCGCGCTATACCGCGATTGCCGACGGCGCACGCATCATCATCGTCGATCGGCAGGGCGCGATCTTCAAGACCAGCGTGGAGACGGTGGCCGCCGCCGGCGCCGACGGACCGGCCAGCCGCATCGCTCGCGCCAATGGCAGCGCCCAGGTGCAGCTCGACGCCTCTCTCACGGCCGTGCAAATGCAGGCGCGCCTGGCGGCGCTGCATGGTTTCAACGACATCGAGGTGGGCGAAGAGCGCGTCAGCGGCGAGGTCACCTACACGGTCACGTTCGTGCGCGATCAGGCCGGCGTGAACATGGAACAGATCCGCTGGGCCGAGACCACCGCCACCACCGGCCTTGTGCCCAGCCCGGACGCGTCGGTCAATGTGCTGACCGCGACGCTGCGCGACGGTGCGCGGGTGAATGCCGGCATCAACAACCTGCAGACGGTTTCCATCAACCCGAACGTCACCGGCGGCAACTTCAAGCTGAGCTTGCGCATCCAGAACGCGCAAGGCGTGTTCGAGGTCAAGACCACCGATGCGATTCTCCACAACGCCAGCGCGCTGGAGGTCTTCAAGGCGCTGAGCATCCTCCTCAACCCGAACGGCGCGACCATCGACATCGACCCGGTGTACGACCAGAAGAACCGCACGCCGTCCAAGCCCTACACCGACAACTTCGCGGTCAAGAAGGTCGGACGGACTTACCTGATCACCTTCCAGGGCGCGCACCGCGACCTGGCAATCCACGACATCGACACCCGCGCGCTGACCACCCAGGACGGCATCCTGGTCAAAACCGAGCAGAAGGAAGCGCTCGCAACCACGGTGACGCTGGGCCGCACCCAGGGCGAAGCCACCCTGGATGCCAGCGCGCCGCGCGCGACCACGGTCGATTTCGCACTGGTCGGTGGAGTCAGCGATGGGCAGAGCTGGACCCTGCAACTGTCGCTGCGCGGCATCACGACCACCCATACCGTGATCGCCGCCGGCGGCGCGGCCGGCCTGGCCGGGCAACTGGCCGCCAGCATCAATGTGAGCGCCGCGGATGTGTTCAGCGCGGTTGCCGACGGCGGCGTACTTGTGATCGCCAACCGCGACGGCGGCGTGTTCCGCACCAGCCTGCCCAACCTCAGCGCGACGGTAAACCTGCGTGCGATCGACCGCAGCACCGCGAGCGAGGCTGCGATCAACCTGGCCGGCACGCCGAGCGTGGGCGAGGTGTGGAACATCAGCCTGAGCGACGGCATACCTCCGCCGGTGGTGTTCGGCACCACGGTGGTCGCCGGCAGCACACTTGCGAGCATCGCCGCCGCGCTGGCTTCGGCGATCAACGGCGACGCGGCCTACTCGGCCGTGGCGGAGGGCGCCAGCATCCAGATCGTGCGCAGCGACGGCAAGCGCTTCTCGGCTACGCCGACGATCGTCTCGGCGGGCCAGCCGGTGGCGGGCCAGGTCTGGTCGGTCGGGTTCGCCAGCGCGTCGCTTGCCGCCACCGCGAGCGTGACCTCTGTCGCCGGCGACTCGCTGGCAACGCTGTCGCGCCGTCTGGCGGACCTGATCAACGACCCTGTCAACCTGCTCGGGCTGCCCGAGTTCCGTGCCACGGCAGTGGGCGAGACGCTGCTTCTTGCGAACCTCGCCGGCAATGTCTTCACCACCACCTTTGCGGTCGATGGCGTCGCACGTGGGGATGACGTCGAGGCTGCCGGGGCGCTCGTCGCCACCCGAGTCGAGGGCATCAGTTACTACGAAATCGAGAACCTCGCCATCGAACTCGGCGCCGGCGCGGACATCATCAATATCCAGGGCACCACGGCCGCGACCACCATCCGCACCAACGCGGGCGACGACCGCATCTATGTCTCCTCGGCCGCGGCCTTCGTGCGCGACCCGGCGCCGGATGCGCTGCTGCCCGGCTTCCTCGCCGGCCACCTGCACAACATCAACGGCGCGCTCAATATCGACGCCGGCAGCGGCCGCGCGCAGCTCCTCATCAGTGGCGAGGCAAGCAGGCTAGCCAACGACGATATCGTCATCAGCGACACGCTGCTGCCAGCCGAACCGGCCAACGCGGAGATCGCCGTGCGCGGCCTGACCGGCGGCGACAATGCCTTCGGCTGGGTCGACCTGGCGCAGGGCACCATCACCTACCGCGCCGACACCAGCGTCAACGGCACCGGTGCTTCCAACGGCAGCTTCGCCGACGGCATCTCGATCTGGACCGGCTTCGGCGCTGACACGGTGAGCATCGACGGCACGCTCGACCGCGCCGACGTGCGCAACGTGACCACGCTCAACACCGGCCTGGGCGACGACCGGGTCTATGTCAACCTGCAGGTCACCGAGAGCAACGGCGCCGACCTGAGCGACGGGCCGTTCGTGCTCAATACCCAGGGCCCGTGGAACAACTATCCGGGCTTGTCCGACAACGACTTCGTCTACGGCACCGGCAGCGCCGCACTCGGCACCGCCGATCCGGTCAGCGGGCTGGATTTCGCGTCCACCGTCGCGCTTGCGGTCTTCGGCGGCCAGGGCAACGACACCATCATCGGCGGCAGCGGCAACGACATCCTGTTCGGCGACCGTGGCCGCACCGTGCGCTTCGAGCGCGACGCCAACGGCGTGGTGACGCCCAGGATCGTCGAACAACTGGGCGGCGGCGGCCCCGGCGACTTGAGCGACGGGCTCACGCGTCTGCCCGACTTTGCCGAGAGCGTCGATCCGCTCGTCGGCGGCAACGACACCATCGACGGCCGCGAAGGCGACAACCTTATCGTAGGCGGTGCCGCTGCCGACACGATCGTTGCGGGCGCCGGGCGTGACATCATCGTCGGCGACAACGCGCGCCTGGACTTCTTTGCCAACTCGAACAACGTGCAAAGCGCACGGACCATCGACACGCTGGATCAACCGACCTGGGGCGACAACATCGTCAGCGGCGGCGGCGACAACATCGTGCTGGCCGGCATGGGCCGCGACTTCGTCAACGACCCGACCCAGGCCCTCTCCCTGAACGTGGTGCCCGGCGCCGGCCGCGACATCGTCATCGGCGACAACGGCGGCGTGGTATTGAATGCGAGCGGCGCGGTCGAATCCTTCTCCAGCAGCAATGCCGGTACGCTCGCCTTCGCGGCGCCGACGGCGCTGCCGGGCCTGGGCGACATTGGCGACTTCAGCGCGCCGGCCTTTGCCGATATCGACGGCGACGGCGACCTCGATGCGTTGGTCGGCAGGCAGGACGGGACCCTGCGCTATTTTGAGAACAGCGGAACCCGATCGGCACCGGCGTACCTCGAGCGCACCGGCGCGGCCGGCGCAGGCAATCCCAACCCGAACCCCTTCGACGGCATCGATGCGGGTTCCGGCAGCACGCCGGCGTTCGTCGACATCAACGGCGACGGCGACCTGGACCTGGTCGTCGGCAATGCCGAAGGCACGCTGCGCTTCTTCGAGAACACCGGCACGCCGGTCGCGCCGGTCTATGTGGAGCGCAGCGGCGCCTTCAACCCGTCCAACCCGAGCGCGCCGTTCAATCCCTTCGACGGTATCGATGTCGGCTCCGGCAGCGCGCCCGCCTTTGTCGATCTCAATGGCGACGCTGACGCCGACCTGGTGGTGGGCGAGGCCAACGGCACGCTGCGCTACTTCGAGAACACCGGCAGCGCGGCCGTACCGGCCTATGTCGAGCGCAGGGCCTTCGACCCGGCGCAGCCGACCCTGCCGGTCAGCCCGTTCGCGGGCATCGATGCGGGTGCCTTCGCCACACCGTCCTTCACCGACCTCGATGGCGACGGCGACGCCGATCTGGTGGTCGGCAACGACGGCGGCACGGTGCGCAGCTTCGAAAACACCGGTTCGGCGGTGGCGCCCGCCTACCTGGAACGTAGCGGCGCCGCCAACCCGTTCGCTGTCATCGGCATCGGCCCGCAAAGCGCGCCGACCTTTGCCGATCTCGACGGCGACGGCGACGCCGACCTGGTGCTGGGCGAAGCCGACGGCACGCTGCGGCTGTTCTCCAATACGAGCGTGGGCGCCGGTGGCAACGACGCGATCTACGTCGGCGACGGCAACAACATCGTCGTCGGCGGTTTCGGCAACGACACCATCGTGGCCGGCGTGGGTACCGACGTTCTGCTGGGCGACAACGGCACGGTGGTCTACCAGCCCGACACCAGCGCCGGGGCACCGGCCGGGGGCACCCGGCCGTTGTTCGCGGTCTCGACCGGCGTGGTCAATGGCGCCGGCGGCAATGACAGCATCAGCGGCGGGGAAGGCAACAACCTGGTGATCGGCGGCGTCGGCGTGGACACCATCATCGCGGGCAGCGGAGCCGATATCCTGATCGGCGACAACGGCCGCATCGTCTGGACCACCGGCGGCGTGCTCGGGTCGATCTCGACCACGGACCCGGCGCAAGGCGGCAATGACACGATCCGCGCCGGCGACGGCAACAACGTGGTGGCCGGCGGCTTCGGCGCCGATACCATTACCACCGGCGTCGGCGAAGACCTGGTGCTGGGCGACAACGGCATCTTCACCTACACCACCAATGGTGCCGGGGTGGCAGTGCTGACCGGCGCGCGCACCACCGACACCAACGCATCGACCGGCGGCGACGATACGATCTTGAGCGGGCGCGGCGCGACCGCGTTCTTTGCCGATGTCAACAACGACGGCCGCATCGACATGCTGCTTGGCGCCGGCGATGGCACGGTGCGCTACTTCGAGAACACCGGCAGCGCCGCCTTGCCGGTCTATGTGGAGCGCAGCGGTGCGGCCAATCCGTTCGACCTGGTCGATGTCGGCAATGACAGCGCGCCGCTCCTGGCCGATGTGGACGGCGACCTCGACCTCGACCTGGTGGTCGGCGCCGGCGACGGCACGATCAGCTACTACGAGAACACCGGCAGCGCCGTCGCACCGCAATATGTGCCGCGCACCGGCGCCTTCGACGCGCTCAACCCGAGCGCTCCGTTCAATCCGTTCGACGGCATCGACGTCGGCTCCATGAGCGCGCCGGCCCTGGTCGACCTGGACGGTGACACCCGCCTCGACCTGGTAGTGGGCAGCGCTGCCGGCACTCTCGCGGCCTACACCAACACCGGCCCGGCGGCGGCGGGCACGGCGCCGCTCTTCGCTCCGCTGGCGGGGGGCGCCAACCCGTTCGACAGCATCGACGTGGGCACCATGAGCGCGCTGACCATAGTCGACATCGACGGCGATGGCGCCCTCGACCTGATCGTCGGCAACGGCGACGGCGTAGTGGCGGTGTACCGCGACAGCGGCGCGACTTACACGTTGCTGGACGGCAGCAGCATGCCGGTCAACCCGTTGCTTGGCGTGGACATCGGCAACCGCGGCGTTCCAGCTGTGGTCGACATCAACGGCGACGGCATCCTCGACCTGGTGGTCGGCGAGAACGGTGGCGGACTCAACCTGTTCCTCAACACCGGCAGCATCGCGGCGCCGGTCTACACCGAGCGTGCGCCGGCGCTCAATCCGCTTGCAGGCCTGGGCAGCGGCGGGGGCAGCGCGCGCGATGTGGTGTTAGCCGGTGTCGGTGGCGATCAGGTCGTCAACGCCAATCCGGGCCAGGACATCGTGGTCGGCGACAACGGTTATGTGAACTGGGACGTGAGCGGCCGCATCGCAAGCTTCGGCGCCACCCAGCCGGGCCTCGGAGGCAATGACACCATCGACGTGGGCGACGGCGCCAACATCGTTGTCGGCGGCACCGGCGCCGACCAGCTCACCACCAGCGCCGGCGCCGACATCATCTTCGGCGACAACGCGACGGTGACCTACACGCCCAGCACCAACGAACTGCAAAGCGTGGTCTCGACGGATACGAGCAACGCCACCGGCGGCGACGACATCATCAACGCCGGCAATGGCGACAATCTCGTCATCGGTGGTGTCGGTGTTGACACGATTACCACCGGCAACGGCGCCGATCTGGTGCTGGGCGACAACGGCCGCATCGACTGGAGCGCCGGCGGCCTGCTCGCGCTGGTGCAGACCACCGATCCGGCCCTGGGCGGCGGCGACATCATCGTAGCCGGCGACGGCAACAACATCGTGGCCGGCGGCAACGGCAGCGACGTGATATCCAGCGGCGTGGGTGCCGACCTGATCCTCGGCGACAACGGCTCGTTCACCTATACCCCAGGGGCCGGCGGCGTCGCAGTGCTGACCGGCGCGCAGACCACCGACACGAGCGCTGCGACCGGCGGCGGCGATGTGATCGTCGCCGGCGGCGGCGCGCAGCCGGTGTTCGTCGACGTCAACGGTGACGGTATGCTCGACGCCGTCGTCGGGCACCCGGATGGCAGAATCGACTATTTCCTCAACACCGGCACGGCGGCGGCGCCGGTGTACGTGCAACAGTCTGGTGCCAACAACCCGTTCGACACCATTGATGTCGGTTTCAACAGCACGCCGGCGCTGGCTGACGTGGATGGGGACGGCGACCTCGATGTGTTGGTGGGCGAAGCCGACGGCATCATCAACTATTTCGAGAACACCGCCGCGCCCGGCGCGCCGCCGGTGTATGTGCAGCAGACCGGGGCGGCCAACCCGTTTGACGGCATCGACGCGGGCGACTTCAGCACGCCGGCGTTGGTCGATCTCGACGGCGACGGCGATCTCGATCTGGTCGTCGGGTCGAGCGACGGCACGCTGCAGGTCTACGAGAACACCGGCACCGCGCCGCCGCTGGTCGGCACGCCGCCGGTCTATGCCGGCACGCCGGCTGCGACCAGCCCGTTCACCGGCATCGATGCCGGCGCCAACAGTGTGCCGGCGTTCGCCGACGCCAATGGCGACGGCGTCCTCGATCTTCTGCTGGGCGACAGCAGCGGCGCAGTGGTCGTGCATGTGGCGAGCGGTCCCGCCGGCACGCCGGTGTTCACCGCGACGCCTGCGCTTCCGAGCCCGTATGCCGGCTTCGAGGTGGGTGGCCTGGATTCGCGCAATATCGTGCTGGCAGGCGTTGGTGACGACCGCGTCAACCAGCCGCCGCGCCCGGCCACCAACGACCCGGCGGCGGTGGCCAATGGCGGCCAGGATATTGTCATCGGCGACAACGGCACCGTCACCTGGGACGGAACCGGCAACCTGACCGGCTTCGGTTCCGCGCAGCTCGATCTGGGCGGCAACGACCTGATCGACGTCGGCAACGGCGGCAACATCGTCGTCGGCGGGTTCGGCAACGACACCATCACAAGCGGCGCCGGCAGCGACACCATCCTGGGCGACAACGGCACCGTGACCGCAGTGCCCGGCACCGGTCAGTTGCTGCAGGTGGTCTCGACCGACACCAGCAACGCCACCGGAGGTGACGACACCATCAACGCCGGCGATGGCAACAACCTGATCATCGGCGGGGTAGGGGCCGACACCATCAGCGGCGGGCGCGGCGTCGACATCGTCGTGGGCGACAACGCGCAAGTCGACTTCACCGGCGGGGCGCCGACGTCGGTGGCCTCCATCGATACCTCGGCCATCACCGGCGGCAACGACGTCATCAACGTGGGCGATGGCAACAATGTGGTTCTGGGCGGCGTCGGCGGCGACAGCGTGAATACCGGCAGCGGCAACGATGTTGTCGTGGGCGACACCGGCACCGTTGTTCTCGACGGCGCCGGCAATGTGCTGCAAGTGGCCACTGGCGACCCAATATTGGGCGGCGACGACAACATCAGCACCGGTGCCGGCAACGACATCGCCATCGGCGGTGCCGGCGCCGACACCATCGTCGCCGGCGCCGGCAATGACTTCCTGATCGGCGATGGCGGGCTGGTAACGGTCTTCGGCGCGGTCATTACCGTCGGCTCGAAGGATCCGGCCTACGGCGGCAACGATACGCTCGATGGCGGCCCTGGCAACGACGTGATCATCGGCGGAGCGGGTTTGAATACCATCATCGGTTCAAGCGGCGAGGACGTGCTTATCGGCAACAACGGCACGGTCATCGTCAGCGGCGGCATTGTCACTGCCACTGGCACCGGCGGCGGGACTCTTCTGCCCCTCGCCCTGGAAGAGGTGCTGAAAGATCTGTTCGACGGATTGCCGGGATCATTGGCCGAACTCCGGGACCTGCTTGCCCTGGACCGCACCGATCCGCTGTTCGACGTGGCCTTGTTCCGCAAACTCTTCAGCCTGGGCGGCCGCGGCGCATTGCTGGGTGGCGTCGATGCCGAGCTGTTCCGGATTCTGCTCGATTCGGACGTGATCTCGCTGCCCGAAGCGCCCGGCCATGGCGATTTGCAGGGCAGCGGCGACACAGTGGCCGCGCAAGACGAAGCGGTGGATGGTCAGGCGCCGGTGGTGGCCGGCGTCGGCCACCGGGCGGCCGACGATGCGCAGGATGCTCTGGGCATGGCACAGGAAATGGCAGCCGGCCCGGCCGACCAGCGCTACGGGTTGGCCGGCGACATGCTGGTCGCCGCGTTCGGGGCGGCCGGCTTGATGGCTGTGCGTCAGCCTGCGACGGAACTGCATCCGCCGGCGGCCGTCCCGCCGCGCACCTGCGGGCAGCGCTGGCGTCGTCTGCGGCGGGGCTTCGCAAACCTTTTGCGTCGCTAAGCGGCGCCGCGGGGGCCGTTCGCGGCCGGTTGCGCGGCATGTACTGTTGCATCGGCCAATGAGTGATAGCATCTCGCTCCCGGCGCTTTGGCGCTGCCGTTCTGCGCCATGCGCGCGACATCGCGGCGTTGCGGTGGCCGCGCTACGCTCGGAATTGGGTATGGATTTTGCTTTGATCAACAGGCCGGCGCAGGCGTCGGCGTTTTTCGGAATGCATCGATGCGGCGTGTTTTGGCAGGAATGGTGGCGTTGCTGGTCGCGCAGGGCGGCTTGGCGCAGGCGCCTGGCGGGGTGACGGGCAAGCCCGAGGCGCGCGTGGCCGCGGCGCCCGGCAATAGTGGCGAACTGGAGTGTCTGGTCGAGCCGCACATGCTGGTCAATGTCGGCAGCTCGGTCGATGGCGTGCTTGAACAAGTGCTGGTCAACCGTGGCGACCAGGTGCGCCGCGGACAGGTGGTGGCCAGGCTGCAATCGGGTGTGGAGGCTGCGGCGGTCAAGCTCTCGGAGGCGCGGGTCGAGTTCGGGCGACGCAAGATGGAGCGCAGCGACAGCTTGTTCGAAAAGCAGTTGATCTCGGCCCAGGAGCGCGACGAACTGGTCACCGAAGTCAAGTTGCGCGAGGAAGAACTCAAAAAGGATGTTGAAACGCTGAAGCTGCGTACCATCGTCAGCCCGATCGACGGTGTCGTGGTGGAACGGCGCCTGACGCCGGGTGAGTTCATCCGCACCGACAAATCGGTGGTGCTGCGCTTGGCACAAATCGACCCGCTCAACGTGGAGGTGATCGCACCGGCGCGCATGTTCAAGTCGGTGCAGGTGGGCATGGGCGGCCGGGTGAATCTGGCGCCGATGATGTCGGGCACCTATCAGGCCAAGGTGGTGGTGGTCGACAAGGTGATCGACGCGGCCAGCGGCACTCTGGGCATTCGCCTGCAATTGCCGAATCCGGAGAACCGGATTCCGGCCGGCATCAAGTGCAGTGTGGTGATCGGCAGGTAGTTGTTTGTGGGCTGGGCCGACCCGGGGGGGGGCGGCTGGATCAAGAGGATGGGCGCACGGTTTGCGCCTGGTGCGAAATGTGCTCGGATTGGGGAATCTGAGCACCGAGACCGGTCAGCCAGAGACAAGTTGGTTCCGGCCGCGATGTTCGAGCAACTGAAATAGCTGCCAGGGAGTAGCAGGGATGCGTGGTTCAAAGACAGGCAATGGCCGGTTCGGCGCTCGCGCTCGGGCCGTTTTTATGGCGCTGGGCCTTGTCGCAGCGCCGGCGGCCGGCGCTGTGACCTTGCAGGAAGCCTATGCGCTGGCCTATCAGAACGACTCGAAGTTTCGTTCGGTGCGGGCCGAGACCCGCGCCAGCGGCACCGCCATCGATCAGGCGCGCGCCGGTTTCATGCCGAATATCCGCCTCGATATCGACCGGACCGAAACCCGCAGCAGCGTGATACGCAACGAAAATGCGTTTGTCGGGGTTGGCGCCAGGACCTATCGGACCGACAACGGCACCATCACCATCACGCAGCCGGTATTCCGCCGCGAAGCCATCGCGCGACTCGTGCAGGCCAAGGCGGTGGTCAGGCAGGCGGAGTTCACCCTGCTGGCTGCCGAGCAGGATTTGATGTTGCGCACCACCGCGGCCTACCTCACGGTGCTTGCCGCCACCGACAGCGTGGTGCTGGCGGCAGCCGAGCGCGAGGCCATCGGCAAAGTGCTCGACCTGGCGCGCGAGCGGCTCAAGTCCGGCCTGGGTACCATCACCAACCAGTACGACGCCGAAGCCCGCTTCGCGGTCACGCGGGCGCGCGAAGTGGAAGCGCAAAACAAAGTGCGCGATGCGCGCCAGGGTTTGCGCGAGATCACCGGCAAGCTGATCGACAATGTCCAGTCGCTGCGCGGGGAATTCGCGTTGCAGACGCCGGACCCGGCCAACATCGATCAATGGGTGGATACCGCGCTCGGGCAGAACCTGGCGCTGCAGGCCCGGCGCGAGGCGGTCGAGGTCGCGCGCCAGGAGGTCGAGCGCCAGCGTGCCGGCCACTTTCCCAGTGTCAACCTTCTGGTCAATCTCAACCGGCGCGATGCCGGCAGTTCGCTGGTAAACGGCTCGTTCGGTCCCGGCACGCTGGTGGAAACCTCCGACGTGACCCTGCGCGTGACAGTGCCGATCTTCGAAGGCGGCCTGACCAGCGCGGTGACGGCGGAGGCGGCGTACCGATTCCAGAAGGTCCAGGAAGACCTCGAAATGGAGCGTCGCTCGGTGGAGCGCTCGACGCGCGCCTCGTACGACGGCACGCTCTCGGCGGTAAACCTGGTGCAGGCGCTCAAGCAGTCGGTGACCGCGCAGCAAAGCGCGCTGGAATTGAAGGAGCAGGGGTTCAAGGCCGGGCTGTTCGCGCTGCTGCAGGTGCTCGACGCGCAGCGCGACCTCTACCTTGCCCGGCGCGACTATGCGCAGTCGCGCTACGACTACCTGTTGTTTCGGCTGCGCCTGAAGCTGGCTGCGGGCATGCTGGCCGAATCCGACATCGTGGGGACCGGTGCGGCGCTTCAATAGGGGTGCGGCATTTTGAGCGGACAACGCCGCGTAGCTCCGGGCGTCGCGCATCAAACCGCTTGCGCAGCCGCGGCCGAAACATTCCATGCACGCGCACGGGGCATTGTCCGCAGTGTGGCATTGATGCAATGACGGCCAGCGGAACCAGGCCGGCGTACCGGCCGCCGCCTTGTTTGTGCCAATGATCGACAGGATTTTCAAGTGGCAGACGACAACGGCATAGCTCTGATTACCGACGCCAGGCGCGCCGGCGGCGCGGACGCCAATTCGTTCGAATCCGCGTTCTGGGCGCGTCTGGCCCATGCCGGGGATGCGAAGAACTTCGCTGCCAACTGGCTCGACATCCAGTGCCGCAGCTTCGAAGGCGTGATTCGCGGCGCGGTCATCCTGCGCACCTCGGAAGCGGCCGCCTTCGCGCCGGTGGCGATCTGGCCGGAAGACATTGAAGGCAGTCCGCGCCTGGCCGCGGTGGTCGAGCGCGCCCTGCAGCAGAGGCAGGTGGCAGTCGACGGCCTCACACGCGCGGCGCGGCGCCAGGACCCGGTGTTCGTGGCCCATCCGATCGTAGTCGACGACGAGTTGTACGGCGCGGCTGCGCTGGAAATCGAGGGCCGTTCGGACGCCGCAGTGCGCGAACTGGTGCAGCGCCTGGGCTGGGGCATCGGCTGGCTCGAGGCATTGGCGCGGCGCAAGACCTTCACCACCAAGGCGCGCTTGGTCACGGTGCTGGAACTGATCGCGACGGCGCTTTCGCATGAACGCTACCAGGCGGCGGCGACGGCGGTGGTGACCGAACTGGCCACCAGTTTCGGTTGCGAGCGGGTGGCCATCGGTTTCATGAAGGGGCGGCATATCATCGCAGGCGCCTTGTCGCACAGCGCCGCCTTCGGCAAGAAGACCAACCTGATCCGCGCCATCGAAGGCGCGATGGACGAGGCCGCCGACCAGATGGCCACGGTGCTGTTTCCGGCGCGCAAGGACGGCCCGTTCCAGGTCACGCGCGCCCATGCCGAACTGCAACAGCAACTCGGCGCCGGCTCGGTGTGCACGGTGCCACTGACGGCGGGCGGCAAGGTGCTGGGCGCCCTGGTGCTGGAATTGCCCACCGGCGCCGAATTCGACGCCCGCACCGTGGAACTGTGCGAGCATGTTGCGCTGCTGGTGGGCCCGGTGCTCGATGTCAAGCGCCGCGAGGACCGCTGGATCGGCCGCAAGCTCATCGACAGCGCGGCCACCCAGTTGCGTCACCTGTTCGGCCCGCGCCACTTCGCGCTAAAGCTGTGGGCTCTGCTGATCGCGCTGGTGGTGGCGTTCTTCTCGATTGTCGAGGGCGATTACATGATCACCGCCGACGCCAGCCTGGAGGGCAAGGTGCAGCGCGCGGTCACCGCCTCGCTGCAGGGTTATATCGTCGAAGCGCGCGCGCGCGCCGGCGACATCGTCAGGAAGGGCGATCTGCTCGCCACCCTGGACGATCGCGACCTGCGCCTGGAACGGCAGAAGCTGGTGAGCCAGGGGGCGCAGCAGGAAAGCGAACGGCGCCAGGCGATCGCCGAGGGCAACCGCGCGCGCGCCGGCATCCTCGACGCGCAGACCGGGCAGGTGCGCGCGCAGATGGCCCTGGTGGATGAGCAGATCGCGCGCACACGGCTGATCGCGCCGTTCGACGCCGTCATCGTCAAGGGCGACCTGAGCCAGTCGCTCGGCGCGGCCGTGGAGCGCGGCAACGTGCTGTTCGAACTCGCGCCGCTGGATACCTATCGCGTCATCATGAAGGTGGACGAACGCGACATCACGCGGGTGGCGGTGGGCCAGGGCGGCCGTCTCGCGCTCTCCAGCATGCCGCAGGAAGAGATCATGCTCACAGTCGAAAAGATCACGCCGGTCTCGGTGGTCGACCAGGGGCGCAACTTCTTTCGCGTCGAGGCGGTGGCTACGGGCGCGATCGAGAAACTGCGGCCGGGCATGGAGGGCGTGGGCAAGATCGACGTCGAGCGGCGCAAGCTGATCTGGATCTGGACCCACAAGCTGACCCACTGGGTGCGCATGTGGATCTGGTCCTGGTGGCCGTGAGGCGGGGCCGCTTGTGAGCGATACGCTCCTGAGCCCGTCGTGGTATCGCGTGGCCTCGCTCAAGCCGCGCATCCGCTCGCATGCCCGCATCCTGCGCCAGTCGTTCCGCGACCAGGTATGGTTCGTGTTGCAGGACCAGGCGGCGGAGCGCTCGCATCGTTTCACGCCGGCGGCGCATCATTTCATCGGCCTGATGGACGGCGAGCGCAGCGTGCAGCAGATCTGGGAAGCCGCCAGCGCCTACCTGGGCGACGGCGCACCCACGCAGGAAGAGGCGATCCGCCTGCTCGGGCAACTGCATGCCGCCGATGCGCTCCTGTGCGATGTGCCGCCCGACAGCATGGAGGTGTTCCGTCGCTTCGAGCGTCACGAGCGCATGCTGTGGAAGCGCCGCCTGTGGACCCCGCTGGCTTTGCGCTTCCCGCTGTTCGATCCGGACAAATTTCTTGAGCGCAGCATGCCGCTGGTGCAGCCGCTGTTCGGCTGGTTCGGCATCCTGCTGTGGCTGGCGGTAGTAGGCGCCGGCGCGGTGCTGGCGGTGTCGCACTGGACCGACCTGACCGAGAACATCACCGAGCGGGTGCTCGATCCCGCCAACCTGTTGTTGCTGTGGCTGGTGTACCCGCTGGTCAAGACCCTGCACGAACTGGGGCATGCCTATGCGACACGCAAGTGGGGCGGCGAGGTGCACGAGATCGGCCTGATGCTGCTGGTGTTTTCGCCCGTGCCTTATGTAGACGCCTCGTCCTCATGGGGGTTTCGCGACAAATCGAAGCGCATGCTCGTAGGCGCCGCCGGCATCGCCGTGGAGCTGTTTCTCGGTTCGCTGGCGCTGTTCACCTGGCTTGCGGTGGAGCCGGGCATGGTGCGCGCGGTGGCCTACAACGTGATGCTCATCAGCGGGGTATCGACGCTGCTTTTCAACGGCAATCCGCTGCTGCGCTTCGACGGCTACTACGTGCTGGCCGACGCCATCGAAATTCCCAACCTGGGCGCGCGCGCCAACCAGTACCTGGGCTACCTGTTCCAGCGCTACCTGCTGGGCAAGCGCGACGCCGAAAGCCCGGCCAACAACACCGGCGAGCGGGTCTGGATGGCAATCTACGGTGTCACCTCGTTCATCTACCGCATCTTCATTTCCTTTGTGATCATCCTTTTCATCGCCGGCAAGTTCTTCGTCGTCGGCATCGTGCTGGCGATCTGGGCCATTGCCACCCAGTTGGTGATGCCGGTGGGCAAGACGCTCGCCTTCCTCACCAGCAACCCGGGCTTGAAGCGCCAGCGCGGGCGCGCGCTGGCCACCAGCGTGGCGTTGTTGCTGGCAGCCGCGGCGCTGCTGTTTCTCGTGCCGTTTCCGCACTGGACCCGCGCCGAGGCGGTGGTGTGGGTGCCCGAAGAGTCGCAGGTGCGCGCCGGCGCCGAAGGGTTCATCACCGCGCTTATGGCGCCGGTCGACACCGAGGTGCGGCGCGGCCAGCCGCTGATGCGGGGCGAAGAACCCTTTCTCGCCACGCGCGTGGCGGTGCTGGAGGCGCTGATGAAGGAGCTCGCCGCCAAATACGACGCGCTCCTGCCGGTGGACCGGGTGCAGGCTGCGATGGTGCGTGAGGAGATGACCGCCGCACGCGCCAATCTCAAGCGCGCGCGCGAGCGCGAAGCCGAGTTGACCTTCCGCAGCCCGGCCAGTGGCCGCTTCATCGTGCCCAACGCGGTGGATCTGCCGGGCCGCTTCATCAACAAGGGCCAACTGGTCGGCTATGTGGTCGAGCCGCGCGAACTCATCGTGCGCGTGGCGCTGGTGCAGGACGACATCGCCCTGGTGCGCCAGAAAACGCGCAGGGTCGAGGTGATGCTGGCCGATTGGGGCGCCCGCCCGATCGAGGCGCACATTCGCCGCGAGGTGCCGGGGGCGTCGACACAATTGCCGACCGCGGCGCTGGGCAGCGCCGGCGGCGGGGCGATCGCGGTCGATCCGCGCGACAAGCAGGGCGTGACGACCGTAAAGCAGGTGTTCCAGCTGGACCTGGCGGTCCCCGCAGAGTTCCGCTCCGACTACCTGGGCTCGCGCGTGTATGTGCGCTTCGACCATGGCTTCGAGCCGGCCGGAATCCAGATGTATCGGGCCTTCCGGCGCCTGCTGTTGCGCCAGTTCAACGTCTGATGTCGACCACCACCACGCTGCGCCCGGGCATTGCGCTGGGGCCCTATCCGCAGCGCGAAGACCAGCGTGAGGGCTGGCTCGACCGCACTGCCGCCAGCCTGGGTGGTTTCATCCGCCAGCGTGCCTACGGACGCAGTCCGCGGCGCGGCGCGTTCGTAGCGCAGGTGAACACCGAAGGGCAGCGCCTGGCCGGGCTGACAGACCGCGAGATGCGCGACACCATTCCCGATCTCAGGCGGCGCCTGTACAGCGAAGGGCTGCTGGAACCGCTGGTGGCGCGCACCTTCGCCATCGTGCGCGAAATTTCCGGGCGCCGCCTCGGCATGCGTCCGTTCGACGTGCAGTTGCTGGGCGGCCGCGTCATGCTCGAAGGCAAGATCGCCGAGATGGAAACCGGCGAAGGCAAGACTCTCACCGCCACCTTGCCCGCCTGCGCGGCGGCGCTGGCCGGAATTCCGGTGCACATCGTCACCGTCAACGACTTTCTGGTGCTGCGCGACGCGGCGTGGATGGGCCCGATCTACAAGTTCCTGGGCTTGAGCGTCGGCACCATCACCGAAGGCATGGCGCCGGACGAGCGCCGCGCCGCCTATGCCTGCGACATCACCTACGGCACCAACAAGCAACTGGTGTTCGACTACCTCAAGGACCGCCTGCTGCTCGGCCGCGATGCCAGGCCCATGCACTTGAAGGTGGAAGGGCTGCATGCCGAGCATGCGCGGATGGACCGCGTGCTGCTGCGCGGCCTGTGCTTCGTGATCGTGGACGAAGCCGACAGCGTGCTGGTCGACGAGGCGCGCACGCCGCTCATCATCTCCAACCGCGGCGATTCGAGCCAGGAGGAGCAGCTCTACAACGAGGCCATCGCGATGGCGCGGCAGATGGAAACCGGCGCCGATTTCATCATCCGCCCGCGCGAGCACGACATTGAGCTCACCGAGCAGGGCAAGCGCCACGCCGCCCTTCTGGCCGAACCCTACGGCGGCGTGTGGATGGGCCCGCGCCGGCGCGAGGAACTGCTGCGCCGCGGGCTCTCGGCGCTCTACATGTTTCAGCGCGACAAGCAGTATCTGGTGCGTGCCGGCAAGGTGCAGATCGTCGACGAGTACACCGGCCGCGTGATGGCGGACCGCTCCTGGGAACGTGGCCTGCACCAGATGATCGAGGCCAAGGAAGGCTGCGCCATCACCGGCCAGCAGGAGACCCTGGCGCGCATCAGCTACCAGCGCTTTTTCCGCCGCTACCTGCGCGTGGCCGGCATGACCGGCACCGCGCGCGAAGTGGCGCGCGAGCTGTGGGCGGTGTATCACCTGCCGGTGGTCTCGATTCCCACCAACCGCCCGGTGCAAAGGAAGGGCCTGGCGGATGCGGTCTATGTCACCGCCTACGAAAAGTGGGCCGCCGTGGTCGACACCCTGCGCCGCCTGCATGCCGCAGGCCGGCCGGTGCTGGTGGGCACCAGTTCGGTGGCCGCTTCGGAACATCTGAGCGAGCTGCTGCACGCCACCGGCATGCCCCACCAGGTATTGAACGCGCGCCAGGACCAGGAAGAGGCCGAAGTCGTCGCGAAGGCAGGCGAGCGCGGGCGCATCACGGTGGCCACCAACATGGCCGGGCGCGGCACCGACATCCGCATCTCGCCCGACGTAGTCGAGCTGGGCGGGCTGCACGTGCTTGCCACCGTGCGCCATGATTCACGCCGCATCGACCGGCAATTGTTCGGCCGCTGCGGCCGCCAGGGCGACCCCGGCAGTTACCAGGTGATCGTCTCGCTGGAGGATGAGCTGTTCGTGCAATATGCCAAGGGTGTTGCCGCGCGGCTGAAGAAGCTTTCGCGTGCCAACGGCAAGCCCCTGCCGCAGTGGCTGGGCGCGCTCCTGGTCAGTCGTGCGCAAGCCGCCGCCGAGCGCCACCACGGGCGCATTCGCCGCGACCTTTTGCGCTCTGACGATCAACTGAGCGATTTGCTGGCGTTTACGGGGCGCGGCGAGTAACGCTGTCAACCGGGCCGGGCGGCCGAATTCTCATTGATTAAGCCCGCTGTCCCGTTACCCGATTTCATCGGTCAAACGATCTATGTCGGCTGGCCAGTGCGCGGCGAACCTAAAACGGCAACACCCGGACGCGTGCGCGATTCTCTTCGAAGACCACCAAGGCCCCGGTCGCAAGCTCGCTTTCGTATCGATGCAGCGTCGCTACCACCTTGTCCGCGATATCCTCGGGGAGCACGTTCTTGCCGCGAATTTGAAAAACGCTCGGGGCTGACGCATGTGTCAATGCGAGCGCGGTGCCGAAATCGAGGTCGTGCGTGAAGACGACGCATTCGTTGCGGGCCGCCCACTCCATGATTTGCGCATCGGGTGCCCTCGAATTTCCCACGTTCGACCAATGCGCCGCCTGCCAGCCTCGGGACAGCAGAACCTCCACCCACTCGGGCGACAGATTCATGTCGATCACAAGCTTGATGGTCATCTGCCGACTAGCGGCTCTTCGCGTTCTTCCATCCGCCATGCGGCATAGGCCAGTGCGGCATCGATGTCGTCTGACTCAAGGTAAGGGTAGGCAGACAAAATTCTTTCGCGCGTTTGACCCGTGGCGAGGAGTCCCAGGAGCATCCCCACGGTAACGCGCAGCCCACGAATGCATGGCTTGCCTCCCATCACCGCGGGATCATGGCTGATTCGTTCGAATTGCATGACCGACCTCCAAATTCGTCCGAGTTCGAGTTGAAATGGTACACCTTGACCAAGCAACGCTGCCAGCCGGTGGGTGGAATCGCGCGACCGATTACTGTACACCGCACGCCGCATGCCGCGCTTCATGATCCGCGGCCGGCGGCGCCATGTGCAATTGGTGCAAAGACCTAGCGCCACACAGGTTCGCCACTCGCAGTGGCCACGAGTCGCGCGACCGGAACGTGTCAATGACTTTGCGACACCTGGATGAATTTATTTAGTGAGTAGTTGCTTGAGTTTTTGTCGGTTCGGGTTTTTTCTTGGCGGGCGGATTGATCCAGGCTGCCAGTGGTACCTCCGGAGGTTGGGGAGTGACATGCTTGAAGCGGATGGGGTTGCCGTGGAAGGCCGCTTCAAGGGTGCTGGAACGTTGCCGGGTGAGTTCGGCGGCGCGGTCGGCGCGAGCCTCTGCCATCTCTTCCGGGCAGGGTTCGGCCGCAAGCTGCCCGGGTTGCAGGGCGCCGTTCGCTGTAAAGGCGGCTTCGATGGCGCGCACCCGGTCGCGCAACACATACACCTCGGTGGCCAGCGCCATCACCACGCCCAGGGCGCGGTCCAGCGCGGGGTCGCGGAAGAATGTTTGCTCGGGCAGAGGTGATTCGGCAGTGCGCATGAAAGCGCCGGAGGGCAAGGGGAAACTCGCAAATAGTCTAGCGCCTTCGCACTACACCCGCGCAACCGTCAAGCACGTTCACCCAAGCCGATCCCCAGGACCAATGTTGCGCCGTTCACCCCAGGGGATCAGCAGCGGCGTGCGCATCTCCAACTACCAGCGCGGCGACACCGTTGCCGCTATCGACCGCTTCAGGAAGATAGCGGCCAATCTCAAGGCAACGGTCATCATCCAGCATGACGCACGCGATGTCGGCAAGCTGCCGGTGTTTCCGGCGACGCCCAATCCGGTTTGTCCGCCAGCGCGCACCTCTTCCGCGACTTCGAACGGCACGATCACTCGCCCATACAGAAAAGTGAGCGCATCGAAGCAATTCGCCGCGGCGAGCGAAATCAGGGGCGTGG